>OBLW0100000604.1_pt1 | contig 30584 bp, 25 predicted proteins | sample 1520161 | NCBI WGS metagenome assembly OBLW01 (sample SAMEA3539309, study PRJEB22396) | soil metagenome | biome: tundra; feature: field; material: soil | place: USA | collected 2010-05 | depth 0.15 m
CTCCGTAATGGCGCTGGCGCGCAGCCGCAAAACTCGGCGGAAACCTCTTTTTGAGCCGCTTCAATACTACTCAGGATTGCCACGTAAACAGCACTCCTTCGCACTAACCCATTACAACTCTGGAGATAACTGGCTGCCAAGTACAAACATCCCAAAGACCTGCGGCCGCTTAGAGAAAAGGCGTGCTCCATAGCATCCACTGGCGTTTAATATGAGGTAAAGTCAAACCGCAACTGGAATGCCACTGAGACGCCATGCAGCGTGCCGGTTTTTCGCGGTCGGCCGCCACGGCGTACCATTGGTACGCGCCGGACGCCTATAGGGGCCTGCGCTTGAATTCAGCGCAATTTAGAGGATAGAAACATGGCGCAATCGAATGAAAAATACGATGCAACTGCCGGTGGCGGTGGGAAAAAGGCATACGTTGCGAATAAAGGCCCGCTCTCGGGTCCATTGCCGGCAGGGGAAGCAGCCCGATGATTCGCCAGTTCTATCTTGAGCTTGCTGCGCGTGGTCTGCGCATGCCCATCGGCGCCGACCTGGTAATGCACGAAGAGAACGAGCCCGAGAAGGTTCGCAACAACGGTCTAGCGCTGGGCCGAGTGATCGAACGAACAGCGCGCCGCTGGGGAACCCCACTTGCGGTTCCGCTCATGGATCTCCGGCTTGAAAAAACCGACCTGCTGGCGATGACAGGCGTCTCCCCGACCCAGGCGGAGGCCTTTCACTTCACCTCGCCCCTGGATGAACCTGTGCTTGCCACCTTGTGCGGCGAACAGACCGTGCCGCTTTGTGCCGGAAGTGTTGCCCGCGATCAGGCGCTCGCTTACATCGGCACACAACCCGATCTGGTTCCCGTGGGAATGGCCATCGGACCGTTCTCCTTGACAACGCGGCTCATGGCGGACCCTATAACCGCGACAGCGCTCGCGGGATCGGGCGTCGAAGACAAAGACTCGGACGAAGTAAAACTGCTATGGCAATGCCTGCGCGTTTCCGAGGCTGCTGTGCTTCGCTCCCTGCGCAGTCAGATCCGACATGGCGCCAGGGCCATCATGATCTGCGAACCCACTGCGAGCAAAGCATTCATCTCTCCCCGGCAGCTCAAGGCAGGCTCGAACCTCTTCGAACGCCTGGTAATGGGACCGAACCTGCGCCTGAAGGCTACGCTTGATGATGCCGGATGCGATCTGATCTTCCACGACTGTGGCGAACTGATCGACCCCATGGTGGAAGCCTTCGCACAACGCCTGCACCCCGTCATTCTCAGTCTGGGCAGCTCGCGCAAGCTCTGGGAGGACGCCCGCCTTGTACCCGAAGATGTAGTGCTCTACGGCAACCTCCCCACCAAGTCGTTCTACTCCGACGACGCCATGCCGATTGATGAGGTGGTTCGCCGCACCGAAGAATTAGTCGCCAACATGAAAGCCTGCGGCCATCCTCATATCGTAGGCTCAGAATGCGATGTTTTGTTCGTGCCCGAAGCTCAGGACACGATTAGGAAGAAAGTGGACGCAATGATGACCCGGGCCGCTGCGAATACGCGCGGAAGTCTCCATGTCCGACTATGAAATTGGCAGCAAAGACTGGATTGAAAGTATGAATGCGAACAATTCGATATCTTTAGCGGACGGGACAGCGAGCCGCGAGAGTCTCGCGAACGCCCTGAACCATAAACAGCCCGACCGCATCCCCATTGACTTTGGCGGAACTTCCGTCACCGGCATCCATGTCAGTTGCGTCGCTGCCCTGCGCGACTATTACGGGCTTGAGAAGCGGCCCGTGCGTGTTCACGAGCCATCCCAGATGCTGGGCCTCGTGGATGAAGATCTGCAGGATGCCATGGGCGTGGATGTGACGGCCGTCTTCCGGCGTGGCGCCAAGTGGGGCTTTCCGTTAGAGCGTTGGAAGACGTGGCAGTTCAACGAACTGGAAGTGCTGGTGCCGGGGGACTTCAATACCACGATCGATGTCAACGGCGACACACTTGTCTATCCCGAAGGTGACACCACAGTCCCACCCAGCGGCCGCATGCCGAAGGGCGGCTATTTCTTCGATTGCATCGTTCGCCAGGAACCGCTCGACGAAGACCATCTGAATCCTGAAGACAATATGGAAGAGTTCCGCTCCATCTCGCAAGCGGATCTCGACTACCTGGCAGCCTCGTCCAAGGCGGCGGCTGCCACGGGCCGCGGTGTGATCGCGGGCTTTGGCGGAACAGCGTTCGGCGACATCTCGCTGGTTCCGGGTCCGGCGCTCAAATATCCCAAAGGCATACGCGATATTACAGAATGGTACGTTTCAACAAGGAGCCGCCAAGACTACATCCATAAAGTCTTTGAGCGCCAATGTGAAATCGCCCTCGGAAATCTGGAGCGCATTTACGCGGCCGTAGGTGACCAGGTGCAGGCGGTCTACCTTTGCGGCACGGACTTCGGTACGCAGACCTCCGCATTCTGTTCCGTCAAGACCCTGCGCGATCTGTACTTTCCCTACTACAAACAGATCAACGACTGGATCCACACGCACACGCCGTGGAAGACATTCAAGCACTCTTGCGGTGCCGTCTCGAAGTTCCTTCCCACTTTCATTGAGGCTGGCTTCGACATCCTCAATCCAGTGCAATGTTCGGCAACCGGCATGGAGCCCGAGCAACTGAAGGCGAATTATGGAGACCAGTTGGTCTTCTGGGGCGGCGGCGTGGATACGCAGCAGACGCTGCCCTTCGGAACGCCGGCCGAGGTGCGGGAGCAAGTCCTGCGTCGCTGCGAGATCTTCGCGCCAGGCGGAGGATTCGTCTTCAATTCGATTCACAATGTGCAGGCGCAGACTCCGGTCGAGAACATCGTCGCCATGCTCAACGCCGTTCACAAATTCAACGGAAGATAGTAAGAGCGGTCAGCGGGAATTGCAAGAAAGGGTAAGACGGCAGCATGACAACTGCGACGGAGACAACCAGCCATGAGCGGCTTGCAAGCACACTGAATCACAAGCAGCCCGACCGTATCCCCGTAGACTTTGGTGGAACCGCAGTGACCGGCGTGCATGCCAGTTGCGTCGCGGCGTTGCGCGACTATTACGGGCTTGAGAAGCGGGCTGTGCGGGTTCACGAGCCTTTCCAGATGCTCGCCCTTCTGGACGACGATCTCAAGGACGCCATGGGCCTCGACGTGACAGGCGTCTTCGCGCGCAACACCATGTTCGGCTTTCCTGCGGAGCGGTGGAAGCCCTGGCAGTTCAATGGTCTTGAGGTGCTCGTTCCGGGTGACTTCAACATCACCGCGGACGACCGCGGCGACACGCTGATCTATCCCGAGGGCGACACAACCGCCCCAGCCAGCGGACGCATGCCGAAGGGTGGCTATTTCTTCGACTGCATCATTCGCCAGGAACCGCTCGACGAAGACCATCTGAATCCCTATGACAATACGGAGGAGTTCGAACCAATCGCGCAAGCAGATCTCGACCATCTGACGCGCGCGGCGAACGAAGCGGCCACAACGAGCCGCGGAGTCATCGCCGGCTTTGGAGGAACCGCGTTCGGCGACATTGCGCTTGTCCCAGGCCCGTTCCTCAAACATCCCAAAGGTATTCGCGACGTCACCGAATGGTATGTCTCCACCAGCAGCCGCCAGGCCTACGTGCATCAGATTTTCGAGCACCAATGCGAAATCGCCATCGCGAATCTTGAACGCATCTATGCTGCGGTCGGCGACAAGGTGCAGGTGGTCTTCATCTGCGGTACAGACTTCGGCACGCAAACCTCCGCATTCTGCTCCGTGAAAACTTTGCGCGATTTGTATTTCCCCTACTACAAGCAGGTCAACGACTGGATTCACGCGCACACCCCGTGGAAAACCTTCAAGCATTCCTGTGGCGCCGTCTCGAAGTTTCTCCCATCCTTTATCGAAGCAGGCTTCGACATTCTCAACCCGGTGCAATGTTCGGCAACCGGTATGGAGCCCGAACAACTGAAGGCGGTCTATGGAGACCGTCTGGTCTTCTGGGGCGGAGGCGTTGACACGCAAAAGACGCTGCCCTTCGGCACACCGGGCGAGGTGCGTGAGCAAGTCCTGCACCGCTGCGAGATCTTCGCACCTGGCGGCGGATTCGTTTTCAATTCAATTCATAATGTGCAAGCGCAGACGCCGGTTGAAAATATCGTCGCCATGATTGACGCCGTGCACGAATTCAATGGAAGAAGCTGAGTCAAAGGAAAAGTCACGATGGATCGCAGATTCACGCCATCTACATTCCCGTTTACGCGGAATTCAAGGCTCAGCAGCGGATCAATATTTCTTAGCTTAGCGCTGATGCTCGGCCTTTCGATGGGGACGCTGGCAGCAGCGCAAGAAAGAGTCATCATTACCCTGGCCGGCGGAGCTGGCAAGGTTGAAAAACTCGCGGCCGAAGAACTCGTTTCTCACTTGCACCGCCTCTATCCTTCCACAAAATTCGAAGTCGGTGCTCCAGGCGCCGGAAGCCCTGTCATCTATCTTGGGACCGCGCAAGATCTCCCGACTCGCTTCGCTTCCCAACTCAGCGGCAAGCTAATCAACCCTGAAAGTTTCGCCATCACAGTCAACGCTAGCCACGAAGTTCGTGAAGCTGTAATCGCCGGCGCCAGCCCTCGTGCAACTCTGTTCGCTGTCGACGCCCTGCTCGAGAAACTCGGCTTTGGCTTCTACCTCTCCTACAACACAACCCCATCCCCAAGCCACTCGCCCTTTTCGTTTGCCGGCTGGGAGATGAGCGACGCACCAATCGTGGGCGAGCGAGTCATCTTCGATTGGCATAACTTTCTCAGCGGCTGTTCCACCTGGAATCTTCAGGATTGGCAGAATTGGGTCACGCAGGCTTCACGCATGCGCTTCAACACCGTCATGGTGCACGCATACGGCAACAACCCCATGGTTTCGTTTTCGTTGAACGGCGAAACCAAACCGACCGGCTATCTGCCCAACACCAGGGTCGGCCGCGATTGGGGAACGCAGCACGTCATCGATGTAAGGAAAATTGTAGGTGCGGAGGGTCTGTTCAACGGACCGGTGTTTGGCGCAGACGCAAGCATGGTTCCGGACAATGAGAGAGTATCGGCGACAACGAGCCTCATGCAGGATGTCTTTCGCTTTGCCGCTAATCGAGGCATGGGCGTCACCTTCGCGCTCGACGTAGATACGGAGTCGGCAAACCCGCAGGATGTGATCAAGACCCTTCCCGCGTCGGCCCGATTTGAGCATCGCGGCTTGCAGCTTGTCGATCCCGATACCGCCGACGGCTATGTTTATTACCGCGCCGAAATCGAACAGCTGATGAAGCTCTATCCCCAAATCACGCAACTGGCAGTCTGGTTTCGCGGCGGCTTGAACAGCCCATGGCGCGAGCTCCAGCCCGACGAATTTCCCGCTCCCTGGCGCGACGAGTATCGTGCTGCGCTCGAAGCCAACCCTCGCCTCAAGGGCGATCCGGAAGCGCCCAGCATGTTTGCCATCGGTAAAGTCGCGAAGGCATTTCGCAAGGCTCTCGATGAGACCGGCCACAACAGCGTGACCATTTCTGCCGGCAGTTGGAGATTCACTTACTTGCCTTCCGCTGACGTGTTCATGCCGGCCACTGTTGCGCTTATGCCGCTCGACTACAGCTACGAGTTTCTCAGCGATCCCGTGCAAGAGAGCCTGCGTTTAATCGGCAGGCACCGCCCGACAGTACCAATTGTCTGGGCGCAGCACGACGATCGCGAATACGCCGGCAGATCGTACACACCTTTTGCTGGTCTCGGATCATTGTTGCGGTGGAGCAATAGCGCCGGCTACGGCGTCATTCACTGGACCACGCGGCCGCTCGATCTCTACTTCAAGAGCGTTTCAGATCAGGTATGGGATGCAACCGAGAACGAATCGCTCGATGCCACTGCCTCGGAGATGGCGAAGCACACATTCGGTCCGCGTGCGCAGGAACTAGGCAAGCGCTACCTGTACGCATGGATCTACGACGCTCCGGCATTTGGAATGGAAACATCCGATACTTTCATCAACCAGGCGATCGACCTTGACGCTGAGTCGCATGGAGCGAAAGCACGGCTCGACCTGTTAGCACAGATGCGACCTCTTGCCAGAGATGAAGCGGCTCGGGATTGGGTCAGCTACTTTGACGACTGGGAGCGCTATGCGCAAGGCTTCTACGAGTCGCAGACAGCCATGCAAAAATCACAATCCGCCTTGAAGGCTGGCGACCTTGACTTAGCGCGCCGCGAGATTGCAGCGGCAAAGCCAGAGATCGTCATCGATCAGTACTCAAAGACGATCCGTCATGGAAACATAAGCCCAAGTGAAAAAGGCATCCTGATCACATTGAACCTGCGCTGGCTCCCGCATATTGAAGCCCAGCGTCAGGCCGTAGGGCTGGAGCCGCTTCAAGTTGAGTTTGCGCCCACGAATCATGAACCCCTGGCTCAGGGTGTAGGCCACTACAGCTTCGACTTCGACGTTTCAAAGAAAGTAATTGAAGTTCTTGGATCTTCGGAACTGGGCGTGGACGTGCAGCAATTCGAGGCCGGTGCAAAGTGCTCCACCGGCATCGAGGTGCGCTCTCCGGTCACACTCGCGATAGGCGGCCTGGCGGGCGCGCAATTGTCGCCAGGAACTTATCGCATGAAGCTCGACATGCCCGATGGATCACAGGTTGAAGTTGAATCGGATCGCACGCGCCAGGCAGTCACATCAGCTTCGGAGATAAATGTCCGTGCAGTCAAAGGGAAGGTTCACTTCACACTCTCGCCTGTATCCGGATCAGCCCGCGTCTGCGGGCTGACTCTTGGTTTGCAACCTTCAGTGCTGTAACACGAAAATCCTGTCTCAACGTAACGCTTAAAGGATGCCGTACTTTTCGAAGGCATCCTTTGCGGGCAGCCCATCTTCCAGGGCCTTCCGTACCACTTTCTCTTTGCGCGCCTTGTCGAAGGCCGCAGCCATAATCTCCCGTTCCGCAACCTTAGGCACGACGCAAACTCCATCCAGATCGCCGAAGACGATGTCTCCCGGTGACACGCGCACTTGCCCCACTTGAATTGGAATCCTGAAGTCCAGCACTTTGCCGCGCGGCCCCTGATCCTGCGCGTAACTGCCGTGCGAGAACGTCGGAAATCCCAGGTCGAGAACTCCGCCTGTATCGCGCGAATAGCCATCCACAACGGCCCCCGCGGCTCCGCACTTCTTGGCGCGCACGGTCATCAGTTCGCCCCAGAGCGCATAACTTGGCGAGGCACCGGTACAGATATAGACTTCATCGGTTTTCAGATCGTCGAGCGCCTCAAGCATCAACCCAAACGGTCGCGCGGAGATCGGATTGTGCGATCCCTCAATTACTTCATCGAAGCAGTCCGCCTCCAGCACAGTCATTGCCCTTCCGCACACAACCATGTTGCGTTCCAGTGGCACGATCGCCGGCGGTAGAAACTGATGCTGGAAACCCAGCTTGTCCATTACGTCGCCGATCACCGCGGAGAACAGTTCACTACGCGCCGATTGAAACAGTTCGTCATCCGATGAAGACATATTTTGCACTCCAATTTGAAATCTTCTGACCGATGTCCCTTGAGATCCACTTGCCTCAACTACTCTAACGGAGAAACGACACACTAGGGTTTCATCTCGATGCGGCCGATCTTCGGGATGAAAAGACAAATACCGCCTAGAACTATGAGGTACGACATGCTGGCCCACGTAAGAATCGGCTGGTAGCTTCCCGTTCGCTTGAGAATGAGCCCAGTGATGGCAGCGGCAAACATGCCTCCAATGGCGGCGCCGGTGCCGGTAAGCCCCGTGATGGAAGCCACCGCCTGCTTCGGATAGATATCCGCCAGCATTGCATAAAGATTGGAAGCCCAGCCCTGGTGCCCTGCCATCGCCAGACCAAGGACACCGATGGCTACCCATGCGTGCTGAAAGTGACTGTCGAACGCCACCGGCACCACCAGGAGATTGCATGCCAGAACCGCGGTCTTGCGCGCCGCGTTAACGGTCCATCCGTGTTTGAGGAGTGTCGAAGAAAGCCAGCCGCCAAACAGCCCGCCGAGATTGGCGATTGCATACATGATCATGAGTGGAAGGCCGACGTTGCGCAGAGTCAACCCGCGGCTTTCGCTTAGAAACTTGGGCGCCCAGTACAGATAAAACCACCAGACCGGCTCGGTAATTGATCGGCCGATGAGGAATACCCAGGTTTCCCGATGCATCAGCAGGCGTCGGATGGGAGTGGCCGCATCGACGGGGACTTCCAGCCCAGTGGCTGCATCCAGCTTTGGCGCAGGGCGGCGATAGAGAATAAGCCAGGTTGGAATCCAGATAAAGCCGACCATTCCGATCAGGATGAATGCGGCGCGCCATCCCAGGGTGAGAGCGATCCAGGGGACAATCAGCGGCGCGAGGATTGCCCCGACGGTTGACCCGCTGTTGAACAGGCCCATGGCAAAAGCGCGCTCGCGCACAGGAAACCATTCTGCCGTCGCTTTCACGGCGGAAGGAAAGTTCCCTGCCTCTCCAAGACCAAGAAGAAGCCGTACGCTACCGAAGCCCACCACGGATCGCACAAATCCATGCGCGACTGCGGCGATGCTGCAAATGGTCACCGCCAGCGCGTAGCCGATGCGCGTCCCTATGCGATCGATTACCGGTCCGGAAACGAGCAGGCCAAGCGCGAAGGTGGCTTGAAAGCCGGCGATCATCATGCCGTACTGGCTCTCTGACCAGCCCAATTCCTTTTGCAGAGGAATGACTAGAATGCCGAGCACCTGCCGGTCCATGTAGTTGATTGCGGTCGCGGCAAAGAGTAGCGCACAGACGGTCCAGCGGAATGTGGAAACAGGAGAAATTTCGATCGAAGATCTTTCCATGGGTGCGAGTTCCGCCTTCGATTGCCTGCAGGCAATCCTAGCACTCGGAAATGCGCTGCATAGTGAAGGTTATCAATCGTCGCAATTGAAAACATCAAGAGCCAACATCAACGGCTCTAATTGGGATCGCGCACAAAATGTGATGAACATTGAAGCCATCAAAATCGCATATGCTGAAAGCGTGCCTCTTGACTGGAATTGCCGAGCGCTCGCTGAAGGCCTTGCTTGCTACAGGAAAGGTGAGTTCTTCCAGGCCCACGAACATTGGGAGGCAGTCTGGCTCACATTAGCAGAGCCGGAGAAGAGTTTCCTGCAGGCCTTGATTCAAGTGACTGCTGCATTCCACCATCTCGCCGCCGGTAACTCCGCGGGAACAGCCTCGCTCTTGCGCAGAGCGTTGCGGCGGCTCGGGCGCTGCCCTTCGCATTTTGGAGGGATCGCCGTCACGCCGCTATGCGCAGAAATTTCCGAGTGGCTGCGGATGATTGAGAGCGGGGCGCGGTCTGTCCCGGCGGCTCACCCGCAGATCCACCCCACCGAACCGCCCCCCATCGAAAATACTTGAGCTGCTTCTATTGGCCTGTGATGCGTGGCTTGATCAACTCGTCGAGATAGTCCGGCTTGTCATTCACACGCACCAGGTGCGGGAACTGCGCGCCGCCATGATAGTTGATCGTGCATGTGCGGATGTATTCGTCCACAACGACGAGAAGTGCGATCGGCTGCGAACTATCCTTGGCCGCTTTGATTGCATCCTCGAGCAGGTCATGGTTGTAGACCCGGCCATTCACTCCGATGATCTTCATCCCGGAAGAGATCCCAGCCTCGAAAGCGGGGCTGCCGACGATGGCGTCGCCCACCGTGCCATCGGCGCCAACCTGAAGGCCGATTGAATAGACATCGCCGGCGCTGCCGCGGCGTCCCGTCGCCCTTGAAGGCTGGCTGTTGATCTCTACCTTCCAGCCGCCGTTTTCGATACCGCCCACAGGTGCTTCCGCCGCAGTTGAGTCCAACCGGGTGTGGAAGAACGTGGCCCAGTCGAACGGCGCCACTGCATTCAGCGCGCTCACCAATTGGTCAAAGGTATAGGTCTTCACCTCCGCGCCGTTATTCGGGGCGCCGTGGAATGCCAGGCAGAAATCGTCAATCGATTTCTGGCCATGCGACTCGCGATGAATGATGGTGGCCACTTCAAGCCACAACAGGTCGCCTTCGTCGTAGTAGTCGGTACCGCGCCGCCAGTCCATCCAGCCACCTCTGCCGCTCATACCTGGCTCTCCGGCGGCAGTATCGAGTAACGGGCGCCAGGTGCGCCCTGGACGTCCCGGTCCAAGCATGGCGGCAATGCTTGCCATTTGTTCGTGATATTGCTCCGCTGTCCATAGCCCGCTGCGCGCGGCCAGCATTGGCCCGAGGTAATCCGTAAGCCCCTCATATCCCCACAGCAGGTCCGTCTCCATGGGCTCTTCGTAGTACGGAACAGTCAGATCTGCAGGCCGGCGAAACTTTCCATTCCACGAGTGAACGAACTCATGCGCCAGCAAGCCGCCAAGCGACATGCCCGAAGTCGGCATGAGCAAGGCACGCTCAGGCAGCCGGCTATCATTTGACTCGTGATGCTCAAGCCCGAAGTGCATCACATGATCGCTCAGAGCAAGCAGAAAATGATAGTCGCGATAGTGGCGCGTTCCAAAAAGTTTGCCCGACTCGGCGACCAGATTGATCATCTCTTTTTGGTTTTCCGGGCTCATGTTCAGCGCCGCTTCGCTGTCGGCCGCCAGGTTGATTTCATGGTGGATCGGTTCGCCCGCTGGTGTAATGTCAATCACGCGATAGTACTCGCCGGCAATGATGGGTGAGTCCACCAGCATGTCCAGAGAAATCTGCTTGAATGAGACTTGATTGCCGGATTGATTTTCAATCGGAAGAGACGTACCGAACTTCCATCCATCCGGCATCAGGAGCTTCGCTTCATAGGTCAATTGCTGAGCAGGAGTCCCTGCCGGATAGAGAATTACGTCGTTCCATTCGAGGACCATCAGCTTCTCGGTAGCCGAGCCACCAACCGGTTCAATAAAGTCGTACCTGGCGTCGAGATGGCTGACTCCGGCAGGGATGTCGAGATGAAACGTAAAAACATCCAGCAGATCGCGCTTCCACGGAATGGTCTTGCCGTCCGCCTCGAATTTGAGTCCGGTGAGGCTGGCGATGGGCCCATTCGGTCCATGCTCGCCGGGAATCCATTTTGGATAGTAGAGGGTCAGGGGCCCAGGCTTCACCGGGATCAATTCATGAGCGTGCAGCAGTTTTTGTTGAGTTTTGGTTGCATCAACCGTGAGCTGAATCGCCTCACCGGCCATCGCCGCAGGCGCGGCCGTAAGGAGAACTGCGATAAGACACAAAAATAGGCCAAGGCGGCAGCGCTGCATGCGAATACTCCCTTTCAAAATGGACGGAAAATCTCAATAGAGAATCATACATTCAAGCGCAGCACACTAATCGAGCGGGTTGTATCAGATCCGCTAAGACTCTCCGCACCGCGATTCATTCACCATCAAGGTTTGGCCGGAGAGTTGGCCGGTGCTCTCGGATAAGTCTTCTCGACTTCGTCCTTTAACTGTGTGAACAAAATCAGACGAGGCGCATTCAAGCCGTTTGCAAACGTATGCGTCCAGATTGGCCCGCTCAGCTTTCCATTTGGGGTGGTTTGGCGTACCTCGAGCAGATCGTCCTCGGGGCCGGTCTCGCCGCCGACACCCAGTTCTGACCCGCGCGTGCGTTGCTGCCCCGGAACACGCCCGCCGCCCTGCTGCCCACCCATCGGACCACCGCCCATGGGATCTTGGTCGTCAGTCATACCACCGCCCACCCGTGCGCTCGCCAGCCGCCCCTTGCGAACCACGAAGACCAGATCGGCATTTTCAATGTCATAGGTGAGCGTGTAGCGGCCCCATTTCTTTAGAGCATCTTTAACATCCGCAATGGCCAGCCGATCCGCCGTGTCCAAGTCTCGCTTGAATTCCTCTCCCTCTGTCGCTTTCACGTATACATACCGCGCATGGTCGAAGACTTCCGGGAGCGTCGTCTTTTTTCCCTTCTTCTGTGCTGCGGCAAAGGTTGGCAGCAACAGCAAAAGCAGGAAGGTCACCTTGAATCGACTCATGCAAACACCTCGGGCTGAAGGCGCAGATTGCCGCCGCCAGGATCAGCGATAAACACAAGATTACGCCGATTTCCTAAGGACCCGTAATTTTGAAATTCGTGAGCAGGCCACCAGTTTCCTGGTCTACCGCCGAGCCAACATCACCATGAGGCCGAAGATAAGAATCGGAATCAGCGCCAGGCCGGCATAGAGCAGCATCTTCCGCCCGCCCGGAAAAATACGCTTGTGCAATGCCGGCCGACGCGCGCCTTCTTCTACGCCCACCAGGTCCTGGTGCTCCAGTTCCCACGCCATCTCGAGAGCCGTCGGATAGCGGTGGCGCGGGTCCCGCTCCATTGCCCGTTGAAGAATCTCCTGCAACTGGGGCGAAATCTCCGGGTTCAGTTTGCGCGCGGGCTTGGGATCGGTCAACACCCGCTCGTTCATCACCGCCAGCGGATTGGGCCCACTGAAAGGCGGCTCTCCGGCCAGCATCTCATAAAGCATCGCGCCCACTGCGTAGATGTCGCTGCGTTGGTCGCCGCGCTGGCCCTTCACCTGTTCCGGCGAAATGTAGTCCGGCGTGCCCAGCATCGGCGACGGGCCGGCATAGGTCAGGCGTCGCGCGTCTTCCTTCATTGCAATGCCGAAGTCGATGAGTTTGATATGGTCCTCGCCGTCCACCATCACGTTCTCCGGCTTCAGGTCGCGATGCACCACGCCATGCTTGTGCATATAGTCCAGAGCATCGCAAATGCCCAACGTAATCTTCACCGCGCGTTCTATCGGCAGCCTGCGCTTCTTGTCCAGACCTTGCTCATTCAAGATTGACCGAAGCAGTCTTCCATCCACCCACTCGATCACCATGTACAGGCGGCTGCGCTGCTCGCCGTCGTAGGTTTTCACGACGCCTGGGTGGTCCAGTTCCTGCCCGATCTCCTGCTCCCGCTTGAATCGCTCCAGCAGAATCGGGTCCGATTCCATTTCCGCATGCGGAACTTTTAGGGCCACCTGCCTGCCGCTGTTCAGGTCAGTTGCCCGGTAAAGCGTCGACATCCCGCTCCGAGCAACGGTCGCCTCCAGGCGGTAATGGTCCAGCATATCTCCGGCTTCCATCGTGGTCATCAGTTCATCCAGCATAACAACCTAAGCCTTTCATGCGAATCGTAAAGAACCCGAAAGGAAATCGCATGGAAATCGTCGAAATTCGCTGCAGATCCCCGGGCTCACCTTACTGGAAACATTCGCGTTACTCGAATATGGGTGCCCTACCCTCGCCGTTCTGGGCGAAGCATAGTGAAGTGGAAGAATCTGCTTTCCTCCAATTTGTCGCTAAAGTATAAAATGCCACTGGAATCTGCGAATCGGTCTGCACCCACCCCCGAGCTTCCGTTACTCGTCGGGAACCCAACCCCCTCTCGGCTCGGAATCCAGCGCTCCGCCAGATATAGTTGTGGTTGGATCCCGTCATGCTCCGTTCTCCTCGATTCTGCGCTGTCTGCCTTGCGGTTTTCTTCGCCCTTGCAGGGATTTTGTCACCCTGCATCGCCCGCGCCGCAGCAGCAAAGGACCGCCGAGAGGCACCACAGGAGACGGGCTTCCTCAATCGAAAGATCCAGATCCGCGGCGCCACCTACCGCTTTCAGGTCTACCTGCCTGAAGACTGGCGACGCGACGACAACAGGCTTTGGCCCATCATCCTGTTTCTCCACGGCCGCGGCGAGCGTGGTTCCGAGGGAATGTGGCAGACCCAGGTAGGACTTCCCGCCGCAGTGCGCGACCACCCCGAGCGCTGGCCCTTCGTCATCGTGATCCCGCAGTGCCAGCAGGGGCATTACTGGACCGATCCCGACATGCTTGAAATGGCCATGGCAACGCTTGATCGGGAAACAGCCGAGTTCCACGGCGACCCCGACCGCACTTATCTCAGTGGCCTCTCCTTGGGTGGATACGGCTCCTGGGAACTGGCCCGCCTTCATCCTCATCGCTGGGCCGCGGTGGCCATTGTCGCTGGCGGAGTCTTTTGGAGTTATGCCCCGGATCGCTGGCAAAAGTCCGCAACTCTGCCCGCCGAGTACGCCCGCGCCTTGGGCCACACCTCGGTCTGGCTCTTCCACGGAATCGACGACCACATGGTTGCGCCGCGCCAAAGCGAATTAATGTACGAGGCATTCAAAGCAGCCGGCGGCCGAATCCGCTTGTGGCTGTATCAGGGTTTGAAACACGATTCCTGGACCCGCGCGTACGGCGAGCCGGAGTTGCCACGCTGGCTGCTCGAACACCGCATTCAAATCGAGCAGTCTTCAAAGCCCGGTCACGGCCCTGCAACAGTGCCGGAGCCACGCGCATTTGCTGAGCGCCTCGTCATTCCCTTACACCCGGTCGCCATGCGCCTGACACCAGCGCAGGTGGAAAACCTCGTGGGCGAATACATCGAGCCGAACGGCAATACTGCCTTGACTGTGTTTTGGCAGGGCGAACGCCTCTACGGCAGGGACCGATTTGGCGACATCTCTGAGTTGGCTGCCGAGTCAACTACCCAGCTCTTTTATCCTGACGGCGCAAGCATCACCCGGCTCGTCGCCCAGCGAGACAACGCGGGGCACGTCACCGCCATGGTCTTCCGCGACGACCGACATGAAGAACGATGGGAGAAGCGGATCTCGGCTAATGGCCACTAACGCCTGGAAGCTCTTTGGGAACCCTTCGCAACCAGATTGCGTAGTAAGCTCCGTAGTGATCTCGACGCGGTAACCCCACGAGGAGGCAGCATGTTTTGCAGTGGATGTGGTCAGGCTATGGCCCCTGGGCAGGCATATTGCCCCCAGTGCGGCCGCCCCTTGGCGCCGGTGGTTCCTCCCGTTCCCGGCTTGCAGTTCCTGTTGGAGAGCTACGCCGGCAAGGTGAGAGCTCTCAGCATCTTCTGGTTTGTCTATGCGGGTCTGTCCCTGCTGCTGGGGTTAGCCGGGCTCACCTTCGCAAAGGCGTTCATGTCCGGAGGTTTCGGCCCCTGGATGCACGGTCCATGGATGCATGGCCCCATGTCGCCGGATTGGATGGGCCCGGCGTTCATCCATCTGATTTGGGTGTTTCTGGTGCTTCGCGCGGGCCTCGCCCTGGCTGCCGGATTCGGACTCATGGAGCACACGCAGTGGGGCCGCTTGGTAGCCATTGTGGCCGCCATCTTCAGCGTCCTCAAGTTCCCCTTCGGAACCGCCCTCGGCATCTGGACTCTGGTCGTCCTGCTCGGCTACCGCAACTCTTCGTTGTACGACGAGCTGTAAAAGCAACTCCTAGCTCTTAGCCTCTACCTGCCAGCCTTCAGTTCTCGCGCAATATTTCAGGGCTACCCGGAAGATCGATCGCGCCCGATTTCGCCGCCACAATCGCCTTTGAGCTAGAGGCTAGAAGCTAGCAGCTAGAAGCTGCTTTCGAGCAGTACAATTTACCCATGAGCTTCCCTCAAACGCGGATGCGCCGCCTCCGGCGCAGCGAATCCATGCGCGCCCTGGTGCGCGAGACAGTTCTCGAGCCCGGCGACCTGATCTATCCGTTATTTATCTGTCCTGGCGAAGGTGTTCGCCGCGAAGTCAGTTCCATGCCCGGCGTCTTCAACCTTTCTGTCGACGAAGCGGTACGCGAAGCTGAAGAAGCCGCCAGCCTCGGCCTCGGCGGTCTCCTGCTCTTCGGCCTGCCGGCAACAAAAGACGAGCAGGGCACCGGCGCATGGGAAGAAGGCGGCATCGTGCAGCAAAGCCTGCGCGCTCTGCGTCAATCCGCTGCCTCCAAGAAACTGGTCCTCATCTCCGACGTATGCCTCTGCGAGTACACCAGCCACGGCCATTGCGGCGTCATCATCGAAGGCCGCGACGGCTTCGAACTCGCCAACGATCCCACCCTGGAACTGCTGGCCCGTACTGCTGTTAGCCACGCCAAAGCAGGCGCAGATGTCGTCGCACCCAGCGACATGATGGACGGCCGCGTCAAAGCCATCCGCCGCGCCCTCGACACCGAAGGCTGCTCGCAGACACCCATCCTCAGCTATGCGTCCAAATTCGCGTCTGCATTTTACGGCCCGTTCCGCGAAGCCGCCGACTCAGCACCCCAGTTCGGTGACCGCAAGACATACCAGATGGACGGCGCCAACCTCCGCGAAGCCATGCGCGAAATCGACCTCGACCTCGACGAAGGCGCTGACATGATCCTGATGAAGCCGGCCATGCCCTACCTCGATGTCGTGCGCGCCGCCCGCGAGCGTGTTGGCGTCCCCATCGGTGCCTACCAGGTCTCGGGCGAGTACTCCATGCTCCAGGCCGCCTTCGAGAAAGGCTGGCTTGACCACGATCGCGCCATCCTCGAATCGCTCATGGGCATTCGCCGCGCCGGCGCCGACTTCGCTGTCACCTACTTCGCCAAGGAAGCCGCCAAACTCTTGGGCTGAACTCTGGGTGCCCCAGGTCTCGATTTTGAGACCTGGGATTCCAAAATTCGGCCCAAACCTAGAGCCTCTTCCGCAGGTATTCAAACACCACATACCCAATGAACGCCGAGATCATGGCGATCCCGAAATTCGTCAGTGTAAATATGTCGTAGAGAGCGCTCGCCATGCTCTTCCCCATCCCGTTGGCATGGGTGAATTCCCCCATCAACAGGTTCGAATAGAAGAGAAACACAATGAACGCAACCTCGATCACTGCCCGCAGGACAGGGATGAGTTGACGCCGATTTTTCGAAATCGGGCTCATGGATTTTCAATCGTAGCAAGACCCGCCCGGCAATCAAAGAAAAACCGGCGAACACAATCTCCTTTGCGTTCTGTCGAACCTATGCTTTCCTAATAGAACCCGCCTATGCGCAAGCACCTGGAAACCTACTTCGAACTTGCCCATCTGGGGACCAACTGGCGTACCGAGATTCTGGCCGGCGTCACCACGTTCCTCACCATGGCATATATCGTCCTGGTCAATCCGGCCATTCTGTCGGCCGCAGGCGTTCCACTTGCCGCCGCCACAGCCGCCACCTGCCTCTCAGCAGCGTTCGGCTCCATTCTCATGGGCATCGTTGCGCGGTATCCCATCGCGCTCGCTCCCGGCATGGGCCTCAACGCCTACTTCACTTACACCGTCTGCCTCAAGATGCACATCCCCTGGCAGACGGCTCTTGGCGCAGTCTTCCTCTCAGGCGTCATCTTTCTCGCACTCACCGTTGGCGGCATCCGCCAGATGATTCTGCGCTCCATTCCCCACGAACTTTACGCAGCGGTCGCCAGCGGCATCGGTCTCTTCATCGCCTTCATCGGCTTCCGCAACGCAGGCCTCGTCATCGGCGACCCGGAGACCCTGGTCGGCCTCGGCAATCTTCGTAATCCCACCACCGCGTTGGCTCTCCTTGGCCTTATCCTGATGGTCGCGCTTGAAATCAGAAAAGTCCGTGGCTCCATCCTCATCGGCGTGCTCGTCACAACAGCCATCGCCTGGGCATTCGCATTCGCAATCCTCCACACCAACACTCAATCCAGCGGAGCCCCACCTTCCGCCACAGTCGCATGGGCGCAAAATCTTTTCCGCTGGTCACCCGCGCCCGGCGGCTTCCACGCGCTCACGGGCACTGCTTTCAAGCTCGACATACGCGGCGCCCTCAACAAGGGCTTGCTCGAGATTGTCTTCGTCTTCTTCTTCGTCGACTTGTTCGACAACCTAGGCACGCTGGTCGCCGTCACCAAGAGAGCCGGCCTCATCGCCGCAGATCACTCCATTCCCCGTCTCAACAGAATTCTGCTGGCCGATGCAACCTCGACAGTCTTCGGCTCCCTCGCCGGAACTTCGACTGTGACCAGCTACGTGGAATCGACGGCCGGTGTCATGGCAGGCGGTCGCAGTGGCGTCACGGCCATCGTCACCGGGTTGCTTTTTCTTGGAGCAATCGTTGCCGCGCCGTTTGTGGGCTTCGTGCCTCCGGCAGCCACAGCTCCGGCGCTGATCCTGGTCGGTTCCCTCATGCTCGCCACAATTACTGAGATCCGCTGGACAGAGCCGCTGGTCGCCGTTCCCGCTTTCCTCACGCTGGTGCTGATTCCGCTCACTTACTCCATCGCCAACGGACTCGGCTTCGGCATCATCTCCTGGGCGGTGCTGCATCTCGCCACCGGTAAATTCAGCAAGAAGGATTGGCTCCTCTACATACTCGCAGCCCTTTTCCTCGCCCGCTTCATCTACCTCGGCGCAAGCTAGAATGGTTGTTACATTCCACACGTTAGCCTCAAGGGAGCAACCATGCACTGGTACTACTATCTGGCTTACTTCTTCGGCGGCGCATTTCTGGCCAACACGCTGCCTCACATAGGCAACGGCATCTCCGGACGCCCCTTCCAGAGCCCCTTCGCAAAACCACCAGGGAAAGGCTTGTCCTCCTCACGAGTCAATGTTCTCTGGGGCTTCTTTAATCTTTTCGTCGCCTACTTGCTCATATGCCGCGTAGGCAGCTTCGACCTGCACAACTGGCAGCATGTCCTCACGCTCGGCGCTGGCATGCTCATCATGTCGCTCAATCTTGCCTACGGATTCGGACGCTTCCACGGTGGATTGAGAGCCTAACCGCGCAACAAGGTGCCAGCTTCAGTCCAATCCCGCCCGCCGTGGTAAGAGAATCCGTAAGAAGCAAATCGGAACTGCCTGCCACCTTTCGCGCGCCCCTGAGCCCGCGTATACTTTTCGGCAAGGTAGAGCAACGCAAGCCATGAACCCAACGTCGATCCTGATTCCAAGTTCCATGCAAGACGCGGCCATTCTCACCATCGTCCTCGCATTTGCGGGCTATCTCATCACATTTCTTACGTCCCGCGTTTCGGGCCGGCGCGCCGCCCGGTTGCGCCTCGTGGACCAGCGCTTGAACGATTTCTACGGGCCGCTCTACGTGGCCACTGTGGCAGGCAACATCGCCTACACTTCGCTGCTCAAAAAACAGGGCAAGACTCAGTGCCACCCCATCCGCGATGAGGATTTGAAGGAGTGGACGCTATGGATGACCACTATCTTCATGCCTCTGAATGATGTTCGCGAAAAGATCATCATCGAGAACGCACACCTGATCGTCGAAGAGCAGATGCCCCAGTGCCTTCTCGACTTTGTCACGCATGTGGTGGGTTACAAGGCACTCATGGCCCAGTGGGCAAATGGGGATTACTCTGAGCGCCGCTCAATGATCGGCTGGCCGCCCGAGTTCGACACCTACGTTGAGCGCTCCTACAAGGCCCTCAAATCGGAACAGACTCAACTGCTCCACAGCATCTTCTGGAGGCTCTATCGCCGCCTGAGAACCCGCAATCACAAATAAACAGGCACTGAACTGGTCAAAGCATCGAAACACTCAACCACGCCCCTCAGACAGACAATACCGGATTCAGCGACGTCACCTTTCCCACGGCCTTGGTCATCCGCGGCTCTTGCGGCCTGCAGGAATCTAATCTAACTGTCTGCCTAGGCCGGCACTGGAAGTGACAGATTCTTCCACAAACGCAGCGTGGGAGCAGCTTGATTGATGGTGTAAAAGTGAAGCCCCGGCGCACCGCCGCGCAGCAGAGTCTCGCACAGGCGCGTCACGACCTCTGCGCCGAACTCCTGCAGCGCGGGCTTGTCGTCCTCGAGTTCTTCCAGGCGCAGCCGCACCCAGCGCGGCAGGTCTGCGCCGCATCCGCCGCAGAAGCGCACAGTGTTGGCAAAGCCGGTGATCGGCATGATGCCGGGCATGATCGGAATCGTGATGCCGGACTTGGTGCAGCGGTCCACGAAATCGAAGTAGGCATCGGCATTGAAGAACAGTTGTGTCAGCGCCGCATCCGCCCCCGCCTCCACCTTGCGGCGGAAATGCTCAAAGTCCTCGCTGGGCTTGTTCGCCTGCGGGTGCATCTCCGGATAGGCTGCCACTTCGATAAGAAAGTGATCCCCGTGCGTCTCGCGGATGAAGCTCACCAGTTCATTGGCGTAGTGAAACTCACCCGGCGCAGATGCGCTCATCGCAGTAGCCGGAAGGTCGCCGCGCAGAGCGACAATGCGCTTCACGCCCATCTCCCTGTAGCGATTGAGCAGTTCGGCAACATGAGCGCGCGTCGAGCCCACACATGTAAGGTGCGGCGCCGCCTCAACACCCGCGTGTTCAACCACCGCGACCAGTGTCTGGTACGTGCCGTCTTGATCCGAACCTCCCGCCCCATATGTAACGGAAAAATAATTCGGCCCCACCGCCGCCAGTTGATTGATCACAGCCGGCAGCTTCGCCACGCCTTCCGGCGTGCGCGGCGGAAACAACTCGAAAGAAAAGCTAAGCGCAGAATCCATGCGAATGCACTCACATCAAAACTGAATGAATGAAATTGCCGGTTGTCCAGCTTTCAGGACAACCGGCAACTATTCACTGTCCACTGTCTTTAGTAGCCGGGTGCCCCAGGTCTCACTTCCGAGACCTGGGATTCCACGACGCTCAAGCCGAGTAACTGAAAACTGACCACTGACAACTGTCTTTAGTACCGGTAGTTCTCCGCCTTGTAAGGCCCTTCCACCGGCACGCCCAGGTAATCGGCCTGCTTGGCGCTCAGCGTCGTCAGCTTCACGCCGATCTTCTCCAGATGCAGCCGCGCCACTTCTTCGTCCAGCTTCTTGGGCAGCACATAGACGCCCACCTTGTAGGTGTCCTTGTTCGCCCAAAGATCCAACTGCGCCAGCGTCTGGTTAGCAAAGCTGTTGCTCATCACAAAGCTCGGATGCCCCGTCGCGCAGCCCAGGTTCACCAGCCGCCCCTCGGCAAGGATAAAGATTCCATGGCCGTCGGGGAACTTGTAGAAATCCACCTGTGGCTTGATGTTCAGCTTCGTCACGCCCTTCTCTTCGTTCAACGGATCCACCTGGATTTCGTTGTCGAAGTGCCCGATGTTGCACACAATCGCCTGGTCCTTCATCTTCTTCATGTGTTCGAGCGTGATGATGTCGGTGTTGCCCGTGCACGTCACATAAATGTCGCCGCGCCCAAGCGTATCTTCCACCGTCGTCACTTCGAAGCCTTCCATCGCCGCCTGCAACGCGTTGATCGGATCAACCTCGGTCACAATGCAGCGCGCGCCCATCCCACGCAGTGAGTGTGCGCAGCCCTTGCCCACATCGCCGTAGCCGCAGATCACAGCCACCTTGCCCGCCACCATCACGTCGGTCGCGCGCTTGATGCCGTCAGCCAGCGACTCGCGGCAGCCGTACAGGTTGTCGAATTTGCTCTTGGTGACCGAATCATTCACATTGATGGCCGGCACCAGCAGCTTGCCCTGCTCCATCATCTTGTAAAGCCGATGCACGCCCGTCGTCGTCTCTTCTGAAACGCCGCGCCATTCCTTCGCAACCTTGTGCCAGTGCTTCGGGTCTTCGGCAAACACCTTCTTCAGCAGGTCCTTGATCACCTGCTCTTCGTGGTTGCCGGAAGGCGTATTCACCCAGCCGTCGCCATCTTCCAGCTCATAGCCCTTGTGGATCAGCAGCGTCACATCGCCGCCATCGTCCACCACCAGTTGCGGCCCCTTGCCGCCCTTCTGGGCCAGAGCCTGGTACGTGCACCACCAGTATTCTTCCAGCGACTCGCCCTTCCAGGCGAACACCGGCACTCCAGTCGCCGCAATCGCCGCAGCCGCATGGTCCTGCGTGGAGAAAATGTTGCAACTCGCCCAGCGAACTTCCGCGCCCAGGCTCACCAGCGTCTCGATCAGCACCGCCGTCTGAATCGTCATGTGCAGCGAGCCCGTCACACGCACTCCGGCCAGCGGCTTCCCTGCCGCGTACTTGTTCCGGATCGACATCAGGCCAGGCATCTCCTGCTCGGCGATGGTGATCTCCTTGCGGCCCCAGTCGGCCAGCGCCATGTCGGCCACTTTGTACTTCAAATCGGTCACTTCCAGCGTCGAACTTGCCATGCGAATTCTCCTTATATCGTCCTATCGTGATATGTTGATATGTATCAGATTGCCGGTCCGCCGTCAATTACAAACTATGGCCTCCATCGTAAAAATCCTGCGCGTCGTAGCCGATCCCAACCGGCTCCGCATCCTCCTCCTCCTCAAGGGTGAGGAGCTCTCCGTGGCCGAATTGCAGGAAATCCTGGTCATGGGCCAGAGCACCATCTCCACCCACCTCTCGCAACTCAAGCAGGCGAGCCTGGTAGAAGACCGCCGCACCGGCAAGAGCAATCTCTACCGCCTCACAAATTTCGGCAACCCTTCTGAAATAAGCCCTTTAGACGAGATTCTAGGCCGGGCCAAAGTGGAGATCCCCGAAGCCGCCACCGACCTGGCCTCCATGCGCCGCGTCCTACGCAAGCGCCAGGACAAGATGCGCAGCTTCTTTGACTCAGTAGCTGGGCGCCTAGGACGCGACTACGTACCCGGCCACTCCTGGAAGGGTGTAGCCGAAGCCCTGCTCCGCCTCATGCCTCCGATGGTTATTGCTGACCTCGGCACTGGCGAGGGCGCCTTCGCTCTGCTGCTAGCGCAGCGCGCCAAAAAAGTAATCGCCGTCGACACCTCGGCAAAGATGATCGAAGTCGGCCGCGACCAGGCCCTCCGCCACGGCGTAGAAAACGTCGACTTCCGCCTCGGCGACATAGAAGAAATCCCCATCGCCGACGCAGAAGTCGACCTCGCCTTCTTCTCGCAATCGCTCCATCACGCCCTGCACCCCGATCGCGCCGTCGAAGAGGCCTTCCGCATTCTCACCCCCGGTGGCCGCATTGTCCTCCTCGACCTAGCCAAGCACCGCTTCGAAGAAGCCCGCGAGCTCTACGCCGACGAGTGGCTGGGCTTCAGCGAAGTGGAACTCGAAGCCATGCTGGAAAAAGCCGGCTTCACCGAAGTGCAAACGTCCGTAGTCCACAAAGAGCCCGAGACGCCCCAATTCCAGACCCTTCTTGCAGTCGCAAACAAACCCCTCAAAAGTGCTTCCTGAGTAACTCGGGAATCTACCAGTTGATGCCAGCCGCAGATACGTTCCAGACGCACGCGGGGACGAATCCGAATTAATTTCCCAGGCTTCCGACTGGACGCCTGGAAAACCGGCTATTTCCCGGTATAGGAAACTCGCCAAATTGAATTCGACCCATCATCCGTAACGAGCAACGATCCGTCAGGCGCAGTCGTCACACCTACGGGACGGCCCCAGACATCTCCGCTGGGCAGCACAAAGCCTGTAAGGAAATCCTCGTATCCGCCGTTGGACTTGCCGGTATGATGCAGCGGCACGCGAATCACTTCATAGCCCGTTCGAGTCGCCCTGTTCCATGAGCCGTGCTCGGATGCGAAAATATCTCCCTTATATTCCGGCGGAAACTGCTTTCCTTCATAGAAGGTCATTTCCAGGGAGGCATTGTGCGGCTGCAGCAGCACGTCCGGAACGATCACCTTATCTTTCAGCTCTGGGTGCTTGCCTTCGTGGCGCGGGTCCTGATGCGGGCCGATATACCACCATGGCCAGCCGTAAAAGCCGCCCTGTTCCACATGCGTAATGTAATCGGGAACCAGGTTGTCGCCCAGTGCGTCGCGCTCATTCACTGAGCACCACAGTTGTCCGGTCAGCGGGTTCACGGCTAATCCAACCGCGTTGCGAATTCCAGACGCATAGACGCGCATGTTCGAGCCATCGGGATTGAATGCCAGGATCTTGGCGCGAAGCTTCTCATCCGGATGAGTATCAGGATCATCCACGTTCGAGCCCGATCCAACGGAAACAAACATCGTATTGCCATCGGGAGAGAACTGCACGTCACGCGTAACATGCCCATGGCGTTCGCCGGCCAGGTCCGTCAGATGCTCGGCTTCTCCGCGTGCCTTCAGGTCCCCGTTCTCGTATGGGAAGCGCACCACGGAGTTGGTGTTCCCGACATATACCCATTTCGGATTCGGACCAAGTGGGTAAAAAGCAATACCGAAGGGGTGCCCGAGACCAGTGGCAAAGATACTGGTGATTTCCGGCTTGCCGTCCGGAGCGATTCCGCGGAAAACGAGAATTTGCCCCTTGTCACTCTCAGCCACGAAAAAGTCGCCATTCGGAGCAGTACGAATCAGCCGTGGATTCTCGAGTCCGGTTGCGTAGAGTCCCACCTTGAAGCCGTTTGGCGCCTTCGGCCAGGCAGATTCCGGACGAGCAACAACCCGTGGACCATTCCCTGCCGAATTCGTGGCAAATGGAGCGGGAAGATCCTGCACGGTGATCTTGCGCGGAGTCCCCGGCTTTTCAAAGCGAAAATCGGTGAACGGTGGCTTGGGCGCTGGCGCATTCAGAACTGCCGAGGTGGTTTCTTCGCTCGGGTTTGCGGCCGCCGGCTGCGTTCCAGCCAAGGAGGGCATTGCTCTTAGGTAGCTGATGATTTGCCAGCGCTGCCGCTCCGCCAGGCTCGCCCATGACGGCATCCCATTCGTCTTGTCGCCGCGGGTGATGTACCAGAAAATCTCGCCGGGCTTCGCCGTTTGCGTCGGACCATGGGCGAGTGCGGCAATGTTGGCCATTCCTTCGCCATTCTGACCGTGGCAGGCAGCACACTGTTTCGCGTAAATCTTCCGGCCTGCCTTGACGTTCAGCTCTCCCTGGTAGGGATTATCTCGTCCGGCAACTGAAGCTGGGGCGTTATGAAAACTCCCCGTCTGAGCCGGCAGTTGAATCGATATCGATAGAGCGGTGACGCTTGAACTGAAGATAAACAGCAACCGGCTTAAAGCAATTCGTCCTGATTTCAATTCGTTACTCCTGGATGGGGAAGTTTGGGCCTGTTCACGCGGCTCGACCTCGCGCTTTCGGTCCGAGGTGGTCACACAGAATCATAACCCCACCACCGAAGAATCACATCCAGGAGAATAGAGTAGGCAGGAACCACCAGACATTCACGCCCCGAATTGAACTTCAGCGGCAATTGCGCGTGCCCCTTTGGGTCCCCTTCCGCAGCAAAGTTTGCCCGGTCCTCTGCCGGAATCTCGACGCCGTCGACCCGCTTGTGGAAGTGCTTGAGCCGCTACCCCATGCGCAGAGCTTGCATCGGGTTCAAGCGCGAGGAACGCCATGCCGGAAGAGCACATGCCAGCGTGGCCACCAGGGCCACCACCATTGTGACCGCCGCAAATACGCTCCAGTCGAGCGGGCTGATGCCATAGAGAAGTGTGCGCAGCAACCGCACGACGAAGGCGGCTACGATGAGTCCGGCGGCAAGACCCGCAACGGCGGGGCGCAGTCCATCCAGCAACATAAGGCGGAGTACCGAGTTGCGCGATGCTCCAAGTGCGATGCGGATACCTATCTCGCTTGTTCTCTGCGTGCCAAGATACACAAGAACTCCGTAGAGCCCTACCGCGGCAAGCAGCAGCGCAATCACGGCAAACGCCAGCACCAGGGTTGAAGTAAAGCTCTCGTCCAGGGTCGATTTGCCGATCGACTGCTCCATCGTGAGCACGTTCGCCACCGGCAGGTCCGGATCGAACTGCGCCAGCAGTTTCTCGATCGGTGCGACGAGGCTTGCCACATTCATATCAGATTGGACAGCAATGGCGGCGCTGGGCCAGCCACCCGAGTAAAGCGGAAAATACAAAGTCGGCGATTCTTCTTCCGTCAGCCCCCAGAGCGTGTTGCCGACCACGCCCACAATCTCGAACCCCTGAGGCGGAACGCCCAGAAAATCAAGCGCCTTCACGTGCTTACCAATGGCATCCTGGCCCGGAAAATAACGGCGCGCAAACGATTCACTTACGATCACCGAACGCGCTTTGTCGAGCGTTTCGCTGTCGGTGAAGAAGCGGCCACGAAGTAGCGGAATACCAATGGCACTGAAGTAGCCCGGATCTGCGCCGCGCACGATAGCAACCTGCGCGTCACCTGGCGTGACATCCGGCCGCTCGGGAATAGTGAAGCGCGCGTCTCCGCCGTAACCCTGCCCCGGCAACGCCGTCGCGATGCCAGCCGCCTTCACACCCGGCAATGTCCGCAGCCTGGGCAACAGTTGTTCATAGAACGCCGCCACTTTCTCAGAACTGTTGTAGCGCGCATTCGGCAGCGAGAAGTGCATCGTCAGCATGTTCTTCGTGGCGCAACCAATGTCGCTCGAGCGCAGATGCTGATAGCTCTTCAACAGCAGTCCCGCGGCAATTAGCAAAACCATCGTCAATCCCACTTCGGCCGCCAGAAGAATCCTGCGCAGCCGCGCTCTTCCCCGTCCCGCGCTGCCGGTACGCGGAGACTCCTGCAGCGGTTCCAGCAGAGGACTCCGCATCAGCGAGGCAGCTGGAATCAGACCCGCAAGCGCGCCGCTGGCAGCCATGATGCCGAGTCCGAAGAGGACTGACACCGCGTCTATTTGGATGGCGCTCACGCGCGCCATGTCGGGACGTGAAGCCACTAGCCAGCGCACCGCAACCCACGCCAGCGGCAGTCCCAGCAGTCCTCCAGCCGCCGCAAGCGTCAAGCTCTCTGTGACCTGCTCGCGTAGCAGCCTCCAACGGCTTCCGCCCAGCGCCGCGCGAATTGAAATCTCCTTGCGCCGCGATGCCGAACGCGCCACCAGCAGATTCGCCACATTCAAACACGCAATCAGCAGCACGCAACTGGTCGCGCACAAAAGCACGTAGAGTTGCGTCTTTGCGTCATGCACCATGCCATCGAGCATTGTGCGGGCGTTTGCTACGGTACCGACCGACGGATCCGGAGTCTGCATGTGCACGCGCTTTTCCGCAGTGTCCACCTCGCTCTGTGCCTGCCCCAGCGTGGCGCCGGGCTTGAGCCGCGCCAGCACGAAGTAGTTGTGATTATCCACTCGCCGCATTTCGGCAGGGCTCTTTTCGTGATAGATCGGAGCCCATAGCTGAACCGACAAATCCGGATAGCTGAACCATGACGGCAGCACGCCCACCACGGTGTAAGGCCGCGCATCCAGCAGGATTGTCTTGCCCAGAATTCTCCCGTCGCCGGCATACCTTCGCATCCAAAGGCTATGTGTCAACACTACAGTTCCCGCCGCTTCCCGCCGATCGTCTGCCTCGCCAAACAATCGCCCTGTTTCCTGGTCCACACCGAGCATTGAGAACAGATTCCATGAGCATTCGGCATAGCGAATTCTTTCTGGCAGGGGCCCTCCATCCCCTGAAAGGCTGATGCTGTCTGTGCCATAGATGGCCACCTGTTCCACGCTGGGCGCCTGCTGCCGCCACGCCGCGTACATACCGCCGGCTACGTAATTGTAGGGTCGCTTCCCGTTAGGACTCTGCTCGTAAAGTTGGATCAGCCGATCGGGGTCCCTGAACGGAAGCGGCTTCAGGAGCACCGATCGCACTACAGCAAAGATCGCCGAATTCGCGCCGATTCCGAGCGCCATCACCAAGATGGCAGCGATGGTAAAGCCCGGCGTCCGTGCCAGCGTACGCGCAGCATACTTCAAGTCACGCCCCACGCCTTCGATCAGCCCCATCGTGTTGCTCTCCCACTCGCTCTCGCGCACGCGCCGCGCACTGCCGAACTTCACATAAGCCTGTCTCCGCGCCTCCTCAGGCGAGAGCCCGCGAGCCTCGTTCTCCTCGATCTCCATTTCGAGATGCACCTCGATCTCGCGCGCCAACTCAGCATCACGACGGTTCCGGCTTAAAAATCGCTTCATGCTCATCGTTGCTCTCCCGCTTCGTGTCAGAAGTCAAGACGCCTGATCCAATGCACGTCGCATCTGGTCGCGCCACTCGACGCCGCAAGAACCTGCAAGAACAGCACCTACCCGAGACTCTCGCCCATCACCCGGCCAATGGCCTCAACCATCTGCCTCCACCGGTTCGTCTCGGCCACCAGTTGCCTGCGCCCCGCTGGCGTCAGTTTGTAGAACTTCGCCTTGCGATTGTTTTCGCTCACACCCCAGTAGGCTTCCAGCCATCCGCGATCCTCCAGCCGATGCAATGCCGGATACAGCGATCCCTGCTCCACTTCAAGCACATTCTCTGACGTGTGTTCAATTACATGCGCGATAGTGTGTCCGTGCGCAGGCCCCATCACCAAGGTGCGCAGAATCAGCATGTCCAGCGTCCCCTGCACCATCTCTCCACTCGGTTGCTTCTTTTCACCCATCTTGAAACACTCCACTCGAACGTCTATGGGAGAAACATACACCACTCGAACATCTATGGAAAGAAATATTTTCGGACTATTGGGCGCCGAATGAGACGGCAAGCAACTTGCCAGAATTCGCTCCGGAACTCGCGACGATCCGCGTATCCCGATTCAGTGAATGAACAACCCCGCCGCAAGTGGCGGGGGATTTGACCCGGATGGGATTCAATTCAGAGCCGCGCACCCTCCGCCTCGAGCAGTTGGCGTTTGCGGTCCACGCCCCATCGGTATCCGGTGAGCGAGCCGCTGGCGCCAACTACCCGATGGCACGGGACCAGCACCGAAACCCGATTCAGTGCGCAGGCCCGGGCCACAGCGCGAGTAGCCTTGGGCATGTCCATCTCACGAGCCAATTGGCTATAGGTGCGCGTCTCTCCCCGGGGGATAGTGCGCAGCGCCTGCCAAACCCGCAGTTGAAATGCAGTGCCGCGCAGATCCAACTCCGTTGATGTCTGCTTTTGGTTTAGCTTTCCACCGTTGCTGACAGCCTCCACGGCCGTCTCCACCAGCTTCGAGAGAGAGGGATCGCGGCGCAATGCCGCCAGAGGAAACTCAGTGCGCAGGCTCGCTTCGGCCTCGGCTGATGTGTCTGCGAGCGCCAGCCAGCAAAGGCCGCGGCCCGTTCCACCCACAATCATCCATCCAAAAGGTGAAAGGGCGGTAGCCCAGCCAATTTTTTCGCCTTCCCCGCCTTTGGCAAAGCGCGCCGGCGTCATTCCGAGTTGCGCGCCATCGTAGGCGCGGCTCGACGAGCCGAATCCTGCTTCGTAAATTGCGTTGGTCACGGTATCTCCCTGTTTGAGTGCGCTGCGCAACGAACGCGCTCTCAGCGCACGTTGGTAAGCGAGCGGGCTCACCCCCATCTCACGTTTGAACAGCCGCTGCACGGTAAATGGGCTCATCGTAACCACGCGCCCCAGTTCTTCAAGCCGCACCTGCCTGTCGAGATTGGCTTCAATGTAGGTACGAATCTTATCCAGAGGCTTGCTTTGAGCGGCAGTTGGCTTGCACCTTTTGCATGGGCGAAATCCCGCAGTCTGCGCGTCTGCAGCCGAGCTAAAGAAGCGTACGTTGGTCTTGAGCGGCCGTCTGCTTGTGCAACTCGGCCGACAAAAGACGCCTGTGGTAGTCACCGCGTAGAAAAACGAAGCTCCAGGATCACGGGTTAGAACCTGCTTCCACGCAACCTCGGAATCAATCGTCTCAGGAGTTCCGGCTTTGGGAACGAATTGGAGCTTGCTGCTCATGGGAACCATGTTCGCTCATCGCCACCCGGCACGCTATCCGGTTCTTGCTCGCAATTCAGATTTTCTGAAATACTTTGCACGCCGTCCTGCAACGCGATCCCTTTGAGCACAGCCTCCGCACGCACGAGATCCTCTTCTGTATCCACGCCGATGGTGTCGCGCGGCGCATCGGCAACATACAGCGATATCCCATTCTCAAGCAGCCTCAGTTGCTCCAGGCGCTCCAGCTTTTCCAGCGGCGAAGGCGGCAGCGCCGCAAACCGCTCAAGCGCAGCTTTCCGATATGCATAAATCCCCAGGTGCTTGCGATAGCCGGTAAACCCCGTCGCGTCTCGGTCGAATGGGATTGTCGCCCGTGAAAAGTAGAGAGCGCGCCCATCGAGAGCCGTGACAACCTTCACGGCGTTGGGATTTGCGAACTCCTCCGCCGGGCAGTGCACCGCCAGCGTGGAAACCTCCACCTCAGGCCGCTCGAGCAGTCCCAGCAAAGGCGGAAAGAAATCCGACGTCAGCGTTGGTTCGTCGCCCTGAATGTTGACGTAAATATCGGCATCAATCTGCCGCGCCACTTCCCTCACCCGGTCCGACCCGCTCGGACACTCCGGCGAAGTCATCACCACGGAAACCCCGCGCTCCCTGCAAACCGCGGCAACTTCCTCGGAATCCGTCGCCACCACCACCGGGTCCATCAGTCCGCTGCTCGCCGCTGCGCGCCACACCCACTCCACCATTGGCCGGCCGGCAATCGTCCGCAGCACCTTGCGGCTCAGCCGCGTCGAACTCAGCCGCGCCGGAATCACCGCGGCAATACGGAACGTACTCATGCAGGCGAGTTTACAGGAGCAGGCAGGCAGCAATCACCCGCAGCGCTCAGCTCGCTCCCGGCAAGCACCTCCACACACCCTCTTCGCGGCTCGCTCGCCCAGGTTAGCCATTGCCGTCCGGGATTGACCTGCTATCCATGCCCCCGTATCATCAAGGTTGGGAGCCGTGCGCCGAATGCGGTCCGCACCTCCCCCTGGCGGGTCATTTCGACCTGCGCCTTCCAGGCATTCACCAGGCAAGACACTGGCGGGGTAGCTCAGATGGTTAGAGCGACGGATTCATAACCCGTAGGTCGGCAGTTCGATCCTGCCTCCCGCCACCATAGAATC
>OBLW0100000606.1_pt1 | contig 30503 bp, 22 predicted proteins | sample 1520161 | NCBI WGS metagenome assembly OBLW01 (sample SAMEA3539309, study PRJEB22396) | soil metagenome | biome: tundra; feature: field; material: soil | place: USA | collected 2010-05 | depth 0.15 m
AGGATCCCAACATACCTGTCGAGCTTGACCTCCGCCGCAATATCGTAAAGCGAATCGCGGAGTTGCTGGAGAGCAAGCATATGAAGCGGGTTCTCATCGAGTACGTCTAGGCAAATTTGTACCGCACCAGTGGGCCGATGGACTCAGAGGGATACCTTTCCCCGAGCGCGGGCGCCAAATTGAGCGTCTGGTTGATAAAGTGACATTGTTCCGTTTACTATAGTGACAACACTGCAGATTGCCTTTTCGGATTGGTTGCGCTTGGTTGTTCTTGTGTCTTCTGATTTAGAGGTGTACACATGACCTGCCCCAAGTGCCAGTCCAGCTCAGTTTCCATTATTCCCGCAGAAATTCGTCTCTATCGCAACGGTCCCCGTACATTAAGCCATCCTCCTGTGACGCCTTCCCCGGATATCAAAGTATGTTTGGATTGCGGCTGGTCGGAATTCTCTGTTCCGCGATCCTGGCTTTCCGCGGGATGGTTGCAATCGGTGCGCTCAACGAGCGCAGCAAGTGAGACTGTACTTGCGGCCTCGCTCGTACCGGCTGTTTCTATATAAATAGAGTTCCAGCATAGATAAAGTAGCAATGCCATGCTGGCCTTCCCTGATTGGCTGACTACTTTCCGATGCAGAAGGTAACATTACGTCCAGACCCCAGTCTTTATGCGGGTTTCAGCAAATCCGTTGCGGTCTGGAGACTCGCCGGAGGCTCGAACTGCTCAAACCCTGAACAATGCCGGGATTATGTCGATTGCACAACTTTCTCTTCTCAAAGTCGACGAGTGGGATCACATGATCGACCTCAGTATCAAGGGCGTGCCCTACGGAGTCGCTGACACTCTGCCCTAGAGCCTGTTATGAACTATGGGGCGGGCAGCGTTGCGAGTGAAAATCCGGCTAGACGAAGCCGGGCCCGAAGGCGGTGGCGGGTCCACCGTCGAGGGCGAGAATGAAGTATGGCCGGATTTGCGCCGCAACCCTTCGGGCCGGGGCCAATTTTCCCCATTTCGTCGTGGCTCGTCGCTTAGATACACTCGGTATCTGTCTCTCCTCGATCCTCGAACTGAGAAAAAATTGGCTCCCGGCGCTGCCCACCCCATAGTTCATAACAGGCTCTAGATGCCGAAGAAGAAAGGCGGCACGTCACCAACACGGCTTACCCATTCTTTTTGGCTGGCGGAAGAGCAACTTTCCGAACTGAAGTGGGAGGATCGCCTAAGGCCGGTTCCCCGGCGGCAAGATTCACAACCTGGTAGGCTGCGGCACCCACGATTGGTTGGAAAGCCGTAGTGCTCAAAAACACCGGATTCGCACTGGTATCTGCAATCTGCAAATAGAGATCGACAGCAGCGGCGGTCGGCTGTGCCGGAGTCTCTGTTTGCGTCCCGGCACCTGCCGGCGCAGTCCCGGGATAGTTGATCAGGAAATAGCCAGTGGTGTCAGTGTAGGCAAACCCGTAAGCACTCAGGTAGTTTTTCTCCACGTCGACCAAGAACACGGTATGGCCGGATAGCGGTTTTTGGTTGCTGTCATAGACGCGTCCGTGCAGAGCCCAACCTGTGGCAGAGACCGTCGGCGCCAGGGTCGACGCCTGCTGATCCAATAAAGAGATGTTGGTGACGATTGCCGTAGTCGCTGCGACGGTAGACTGCGCCGCGACCGCTTGCGGGGAGTCGGAGCCATATTGCGCATTGGCGTTGACGGCCACTCGTGTCAACTGTGAAACTCGCGCCTGCTTGATCCAGCCAAGATTCTGGATGGCATCCACCGCATCGGTGTCGGCTGAGGTGAGGATGACAGGAATGCTGCTATCCAACTGGGTAGATGCCGAATCAGGCGTGAGGTCAATGGTAGGGGAAGTCGTAGCCATGTCCTTGGTCGTCCTTTCATTATTGTGTCTGTGCAATCGGGCTCAACCACGTTTGTTCTTCGGGCAGAGCGCGGCGTTAATTACAAAATTTGGAGTATCCGATAGCCAACCGACCGGGCCTTTCGCTATCAGGCAGTAAGTGGAGATGTTCTGTGAGGTAATGTTCAGGACGCCTGTAGTAAGCCCGGAGTAGCGCACCGGGCGCATTGGCGACTCTTCCAGGCGATTGCTTGTGGCATGCAGCGAGGTGCCAAACAGGAACGCATCAAGTTGTGCAGTCTCAATCGGTCCGTCCAGCCAAAGTTGATTGTTCGAAAATAAAACGTGATCCAAGGTGGTGATTGCAACCGAGCAGTATCCGCGAATTCCGCTTAACCGAGCTTCAAGCTGGCAATTGTTGTTGGTGAAAAGCACGGTTCCGTTGGATGAAGCGGACCTGCCATTGTTGTTCTGATACAGGTTGCCTGACCCAGAATACGTGTATACGTTGGAGAAAGTCATGTAGGTTGTCGATGAATCGATTGCAATGCCAAGGTTACTGATAGCCACGGTCATTGCCCCAGCATAGGTTCTAATCGCAGCCGCATCCGGCGCGCTCAAGTCGAACTTGGTGATGATGTCAGAGGACACTGTGACGGCGCCGCCGGTGCTGAAGTGATTCCCCACAATCGAAAACGGACCTGTTCCTCGCGCGTGGAGAGCCAGTCCAAGGGCAGCTCGCACCAGGTTCTCCTGAATGCGCAATGCGGGCATTCCCGGCTCATAGGTTGGCGCTGCAAATTCGCGAATTCCCGTTGTACCTGCCACCGGTGTTGAGATCGCCTGCGCCCATGCCGAGCCGCTGGAAAGGTCGACCGCCGGTGGCGTGGCCAGGTAGATGTAGATTCCGGCACGAACGCCGCCGAAAGAACTCTGTGACACTGCAGCTCTGCTTCCCAGGTCGCGCGTCTCCCGAATCTGATTGCGGCTGATCTCAATGCCTTCGCCGTGCAAGACAAAAATTCCGCACACCTCGGCTCCGGGAGTCACTCCGTAGTCTGTGATGGTGTTGTCGCGGATCATGAGGTTCTCCACGTCGGGGAGGCTGATGGCTCCGTAGCCGAAGGTGGATAGATTTGCGCTGAATGCCTGCACCTTGCGCAGGAGCGTGCGGGAAATGACGTTGGCAGTGATGCTGACGTTTTCGAGTGATATGACCTCCAGCGAAGTTCTCAAATCAAAGAAGCCCACCGGACCAATTCCGCACATCCCCATGTCGTGAATGAGATTGCGATCGATATGCAGGTTGCGAATCAAGCCGCCGGAAGCGATTCTCTCGACGGTGGAGCCGGAGCCGGTGCTTCCAGGAAGGTAAACTGTGCCGCCTCCGCCGCATGGATCCTCCACTTGCCTCTGTGTACCGGTGAGAGTGCCGGTATCGGCGCCGGTCTTGTCGACAATGATGAAGTTGCCCAGCGTTATGCCATTGCGGCTTCCGCCGGTGATTTCGTTCTCCACAACAAAGACGTTTTTGGAAGGACCCGCGATTTGAATCCCGCCGGGAGAAATTAAGTCGAGCGTAACGATGGAACTGGCCGCGGTCCCGGCCGCCAAGAGCCGGTTGGTTGCCTTATCGAGCGCTTCCAGGCCAACCCAGTTGTGTTCGAAGAAGATGCTTTCGCCGCTCATATAGACGGCGGAGTAGATGCTGAGCACAGCCTTCATTGCGATGCGATTCTCTGCAATCTTCAGGTGGGACACGTCCCTGGCAACAATGGCCGGCAGCGTGGAAGCGGAGAGTACGAGTTCCTCAATCGAGACGTCGGTGTTGGACGTGATGTTCATGTAGTAGACACCGGCAATAATCGGCGGGCGATCGAGTAGGATTCCTATTTCCTTTTCGGCCGCGGTCACGGAGAATGAACGCAACTCGATATTCGTGCAATTCACGAGCGTAAATACTGCGGGCATCCCGCTTGCCGACACACCGGTTGTGCTTCCTGACCCGCTGGCTGCACCGCCTGCGCTCGTCCCAGCCTGCAGAGATTTCGAGTAGACATGGGTCTGCCAGCCACAGCCATGGATGACAATGTCTCTGAGGCCCTGAAGCACTACGTTCTCGTAGTAATCCCCGGGCAGGATGCAGACTTCACCGCCCTTCTTGGGAAGCGCATTTATCGCCTGCTGAATGGAGTTGTATTTGCCGAAGCTATTGACGCCATCGCCGACCGTGCATGTGCAGCAGCCACACTCAGCGCTTTCAGAAGGCGGCCAGGGTGTGCGGCAGTCGGTTGCGCTGCCTGTTGCAAAGTTCACAATGGAGAGCTTGGTGTAGTGGTGATAGATTCCGAGAGGCGGCGCAGTGGTTAGCGTATCGAAGGAATTATCTGCTGAACGTGCGGAGAAGTTCCAGTAATTCATGCACTGATACGTTCCGGTTTTGAGGCTGAGGCCGAATTGGACGGTCAAGCCGTTCTCGAGGATGAGAGCGGTGCCGTCGGTCGGTACCGGAATACCGTTGAATCCGTTGGGCACGCCACCGCCGCCGATAGCGTCCAGGTCGTAGTACTCAATATTGGCGCCCGTGTAGATTTTGCCGGCCTGGTCCCAGCGGATAATGCGCGTCCACTTGTTGCTCTGGAGTGAACTCGCCGGAAAAGTGCTCGATAACTGCGTAGTCAGCGTGATTGTCTTGCTGGACACGTCGACACTGTCGATCTTGTACAGCTCACCGGGAAGGCTGTTGTCATCGGCGAGCTCGTTCGTAATCTCAATCCAGTTTCCCGCTGCAAAACCGAGCACCTGATCGCGGCCCAAGCTCTGCACGGTGAGAACGCTGGTCGGATTGCCCAGCGTATTCGTGCCGGGCTGAATGTCAGTTACGTTTGCTTGCACCGACGCATTTTCGCGCGACCATTTGAAGGTGGCGTTGTTGCCACCCTGGGTTCCCGGGTTGTGAATCTCCACGCGATAGAACTGGTTCTCAGGCCCGGTATATCCGCTACCTGTGGAGAGGCAGCATGGCCCTGAAGGCCCACTCGTGATGGAACCGTTGGTGAGAGTACCAGAGGTGCTCGGCCATGGAATCGCCGAGTCGGGCGTCGAGCAACTCCAGGTCGCCGGCGCCGGCGCGGCGGTCGGGGTAAAGACCGCGCCACTATTCTGACCAACCCAGGTATCGATACCGTCGGCAATTCCCGTAATCTCTGAAATCAGCATTGGCCCCGCGGCAGAGACCGTTCCGATGAGATTCGCGAGGGCGCCGCTGCCAGTTTGAATTACCTCCTCATTGGCGACAAAAGTTCCGCTGGTCACGGATCCAATGATTGTGGAGACGGAGCCAACTGGCGGAGCAGTCGGCGTGAAAACTGCACCGCTGGTCTGGCCTATCCATGAATCTGTCGCATCCGCGGTGCCCGTAATCGGCCCGATGTTCATTGGACCCGAACCCGTCACTGTCCCAGTCAGATTTGCGCTGGCTCCGGTGTTGGTCTGGATCACTTCTTCGCCAGAAACAAACGTACCGCTCGTGACCGATCCTGTTACGGTAGCCCAGGGCAGGGGACGAAGCACGACCTGCCACGCTGTCTGCATGCGCCCAGTCGTGTCTACGCCGATCGCAACATCAACCAGTGATGAATCTTCAACAAAGGTAGTTGGCCGCCTCCACACATCGAGGTACACAAGATACTCTCGGTTTCCAGGAGGCACCGTAGCGCCCGGATTATAGGGCTGATTATCGAAACTGATGGAATTCGAACTGCCCAATGGTTGCAGCGGTGAAGGTGGCGGCTGCGGCGAATTGGAAAGCTCCGCCAGCGCCGGGTCCCACACTGCCTGCTTCTTGTCGCCGTGGTTCTCCACCAACAGGCCGTCCACGTACATGCGGCCCACACCGATGTTGATCGTGTTCGTTCCTCCAGCGTTGCTGGCCGCAATGCGAAATGCATACGGCGTCGTCGCTGGATAGACGGCGTGCCCCATGATGTCGAGCGTGCCGGCCTGCATGCGGTGCGAGATTTCGGACAGCCACTCATTCCAGTCGGCATCTGTCTGCACCCGGCCTTGTTCCATCACTACCCCGGAGTAGTCATTCCAGGGATCAAAGGTGAAACGACTATTGTCGAAGCTCACGGCTGACTCCTTCTCGTTTCAAACTATCTCGGACTCGAAACCCGCCACCGTTCGGGCGTTGCCGATGTGCGAACTAGACCTACGAACCAAGTTCGAAAAACTACGTTTGATAAACCAAACCGAAGTTCAATCCAACAGGCACATACTCCTGCAACCTGATCGCGAGATCGCTTTCGCGTTGGGGCGCCAAGACAAAATGGAATGCCCCCATCTCACCGCCATCGTCGGCACCGCGCCGGATGCTCGCGTCAGTACAGGCAAGCATCTTTAAATATCCCGGGTGGCCGTAACGCAGCGAAAAGAAGATGGGCGCCGGCGCCGCAAGCGCTTGCATCACACACTCAAAGTGGCGCGGAATCACGGCATCCACCGGCAAAAAGCTGAAGCGCACGCATCCTGTTTGGAGCCGGTCGGCGATCAAACCAGAAACCCATTTATCACTGGCGATGGCCCAGATGATGCTGTCAGAGACCAGCGTGAGCACCTGGGCGTGGACTTTGCCGACTACTGTGCAGCCCTGCAATGTAAGCGCACCGCCGCCGCTCTGCCCATCCAAAGCCGCATAAGTCACGAGGCCGCGATCAGTCGCGTCAACAATGCAGTCCGAGAGATTTACCGTCACAAATTCCGGAGCGCGAATAGGGCCAAGAATCGAGCGCTCCGCAACGACCTGCACGCTTGTCGGCTCGGCGATCAATGCGGGTGCGGCGGGGTACACCGGCTCTCCCGTGGTCTTCACCGACCAGCCAGGAACCAGTGTGGTGTGCGCCACGTTGAGTTCGCTAAGAAGATTCTTGCCGCCCGTCGGGCGACTCGGCGGCACATGAATCAGCGCCGAAGACGCCGGTCCTCCGGGGTTCATTCCTAAGCCTGCGGCAATCAAGAGGCCGTTGATAAGAAAGGTACTGCCTGCGTCGCCGGTAACCGACAACTCGCCGTCCAGCATCAGAGTTGGCCGGCAGCCATCCTGTGCGCGAAACTCCACCGTTGTTCCTGCAGGTAGATCCACGCTCAACGCGCCTGCGGTCATCACCGTAAAGGTCTCGCTGCTCTCGATCTCCAAAGCAACCTGGCCCTCAACGCCAAGCTGACTCACGACGAAATCAAGCGCCTCCTGCAGTGTGGAGTAGCGCGGGATCGTAGCGGTGTCGGGATAAGGAAAGATCCACGCTTCATTGCTGACGGTGAAGCCGTCCCCGCGGGCGTATTCACCGCCGCCCATCGCTGCGTTAAAGCCGTAACAATAGGACACGCCCAACGTGGGCGCAGTACCTCCCGCTGCCGGCGGCGGCAAGGCAATCCTTCCCAGCTCAGGGTCGACAAACGCGGCGCTGGGACTGTTCGTCGAGGGCATGTTATTCCATGAGCCTTCCGCTCCAGACAGATTTGCAACTTGAATCTGGTAAGGATTCAGAAGCTGACCATTGACGTAAAGCGCCAGGCTCGCGCCTTGTCCGTAGTAGCTAGAGCCGACGCCCTTCTGCATGTCGGCGCACAGAACCAGTCGCGGCAGCCAGTCCGGCACATTCGCTGGCGACGCAGCAGTTGTAATCTGTTCGCCTTGTGATATCGCCGCATGAAAAAGCGGCATATCCATACCCAGGGAGTTGAAGCGATAGCAGATCGCATTCCCCGGCGCGTTGGCCAAAGATGCAGCCGGCGACGCTTCCGTAATGCCGTAGGCGCCGAGCGACCACAGGAAGATGCCGATGTTCTGGATGCCGTAGCGCGGCAACCCCGGCATTCCGAGAGCGCGCACATCCACCTTATGTGTCATCTTGCTGAAGCCGCTGTCTCGGTGGAGCCTCGGCTCCCAGCCGCGTACGTTGGGAGAATAGAAGCTCCACAGCCGCACATGCTTCATATACTGCGTGTCGCCGAGAACCTGGAAGAACTCCACTGCGTGCGCGCCCCAGCCGGTTACATCGCGAGCAAGTTGCTCAAGCACTAGCACTGTGCCCTTGCGCCGGCGCATGGAAATCGTGTCCGCAACTTCTGAGCGTGGGTTGTCAACGGACGCTGTGATGCCGTGAATCGACTGATAGCCGATGAGATCCCCAATATAAGGAATCACCCACGGCGCGCAGGTCTCGATGAACTGATCGTCGTATAGCTGATCGAGATCTTCAGCAAATGCGGCAAGCTGTTCTTCGATCACCATCAGCACTGACTGGAGCGGCCCACGCGCAGCTTTGGCCAAGAGCTCATCCAACTGCGCCTGTTCGTCGGCGGGAAGCGGCGGGACCTTCGCCTGCAAGATTGCCAACTCCGTTTGCTCGGCGGCAGTCAGCAAGGTCATCGTCGATGCAATCTGCGCATCGCGCAAACGGTACACCGCGGGCACAAGTTGGAAGAGATTGAAGCTCATGCCATCACCCCCAGAGTCACGGTTGTGGGATCAGGATTGAGCACCAGGATTTCTGCGGGCGCGGGCAGCTTTTTAATCGCCGCTACAGGAATATAGGGGCAGATTCGTTTTGGAGAGCCTGACTTAGGCCGCGTGACCGTTTGCTTTTGGGCGATCCAGTTATTCCACGCAGCGACCGAGTAACCCACGCTGCCCAGGTCGCCTGCAGCGCTAGTGGGACCAAGCGTCAGGCTAGTGACATTCACAGCGAGCACCCCAGGAACGCCCTGGATGAGCGCGTCGATCTCATCGCTTGAAACGCCTTGCCCAAATGTCCGCGAGGCGAAGCTGTAAGTCGAGGTGAGCATGGCCAGCACGGTAGCTTCAACCGCCTTCGCATCGTATTTGGGGTCGTAGGCAATGTCAGCGTTCAGACCGAAAAGCGTCTCGTAAAAGCTCTGCACCTGAACATTGACATTTGGATTCCCATAATCCAGCAGCGCGTTTGTCAGATTACCCAGCGTCAGATTTCCTGGCGAAAGCTGAACTCCGCCAGTCGCAGCGACGGTTACGAAGACACCCCGATTTACCCCGTTGGGTATCCAGATCGCATATGCCTTGGCGATGCCCGCAAAGGTGGCGGCGAAGTTCTGATAGTCCGTAATTGAGACCGCTCGTCCCAGCGTGAACACAGTCTGAGGCGCGTTGGTACGAATATCATCGATCGATTGCGCATCCTGACCACCGGTGGCGGCCATCGGATTATTCACGCCGTTCACGCCGACGGGGCGATCGACCAATGTGGTGATTGACCCCGCTGCCACATTGCCTGCGGAGCCAATGCCTACGCGGAAATTGGCAATAATGTTGTTCTGTCCCGTGGGCAGCGTCGCTCCCTCTACGCCATCGCCGAACTGCACTAACGCTTTACCGCCGACCAGGTTCATCGTTTCGAAGACCTGCGCCGTCGGAGCCTGGTTGTAAAGGGTCGGCACCTCGGTCCACGAAGCGCCATTCGCTTTCACATCCAGCGAGCTGAGGCTTCCACTCGGGGTCGCTGCCTGCACATACGTCAGCGGCGATTGCTTCAGCGTGAAGGATTGACCAGGTGTCGCGGCTGATCCATTGCCGAGCAATTCCGTCACCGGACTGCCCGCGGTGGCGATTCCTACGTTCGCATTCACCGTAGTCACTGTGCGGTCATAGCAGTTGAGTAGTGGGTTTTTAAGAACGATGCGTGTCTGTGCGACCGTCGTATTAGTCGCGTTCACCGTTGCGATTGAAGTAACGAGCGCAAACTCCTGCACCACCGGATCGCTCTTTGCAGCCAGTGCGAGAGTGAATTCAGAAAGCGCCGCCTTTACTGTCCCCGAGCGACCGCTCGCGTCCGCGACAACGAGCGTGATTGTGCTCTTCGACGTTGTCCATGAAGGGATGCTTCCATCCTTGTGGAAGACATTGGGAGGCTGAAGCACAGTCAGCACGTCTCCAGGATTCAAGGTGACGGAGCCGCTCTTGTCATAGGGCTCAAACTTAAGTTTCGCATTGGCATTCACCGTCATCTTCTGGTTCTTGCCTGTAATCGCTACTGCCGTAATCCCCACAAGATCGTCGCGAACGCCTTCAAGGTCGAGCAATGTTCCGTAAAGTGGATGATCGAGCGGCTGCTCGGCGACTGCAAGTTCCTCGCTCTGCGCAAAAGCCGAAGCGACTCGCGTCACGGAGTAGTAAAAGGACAGCAGGTAGCTGGTATCGGTTGCCAGGCGCGTGATCTTCGCGCTCATTCCGTATTCAGAGCGGGTTGTCGTCGTCGTTGACTTGATCTGATAGAGGCTGATGTATCCGGCCGGCGTTCTCGTGGTATCCGTGTCGGGATTGATCAGTGCCAACCAGCTTCCCGGCGTGATTTTTCCGTAGACCGAATCCAGATCGACAAGCTTCTCACTTGCCAGGGACACCCGGTTCACTACGTCCCAGCCAAACACCCAGTCGAGCGAACTGAAAGCGCCGGTGTCTACAACTGTCTCGGATGAGCCTGGTAGCGGCTCGGCCTTGAGGGTCTTTACGGTTTGCTTGGAAAGCATCAACGGATTGATTGCGTTATAGCCATAGAGAGTTGCGCGCTGACGCAGTGCATAAAACTTGGGATGCTTCTGCGCGGGGCTTACTGAGCCGCTGCCGAGTGGATCTACCCACGTAACCAGCGTGCGTTGATTAACCGCGTCAGGTTGAACCGTGCTCACCAGCCGCACGTCCCAGTTCGGATTTCCAGGGTGTCCGACGCGCTCATCGCCGACGATCAGAAATGCGTCTCCCGGTAGCAACTGCGTTGCTGTGCCGTCAAGATAGACGCTCGTCTGTCGCGACTCCGGCAGCCAGGGAGTACCGGTCTGTACGGGCAAGGCATTCCAGTCGGGCTTGCCGACAATGTCCGCCGACGTTTGGAATGCCTGCGGCTTTTGCCCCTGCGCCGGCACGCTTTGCGCAGTGGTGCCTGCGGGAATGGTGATTGCCGTTGTGTTCGGGTTCGTTGGCAGCCCGGGCGCCGCGGAAAGATTGAATGCAAGATAAACCGAGGCCGATACGCCTGGTGAAGGCTGATAGCCGATCAACTGGCACAGTTGCGTGAGCGAATATAACTGCGTTGCGGTGCGCAGGTAGCTCTCATTCGCGAGCCGCTCCTGGTAGAAGGTGAGAATGTCGAGAACTACCGCGCTTGCATCCATCAATGCAATGCTGAAGTCGTCGTCATCGCGCGTCTTCAATCCTTGAAGGGCCGGGTAGTCCGAACTGGAAAGCCTTGCCAGCATCGAGTCCTTGAACGTCGCCCATCTTCCAGTGCGATACGCAAGCGCCGATTGGCCGGGAAGATTGATTTCGCCTTGCGGTGTTTGCACGGCGATGCCTAAGCAGCAGCCGCAAGTGCAGTTCGAGTTTCCGTCGCAGCTCATCGGCTCCTCACTTTCCGCCCATCATCGTCAGGCTCAGTCGCCCGTTACCGGGCAAGCTGGGATCGTTGTCCATCTGCGCCACCTGAAACGAGCCCATGGGAATGTATCCCTGCAGCAGGTACACCTGCGTGTTTTCGCCCTCCGGCTCAAAGACTGTGGCAGTCACTGTTTGCACTCCGGCCACAGTGCGCGCCGCGGCATAAATCGGGCTCAGATACACTGGCTGCCCGAGTTCAAAATTCTGCGGCGTGAACAATGCCGGCTTTCCGTTTGCCAGTGTGCCGCTGCCCAATGCCTGCAGCAGCGCCTGCTGCACGTCACGCTGAAAGTAGTCGGTATCGACGCAGATCGTAAGCGCGATTTGCAGCGGAACATACTGCGGAGGCTCGATGAGAAAATCCTGCCCCGCAAGCCGGTATTGATTCGCAGTCTTTGTCAGGCTGCGGCGCAGAGCGGTGCTCAGATTCGAATTGCCCTGCGGTTCTGCGACAATGAACACCGTGTACCAGCTTCCTGTCCAGCGCAATGTCGCGGCAGCGTCTTCCACTTGCGGATTCAGTTCCACGGCGTTCACGTAATCCTGCATGGTCACCGCGCGCTCCTGGGTGAGAAACGCCTGCGGTCCTCGCCGTCGGATCTGAGCATTCGTTTCCGGATCAATGCCGCCTGTCGCTGGCAACGGATTGGTACATCCCGTGATCGTCGAGTCTGCCAGTACACCTGCAGCAAAGTTCGTCAAGCTATCAGCACCGACGTTGCCTGCGGTTCCATTCCCAATGCGATAGGTCGCTGTGAATGTAGTTCCAGTTACCGGGTCCTTGCCATTTGTGCCGTCGCCAAAGCGCAGATACGCAGTTCCGTCGGTATCAACTTCCGTCACGAACTGAGTGTCGTCCGGCGAGGAGGCCAGCAGGTCCGGCTCTGCGGTCCAAGCAACCGCCGGCGCCGGCGAACCCGGCAGCGTGCTGCTGAGTGTGATCACTGGAACTGCCGAGCCGGCATCGAATTGCATCAGGTCGGTGGCAGAGATACTGGGATTGGGCGCCTCTTCGAAGGTCCTCACGCTGATCAGATCTGAGGCCGAACTGATTTTCGATGCGATGTTCTCAAGTGAAATCGATGAAAACTGCTCAACGATGACCGGCAGCGAAATACCCTCCGCGCCGGAAGGTGGCGAGTACAGCAGCAGCAGATTGAAAGTGTCAGGGCTGCTGATCTGACCCTGCGCCAACACGCTGAACAGCGGCGGCCAGCCCAGCGAATTGGTTGGCTCCACGGTCAGATAAGTATTGCTTACGCCATCTTTCAGATCGACCGTGCCGGAGTTCGGAAGCATCGTTGGCGCAGAGGGAAAACTAGCAGGCACAGGTTCTGGCGGGATGAATCCGGAAGGCACGCGCACGAATTGCGAACTTGCGAGTTGCGTGCCGGCATAGTTCGGCGCTCCAGTTGTCAGCGAGAGCCCGGTAAACACTTCCAGTGTCACCGCACCGCTCTCACCAGGAGGTCCGCCCGGGGGATTGAAGACTATGCTCAGATCAAATTCAAGGGGATTGCCCAAATTCACATTCGCCTTGACACCAAAATACTGCGGCCAACTGAGAGGGGTATTCGCCGCAACCATGAGCGAGACAAATCCGTTACTGTCCGTAAGGCTCACCCAACTGTTCGCGATTAGCGGCACCGCTGTCGATGTTGATGGGCTGCCCGCGAGCGGCAACGGAACGGCCTGGGTCACGGGACTGTCCGGGACTTGCGGACGGAAGCGCACCGGAAATGGCGTCTTTACGGGCGGCTGACAGCGATCGGCGGCCGGATTCGGCGGATAGAAGAGCGTTGGCGCGGGAACTGAGCCGAGCAAGTTTGCGGGCATCGTCAGTCCCTGGTCTGCAAGCACCACATTGCCGAACACCACACTCACATTCGGCAGTGGCATTTCCTTGCCGCTCGAATCCTGAATCTGCGACCACACACAGACTGGGAACGGCAGGGCATCGCCGCTGGACCATTGGATTTCAGTCACAGGCTGAGGCGTCTGCGCTGCGGATGTAATTGGATTGCCGTTAATGTCGAAGAGCGGATCGATCATTGGCTGTCCCGCTGCGTTTTGCGTTGTCACTGCAGTCAACCGTACCGCGCAGCGATGACGGATGTCGGCATCGGCGGCAAATCCCGTCTGCGGCCCCAGCACTTCTTGAAAGATCAATACGTCGCCGACTTGTAGATTCGAGAATATACCTGTGAGAGTCGCTTCGGTTGCGCCCTTTGGCAGACAGCAATTCGTGTCGCCCCAGGTATAGAGGCTCATCTGATTGAGTTCAGGAAAAAGATTTGCGCTCTGCATCGGCTCAAATACCACCACGCCGGCAATCAGTGCAGCCTCTTCGTTCTTCGCGATTACCTCAAGCGACTTCGGCATGCCCGGCATCGTGGTGTAAAACCGGGTCAGCGTCCGGTCGATGAATGTCGGCAGCGAAACATTGATCTGCACCCACACTCGCGCGTTGCAGCCTTCATGCACGTGATAGTCCACCAGGCGCGCATGCCGGCGCAGCGAGATCCGGCTCCGTGCGGTCAGCAGATATGCCTCTGTGGTCACTGCATCCTGGCGATAGCTCAGCTGATCTCCTGCGTAGGAAATGAGTTCGGCCAGCATCACTCCCATGTCTGCCTCGCTGGTCGCGCTCCACGAAGGGAGCAGTTGGTTCATCCGGTCAAGCATCACCTGCCGGAATGAGCTGTAGTCTTTCGCAAGGTAGTTGATTGGCGGCGGTGAAGGTAGCCCTGGTGGACAGTAGGGAGCCACGGGCGCGCAGTCGAAATCCGGCCCACACTCCACCTTGAATGAGAACGTCACCTCTGCCAGTTGCGGGTCGAATCCCGTCAGCGCCTCGGTGACATCGAATGTATCCTCGCTCGCAGCCTCGGCATTGTTTACCAGCCTGAATAGATACGGCGAAAAATCGCCCCACTCGCTAGTGCGAACGACAAGGATGTTTGCCGCATTAGTCAGCCCCGTGAAGTAGGCCGCTTCAGCGGGCGTAGCCTGCAACGGTGCCGGGGATGCAGGAGCGATCCACTCTGCCGTAATTCCCGTGATGCTCTCGCCGCCGGTGATCAACACATTCTTCGGCTTCAGACCTGTGGGCGCCGCTTTCAGGCAGTACACGAGCAGTGTCCGCTGTCTCGGGCTCGGGATCGCGATCGCCGTGTGATCGAGAACCTCAAGGTAATCGATCCCATTGATGGAGGGATTGCCCATGACCGCAGCTTTACGGTTTTCGTTGCAGCAACTAAAGATCATCCGTTGCCTCCGTAAACGAAGGTCTGTACTTGAGTGATACCGGTATTCAGCGGCGCGTAAGTCACGGTGACCGTGAGCGTGGAATCAACCGCTGACGCTACCACTGACTGCACTTTGATGTAGGCACTCAGCCACTTCTGCAATGCCCCCTGCACGGTGAACTGTGTTGCCGCCGCCATCTCCAGGCTGTTCGGCACAAATGTAAGTTGCAGCAGGCCGCTCCCGAAGTCGGGCAGGTTGACACGCTCTCCCGGCGAGGTAAATAGCACCTGTTCCACCAACTGGCGCACATAGTCCGCCAGTGGATCCTGGGTGCGTCCGCGGCCGTCGAACTGGTAGGGGAAGTTGACGTTCATCGTTATGACCTCGGCCTCGACCTAGGTTGCAATTACAAAGGTCTGCGCAGAAACCGGCAGCATCGGAGTACCTGTCGGTATGCACGTGGAGACTCCGCTCAGGATCGCCACCGGCTGTCCATTCGACATAACCTGCGTCGCGCCCACAACCCACATCCCTGTCACGCACGGTCCGTTGCCCGCGGGCGGAACGAATGCGCATCCTGCCACAGTGTAAGGCGCCGCAATCGTCGCAATCGGCATCCCCGATACCATCACAGTAGGACTCGGTACAGTTGGAATGGCCATACCGCCATGCGCACAAGTAACGACTGCACCTACATGAAGAATGGGTCCAGGCACCGCTCCTCCTTTGCTTCCATCGCATTTATCTGTGCAGAAATCATGGCCCGGTAATCGTCAGTGCCGTCTCGTTGATTGCGACAGTCGCGCCGACGAGCATGATGGTTGCCAGCCCCGGCCCACAGGTCAAATAGATTCCGGTGTCGTTCACCACAATCATTGACCCACCGGCACTCTTCAGTACGATTCCGCCGGTCGCCGGTGTGGGAGCTGCGTCGCTCACCATGAGCGTGTTCTGGCCCATTGTCTGCAGCACAATGTTTTGTCCGATGAGCGGCGGAACTGCCGGCGGCGGCACGAGCGCAAAAGCTGGCACGTCTCCAGCAGTGCCCCAAAACCCGCCCGTCCATATCGGATAGTCCGGATTTCCCTGCTCAAATTCAATCCACACCGAAGACCCAATCGGAGGCACGACAAAGATCCCTGCCTGAATTCCCGCGGCAGGCACGCAGGGCATGGCCCAGCTTGATGTTGTCTCGCCAAGTACGTCGGGGACCTGCGCCATTATCCGCCCCATCTGCATAGGGTCGAGATTCTCGAGGGCCGTGCCGCGGTACTTGCCGTAATAACGCTTCGGTGTCGAGTCAGTTGATGGAGGTGCTGATACACTCATGGGCTCACCGTTGGGACCGTCGATACCAGTCCATTTCTTGTCAGCGTGAAACTTTGCTTGTACTCACCACGCTTGATCTTGTGCGTCACGTTCTTGACGTAATAGAGTCCGTCAAAGCAATACCCCGCCCCGCGCACTCCTACTAACTTGCGAGCGCTCAGAACGCCTCGGTAGCGCGTCACATCGAGCGATCCCTCACAAGTGACGGCTTCTGAACTGGCTGCGCCCGCAGCAAAGCCCATCATGATGGCCTGTGGAATCGACACCTTCGACAGGTCGTCACGGAACGAAGTCAGATCGGGCGGCAGAAGGTTTGTCGGAATCGGCGGAATCGCTCCCAGCGGCGGCTGCAGCGGATTGACGGGCGGAATTGGTATTGGAATGCTGACGCCGAGCTGCTGAACGTATGTGTAGAGCAACGGGATCTTGCTCTTCTCCTGATCAAACTTGAAGTGCATCGATTCCACGTTGCTATAGGCATCCATATCCACATTCAGAGCGGGCTGCACCGGCCCCACTTTCAGTTGCGGACCCCAATAAGCTGTATTGGTTCCGGGCACAGGGCCGGCAGCAATGAAGAACACGTATCCCACTTCGTCGGCGAGTTGCCGGATGTACTGCAGATCGCTTCCCTGTTGCGAGGGGATCTGTTCAATCGGCAATGAGATGTCTGTCATAACGCTCGGGATGATCAACGGTAGTACGCCGAAGAACGCATACTTGGCCAGCAGCATAGCCACGCGGGCTTCACGCGGACACGCCGGAAAAGGAAATCCGCTCCAATTAACCTGGTCCATCACGGCAGTCAGATCGCGGCCCAGCAGGCTTAGCGTGGAATTGGAACCCTTGTCGCCCGGTGCAATCTCATGCTGCGTTATGACGCCATCGATCAGCACATTGGCCGATCCGTTCACGGTTGCCACCAGGATGCACCGCATGAACAGCAGCGGCATCCCTCCTGTAAGCAGGAAGATCAACTGCAGCGGCGACTGCTTGTCGATGCTGAACGTGAGCTTGAAGCCGCTTGGCTCAAGGTCGTTGACAGTGATCTCTACTTCGGCCAGTGACGCAAGCACGCTCGATGGCACCGGCACCGCAATCACCGGGCCCATCATCAGCGTCAATTGAACGTTACTGAGCAATCGCTCCTCCGGGGACGCCTTGCGGCGTGGTAATCGCCAGCACACGCCCCGGCGTCGCTACCAGGTCATGCGGCTTCATCGCGCCGTTGGCATCGCAGATGAGCCATGCCATGAGAGGGTCGCCGAGATACTTCGCTGCGATCAGGTCCAGCCGGTCGCCTTGCTGCACCGTGTATTGGTTGATGGTTGCGTAATTCGGCGCTCCGGGTTGCGGAACGATGCGCCGCGCCAGATAGGGAATTGTTTGACCGCCGGGCGGCGTGTACTGGAGAACGCTGTAGCCGTAGTAGCGGCTGTCGGTGGGAAAGGTCACTGGCGGCACAACGCCCAACTGCACCATTGCCTGTAATGGATAGTTCATCGTTTAGCTCCCCAGTCCTAATGTGGTAAGCGCTACCGACGCCACTTGCGAGGCCAGCGATTCCTTGTTGGTGAGGTAGGTCATGAACATTCGTCCTCCAGGGTGATCGAAGCCGAGATCGTCGACGCTCAACACGCGCATCCCCAAGTTGACTTTGGCGCGAATGGGATTCAGGTTCTGGTCGAAGGCCTCTTCCGTAATGCTGAATTCGGTGAGCCGCACCGGAATCACGCGGCTCGCGCTCCACACAAACAAGGTCAGCGGCTGCTCCAGCGGAATGATCTCCAGCGTTCCGGCGTTGGCCATCGCATCGTCTGCCAGTAGCGTTTCAACTGTCGGATTCACCAGCATCTCCAGTTGCGCGAGCTGCGGATGCAGTCCGTACTTCACCGCCAGAGGAAACTGTTTGGGAAACTGAAGCTGATCGGTCGCGTCCAGTTCGGCCTCCACTTTGATGGTCTCGATCGCAGGCCCGCGCAGCCGCAGCACATCCACGCGCACCCCGTCTTGCCCGCCCGGCACCGCCTGAATCTGAAGCGTCCGCGAAAGCGAGTCGGGATTGTAATAGAACGAAATCACATTCATCACCACAGACGTATCCGGGTCCATCGTGACGATGCCGCCTTTGATGAGCCGCGGCGAAATCGGAGTACCATTCGAAGCCATGATTCCCTTCCCCTCGATCTCTCAAAAGCACACTCGCAATGCGTTGAACAGCTTCCCGGTCAGTCCTACGGATTCTTCTTGAACGGCAACTCGATCTTCTGATCCGGGTGCAGTCCAAGTTCCTGGAACAACTCCCTGTGCAACTGCCATGCGAGCGCGCCTTTCGTTTGAGGCGACATATTCGGTGTTTGATCGATAGCCTCAACCACAACCTTGTGCAACTCGCTGATTGTCGCGTGTGTCTGCCCTTTGCGCCGCTGCGCGTGAGCCCAATCCTTCCAGTGGTCATCGAACTGCTTGTGAATCTGAGGCGGTAGAAGCTGCGTTAGGGCGTCCTTGCGGACATAACCCGAGAGCTTCTTCAATGCGGCAGTAGGCCCTATATGCGCCGACTGCGCATCCTTGCCGGTGATACCCAACTCGTCCCGAACCGTGGGAGCGCTACCATGTGGCTGAAAGGCTCCGCCGACTTTTTTGGGAGAACCATCGGGATTGACGAAGCCCGCGGCCACGGCGTCGGCCACCGTTTGACGAATGCCACCCGGATGTTCCTCCACCGGCTTCAAACTCATTTCCTTGCTCAGCTCGCCAAAAGCTTCCTCGCCCTTCTTCACCTTCGGTTCTTCGAACTTTGGCCCTGCTCCTTTGCCGGTACGGTTCTTGAGCATGTCCAGCACCTTGACGAATCGCGCGGCTTCCTTTGCAGCTTGGGCCGGATTAGTCTTACGTAACTTCTGAATCTCATCGTTCCGCTTCTTCGCCCACGGATGTGCCTCCAACTCCTTGGCATATGCAAGGTGAATCACCGGGCATGGAGACGAGCTGCACTTGCCGATGCCATCTTTTGTTGCAACCACCTCATGGCCGTCGCCAATCGGCTCTGTCGCCTTGGCGTCTTCCTTCAGAATTGCGGGGGGGCCTTCATGCTCCGTGGCGGCCTTCTGCTTCTCCAGGAACTTCTCTGTCGCCGATTTTGCGGGCGGTTCGCCGGCATGGTCCGCCGCGTGTTCTTCCAGCTTTGGGGCTCCGCCCTTGGCTTCGGCCGGTGCTGCGCGCGCTGCTTCCATCGGCTTCGTCTTCCCCGCCGCTTCGTGCTTTGGCGCTATGCCTGCACCCTCGTGCGATTGAGCTGCTTTCATCGCCTTGGCATGTTCGGTTCCCGCATGACCGTGGGCCACGGCTGCAGACGTGAGAACGTTCTGCCCTGCTGCCAGCAGCGCGTCCGCGTTGCTCTGCCCGGACAGGCGGGCATCCGCGTAGCCCACACCGGCGCCAACGGCCAGCTCAGTGACCTTGCCGCCGGTTCGACCGAGCTTGGCCACTGGTACTCCCAGCACCCCGCTCACGCAGCCGGTGAGCGCGGCACGTGCGGGACCGGGAACCAGCGGCTTGGGACCGCCTTCCTGCTCTTCTTTGGCGCCTGGCGCAGGCACTGCCTTATCCAGCAACTCTGTCGTCACCTCGCCCGCAACATTCACGCCCGCTTCGGTGAGGCACCGCTTGGCGGCGGCCTGCACAAATGGTTGAGCCAATTTCGCGCCCTTTGCGGCCACATTCAGCGAGCTGCCCAGGCCAGCCGTTAACCCGGTGACCACGCCCTGCTTGCCGAACTTGATGACATCCGCCTTTACAGCCTTCACGTCCACCTTCCCAGTAGACGCAAAGCTGGCAACGGCTGTAGACCCTCCGCCTAGAACCGCGCCGCCCGCGCCGGTAACCAGTGCCGTCCCGCCCGTCGTGAGGACTGTGGCCGTGGCCCCGGTAAGCCCCAATCCGCCCGCGCCCACGCCTGCCGCGATGACCGGCGCCGCCACCGCGGCGCCTGCGACCAGCGCGATTGCGAATGAAACATCGCGCACAGTTTCCAGGTTGCTGATCACACCCTCGGCACCACCGATGGTCGCCTCGCGATAGGCATTCCAGTTATGCATTGCGTCTCTGAAATCGGAGTCCGCCGTCCTCAGGAAACGCGCCGCCGTGGCCAAATCGCCCTGGTCGCAAGCGGCTGTGCCGTTTTCCGCGGCGTGCTTCGCGTTCGCCCATGCGCCAATGTAAGGCGGCGTCACCCCGGCCTTCATGTCGGCCGCAATGCCGATCAGCGCCTTCGGCTTTTTCACAACGTCCCAAAGGCTCTCGACGCCGCCCTGATACTCGGCCAGCATCGACTCCTGGGATTGCCGCCCATTGTCCGCAAGCCCGATTGTCAGGTTCAGATCGGAGCGCAGCTTACTGAGCGCGCGCCGCTTTTGCTCCGCAAACTGCTCCTGCGTCAGTTGCTTCACGCCATCGGGAAACTTCACCTCGATCAGCGTCTGTCCCGCGGGCGCTGGATCGCGCGCGATGCCGACACCTGAACTCTGCCGCACCCCCAGCGTCGACCCAGGGCTATCCACCTGCCCGGAGATGCGCCCTGCCTCGCCCTCGAGCGCTGGATCACCAGCTGCCGGCGGCGCTCCGCCTCTCGACTGCTGCACCACATGCGCCAACTCGTGTGCAAGCAGCCTTCGCCCGCTGTTGGAATCCGGCGCGTATCGGCCGCGATTGAAGACGATCTTCTCTCCCACCGTGTACGCATTCGCCGAGACCGCGCGCGCCGAGCTTGCCGCTGCATCGTCGTGAAAGATGCGCACGCCCCTGAAGTCATAGCCGAACCGCGACTCCATGAAGCTGCGCGTCCTGGGGTCCAGAGGCCGGCCCGGCCCGCGCAGCACGTCGTGCACCACCGGCGGCGCCGTCACTGGGCTTACGCCCGCTTGCGCCTCCCGTTGCAGCATCTGCTCCTTCTTGTGCTTGCATTCTTCGCACTCGCCGCCGCACGAGCATTCCCGCTGCAAAGGCGTGCCCATGCTCACCTTCGAGAGCGACCAGGATGCCCTGCGCCCGGCGCCTGAAACCACCTGCTCCGCGGCACGATCCGCTTCGTGCTCATACGAATCGCCGGGCCGGTTCACGCGCAGCCCACCGGGGATGGATTTGGCCTTTGACGGACCGACGGACTTCACCTCGTACGCCAGCGCAGCGCGGCTCATGGCTTCATCCCCTTTCCAATGGCCCGCGCCACACTTCTCCCCAAGGTGCGCGGTCCCGCGAGCCCTGGCTCCATCCGGATTCCGCCCAGCCGCATTACCGGCGTCTTGCGCGACCGGACCATTCCATCGCGCACTTCCGGGCCGCCCAACACCCGCGCCAGCTCAGCCTTCAGCCCGCTCACAAACGCCTGCTTATCTCCCGGCTCGATGCCCCGCAGAACCAGTTTGTCGATATGAACAGTCACGCGAGAATCGCTCATACCCACCCCCTGATCTCTACCGCTGAAATGGGCCGCTCGGCCTTCGCACCTTCGAGTTGGGTTGCGTGCAACAGATGCTTCATCTGCACCGGGGCACCCTGCTCCGCGGCTAGGAACGCCGCATTCAGGGCGATGTTGCGAATGTTGCCTCCGGCCATGTTCAGCTTCGCCAGGAGAGCTGGGTTGAGTCCCTCAGTGGGAGTCGGTGGTGGAAACACGCGCTTCCAGATTGCCTCGCGCTCAGTTGGGTCGGGAAATGGAAAGTCCACCGTAAAACGCAAGCGCCTTTGAAATGCCTTATCCAAGGCACTCTTCGAATTGGTGGTCAGAATCGCCAGCCCTTGAAAACTCTCCATGCGCTGCAACAGATATCCGACCTCGATGTTGGCATAACGGTCGTGGCTGTCCTTCACCTCGGCACGCTTGCCGAAGAGCGCATCCGCCTCGTCAAATAGCAGGAGCACGCCGCCCGTCTCCGCCGCATCGAATACTTGCCTCAGATTCTTCTCTGTCTCGCCAATGTATTTGCTGACCACAGCGGAGAGGTCGATGCGATACATATCCAGCCGAAGGTGCGTCGCCAGGACTTCAGCCGCGAGCGTCTTGCCCGTGCCGCTCGGTCCCGAGAAAAGCGCGCTCAATCCGAGCCCGCGGCGTCCTCGCGCTGCAAAGCCCCAGCGTTCATAAACCGTCATCCGGTTGCGTGCCTGGGCTGCGAGCTGCCGCAACATCTGCATCTGCATCTGCGGCAAAATCAGATCTTCCCAATTTGCGGCCGGAGCAATCCGTTCGGCAAGCGTCTCCAGATGCGGTCGCGACACCGAGCGGCAGGCATTCCACAATCTCCGCGAAAACCGCTCTCCATTGCTGTTTTGACGAGCCGCGATTGACGTGCCCAGAGCGACGATCGCTTCGGCACTCAACCGAAACTGCTCAGAAACCTGGTCGACTACTTCCTTCTGCCCTTTCGATGCCGGCCCAAGCGCAATCTTCCAAAGGCGCCGCTGTTCCATCGGCGCTGCCTTGTCTACCTTGTGCTGCTCCATAAGGCGATGTAGCCGCAGCGGCTCGCGGCTCGCAATCAGCAGCGGTCCGGGCAATCGTTCCGCCAATTGCCGCGCAGCCGCAGTCGGCGTTTCACCCTCCCACTGCAAAAGCAGAAAAGCCGGCAGAAGCAAGGCCTCGCGCGACCAAAGCGCAAGGAACTGCTCGGCATCGGCGCCCGCAGACGGGACATCCTCCATGCGCACCACGTAGAGCTTGCGATCGGAGCGTTGCGCGATTAAAGCAGCAAGGTTCTCCTGACCGGAGGGATCGTCGCCATAAAAATGCAGCGCGGTCGAAGAGGAAAGCCCCTCCGATCCAGTCGCGATCGTCTCTGTCGCAATCCGCCAGTGTTCCTCCGCGAGACATTCAGAGGCGGCCTTTGCAATCAGCATCCCCTCAAGCCGCTGATCCAATTCGTTCACGCCCGCCAGGTAGTGCAGGATTCGTTCGTCGATGTGCAGCGGAGCGTTGATAAACCCATGTCCACTCTCGATCTCGATCATGCGAAAGCGCCGCAGTGGAGACGAAGGCGCAAGAGCGCTCCAGTGCGGATCTGAGAGCACACCCATCGCCAGTCCGAATGTGACAACGCCTTGTTGCGTACGCCCGGTCAACTGCGCGCAACGCGCGCCCAGCGCGGGCTCCATCTCAACACCTGCGCACAGCAGCAGCAATTCGCGTTCAAACCTGCTCAAGCCGAAGGTCGCCGCAAGTGAGTCGATTGCAGCGGGACTCTCCATCGCTTCAAGACGCAACTCAGATTCTTTCTCGACCGTCGCATCGCCAAGCTGCTGGCGCAATTGCCTAAACTCCCGCAAGAGATGTGCCTGGTTCTGTTGCGCCCACGCAATGGTAGTTTGTGTTTTCATAGCGTCACCAGCGGGCTAATGAACGGAGGAAAGACACTCGTGTTTACAGTTACCAAACTGGCGACACCATCCACCTGTAACCGTCCCAGGAGCCCAACGGTCGTCGGCAGGCTACCGTCGAAGAGGAAACTGAGAGTCGTAACCGGAGGAGTGTTGGGCGGGCCGGTGAACTGCTGTGCCTGCGCTGACACGCTGGTCAGCGGTGCAGTGAGCGTGCTCAGCGCAAGCACCACGTTCTGGCCTTCCCATACCGCGGGTGTGAAACCGCTAATCGTTACGAGAGTTCCGGTGCCGCTCGACGCCGACGTTGCAGTTTGGGTCGGCAGGCTGGGGGCAATTGCCATCGGCAGCGTGTTGGTCGCCTGCTGCACAATCGTATTCGTCGGATCCATGAACTGCACTTTGAGCTCGTAGACACCCGCGGGATACTGCGCAGTTGGATCCGGAGGCAGCACAAATGTGAGCGATTCACCGAGCGCGGTATTTACCGGCGGCGTGAGCTGAACACCGTAACGTGCATTGCTTATGGATACGCGCGTCGCCCCGGTGAGAAACTCACCCGTCACAGTCACAAGATCGCCGGGTTGCGCGCCCGTTTGGCTGTTCGAAGGTTGCACTTTGAAGATCTGTGCCGGCTGCATGGGCGCTGGATTCTGTGTGGGCTGGGTTGCGGGTCCAAACACGGTCTTCAATACCGGCAATGCAAAAGAGCCGGGCAGTGTTGGTTGCATTAACACCACCGAGACCTGAAACGGAAACGTCGGCCGGTAGTCAGCTTTCAGCGCCGTCCAAAGCCAGGCCATCTCCTCCCGGCTCATGCTTTCCGGCGTGATCTTGATCATCTCGATTTGATCAGCGAGTCCTGAGGTATTCAGGAACGCGGATAACTTGTTGGTCGGATATGGATATGGCGAAGTCGTAAGCGCAGTGATCGCATCGCCGATGTCCTGGCGCGTAAGCACCGGCGCTTCCTGCAGCATCATTAACGCATAGCCCAGCAGTGCCTCAGCCTGCCAATAGTCCGAACCATACACGGTCAGCAGGTAATGCAGATCGAGCGCCAACGGCGGACTGCTCAAACGCCTGCCTCCATCCGCGCTCATCGACGCAAGGTCTACATTGCGCCACGCCCTGTTGTGCGTCACTTGATGCAGAAAAAGATTGACCTGATTCTCTGTGTCGGGGTTGCCGCCTTCAATGGCGTTTTGCACCTGGTCCGGGGCCAGGCACGACACCGTGACCGTCGACGGGAACTGGCTCGCAACGCCAAGATACAGATTGTTGAAGTAGTACTGCAGCACCGCGGTCACTCCAGCGATTGCAAGTGCGTTGCTCATCTTGCACGTCCATCCCGGCGCTTGAGATAGTCATCGAGACTTGTGAATCTGCTCGTTGGCGTAGCAGCGGAACGGGCACTAGGCGGTGGAACCGCGATAACTTCGATACGGCCAATGTGAATCTGAATCTCTTCGGTCTCGCTGCGTTCCGGCGCTCTGAGTGCTGACGTCATTTCGCGAGAGTCCGCGCGAGCGCTCCGGGTTATGGGTTTGGCCAGCTGTTCAACTGCCCATGTACGAACTTCCACTGGCTGCCCGTCAGCCTCTGCACTTCGCTCATCGTTTCTCTCTTCGAACGCACGTGGCGGCAGCATCAGCGGCTCTGAAATGTCCCGTCTCTCTTGCATTGGCGTCACCAGCCTGTGCTCGTGCTGTTCGATGCGCGCCCCAGCCTGCGATTGAAGATGCGGCTGAACTGATATCTCGGTTGAAGCTTCACCGATATGCAACGCCGCAGGATCAACCTCGGCAATTTTCAGCGGCAGTAATGGTGAGAACGCTGCAGGTTTTTCATCAATTGGCCGCGGCTTGCGGGAATAGTCCTCCGCATTGATTGCGCGTGGCTCCTGCGTCGGGCGACTTCTTTCGGCCTGCGGAGTCGTTTGCGCCTTCTTTCCTTCGGCGGCCCGCTCAGAAATCACTGGCAGCGCCACCTCCTCTTTCTCTTCGCGCAGGCCCTCCGCGAAGATTGAACCGACCACCGGCCGCAGTCTCGACTGCGGCCGGGATGCGCTGGCAGCGAGCCGCTCCAGATAGCCCTTCATGCGCGCACCATCTCGAGATAGAATTCGCGCCGCGCCAGACTCAGCGAAAGAATCTCTCCCTCGCGCCATCCATAGGCCGAGGCCAGTGTGTGCACACTCAGCAGCATTCGTCTGGCGCGGGCCTCCATCTCCGCCCAAAGAAAAGCTGGCAGATCGAGACCTTCATCGAAGGACGTACCGCAACTCGGGCAATCGAACTTGAGCAGAATCTCCGCCAATGGATCGGCCGTGGCCATGCATTCTCCAACCGCATCGATGTACTCTTCGCTCCACTTTTCATCAGGCTCGCTTTGCGTGTCGCTGCACCGTTGCAGAAGCAGATGGGCCGCCGCCCTGGCATCCTGTTCCGCCGCAACTGCAGCAAGATCGCGCGTTGTGGGTAGCCGGTAGCTTAAACCTCCAACCACAAGGCGCTGCTGGCGCGCGGGTCCGTCGCCCACCGTCAACGTTTCGCAATCCAACTGAAACTCCAATTGCTCCCTGCATTGGCGGCACGTTGTCCATCCGCGCAACGAAGAACCAAACATTGAGCACAGCAGCTCTGCCAACGCGCGGTTGCGCCGTCCGAGCGGCCAGTCGGCAATGTTCTCCTTGAGCTCTGGAAACGCAGCCTGAACTGCCAGCACCCCCTGGTCGAGCGGATGCAGTGAGCGGCCGGTCTCCCAAAGCGCGAGGAACTCGGCTTGGGACATTGTGTGCATGCTAGGTTGCGAAGACGCTCAGAGTCGGCTCGGTGGGTTCGGTCACGCTCGTGTCGCGCTCCCATCCCTCGTTTTCAAGCTTGATATGCTCAATCGCGATCGCGTTTGCGTTTGCGTCCAGATCCGGCATCGCCTGGTATTCCGATACCCAGCAGCGGTAAATCTTGTACGCCATTACCAACTGGCCGGCCTCGTTGTAGAACTCCAGGTAGATATCTTTGCGAAAATTCGCCAGTGAAACTTCGGATCCGAGCCCGGAACCGTAGTTCCACACCAGTCCCGCCCAATCATGAAAGCCCTTGTCCTGGGTCAGGCCGCGCTCGAGGGTGATCGCGTCATATTTCTGCCGTCCCGGAGATTTGTGCGAGGTAGATGGATCGCCTCCGCTGCGGTGTTCGACCACCTCTGTGGTTCTCTTCAGCGTGCTCATCTTGCTCACGGCAGCCACATATTGCCCATCCCACTTCAGGCGAAATTTGAAGTTCTTGTAGGGGTCCAGCCGAGTCGGATTTGCGGGGAACATTGCCATCGACTTATCTCCTTGTTGCCACGAACTCTGGTTAACCCTGGTTGATCAGCTGCTGAATCTGAATCACGACAAACTCCGCCGGATAAAGAGGAGCGAAGCCAACCGTAATGTTGAGTATTCCCATCGCCACGCTTGAGTCTGGGTTATTCTCGCCGTCGCACTTCACAAAATAGGCCTGCTGCGGAGTCGTTCCTGCGAAGGCTCCTTTCATGAACAGGCCTTGCATGAAGTTGCCGACGCTCAAGCGCACCTGTCCCCACAGCGGTTCGGCGTTGGGCTCAAAGACCGCCCACTGCGTGCCTTGGTAGAGGCTCGACTCGAGGAAAAGCGTGAGTCGCCGTATGGGAACGTACTTCCACTGCGAGCCGGCAGCATCAGATCCGGCGATGGTGCGCGCGCCCCACACCACGTTACCGTAATTTGGAAACTGGCGTAGGCAATTGACGCCCAGAGGATTGAGCATGCCATTCTGCTGATCCGTCAGGTGGTATTGCAGCCCAAGCGCGCCGGTCAGGCTGGCCAAGGTTCCCGCTGGCGCTTTCCATACGCCACGATCGGCGTCGGTCGAAGCATAGATGCCCGCGACAAACCCACATGGAGGAAACAACGTTGGTCGAAAACCTACCTGTGGATCGGGCGCGAGCACCCACGGAAAATAGAACGCCGAGTTGGTGTCGAATTGAGTGACCAGCGTATTGCCCGCACCGTCGGCCGGCCCGGTATTGTTCAGGCTCGTAGAACTCGATCCGATGGCCGCCGTCTGCGCCGAATCCACAATCAGGAATGCGCGGAACTGAGTACAAAAGCTTTGCAAACTTCCAACCTCGGCCGCGCCCTGTTCGCCCGGCACGCACAGCAGGTTGAAGATGGGCACGCTGCCCAGAACCACGTAGCCGGTGGTTGTGTTGTTGAGGGCAGTCTCGAAGTTTCCATCACCGGGAACGAGTTTTGTTCCGTCGTTCCCGGTAGTCGTGCCCGTGCCGCCATTGAGAGTGGTTGCGGCGGTCACCGTCGGAAGCGAGATCGTCGCCGGTGCCGTGCCTCCTGGCGGAATGAACGAGATGTAGCTGGAATCGTTGTCAATTACCGTAACGGCAAATTGGGGACTTGTCGGCGAATTGGAAAGATTTGTATAGCTCTCCACGGTCTGCGTCTGGCTACCGTTTACTTGAAATACTTGCAGGTTGAACGTGTTGGCAGTAGAGTTCACGTTCGTTATGGCAACGCTGAGACTGTTTCCCCAGCCACCAGGATTGTTGGCGTAAAGTTGGAGGCCGCCGATGGAATTATTCGCCGTCACCGCATCTGTCCACGCCAGCCGCACAATGTACGCTTGCGTTCCACCATTCTGGAAAAACTGATATACGGCATATCCGAGGTAGACGCCGGGGATCATTCCGCCAAAGGTCGCCTGATGCTGCGGCCAGCTTTCAACCATCACCGCTTCACCCACCGGCCCCTTGTTCGACCAGCCGATGAAAGCTGCAATCGAGGTTGCAACTCCCGTAATCGTGTGTTGTCCGCTGGGGATTTCTTCAATGTACACACCAGGGTAGGTATATGCCGCCATGTCTTGTCCCTCCAATGTGAACCTGATCGACGTTGAACGTGCCCCGCTCAAGCAGGGCAACTGGTTGTCTCCGCAGGGATACCCGCTGAGGCGTCACTCAGTTTCAATCCATCGATATCGCCGCGATCCTGCTACAGCACAAGGGTATCTTGGGGAAAATTCGTCGGGACCCGGCTTGCAGACAAGGGGAGGGGAGCCCGCCGCAGGGAATGCAGAACTGTGTCGTGCGTTTTGCCAATCGGTCTGAGCAAGAAACGACTTCAACCGAAAGCCATCGCAATGAATTGAAGAGATTCTGCCAGCACGCTGAAATGCTGTCAACAAGATTCTTAGCACGATGCGAAAAAATTCATAGTTGATCCAGCGCCTTCCGGTCGTCCGGGCACTAAGTCTCAACTAGCGAATTCGAGTAGCGGGTGCATCCATCATTACTTGAATTCACTAATTTAAATCTGGTTTTGTCTATAAGTGTCCCGTGGCTGCGACGCAATGATAAGAACCAAGGAATCCTGTGGCATTCCAGAGCGCACAACAGCACCAACGAGTAGCTATTCGCCCTTTGTCATGCCAACCTTACTATTGACAATAAATAACTTATACCTATTCACCGATGCAGATGGTGCGAATACGTCCAGACCGCAGTCAAACAAGCTGGCATTCGTTCACGCTGCGGGATTTACGATGGCAGAGCCGGTACCGCAAATTCGTACAGGGTTATAAGTGGGAGTTCTGTTCTTCGGCAGCCTAAGATGGCTGAGAAGAGGAGAGCATCGCTGAGGAAATCGAAGGCCACATTCGAGTAGGAGGCGGCGGTGCCGGGAGTGCTGCGGAAACGCTGGTTTGGCAGCCAGCGCCAGCGGATTGGAGGTCGGGAAATGATATTGACGGCGCTTGTGCGAGGGTAGGCATGGGGGGCAGCACGAAGAGGAAGGGAAGCATTGTGCGAAGGAGTTTTGGGAGGCTCATTTTTTGCTTGCAGATCTTAGGGCACATAGCTCAGCGATTTCCTGAAGACGGAAATGCAGCCCTGGGGGGATCGCCTAAAAGGGAAACAGGATTCCTTTGTCCTTCAGCTTCTCAAAGCGCGTAGCAACGAACCTGAAGAGTTGCGCTGGCCGCTGGCCGGCACGCTGATACTCCTTCAGTGGCTTGAGAATCTTCAACTGCGACATTTTGCGCCGAAAATTCCGCTTATCGAGATTCTTCTCGAGAATCGATTCGTAGGCTTCCTGCAACTGGCTGAGAGTGAACTTCTCCGGCAGCAACTGGAACCCGACCGTGGTGTATTCCAGCTTGTTACGAAGCCGCTCCAGCGCATAGGTAAGAATGTCCGCATGGTCAAAAGCGAGGCTCGGCAATTCCTTAACGGGCCACCACCTAGCCTCGGCGGCATCAGAGCCAGCCTCGAGATGGCGGTCGGCGGAGATCAGGGCAAAATACGCGATCGAGATGACGCGCCCGCGCGGGTCGCGCTTCGGCTCGCCGAAGGAATAGAGTTGCTCCAGATAGACTTCAGAGACTCCGGTTTCCTTCTGCAACTCGCGGAGAGCTGCCTGGTCAAGATCCTCGTTGTCGTGAACGAAGCCCCCGGGAATCGCATACTGGCCCACGAATAGAGGAATCCGCCTCTTTACGAGCAGGACCTTCAGAATTCCGGACTGGATCGTGAATATTACGATGTCAACTGCAACTCGCATAACGGCCCTCAGGATACGACAAGGCGCGCCCTTTGTTCTGCTGCACAAACATGGGCGATTGCTCCGGAGTTGAACTCAAGGTAATCCATTTCCATGCCATCGCTGAAGATGGCACCGCCGAAGGGCATCAGCGATTCCAAGGTCATTTCCTCCTCCGGCTCCAGCATCCCCGCTACAATTCCGATCTGCGAATGGCGACTGAGGAACGGCTCGCGAACGACGTACTGGAGACGGCGATCGTCCCAGGCCATGCGGACACCTTTCAACTGTGTGCCACCGCAAAAGCCGGCAAGGAAGGAGAGCCCCGCTCCTTCGCGCTTGATCGTGCCCAGCTTGTACTGCAAAACGTATGTACTGGGCGGCACCTTCATGAAGCTGATCATTTCTGCCTCTTATGGTGTCCCACTGACACTATAAGAGTGTCACAAATACACTATGTCAACAGACTATTTCTTGAAGGTCCCGGAATTGACGAATTGCCAAGGCCTATTTCGGATAAAGCAGAAGAGAACTGACTGTTGCAAGTCGCCCTGAAGTATAGCGTATATTATTGATAATAAAACTTTTCTACCTATTTCCCGATGCAAAAAGTCGAGAAGATCAGACTGAGAATGTCATCGGAAGTCGTCTGTC
>OBLW0100000608.1_pt1 | contig 30425 bp, 33 predicted proteins | sample 1520161 | NCBI WGS metagenome assembly OBLW01 (sample SAMEA3539309, study PRJEB22396) | soil metagenome | biome: tundra; feature: field; material: soil | place: USA | collected 2010-05 | depth 0.15 m
GGCCGGCAAACGTGGCCGCGCGGTGGAATTCTTCCTGAAGCTGCCGCGTGCGCAGATTCTCTCTTATATGTTCCAACTCTTGAATGTAGATCGCCAGGGCGCGGTCGATATGCCCGGAGTTGGTAGCCAGGATATCGCGCCACAAATCGTAGGAGCTCAGCGCCAGGCGGGTGGCGTCCATCAGTCCGGGACCCGCGGCCACCGGCCGTCCGCCGGCGCCGAGCCGCTCTTCGAGCGCGGCCGCCAGCGCCGTGGACGCCAGTTGCGGCAGGTGCGAGGTCAGCGACACGACGCGGTCGTGCTCGTCGCAGTCCATCACCAGGGTGCGTGCGCCGAAGCGGTTCAGCCACCCTCGGAACTCGCGCGCCGCGGGAGTCTCCAGTTCCGCCGGCTCGTCGGGCGTCAGCACCCACGGCCGGCCTCGAAACAAGTCGCCATCGGCCGCCGCCGCGCCGCGCTTCTCTTTGCCGGCCATCGGATGGCTGCCCAGAAACTGGCAGCGCGAAATGTGCTGGTGCGCGGCATCCACAATCTCACACTTGGTGCTGCCGGCGTCGGTGACCAGGGCGCCAGGGCGCACCAGCGGGTCCAGATGCCGCAGGGTGTCTAGAATGCGTCCGATCGTCTGCGAGAGAAAAACCAGGTCCGCTTGCGGCACGGCTTCGGCCAGCGGCATCCCGCGGTCGATGGCGCCCGCCGCCACGGCATCCGCGATGGCGCCTTCGGAACTGACGCCCAGAATGGTCCCCTGGAATCCCGCGCCGCGCAGCGCCAGCCCGAAGGAAGCGCCAATCAGCCCCGTCCCGACAATCGCGACGCTATTCATACCACCAGCCACATCATGCCTTCGCCTCCGCCGTCCGGCCGACCGCCGGGGCAATCTTCCGCAACTGGGCCATCAGTTCCTGGAACTGCTCCGGCCGCAGCGATTGCGCGCCATCGCTCAGAGCGTGGTCCGGATCGGGATGCACCTCGATCAGCAGACCGTCCGCGCCGGACGCCACCGAGGCCCGCGCCATCGGCGCCACCATGTCGCGCCGTCCCGTGCCGTGCGAGGGGTCGGCCACGATCGGCAGATGCGACAGCTTCTTCACCACCGGTATGGCGGAGATGTCCATGGTATTACGCGTATACGTTTCGAACGTGCGGATGCCGCGCTCGCACAGAATCACGTCGTAGTTGCCGCCGGCCATAATGTATTCCGCCGAGAGCAGCAGCTCCTCGATGGTCGCGGAAGGCCCGCGCTTGAGCAGCACCGGCGTACGCAGTTTGCCAAGCTCGCGCAGCAGGTTGAAGTTCTGCATGTTGCGCGCGCCCACCTGCAGGATATCGGCGTATTGCGCCACCAGCGGAATCTGCGTCTGGTCCATCACTTCGCTGATTGTCAGCAGCCCGTTGCGGTCGGCGGCTTCGCGCAACATCTTGAGCCCCTCTTCGCCGAGACCCTGGAACGCATAGGGCGAGCTGCGCGGCTTGAAGGCCCCGCCGCGGATGACCACCGCTCCGGCGCGCGCCACCACCTCCGCCGAGCGCTCGATCTGCTCGCGGTTCTCCACGCTGCACGGTCCGGCCATCATCACCAGGCGCGCGCCGCCGATGTCTACGTTTCCCACGCGGACCACGGTTCCGGCCGGGCGGAAGCCGCGGCTCGCGAGCTTGTATGGCGACGCAATGCGGTGGGCTTCCTTGACGCCGTCCATCACTTCAAAGATGGCGAGGTCGAACTCGCCCTTGCCGCCCACGCCGCCTAGCACCGTGTGGATGACGCCCGTCGAGCGGTGGACGTCGAAGCCCATTTCCACCAGGCGGTCGATCACCGCCTGGATCTGCGGCTCCGTCGCGCCCTGTTGCATTACGACTATCATTTGTCGGTCTCTCCAAGATGGGCGGGATTGGAGGCCTGCCCCGCCGCTTCCATGCGCAAGCGCTGGATGGTGCGCATCTCGTCGATGATGCGCTCGAAAACCCGGCGGATCGCTTCCTGGGTAATCGGGCCGTGGTTGACGCCGGTGACGTTCGCGAAGACCTGGTCTTCGCGCTTGGGCTCGTAAATGGGAAGCCCCGCCTCGCGTTTCACGCGGCCAATCTCTTCCACCACGCTGGTGCGCTCGTTGAGCAGGTCCACGATGCGGCGATCCACGTCGTCGATCAGGACGCGGCACTCCTCCAGCCTCTCGCGCGCCTGGTCCTTGGTCATGCCGCCGCCCCAAAACCGTGCTTCAGTTCGCGCGCGAAAGATTCAAGCTGGATTTCGAGCGACGGATTGTCGCGGTTCCGCTCGATCAGCCGCACGAACGCGCTGCCCACCACCACCGCTTCCACCTGCCGGCCCGCCTCCGCCGCCTGCTCCGGCGTCGAGATCCCGAAGCCCACCGCCAGCGGCAGGTCCGTGATGGCGCGCACCGATCGGACCAGCGGCCCCACCGCGCCGGAGACCGTTTCGCGCTCGCCCGTGACGCCCGTGCGGGAAACCAGGTACACGAAACCGGTGGAGTATTGCGCCACCAGCTTCAGGCGCCGCGGCGTGCTGGTCGGCGCCGCCAGAAACACCGTGTCCAGGCCGCTCGCGTGCATCGCGGCCACATACGCCTGGGCCTCTTCCACCGAAGCGTCCGTGAGCAGGCAGCCGTCCATCCCGCAACGCGCGGCGTCTTCGGCCAAACGCTGGAGGCCGTAGCGCAGCACCGGGTTCAAGTAAGTGAACAGCAGCAGCGGAACCTCCGAACGCTCGCGAATCTCCGCGGCGATATCGAGCACCGTCTTGAGATTCGTGCCGGCGGCCAGAGCGCGCTCGCCGGCGCGCTGGATCACCGGACCGTCGGCGATGGGGTCGGAAAACGGCACGCCCAGCTCGATCAGGTCGGCGCCGCCGCGGACCAGCGCCTCGGCCAGCGCCGCCGTGCGGCCGGGCTCCGGATCGCCGGCTGTAATGTAGGCGATCAACCCCTTGCGGCCGTCCCGCTTCAAGCGTTCGAAGAGCTGCCCGATGCGCGTCATGCCTCGTCCAGTTCCTGGAAGTTTTCGCGGTAGATATCGATATCTTTATCGCCGCGGCCGGAAACGTTCACCAGAAACACCTGCTCCTTCGCCAGTGGCGCGCGCTTCACGGCTTCGGCCACGGCGTGCGCCGATTCCAGCGCGGGGATGATGCCCTCGGTGCGCGAAAGCAGGCGCGCGGCCGCTAGCGCTTCGGCGTCGGAACAGGCCACGTACTCGGCGCGCTGGCGGTCGTGCAGCCAGGCATGCTCCGGGCCGATCATGGCGTAATCCAGCCCCGCTGAAACCGAGTGCGTCGGCGACACCTGGCCGTTCTCGTCTTGCAGCAGATAGCTGTACGCGCCTTGCAGCACGCCCGGGGCGCCGCCTCGAAAACGCGCGGCGTGCTCGCCAGGGCCGTCGCCGCGTCCACCCGCTTCCACGCCGATCAACTGCACGCCGCCATCGCCCAGGAACGCATGAAAGATGCCGATGGCGTTCGAGCCCCCGCCCACGCAGGCGAAGATGGCATCCGGCAAACGGCCGGCGCATTCCACAATCTGGCCCCGCGCTTCTTCGCCGATGATCTTCTGAAAGTCGCGCACCATCATGGGGTAGGGGTGCGCCCCGAGCGCGGAGCCTAGCAGGTAATACGTGTCCCCGACGTTCGTCACCCAGTCGCGCATGGCTTCGCTGATGGCATCCTTCAGGGTGCGGCTGCCCGAATCCACGCCCACCACCTTGGCCCCCAGCAGGCGCATGCGGAAGACGTTGAGCCGCTGCCGCCGCATGTCTTCCGTGCCCATGTACACCACGCACTCGAAGCCAAGCAAGGCGCAGACCGTCGCCGCAGCCACGCCATGCTGCCCCGCTCCCGTTTCCGCGATGATGCGCCGCTTACCCATGCGCCGCGCCACCAGCGCCTGGCCCAGGCAGTTATTGATCTTGTGGGCCCCCGTGTGGAGCAGGTCCTCGCGCTTCAAATAAATCCGCGCCCCGCCCAGCGCCTCGGTAAGCCGGCGCGCAAACCAGAGCGCCGTCGGGCGCCCGGCATAGTTGCGCAGCAGGTCCGCCAGTTCCGCCTGGAACGCCGGATCGTCGCGCGCTTCCAGATACGCTTTCTCGAGTTCCTCGATCGGCGCCATCAGGACCTCGGGAACGTACCGGCCCCCGTACGGCCCGAAATGCCCGCCCGGATCTGGTTGCGGAGTCACGCGCCCAGCGCCGCCCCGGCCGCTTCGAGAAACGCTCTCATCTTCCGCAAGTCTTTCTTCCCCGGCGCGCTTTCGATGAGCGAGCACGCATCCACGCCCCATGGATGCGCCAGCGCGATGGCCCGCGCCACGTTGGAGCCATCCAACCCCCCCGCCAGTATGATCTTGGTGGGGCGGACCTCCTGGTCTGCCTTCTTGGTTCCCTTCTTGCTAACCACGCTCCAGTCGAAGCTCTTCCCCGCCCCCCCGTACATTTCCCCCGCCGGCCCGTCGAACAGCAGCGCTTCCGCCGGGCACTCTTCGTACCGCGAAAAATCGAACCCCTCCGTCACGCGCACGCCCTTCCAAACCGCCAAACTTGCCGGGTACTCCGCGGGCGCTTCGTCGCCGTGCAATTGCGCCACCGTCAGCGCGGCGATGCGCGCCACTTCTTCCACGCGCCCCCGCGTTTCATTCACGAACACGCCCACGCGCCGTACGCCAGCCGGCGTGCCGATTTCCGCCGCGCGTTCCGGCGCGATATAGCGCGGGCTGGGTGGATGGAAGTTGAAGCCGATCGCGTTCGCGCCGCCTTCCACCGCCGCCGTGGCGTCCTCCTGGTTGGTGATGCCGCAGATCTTGAGAATCATGCCGCCGCCAGCCTCGCCAGCGCCGCCGCCGGGTCGCCCGATTTCATGAGATGCTCGCCCACCAGAAAAGCCCTGTAGCCGGCCATGCGCAACCGGTCGATATCGCGCGCCTCGTGGATGCCGCTCTCGCTCACGCGGAGCACACCCGCGGGAATAAACTCCGCCAGGCGCAACGACGTTTCGAGCGTGACCTCAAACGTGGTGAGATCCCGGTTGTTGACGCCGATCAGGTCGCTGCCGGCCGTGATCGCCGCATCCAGTTCGCGCCGGTTGTGGACCTCCACCAGCGCCGCCATGCGCCACCCCGCGGCAGCTTCCCTGAAATCGCGCATTTCGCGCTCTGAAAGGATGGCCGCAATCAGCAGAATGGCATCGGCCCCATGCGCCGCGGCTTCGGCAATTTGCGATTTCGCAACCGTGAAATCCTTGCGCAGCACCGGCAGCGCTGTTGCGTCCCTGGCTTTTTCCAGATCCGCCAGGCTGCCCTGAAAAAAACTCTCGTCCGTGAGCACGGAGAGCGCCGCCGCCCCGCCGCGCTCGTAAGCGCGGGCGATGCGCGCCGCGTCGTAGTCCGCGGAAAGCACCCCTTTGCTGGGCGACGCTTTCTTGGCCTCCGCAATGATGGCGACCGTACGTCCAGCGAGCGCCGCGCGGAAATCGCGGCGTCCGCCCAGGCGCGCCGCCGCCCGGTCCTCCCAGTCCTTCATTCTCGGCGGCTGGCAGGCAAGCTCTTCGCGCTTTCTGGCGACAATTCGGGCCAGGATGTCCGGAACAGTCTCAATCAAAGGCGTTTCTCTATGTTAGCAAGAAGCTGTTGTCGGCTTTCAGCCGTTGGCCCACGTCCGTGTCCTCGTGGCATAATCGAACAGGACGACTATGACGCTGGACGAGCTTCGGTCTCGCCACCGCAATCGGATCGTCGCACTTGCCAGGGAGCGCGGCGCTCACAATGTTCGTGTGTTCGGATCGATCGCTCGCGGGGAACAGCGTCCCGACTCGGACATCGACTTCCTGGTCGATTTCGAGCCCGGGCGTTCGCTGCTCGACCTGACTGGACTGTGGCTCGATTTGGAGGGAGTGTTGGGCTGCAAGGTTGACGTAATTTCGAGCCGGGGCCTGAAGCCCCGTCTGGCGTCGGAAGTCATGCGCGACGCCGTTCCGCTATGAGGGCGGACCGTCTGCGCTTGATGGATGCCATCGAGCAGGTCGATCTGATCCGTGCGTTTTCCGAGCGGGGCCGCAATACTTTCTTTAGCGACATGCTCGTGCAGAGCGCGATCCTACACCGCTTGGCCTTGTTGGGCGAAGCATGCCGCACGTTGTCTCCCGGCCTGCGCGAAGCCCACCCGGAAGTCCCTTGGGCTCAGATCATCGCCTTTCGCAACGTGGCCATTCACGAGTACTTTGGCTTAGACCTCGATCTGGTCTGGGGAATCGTAGCAGATCACGTGGATTCCTTAGGCGCGGCGCTCGATTGCATTTTGAAATCGATACCCGAGCGGGGCGACCTCCGCTAACCGGAGCGGGGTCCGCCGCACCTGATATCATGAAAATCTCCTCGCATGATCGTTGAAGCCAACACCGTACGGTTCGATTCCATCACCCTCGACAACGGGGCCACGCTCGCGCCGGTCGAGGTGGCCTATGAAACCTACGGCAAGTTGAACGCCGCCAAAACCAACGCCATCCTCATCCTGCACGCCTGGACCGGCGACGCGCACGCGGCCGGCATCAGCCATGAGACCGGCAAGCCGGGCTGGTGGGACAACATGATCGGCCCCGGCAAGGCCTTCGATACCAATAAGTACTTCATGATCTGCTCGAATGTGCTGGGCGGTTGCAGCGGCACCACCGGGCCATCGTCGGTCGACCCGGCCACCGGCTGCCCCTACGCCTTGTCGTTCCCGGTAATCACCATCGGCGACATGGTGCGGCTGCAGCGCATGCTGCTCGACTGGTTCGGCATCGGCCGCCTGCTCTCGGTTTCCGGCGGTTCCATGGGTGGCATGCAGGCCCTCGAATGGACGGCGGCGTATCCCGAACGCGTGGTCTCCGCCATTCCCATCGCCACTACCGCGCGCCACAGCGCGCAGCAGATCGCGTTCAACGAAGTCGGCCGGCAAGCCGTCATGGCCGACCCGGATTGGAACCAGGGCAATTACTACGGCAAGCAGCCGCCCGCGCGCGGGTTGGCCGTGGCGCGCATGGTGGGCCACATCACCTTCATGAGTGACGATTCCATGCGCGAGAAGTTCGGCCGCCGGCTGCGCGGCAAGGAGAATTTCGGCTACGATTTCGAAGTGGATTTCGAAGTGGAGAGCTATCTTCGCTACCGCGGCAGCCAGTTCGTGAACCGCTTCGACGCCAATTCGTACCTCTACACCACCAAGGCCATGGACTATTTCGATCTGGCCAGCGGCCGCGGCTCTCTGGCCGAGGCGTTCGGGCAGACGCGCGCCCGCTTCCTGGTGATCAGCTTCAGCTCGGACTGGCTCTACCCCAGCTACCAGGCCCGCGAGATTGTCAGCGCGTTGCGGGGGCTCAACCGCGACGTGGCCTATGTCGAGCTCGAATCCAACTACGGACACGATTCCTTCCTGGTGGATGTGGCCGAACAGAGCACCCTGGTGAGCGGTTTCCTCGCCAGCACGTTCGAGAAGGCCCAATGACCACCGACGCGCCGCGCAAGCAGGCATTCGTTCGCGAGCTGCTAGGGCGCCGCGACTACGCCATCATCGGCGACATCGTGGAACCGGGCACGAAGGTGCTCGACCTCGGCTGCGGCGACGGCGAGCTGTTGCAGTGGCTGGCGGAAAACAAGGGCGTCGAGGCGCGCGGAGTCGAGATTTCCGGCGAGAAGGTGCGTCGCGCCATCGCGCGCGGAGTCTCGGCGTACCAGGGCGACATAGACGATGGGCTGGCGGACTATCCGGCGCAGGCTTTCGATTACGTCATCCTGGGACAGACCCTGCAGGAGACGCGCCACCCGCGCCGGGTACTGGCCGAGATGCTGCGCGTAGGCCGCCGGGCCATTGTGGCGTTCCCTAATTTCGGGCACTGGCGCATGCGGCTTTCCATGCTGGCAAGCGGAGGCGCGCCGCGCACCAAGCTGTTTCCCTACCAGTGGTACGAATCCCCCAACATCCATTTCCTCACGGTTCACGATTTCGAGGACCTGGCGGCGGTGGAGGGATTGACGGTGGAGCGCCGCTACTTCCTGGCAGGCCGCCGCAAAATCACCCTGCTGCCGAACCTGCTGGCCGAAGTGGCCGTCTTCCTGGTAGGAAGACCGTAGTTCCGTTCAACGGCTGGACCTACTCTTCCACTTCCAACGTGAGCACGCCTTCGGCTTCGCCGTTTTCGGCGATCCGGTTCATCAGCGTCCCGCCGTACTCGAAACCTTTGTCGAAAGCCTCCAGGTTCAGCTTGCGCATGGCCGGCGGAACCGAATCTTCCACGGCCTGCCGGAGCGCGGCGGGATCGAGCAAGTTGGTCACGGCCCCGAAGAAACCGACCATCACGATGTTCAACACCACCTTGCGGCCCAGTTCCTCGGCCAGTCGCGTGGCCGGAACACCGAAAGCCCGCACGCCGCTGGGAAGCCGGTCCACGTGCACCAGATCCCGCTCGATGATCAGGATGCCGCCGTGCCGCACTTCCGGCGAGAAACGCGCGTAGGCTTCCTGCGACATCACCACCAGGACGTCCGGCTGGGTGATGTAGGGGTACAGAATCGGCTCCGTCGAGAGGATCACCTGGGCGCTCGAAGAGCCTCCGCGCGCCTCCGGGCCGAAGTTCTGCGTCATGGCCGCATAGCCGTCCTGAAAAATCGCCGCGGCCTTCCCGACCACCGCCGCGGCGAGAATCACGCCCTGGCCGCCGAATCCGGCGATGCGGATCTCCGTTAGCATTCGCTGCAGCATGATTCCTCCGGTTCCACGTAACGGTCGCCCAGCGTCTCCGTCATTTGCGCCCTCAGCATCTCCAGGTAGTCGGGCCGCTCGCGGTCCACGAATTTGCCGACGACGATCTCGCCGGTTTTCGAAAGCGTACACTCGCCGGTGGGGGCGCCGTTGCGGACCTTACTCTTGGCTTTGTAATCCTTCATGGCATCGAGACCGTCGCCCATCTTGTTGCGGCGCTGATAGAGCGTCGGGCATGGCGAAATGACCTCGATAAAGCAGAATCCCTTCTTCTTCAGGACCTCTTCCATGGAGCGGGCGAGCTGCTTCACGTGGTAAGTGGTCCAGCGCGCCACGTAGGACGCTCCGGCGGCTTCGGCCAGCGCTACCAGGTTGAAGGTCGGCTCGGAAACACCATAAGGCGCGGTGGAGGTAATGGCCGTCCCCGGCGTGGTGGGGGCCGTCTGCCCGCCGGTCATGGCGTAGATCATGTTGTTCACGCAGATCACCTTGAGATCCATGTTGCGGCGCGCCGCGTGAATGAAATGGTTCCCGCCGATGGCGAACAGGTCGCCATCGCCCGAGTAAACCACCACCTGCAGATCGGGATTGGCCAGCTTGAGCCCCGTGGCGAAGGGAATGGCGCGGCCGTGCGTGGTGTGAAATGAATCCAGGCGCGCGTAGCCGGCCACACGGCCGGTGCAGCCAATGCCGGAAACTACGGCCACTTTGTCCAGATTCGCCTTGGAATCGAGCAGCGCTCGCGTGAAGCAGTTGACCGTGGTGCCGATGCCGCATCCCGCGCACCATATGTGCGGCATACGGTCCATGCGCAAGAACGGCTCCACCGGGTTGCGGGCGCCTTCGGGGATTTCGTAGGGAATTTCCAGGGTCGCTTCGTTCATTGGGCCGCCTCCACAATGGCTTTGAGAATGGTGTTGGGGTTGTGTACCGTGCCGCCCGCGTGCGGAACCGAAACTACCTTGGCCTTGCCGGCCGCGGCGCGCTCCACTTCGTACACCATCTGGCCCAGATTGAGTTCGGGTACTACGAAAGCCTTCACGCGTCCCGCCAGTTCGCGTATGCGCTCGGTTGGAAACGGCCATGCCGAAATAAGCCGGAATTTTCCGGCGCGGATGCCTCGCTGGCGCGCCATCTGCAAAGCGCGCTGCGCCACGCGCGAGGTGATTCCGTAGGAAACCACCACCACGTCGGCGTCTTCGAGGCCGTCCGTTTCACACAGAGCGCGCCCGTTCGCGAGTGGCTTCAGTTTATCCAGAAGGCGGCGCACCAGGCGGTCCTGCGTCTCCACGTTCATGCTCGGATAACCGCGCTCGTCGTGGGTCAAGCCCGTGACATGGAAACGGTAGCCGTCGCCCGCTTTCACCATGTCGGGGACCATGTCGCCCTTGGGTTCAAACGCTCGGAACTCCTCGGGCGGGAGCGCCGTGTAGCGCCGCGGAGTGACGGCGATCTTGTCCGCCTCGGGGATGATCACTTTTTCCGTCATGTGGCCGACGCACTCGTCGAGCATCATCATGACCGGCACGCGAAATTCCTCGGACAGGTTGAAGGCCGTGATCGTGAGATCGAAGCACTCCTGCGGCGAATTCGGGCAGAGCGCGATAATGCCGTAATCGCCGTGCGATCCCCAGCGCGCCTGCATCATATCCGCCTGCGCCGGCAGCGTCGGCAGGCCGGTCGAAGGACCGCCCCGCTGCACATTGACGAAAACGCAGGGCGTCTCGGTCATGGCGGCGTACCCGATGTGCTCCATCATCAGCGAAAAGCCCGGTCCGGAGGTGACGGTAAAGGCCTTCGCCCCGCCCCACACGGCCCCCTGAATCGTGATGGAGGCGGCCAATTCGTCCTCCATTTGGATGAAGATCCCCCCCACTGTGGGTATCCGTGCGGCGAACCGTTCCACCACCTCGGTGGAGGGCGTAATCGGATAACCTGCGGCAAATCGCGCACCTGCTGCGAGGGTTCCCTCACAACAAGCGTGGTCACCGTCGATAAAATGGACACCCGTCAGCACGCCTCTGGGGTCAGCGTGCATAACGGCCTCCGAAGATCGCGAAGTCCGGGCAGTACATGCCGCACAGGTCGCAACCGCTGCACTTCTCCGCGGAAATGACGTGGGGTGGATGGTAACCCTTTGAATTGAAAGCAGAAGATAGAGCTAGGACGCGGGTTGGACAAAACTCCACACAAAACCCGCAGCCCTTGCATCGCTCCGCCGTAATGGCGACAAAACCTTTGGCCAATTGAACCCTCCAGACAGGAATCAGACGATAGGTGTGCACGCCGAGGGCCACCAACCGAGCCGCGACAGTTATGGAGCGGTTGCCTGAGCGCGCCTATACCGGAAACATCCGGTCACATGGTCGTTCACCATGCCCACCGCCTGCATGAATGCGTAGCAAATGGTAGAGCCCACGAATGTGAAGCCGCGCTTCTTGAGGTCCTTGCTCATGGCGTCGGATTCCGGGCTGCGCGCCGGCACGTCTTCCATACGGCGCCACGCATTCTTCAGCGGACGCCCGCCGGTAAACCGCCAAATGTAGGCGTCGAAGGATCCGAACTCCTTTTGGACCGCCAGAAAGGCCTGCGCGTTCCGGACGGCCGCCGCCACCTTCAGCCGGTTGCGCACAATGCCCGCATCGGCCAATAAGGCCGCGATCTTCTTCTCCCTGTAGCGGGCGATCCTGCGCGCGTCGAAGCCGTCGAAAGCCACGCGATAGGCCGGGCGCTTTTTGAGAATCGTCGACCAGCTCAGGCCCGCTTGAGCGCCTTCCAGGATCAGAAACTCGAACAGCGCGCGGTCGTCGTGGAGTGGCACGCCCCATTCGCGGTCGTGATACTCAATCATCAAGGGATCGCGCGCCCAGGCGCAGCGAACGGGTTCGCTCATGCGAACAGCCTCCTCGTCACCAGTTCCGGCATGCCCGCCGCACTCCCCACAGCCAATACCTCGAAGCCCGCCGCGCGCGCGCTGGCGACGCCGGCCTCGGAATCCTCCACCACCAGCGGATTCCGGGCGTCCAACAGGCTGGCGGCGCGCAGATAAGGGTCCGGGGCGGGCTTGTGCCGTCCCGCTTCCCGGCCGCAGACCAGTGCGTCGAAATACGAGCTCAGCCCGCCGGCCGCCAGCAGCGGTTCGATTTCGATGCGCGAGCTGGCAGTCACCACCGCCAGCTTGTACGCGCCGTGCAGGCTCTTCAGAAAGCCGGCCAGCGGCGGCGCAAACGGAGGCGATGCCAGCGTCCGGCGCCGGAACAACTCGCTCTTCACCGGATGGCAAGCCCACAAGCTCTCCCAGTCGCGGGGCGGGTTGGAGCGGCCGGCCAACAGGTGAACCATGGCGCGGTCGTCGATCCCGATGCAGTGGTCGCGAAAGAAATCCCACCCCAAGGTCACGCCGAGCGGCGCCAGCGCCTCCGCCCAACAGGCAAAATGGATTGGTTCGGTATCGGCAAGCACGCCATCGAAATCGAACAGGATGGCATCGAAGTCGGACATTGGGCCAGATTCTCAGGGTATCATGGGGTATCCATGCCTACGGAAGAAGAACTGAAAACTGAACTCGACCGGCTTCGCGCCGAGAACGAGATGTTGAAGAAGCCCGCGCGCACGCAGTTATACCTCAAAGTGAGTGAAAAGGGCGCGCTCTCGGTCTATGGGCTGGGCCGCTTTCCGGTCACCCTTTATCGGGAGCAGTGGGAGAGGCTCCTCGGGTTGACGGATGCCATCCGCCAGTTCATTGTGGAGAACGACGCGCAGCTCAAGAAGAAGGAATAGCGAGTCGGGGCCGAACCGATCCGGTATGTGGGCGCCTTTCCAATCCGATGGCGTTCGCGGCGTCCTGCATCAGCCCGATGACGCCAATGGCGACGCGTTTATCCTTACCCACGGCGCCGGCTCGAACGCCAACGCGCCGCTGCTGGTGGGGGTGGCCGCCGCATTCGCCGATGCCGGTTTTCTGGTGTTGCGCTACGACTTGCCTTTCCGCCAACAGCACCCCCACGGTCCGCCCAATCCCCGGCACGCTGCCCAGGACCGGGAGGGCATCGGGCGCGCCGCCGAAGCCATCCGAGGCTTGGCGCACGGGCGTATCTTCGCCGGTGGACACTCCTACGGCGGCCGTCAGACCGCCATGTGGGCGGCCGAGCACCCGGGTCTGGCCAGCGGACTCTTGCTGCTCTCCTACCCCTTGCACCCGCCGGGCAAGCCGGACCAAAAGCGCACCAACTTCTTCCCCGAACTGCGCACCCGCACGCTGTTCGTGCATGGGACCAAAGATCCCTTCGGCTCGGTCGAAGAGTTGCGAGAAGCCCTGGCTCCGATCCCGGCGTACACGGACCTGCTGCCGGTGGAAGGCGCCGGCCACGACTTGAAGCGCGCCGCGAATCTTACCGCCGAAATCCTCGCGCGGCTCCTCGCGCTAGCGCCAGGATAACCCCGCAACCCTGCATGTTATTCTGAAAACTAAAACCCCCCAAAGGTCAGCCCCATGCAAGACTACAGCTTTACCACTCCTCACGACATCGAAGTTACGCGGACCGGTTCACAGGTCAACTTTCGCCGTGGGCTGTGGCGGCTGTTGCGCGATCTCGACCAATACCGGGGCATCTACCTTTCCTCGGGATACGAATCCCCCGGGCGGTACGCGCGCTGGGATATCGGCTCCGTCAACCCGCCGTTGGAGATCGTTTCATACGACCGCCGCGTCGAATTCCACCCCCTCAACGAACGCGGCCACATGATCGCCGGGTTCCTGGCCCCGGTTCTGGCCGGCCATCCGCATTGGGAAGAGTTCGGGCTGGAATCGGGGATGCTCGCGGGCCGCCTCAAGCCCATGCCGGAGCGGTTCCCCGAAGAGCAGCGCAGCCGGCAGCCCTCGGTCTTCTCCATCCTGCGGGCCATCGTCGCCGAGTTCCACGGCGCCGGCGACCGCCATCTCGCTTTGGTGGGCGCGTTCGGCTACGACCTGCTCTTCCAGTTCGATCCCATCGAGAAGAAGCTCCCCCGCAGCGGCCAAAAGGACCTGCACCTGTTCCTCTGCGACGACATTTTCTTCATGGACCGCGAGGAGCAGCGCATCGACCGCTATGAGTACGACTTCCGCTGCGGCGATGTTTCGACGCACGGCGTGGAGCGTTCCACCGCGGAGATCCCGCCGCCGCCCAAGCGCGATCCCGGCCCCATCGTTTCCGATCACCGGCCGGAAGAGTACATGGCCGCCGTCGAGGCCGTGCGCGAGGGCATGCGGCGCGGCGATTATTACGAGGTCGTGCTGCGCCAGACTTTCAGCACGCCCTACAGCGGTCGCGCGTCCGAATTGTTCGAGCGTGTGCAGGACGCCAGCCCCAGCCCTTACGAGCTCCTTCTGCAATTCGGCGACGAACAACTGGTGGGAGCGTCGCCGGAGATGTTCGTCCGCGTCGAGGGACGGCGCGTCGAAACCTGCCCCATCGCCGGAACCGCGCAGCGCACCGGAGACCCCTTGCGCGACGCCGAAAACATCTGCGAGCTGCTCGGCTCTACCAAGGAAGAATCCGAGTTGACCATGTGTACGGACGTGGACCGCAACGACAAGTCGCGGGTCTGCGAGCCGGGCACGGTCAAAGTCGTCGGACGGCGCCTCATCGAGAGCTATGCCGGGGTGTTCCACACCGTGGACCACGTCGAAGGCATCCTCGCGGAAGGCTTCGATTCCCTGGACGCATTCCTCAGCCACATGTGGGCAGTCACTTTGATCGGAGCGCCCAAGAAGGCGGCGGCGCGTGCCATCGAATCGCTCGAACTGAGCGCGCGCGGCTGGTACGGCGGCGCCGTGGGCATGATTTCGCTGAACGGCGATATCAATACCGGCATCCTCATCCGTACCACCTATCTCCGCGACGGCATGGCATCCTACCCCGTCGGCGCGACCCTCCTTTACGATTCCGTGCCCGCCATGGAGGAGCGCGAAACGCGCCTCAAAGCCACCGGCTTTTTCCGCATTCTGGGCCACGCCGACCCGGTCCCGCCCGAGGTGGAGCTGAAGCACGAACTGGTGGGCGCCGGCGCCAGGCTTCTGCTGGTCGATAACGACGATTGCTTCATCCAGACCATCGCCAACTATGCCCGCCAGACCGGGGCCCAAGTGGTCACCTACCGCGCGGGCCTGTCGGCGGAACAGATAGCGGAAATAAACCCGCACCTGATCCTGATCTCTCCCGGACCGGGCCGGCCATCCGATTTCGGCGTGCCCGATCTGGTGAAGACCGCGGTGCGCCTGGGCATCCCGGTATTTGGCGTCTGCCTGGGACTGCAAGGCATTGTCGAGGCGTTCGGCGGCGAGTTGGGCGTGCTCGATTACCCCATGCACGGCAAGCGCTCCATGGTACGCCACCGCGGCTTGGGCATTTTCGAAGGCCTGCCGGAGGAATTCCAGGTGGGCCGCTATCACTCGCTCTACGCGCGCCGCGACACCTTCCCCGCTTGCCTGGAAATCACCGCCGAATCGACCGAAGGCGGGATTGTCATGGGCGTCCGGCATCGGGAATTGCCCATCGAAGCCGTGCAGTTCCACCCCGAATCGATTCTCACCCTGACCCCCGGCGCCAACTACGGCCTGAAGCTGATTGAAAACGCGATCAAGCTCGGCAACCCTGCTTAGGCTGCACAGCTGGATCCGGCTTTGATCCGCTCCAGCACCCAATCGAGCGCTTCGATAAGTGCAGGCCTGGTTTCGGGGGCGAACGCAAGGCACTCCGCCATCAGGATCCTGTACTGCGCCGCGACTACCAAATTCTCTTCCGTGTCCTTCAGGATACCCATGAAGGTCTTGAGCGCCTCGTCCGGTCGGCCGCGCCGCCGTTCCAGGTCGGCTTGGGCGACGGCCAGCGACGCCTTCGTGCGCGCGGAGACCCCCAGGCCGGCATAGCGGAGTCCCCGGGCAACGGCTTCCTCCGAAGCATGGTATTCGGAGAGAGCGGCCAGGGTGAGCGCCTCGTAATGCGCCGCCTCCGCCATTTTCTGCACGGAATTGGCTTCGCACGCGTAGGTTTCCGCCGCGCGGATCAGGAGGAGGGACCGGTCCTTCTCCAGGCCAAGTTTGCCGGCCAGGTAAGCTCGATTGAGGCAGACCGCGCTCAACAGTTGCCCATTCCCGGCGGAGCGGGCAAACCGGGTGGCTTCCGACAAAGCCGCTTGCGCATAATCGAACCGTTGGTGCGCTGCCACGTTGAGCCCCATGACAAACCACGCGATAGCTGAAAGCCGGTCGCGCCATGACCGCAAACCATCCGGCAGCGCGCGCTTTTCGGCGGCGTATCGATCTTCGATTCCCTTGATGCATCTCAAAATGCGTTGAGCCCACTGGTCCGCAAGCTCAAAATTGCCCACCTCTGCCGCCACTTGGGCCAATTCCGCCGCCACCAGAGCAACTGGTTCGGAATGAACCTCGCCGGCCGCTTCGAGGAGCGACGCCAGTGTCTCCGCCAGCGCTGTTGCGGCGTACGTCTGGCCCGAAGTGCGCAACAGAATCAGGCAAAACACGGATGCGCGCATGGGACCAAGATCCAACTCCCGGCTCCAATCCGCAACGCGGGCGCGCGCCCGCCGGTCGGCTTCGAGCTTTCCGTCCCGGTCCTCCGGCGCAGTCTCAACCCCTATGTCGAGAGAGTGGAAAAAGTCGGGCAGCTCGCCAGTGAGGGGTTGGGCGCCCGTACGTTCCAGGACCGCTCGCACGCCGTCGGTTAGGGTAGCGCCGGGACGCAGCAGCCAGGAGACCGCGGCGCTGTGCGCCGGGACCGCCGACAATGCAAGATAGTCCTCGCCGAATTTCAGGTCGCTCCCGGAAAAGCCCAGCACCAGGGTGTGGCACTCGCCGAAAAGGGCCGCCAGCCTCTCGCGAACATGCAATGAAAGCCCTCTCAGTTTCTGGGTGACCGTGTCGACGAGGGTCGTGGTGGACGTGACGGAGCCGTGCACTTTGTATATTACGGTCCGCTCCGAATGCAGAGGAACCCGGGCGTAATCTTCGGTGGTGATGCACGTTTCGAATGGCAGTCCCGCAAACGCCTGCTCCAACAGTGTGTCGAAGTTTGTCGTCACGACAGCCCGCAGACTTCCACGCCGGGCCAATTCGGCAAGCGCGTGGTGATTGGCATTCGGCTCACTGCTGTCGAGAATCTTCAGCACGGGGAAGTATCCTTCGCCCGCGAATGCGTCTACCACCGCGTCGGAGAAAGCTTCGACCGGGAATTGATCGAGAGACAGGCCGCGGATGGCCGACTCTGCGTCTTTACCCAGTGCCGGAAGTGTGAGAGCGAGGTCTTTGATTCCGTCCAGCAGCGCTTCGTTGAAGCCGCGCCAGTCCGGAAGGTAAGAAGGCGGCAGAGCCGAAATACCGGATCCCGCCAGCACGACCAGCCGCCGTTCTGCGACGGCGCGCAAAAGTGGTTCGGGAAGCTTAGTATCCATGCCCCCCTCCTTGGGGCGATTGTACCGCAGCGGTCCTGTTCGTAGCGGCGCTACCCGGCCAGCACCAACCCCGACGGCAATTCTTCCCCGAAGATACGGTGGAAGCTCGACGAATCGAGCCCAGCGATGAAGTCGGCAATGTGCTCAGCCGCCTCGACGATATCACTCAAATAGAGTTCTTCACGCCGCATACACAGGCCGGGCTTCGCGAATGATCGAGTCGCGAATGAATGGCTTCAGCGCGCGCTTAGAAACCAGGTCGACTCTCCGGCCCAGCAATTCGGAGAGGTCCAACATCAAACCGGCATGCTCCAGCAGGCCGATTTCAGCTTCCGGCAAGAACTCAACCAGCAGGTCGACGTCGCTATCTTGTCGCATTTCGCCCCGGGCGGCGGAGCCGAACACCGCCAGTTCCCGCACGAAGTACCGCCGGCAAAGCTCCGCAAGCTGATTCTCTTCCACGTCGACAATGCCAAGACGGATCATGGGCTGCATCCATTATGCCGCGGCGCTACCCGGCCAGCACCAACCCCGACGGCAATTCTTCCCCGAAGATCCGCTCCAGCGCCCGGTCGTCTCCCTCTTCGCCTTCCAGCACGGCCAATAGACGCTCGGCGTGCGGCATGGCTTGCAGCTTGCGCTTGACGTTCTCGTAGGTGGCGGCGGGAAGGTCGCGCATGGCGTCGTCGCATCGGCGCGCCAGGGCCGCCAGCGCGTCGCCGGCGTTGGCCACGTTCAGCAGCGCCTCGGTCCAGCGCGCCGCCGTCGCGGGCGGAACAACCAGGTTGATCGGCCCGTAGAACAGCTTCCGCGCCCCCAGCCGCGAGAGGCACCACAACTCGCTCTCCTTGAAATCGCCGGCCTTCACGCGCCGGATCAGCGTTTCCCCCAGCTCCGTTTTCGTGCCGATGGGCAACAGCTCCAGGCTCGCCGCCGCGCGCCACATTTCGCGCAGCAGCGAGGCGTTGATGCGCTGCGGCTTCTTGGCGCCGCGCGGCAGCAGGTTCCCGGACAGCCGCTGGTAAATGTCCGTCTGCTGATTGCGGTTCAGCCCACCCGCCACGCGCCCCCAGAAAATCCACCAATCGATCTCGCACTGCGCCTGGTTCCCATACGTCAGGCCGGCGGCGTACACGCGGCGCGCCTGCTCGATGCGGAAATCGTCGCCCGGATACCCGAAGCCCGGCCGCAAGCAGAACCCGCACAGGTTGAGCCAGCGGATCTCGTAGGCCGGGCTCTTCTTGCGTCCGTCGGCGTTCGCCAAAAACGCGTCGGCAATCTGCCGGATGGCGGAAAGCGGCCACGACTTCTTTCCCAGCCCCATCGCCTGTTCCAGCTTGGCGGGGACCTCCTCCGGCGCCACCGGCGATTTCGCGCTGGGCGAAAACACCGCCTGGATCAGGTCGAGTGAAGACCGCATGGCCTGCTCGCTCACCACCGCCGCCGCTTTGCGTTCGGCCAACTCCGCCGCCTTCTTGCGAAGCTCGAATTGCAAACTCCAGCGGTTGTCTCCGATTTTTGACTCGCACCACGTCTCGAGCGTCCCGATTTCGGTGAGCCGCGCGCCGAGCTTCACCGGAATCAGCCGCTCCTCGGCCTTCTTGCCGTAGCGGATCACGGCGTTCAGCGGCGCGTGCATGTGCAGCTCGGGGTCGTCCGCCGCAAACTCGATCACGTCGCCCAACTTGTCGCCCGTGCGGCTGAGCGAGCTGTACAAACGGAACGATACCGGCCGGTTGGCCACCAGTTGCAGCGCGCCGTTATCAATTTCGATGGCCGCCCCCTCCTCGGCCCCGCGCGGAACCAGGCACACCGCCGGGAATTTGCCCTCGCCCGGCTCGCCCAGGCCGATGAAGTAGGTTCGCGGCAATCCACCGCGCACCAAGATGCCGCTGCCCGTCGACCGCACATAAGAGTAGTAGGCGGCCCCGCGCGCCACGGCGAGATCCAGCTCCGAGTTCTCCAGAATCTCCGGCCGGCGCCCGTACCATCGCTCCACCACGTCGGCCACCCGCGTCCGCAGGATCTCCGGAATGAAGAAGCCGCCGTTGAACAGGATGGCGTCCGGCGTCTGCCCCGTAGGTTCCAGGAACGCGTTCAAGTGCCGCGTGATGGCTGCGTCGGAAACGTAAGGCAGGCCCAGTTCCCGGAACAGGCTGCGCTTTTCCTCCTTCGGCGCCTCGCCGCGCGCCGTGAACGGAAGAAAGCCTTCGAGCGCCAGCTCCAGCGCCTCTTCGCGCAGGATTTCGCTCTTCAGCGACCGCCCGATGAGCGCCGTCCCCGTCCCCAGCACCGTGATTTCGACGCTCTTGAGGTTCGCGTCGTTCAGCAGCTTCTCTTTGGCCGCGGAGCATTGCCGCCGCAGCGCGCTGCGCTGGCGGATGGAAAGCTGCGCACCCAGCTTGGTTTCCACCAGCCACGCCAGCGTGAGGTCCAGGTTATCGCCGCCCAGCAGCAGGTGCTTGCCTACCGCCGTGCGCGTGAAGTTGACCAGGTCGCCGTCGCGAGAGACGCGGATCAGGCTGAAATCGCTGGTGCCGCCGCCCACGTCGCAGACCAGCGCCGTCTGTCCATCGAACAGCTTCTTGCGCGATAGCGCCAGGTTGTTGGAGATCCAGGAGTAGAACGCCGCCGCCGGCTCCTCCAGCAGGGTCAGCTTTTCGAGACCCGCGTCCTTCGCCGCCATCACCGTGAGTTCGCGGGCCTCTTCGTCGAAAGACGCCGGAACCGTGAGGACGATGTCCTGCTCCGCCAGCGGCGCGCCCATGGCGCGGTCCCACTCCTCGCGGAACTTGCCGATAATGCGCGCCGACACCTCCACCGGCGAGAGCACCCGTCCGGTCTCCTGCGAATCCCACGGCAGGATCTTGGCCGTGCGGTCCACGTCCGGGTTGGAGAGCCACGACTTGGCCGAGTGGACCAGCCGCGTCGGAACCAACGCGCCCTGGTCGCGCGCATAGGCGCCGACCGGCTGCCCTTCTTCCAGAAACAGAAACGAAGGCAGCGTCCGCCGCGCCTCCATGCGCCCCGCCGCCACAAGCTGCGGCGTCTCGAAAACGTGCACCGGCGGAAAATCCCGGTCTTCCGCCTCGCGTTCGTCGATGTAAGCCAGAGCCGAATTGGTGGTGCCGAGGTCGATGCCGATTTTCATGGTCTCCCTTCAGCTTACGCGAGCGGGAGAGCGCGATGCGATGAGTTTCCGAGAGCTGCGTTAGAGGACGGAGCGCAGCGACCGCGGCTGCGGACCACGTCGGCGGCTTGGGGAACTATACGCTCATGTGGAAGGCTGAGGGCCGCGGGTTTCGGGGCCGCGTAGGCGACGTTTCCAACAATCCCGTTTTGTGTCCAACACGCCCTCGGCGGCATAAATCGCAACGTTCAGGCTGGCCCGTATTACCGCCCGCAGTGTTTCTCATGCTACGATTGGGGCCATGGGCCAACTCGCTCGCATTTACACACTCAAACGGCGTAGGGATGCCCTTCTCGCGGAGCACCTGCCGGAATCAAGCCGGTTCTTTCTCACCGAAGAGGCAGGACCGCACGTTGAAGCCGCATTCGTTAATCGCATGAAACCGGGGGCGGTCGCTGAATACCATTGGAACTATGCCGACTCGTACATCTCTTTCGTAGAGGACGGCCAGAGACAACTCGCGGCGATGGTAGGGGAAGCACGGCTCTGTCTTACAGACTGAGATCTCATCTTTTCTTGAAGGCTACCTGATGGTTTGAAGCTCAATGTCTACTTTCAACTATGCCCGTGAAAACGTGAGCCGCGCCGTAGCGGAGTTGGTGAGGGAAGGCAGCTTGAAACAACGGTTTCTTAAAGCGGCATCGCACTTAGTGCTTGCTCCCGTTGTCGATCTTCCCGATGACCTCAGGAAGCACCTCCAATCCCTCCATACCAAGTTGACGGCGGTAAACAACAACATTGATGAGACGGTTACCGCGATGGACAGCGAGCAAATCGCGTCTATGACGAGCGAAATCGTGGCGATCTATGGCCAGTTGTGGTGTCACACCGGCCAGCAGCGTAGGTCGCAGATCTAGCGTAGCGGCGGGCGAAGGGGGCGAAGAGGGACGGGCGAAGAGGGACAGTGACCAATTACCCGTTTTTCGGGGCGGTCCGGTGCGCGGTAGCGCCGATATGGGGTAATTGGCGGCTGTCCAGCGTTGTCTTCCCGCGTTGCCTCCCGTGGAGCGTATCGGCGGCGAAGGAGACGCCCCCAAAGGAACCGACCCCAGTGAACGCCGATCTGACGCGACCGGAGACGCTAAAAGGCTTCTTTCTTACGGCAAAGGTCGGCGGCGTGTGTGAAGGCATCCTTAACACGATTCGCGAGCTGTAGGTCGCTGAATGACAAATACAGTTGATTCACTCTATCGGATTGCGGCGCCAAGTGTGGGTCGCTGCTGTTCATGACTTGGAGGAATGTTGAGGACGTTATCAACCATACGTTGTAAGCGGTCTGGTCGCCACTAAGGAATGTGTCTTGGGGGTGCGAATTGTTCCCTTTAGAGACGAACGCGCGGGTCAAATCGCTCAGCGGTAGGGTGTTGCGGTGCGTAATCGCAACTTTATCTCGGGGCAGCGGCGGGGCGTCGATTGTCACGGTGTCCACATCGCCAACCGCGATGGTACAAGAATCGACGCTCCAGGCCTGAGACTGGTGGTCGACTCCCTCCGTGACGCCGTCCCTGGTCATTTCGGCCCACGCTACGGCTCCTAGAGGGATCTTTTGTTTCAGCCAGTCAAGCGTCTCTCTTAAGGAAGGCTCGCTCTCGCCTTGAGCCGGTTTGGTTGCATTGAGCGCGCTTCGCATCTGTTCCAACGTCATCGGCCCGTGGAGGTTGCTCAGCAATCCGCGTACGTAGTTAATCGGAGCCGCGAAATTCAGCCCCTGCGCGGAGTCCGAGCGGATTATGGATGAAACCACGCCGATGGCTTGACCTTTGCTGTTAAGCAGCGGCCCGCCGCTATTGCCGTGATTGACAGCGGCATCGGTTTGCAAAAGTTTGAAGCCTTCACCGGTATCTCGTACTGCACTGAGGATTCCCGCCGTAACGGTTGCGTCCAGACCAAGTGGACTCCCTACGATCACCAGCGGCTCCCCAACTGCCACGGCATCGGAATCGCCCAACTCTAAGGCTGGCAGATTGAAGGCAGGAATCTGAACAACTGCGAGGTCTCGGCGTTCGTCTGTCGCAAGCACGGATAACGTATCGAAAAGGTCGCCGTTCGCGAGCTGAACCCTGGCGGTTTTCAGGTCCCTGATGACGTGAAGATTGGTCACGATCTTTCCGTCCTTGGAGACGATGAAGCCGCTGCCTAGCATGTCGCCGGATCCGGCCTTTCCCTGGATGACGACCACTGAAGGCGAAGCTATTTTCGCGATTTCGGCGGTTGTCAAGGCCGCCTTTGGAGCGCTGCTGGGTGCAGGACGGCTGGGCGTTCCCTTGGGCACGTTGGTGGTGTTTTGAGCAGAGGACAGGAGCGCCGCCCATATCAAAGCGAATGCGGCTCTGAGCATAGGCTCAATCGTAGTACGATGCAGCGCGAAAAGGAACCCCGGCCCTGCCAGCGCCGGAGTCGGATCGCTTGGGGTGTCGGGGTACGGGCCAGGAACTCCACCTGCGGCTCCCGCTGGAATCCTACTGTTTTGGAACATGCTCGTCACACCAGTATATTTCCAGTAAAGTCGAGCTGCCCGATTGGGTGTGGCCGCCATTGTTGGTCCAAAGCCATGCCACGGGGTTCCGGCAGCGGTCCTCCCGATAGGGTGTCTGGGTGGCATTTTTCTCCACGCCGCACAGCCGTTGCGCATTTTCCGCACGCTCGTTCTCCGTCAATGGCCTAAGGGTTTCGGTGTTCTGGTTCATGGCTCCCAGTTTACGATGGAAGCGCTCGAACCTTTCCACGGTTGAAGCGAGCGCCCTCACGGAAAAGGTGATGGGCCACTTTCGTCTTCGCGCGAGGGGTAGATCCTCATATGTGGGATTGTCGGTAACTTGGCACCCGGCCGCATAACGCCCAAACCTGCCGAGGTGGAGCCAAACGAACGCATTGTCGCCATGCCGGACAATGCTCTTGCCGGAGGGGCAGGTATCGGACTTGGCCTTCCCATTCTCCCGGGCTGCTGCACTCCGTCAGTAGGAGGATGTCATCGACGGCCGCACGCATCCAAGCGTCACAACTCACTTCGAACACGCCGGGCATTGCATCTCCCTTCATGACGCGACGGTAGGCGTGGGCCGTGATCGTTGATACGTCGTGAGTCAACAGGACTCGCCCTTGTTCCGCGGCCCACGCCAGGAGCGCTCCGTCATCGCTACCCGTCAGACCGACATCCTGGGCGCGAACGACGTCAATCCCAGGGTTTCTGCGGAACAACGCGCGGAGGATATCGTTATTGAAGTTTTCGTCGGCCAGCCAGCGCAAATACTACCCCTGCCGCCGGGCAGTCAATCGACCGCGGATACCGTCCGGCGGCCACCTCGACTCATTCGATCTCCTGGCAGCGTCACTATCCTGACGCCGCTGCGCCAAATAGGGCGCCAGTTCGGAGGAATGCCGCAAACCATATCCAATCACCTGATATGCATCGGCCAACGATATTGAGGGGTACTGCTGAGCGATCTCCTCCGCGGTCGCGCCCCCGGCAAACGCCGCCAGCACAGTCTCCAGGGTCACCCGCGTGCCGGCCACCCGCATCACGCCATCGGGGCCGAATACGAGAGGAACAGGCTCGGTAGTCAGCGCCGCCATACCTACAGCCTAACGCCAATCACGGCCGCCAGGCAACGCCCCGCCGCCACGCCGTCGCTGCGCGCCTCGGCTCGATGCCGATCTTCATGGTCTCCCTTCAGCTTACGCACGAAAATGGTATTCTCTCAAGGTCATGCCGAATCTGGATTTCGGGCTCAAGGGCAAATTAGCGGTGGTCACCGGCGGCGCCAACGGCATTGGTTTCGCCACCGCCCGGCTACTGGCCGCTCACGGCGCATCGGTCTGTCTCTTCGATCTGGAACGTGAGAATCCCCACGCCGCCGCGCGGCGGATCGGCGCCGATGCCTGCCTGGTCGATGTCGCCAATCGCGAATCCCTCGACGCCGGCTTCCGCATGACTGGGACGCCCGACATCCTCATTGCCAACGCCGGAATCGCCTCGGAAGCGGACTTTTGCGAGCTGGCCACGGAAGAATGGGACCGCCTCCTGTCCGTGAATCTCTCCGGCGTGTTCCACACCATGCAATCGGCGGCGCGCCTCATGCGGCAGCGGCGCGGCGGCGCGATCGTGCTCACTGCCTCCACCAATTCCTACGACGGGGAAGCGCGCCTCGCCGCGTATAACGCCACCAAAGCCGGTCTGCTGGGCTTGCTGCACACCGCCGCCAACGAATTGGGTCCCTTTCAAATCCGCGTGAATGCCGTCTGCCCGGGACTGATCCGGACCCGCGCCACCGAAAGGAGCTTCGCCGATCCGGAGATCCTGCGGAACTACTTCCGGCACATTCCGCTGGGGCGCGGTGGCGAACCGGACGAGGTCGCGCAGGCCAGCGTTTTCCTGGCCTCCGGCCTGGCGTCGTATATCACCGGGGCTACGCTGTTCGTAGACGGCGGCCAGATGGCTTCGAAGTTCGGAACCTGGACCGAAGACACCGCCGAGTTCCTCGACGGCCGCTGGCGCCTCCGCTAGCCGCCGGCCACTAAGCCTCCGAGCAATTCCTGGAGCAGCGGACTTTGCGGGTAGGGGTGCCCCCGATACTGGCGGAATCCCTCGCCGTGCGAGAACCCCGCGTCCCGGCCGCGCTGCCGCGTCCAACGTTCCATGGCCTCCAGATAATCGTCCATGCCGTGATGCCGCCGCAGCCACTCCCGCTGGCTGGCGTGTTCGGAGAGCATCTCACGCTTGCGCACGAACGTCTCCGCCACGTTGACTACGAAATCCGGCGTGACGGCAAGGCCCTCCCGGTCTACGCCGCCCACCGGATCCATCCAATAGAGATGCGGGATGGCGTCCAGCGCGGGCGCCGGGTCCGCCGCGCCGGTATGGTAGTTTCCCGCCGGAGCGCCGAAGCAGGCGTCGCGGACCAGCGCGCTGGCGGCCTCGTGGTCGCACATGTAATCCACCGGAGAGGCGGCCAGCACCAGTTGCGGGCGGGTCTTGCGCAACACCTCCACCACCAGGCGCCGCGACGGGTCGTCGTTGAAGACCGCCAGGTCGCGCATCTCCAGGCAGACATACGTGGCATCAATCCGCCCCGCCGAACGGGCCGCTTCCCCTCTACGGACGGCGGCGATCTCTTCCGGCCCCAGTTCCGCCGACCCGCAGTCCCCGGCCGTAAATGTGGCGATCGTGATCGCGTGTCCCTGGCCGGCCAGTAGCGCCACCGTTCCGCCCGCCAGAATCTCCACATCGTCCGGATGCGCGTGGATCGCCAGAACTCTCATCGGCCCCATGGTCTATCTATGTTACTGCCGCCAGCCCCGCCGTGCCCTACCGGTCCAACGAAAAAGCGTGCCGCAGCACCTCTCTCAGCGCCGTTCGGTCGGTGCCTGCGAGGTCGCCAAGGCGGCGCACAATTTCATCCTTTGCCAACACCGTCAGCTTGTGAACGCGAATCGTCGAGGCGGTATTCAAACCGGCCTCGCGCCATTGGCGAATAGGCATGTCAAACTCGGAAACCCGGGGACGGGAGGTAATCGGAGCGGCAACGAAATCATCGTCCGCCGAGTCCAGAAGGACCACAGCCGGCCGCACTTTGCCGCCAGGCGCCTGGTGGAAATCGATCCGAATCAGGACAACTTCACCGGGGCGAAGGGTCATGGATCAGCGACTCATATACCGAGTCATCGGCGGCGTAAGCCGCCTCGAATTGCCGTCTACCGGCCGCGCGCCAAGCGGCATCGTCCGCGGAGATGCCCCACTGGAGGACCACCTGAATCTGTTCCCCTGGCGGAACCTGCGATGCAATCTCAGGCGGAACTGCGATCTGACCGTTCGGCGTGAGCTCGCCCCTGAAGTCGGCGGTTTTCAATCTCTTGCCCTCACTCACCCTATGATCTCACGTACCGGCAATCGGCGCGCCCTCAAGCCGCCACCGCCCGCCGCGGCTCAAACGTATATCCGAATCCGCGGACCGAGTGAATCAGGACGGGGCTGGCGGGGTCCGGTTCCACTTTCTGCCGCAGCCGCAGAACGTAAACGTCCACGGCGCGGTCGGTAATGGCGCGGTCTTGTCCCCACACCGCATTCAACAATTGTTCGCGGCTGAATACTACGCCGGGGCGGCCCATCAGGTATTCCAGCAGGCGGAACTCGGTGGCCGTGAGGGCGATCGGTTCGCCGTGGAGACGGACCTGGCACATGCTGCGGTCCAGCTCCAGCCCGCCGCCTTCCAGCACCCGCGCGGGCGCCGCTTGGCTGCGGAACTGCAGCTTGATGCGCGCAATCAGTTCACGCACGAAGAATGGCTTCACCACGTAGTCGTTGGCCCCCAGCTCCAGGCCCACGATGCGGTCCGTTTCGGAGGCGCGCGCGGTCAGAAAGATGATGGGCGTCGCGGCAAGGTCGGGGTCCTTGCGGATGCCTTTGCAAATGTCCAGCCCGTCGGAATCCGGCAGCATGATGTCCAGCAGGACCAGGTCCGGCTTGACGCGGCGGCACAGTTCGAGCGCGCCGCCTCCGGTCTGTTGCCCGCTGGCGGAGAAGCCCTCTTTCTCCAGGTTGTACTTCAAAAGCGCAAAAAGATCCGCGTCGTCCTCGATGAGAAGAATTTTCTTCATGGTCTTTGAATTCAAACTAACAGCCCCAATGTTACGGTAGGGTTAAAACGCCATGAATTCTTATGCGGGATCTATCACGCGCCTTCCTCGAACCGATACCCGAACCCCCGCACAGTCGTCAGATATTTCGGATTCTCCGCCTGCTCTTCGATCTGCTCCCGTAATCGCCGCACGTGGACGTCCACCGTGCGCGGAGTGACGTAGCGCTGCGCCCCCCACACGGATTCCAGCAACTGATCGCGGCTATAAGCGTGGCCCCGGTGCATCAGGAAGAACTCCAGCAGGTTGAACTCGGTAGATGTCAGCGAAAGTTCCCGGTCCCCGTGCATCACGCGGCGCGCATTCCGGTCCAGGCGGAAGGGCCCGATATCGAGAACCGCCGGCTCGGTGTCCATTTCCTCCCGCCGCAGGTGCGCTTTCACCCTGGCCACCAGCTCGCGCGGGCTGAAGGGCTTGGTCATGTAGTCGTCGCCGCCGATTTCCAGGCCCAGCACGCGGTCCACTTCGTCCGAGCGCGCCGTGAGGAACAGTACCGGGATGCGCCCCAGCGCCGCCGACTGGCGAATCTGGCGGCATAGCTCGAAGCCGTCCACCTCGGGCAGCATGACGTCCAGCACCACCAGGTCCGGCTTGAACTCTTCGAGGGATTTCAGGACGCCCCCGGAGGCGCCGAAGGTCCGCGTCTCATAACCGTTCCGGCTGAGGTTGTAATCGATTAACGCGGCCAGTTCGGCTTCGTCCTCCACAATGGCAATCCGCTTGGGCATAGGGGTGATTGGTCCTAAGCTATCACAGGGCCGCTTGACGTCGGCTCTGCACCCACCGGGCGAGCAGGTAAAACGCGCACGCCAGAACGATTGACAGGCCGCCCAGCGCCCAACCGTGCCGGGTGAGGAACCCCTGGGCATCCTTGCCGAGCAACAAGCCCAGGTAAACTTCGCCAAAGAACCGGATGCTTCGTGCCAGCACGATCACGGCCACAAATCTGCCCCGGGACGTGCGCAGCGCCCCCGCCGTGATCACGAACAGTTTGAGCGGCAATGGCGGAACGGGAGTCGCAGCCGGCACAAAAACCGTCAGCAGGCCATAGCGCGAAAACCACTCGCGAAATCGCTGGCGCTTGCCCGGAGGCGGCTCGCTCCTCTTCAGCCAACCGGCGCCGCTCCGCGCGGCCGAGAAGAGCGCGAAATTCCCACCCGTGGACCCAATCACGGCCATCAGCGCGGCGAAAAACGCGTGCTGCGGAGTCTTGACGCTCCCCGCCGCCAGCCCGATCAGCAGCACATCCATGGCGGCGGGGAGCGGAATGCCGACCGAATCGACCACGCTCAACAGAAAAATGCCCCATGGCCCGTATGCCACCAGGATCGCGCTGATCTTGTATAGCAACGCCTTCATGCGGAGGCCCCGGCCGGCTCAGAGGATATCGGCGAAAGACCTTTGCAACTTATGGAACCACGCATGGCCCAAAAGGAACACCGCCGCCGAAAGCAGCCAGAACTTCCAGAGTGGGCCGAACGCGGGCGCTTGATCGTGCAGCAAAATCGCACGATACCCGCGCACCAAAACGATCATCGGGTTCTTTGACAGCAATAGGGTAGCAAAATGCGGCAGGGTGGCGAGCGAGGTTTCGGGATAACAGATTGGCGTGAGGAAGAACCAGATGGTCAGCAGAAATCCGGCCACTTGGCCCAAGTCGCGCACGAAGGCCCCCAGCGCCGCCAGGAACCAGCTCAACCCCAGCGTGAACAGGATCTGGGGAATCAGCAGCGCCGGAAGCCAGGCCACGGACGCCGGAACGCCGCCACGCAGCAACAGCAGGAAGATTCCGAAGAGCAGCACGGCGAACGTCTCGCTCACCAGACCCGAAGCCACCAGGTTCACGGGCAGCGTCTCCACCGCGAAGACCAGCTTCTTGACGAAGTTGCGGTGCTCCAGGATCACCGTCGGCGCGCGCCCCAACGCTTCGCTGACGGCCAACCAGGGCAGCATGCCGGCCAGGAAATAGAGCCCGAAGCCGGAACGGCTCGGGTCCCCCTCGATGCGCGAGCGCAGTACCAGGCCGAACACGAAAAAGTAGGTCAGCATCAACAGCAGGGGGTTGATCAGCGTCCAGAATGCGCCGGCGAAGGAGCCGCGGTACCGGCCCAGGATGTCGCGCCGCACCATGACGCGGATCAGGCCGCGGTTCCGCCAGATGGTTGCGACCGGCGTGGTGAACCCTCGCCCCACGGAGCGCACTGCCCGCTCGCGCCGCAGGGTGGCGCGCCTGGCCACGCGCACCCGCCCCAGGCGGGCCGAGCCATCGCGTACGGCCGTCTCCACCAGCAGGAACGGCCAGTCCCGCTCGTGGTACCAGCACACGCCTTCGCGCATGGGGGAGATGAAGACTTGGTAGCGGCCGTCTTCGGGCGGCAGGTCGAAATCCAGGAGGACGGGCGCGGCGCCGCCTGGTTCGACATCGTGTTGCGGAGGCGTACGCGCGCCGTCCACCACCAGCGTCCCGGTCTCCGCGTCGAAGAGTTGATACCCGATGGCGAAGCCTTCGGAGGCTCGCCAGGTCTCCCCGGATTCGTTGCGGACGGCAAGTTCCACATGCGCGCGCCGCGTCTCCGGATCCACCGTCGCGTTCAGCAGCATGTAGTCCGCGCTCATGAGTAAAGCCACTCCGGGTAGCGCTGCTTCACCGGACCCGTTTTTCGTCCCAGCGCGTAGATGCCATCGCCGCGCAAGTTGGTTTCCAGGCGATACCGCTCCAACAGGTGCCTCACCCAGCCGTATTCCGGGTGCGGCAGGTCGCGGAACTCGCCGGTCTCCAGACGGACAACTTCGAAACCGGAGTTCTCCAGCAGCTTGCGGATCTCCTTTGGCGTGTACTCGCGATTGTGCCTGGCCCCGGTCTCTTCGCCCGGCCGCGCGGGCGGGAGGTAGGCGTGATAGAAGCCCGGGTGGTATCCCTGCAGAACCGCGTCGATGGCGCGCAGGGCAACCACGTTCGGCGTGGTGAGCAGCAAGTGTCCGCCGGCCTTCAGCACCCGGTTCGCCTCGAACATCAGGTGCATCGGGTCCTCGAACAGGTGTTCGATCACTTCGCAGCATAGTACCGTCGAGAAATGCCCATCGGGATAGGGGAAGGCGTCTTTCTCGGCGTCGAAATGATCGATGTCGCAGACAAAAAGCTCGCCTTCGCTGGAGGTTTTCTCGCGGTGGTCCGTGTGCCCGGGTTTCCCGTAATAACAGCCGCGGATTTCACCATAACCGAGCCGGGACCGCAAAGCCGGCGTGATTTGGAGGTAGGCCCCCATCTCCAGAATGCGGTCGGATGGCTCGCCGGGCGGGATCATCTCCAGCGTCTTCGCCAGGCGCGATTCGTGCGCCTCCACGTACCGGCGAGAGTCTTCGAGATCGGAAGAGCGTCGTGTAGGGAAAGAGTGTAGATCTCGGTGGT
>OBLW0100000610.1_pt1 | contig 30392 bp, 26 predicted proteins | sample 1520161 | NCBI WGS metagenome assembly OBLW01 (sample SAMEA3539309, study PRJEB22396) | soil metagenome | biome: tundra; feature: field; material: soil | place: USA | collected 2010-05 | depth 0.15 m
TGCCGGGTATCAAAACGCCCAATTTGCCCTCGGCGGGCGCAATTTGGACGGCGTCACGATTAGCCAAATCCGTTCTCCTGTTCCCGAAATTGTTATAATAACAGCTTCCATGCGTGAGCGTGCTATTTCTACTATAACTACGATAGTAGTAGACGATGAGCCACTAGCTCGCGACGAGCTCTCATTCCTCCTGCGCGATTTCCCGGAAGTTGAAGTAATTGCAACCGGTTCCAACGGTTTGGAAGCGCTGGAACTGATCCAAAAGCTGGCCCCGGAAGTGGTCTTTCTGGACGTTCACATGCCCGGCCTGGATGGCTTGGGCGTGGTGCGCCAACTAAGGGAATTGGGCCTGGACCCGCCGCGATTCATCTTTGTTACCGCCTACGATCAGTACGCAGTTGAGGCTTTCCGGCTGGAGGCCATGGACTACCTGTTGAAGCCCATCGACAAAGTCAGGTTGGCGGAAAGCATCGAGCGGGCCCAGCGGGCCATACAGGAAAAGAAGGCGGCAGGACCGCAATCCGGAGCCAAACCCGGCGTTGCCGCGGGTCAGGCGGCGCCCCGGACCAAGCTTTTGATTCGCGCCAACAACCGCAATTTCATCGTGGATGCCAACGAGGTGATCTACGCGACCATCGATAACGGCCTGATCACGCTGGTCTCGACCAACCTGGAAGGCCATTCGAACTACCGCACCATCGAGGACCTGCAGGCCAACCTGGACCACGAGATGTTCTGGCGAGTCCACCGTTCCTACCTGGTGAACATCAACCGGATCAAGGAAGTGGTGCCCTGGTTCAAATCGAGCTACCAACTCCGCCTGGACGACCGCAAGCACACCGAAATCCCCGTCAGCCGTGTGCAGACCCGGCGGCTGAGAGAACTGTTCAAGCTGTAGGGGGCGCCGCCTCCTTTCATCGGCCCTTGACCTTATACAGAATACTCCCTTGCGTCTCCTCCGTAGCGATCGGGACAGCCGGCGCCAACTCCGGTTCCTGATCCTGCAGAAAACAGCTTTCGAAGGCGCGGTCGAGAACCTCTTCGGTGAGCATCGGTTCCAACCGCTCGAAGCGTATCAGGTTGATTGCGTGGGTCAGCACATCGCGAGGATGGCACCGGCGGAAGCGTTTTCCCGTGCTCCGGTAGTGCTTTCCGATGAACGTTTCGATCAGAGGGCGGTTGCACGGCAGTTCCTGCGAGGCGCAGAAGTCTTCGAAGATCCGTACGAACTCGTCCTCCTTTGGACCGCGCAACAGGATTTTGTACTGGATGCGGCGGAGGAATGCCTCATCTCCGAGATCGGCCGGATTGAGATTGGTGGAAAAGACCAGAAAGGTCTCGAAAGGCGCCTTCATTTTGCCGCCGGTGGGAAAGCTCAGATAGTCCACGCGGCGCTCCATCGGCACGATCCAGCGGTTCAGAATCTCCGCCGGCGTCGCGCGCTGCCGTCCGAAGTCGTCGATCAGGTATACGCCGTTATTCGCCTTGAGCTGAAACGGCGCTTCATAGACCTTCGTGGTGTGGTTGTAGCGCAGGTCGAGCATATCCGGCGAAAGTTCCCCGCCGCTGATGATGAGCGGTGGCTTGCATTTCACCCAGCGCCGGTCGTACCCCCGCTCCGGCGACATGGCCATCACCGACGCCGGTTCGCAATCGTCGAGACGATGGTGGTAAACCGGATCGTAGACCTGGATAATGTTGCCCTGGCATTCGATGGCGTGCGGCAGGAAGATCGGCGTGGAATCGAGGTTTCTGAGCGATTCGATCAGATAGGTTTTGCCATCGCCGGGTTTGCCATAGAGCAGCAGCGATTTTAGCGAAGTTATCGCCGGCCCCACCTGCGAAAGCACCTGATCGGTGACAGACATGTGCAGGAAGGCATTTGCCAGCGTTTCCTTGGTGAGCCACCCTTGTGGAGGACGCTGTTTGCAAACCACCTCCGCGTATTGGGCAAGCGGCACGGGCGCCGGGCCGGAGTATTGATTGGCCTCCAGGAACTCGTGCGCCCGGACACGGCCGGCTTCCGTCAGCGAAAGTTGGGAGCTGATCGCTCCCATTCCCATGGAACGCTTCACCTGGACGTAATGGCGCAGCTTGAGCGCCTCAAGGATGCCCTGAATGAGGCTGAATTTCAGACCGATTGCGGTGGAAAGTTCGCTCCCGTAAAGTTCGCCCCGAAAATAGAGGATCTTGACCAGGATCTGTTCGAGGGTGGCCTCGGCGATTCCGGCCTGCTCAAGCGAGTCCGGCTCGGGTGGGAAATATGGGAGTTCTTCTTGCGTCTGCACGGGACTCTACAGTACTTCACAGCGATTAGTTTTGATAGTTCCAGAAGTACTGATACCGTTCCGGCTATAACTAAAGATACTATTTACCTTGGGTCACTCGTTCCGCAGCGCGGTCATGGGGTCGGTCTGTGAGGCGCGCCAGGCGGGCGCATAGCCCGCCGCCAGGCCGGCGAACGCCAGGATCAAAACGGAAATTGAAAGCGTAAGTGGATCGTTGGGCTTCGTTCCGAACAGGAAAGACCCGACGAAACGAGTGGTTTCCCAGGCGGCCGTAAGACCGATGGCCAGGCCCACGGCGGCCAGAGCCACAACCTCGCGCATCACCATCCATATGATGTTGCTGCGTTCGGCGCCGAGCGCCATGCGGATGCCGATTTCGCCGGTCCGCTGGGCCACCGCGTAGGCCATCGTGCCGTAAAGGCCCACACAGGCGATCAGCAGGGCCAGAACCGCGAAGCACGTACAGAGATTGGCGAAGGTGCGCTGCTTGCCGATGGTCTGATCGATCTGGCGCGATTGCGTGCTCATGCCGGTGACCGGAACGCCGGGACTGGTTCGTCCGACGACCTGCCGGACAGCGCTGGCCAGCGTCAGCGGATCGCCGGCCGTGCGGACTTCGAAGAATGCCTGGTTCAGACCGGCAACGCTCTGGCTGTAGGGTATGTACGCTACCGGCGGGATCTCCTCCTCCCTGACCGAATTGTAATGGGATGCCTTGGCCACGCCCACGATCGCGATATCGGCCGGGTCCTTGGGATCGCCAATACCGACGGCGCGGCCAATTGGATTCTGGTTCTCGAAGAACCTGGAAGCGAACACCTGGTTGACCACCGCGACGCGAGGCGATGCCATATCGCGATCCTCGATGCCGCGGCCCAGCGACAGGGGGATCTGCATGGTCGCGAGGAACGAGGGATCGACCCGCATCACGCAGGTGCTCAGCGGCTTGGCAGCCGGCGGAGCGCCCGGAATCGTGAGCCGTTCGTCTTTCCAGTATTGGCTGACCAGCGGAAAATCCGAGAGGCCGGCGCTGCGAACCCCTGGAATGGCGCGAAGGCGGTCCAGCAAATCGCCGTACAGGCGCGCCAGCGCGGCGTCCTTGTACCCGGCTTGCCGGGCGTTCACGCTGAAGATCAGGACGTTCTCCTGGTTGAAGCTGAGATGCACCGAATGCAGGTTGGAAACCGTGCGCACAAAAAGGCCGGCCCCGATCACCAGCAACAGAGAGACGGCCATCTGCCCGATCACCAGAAACTGGCTGGCCCCCAGGCGGACTTTCAGGCGCGAGACCTTTCCATGGGGCGCGCTGGCGCGGGTTTCCTTCAGCGCGGGGGTGAGATCGACCTTGGTAGCTTGAATGGCAGGCGCCAGTCCGAAGACCAGGCCCGTCGCCAGGGCAAGCGCCAGCGTGAAGCCGAGCACCGGCCAATTCAGAGCGGCGTGCAGCGTGAAATCGTCACGCCCGTTGGCGATCAGCCAGGTGATGAAATGGATGCTCCAATATGCCACCAGCAGCCCGAGCAAGCCGCCCAAAATGGATAGCAGCACGCTCTCGGTCAGCAATTGCCTGACGATTCGCCAACGGCCGGCGCCTAAACTGAGCCGCAGCGCGATCTCGTGTCTCCGGGCGGCCGCGCGCGCCAGCAGGAGATTGGCAATATTGGCGCACGCGATGGCGAGAATCAGTCCCACCATCGCCATGAGCACGAAGAGCGGCTTGGAATACTCCCGCCGGAGTGAATCGATGCCTGAGCCGCCTTCCTCCAGCCTGAGCGCCGGCAGATTCGCTTTTTCCTGCGCGTTGGCGGCGGTGCTCGCAACGAAGGCTTGAAACTGCGCGGCGAGCTCGGCCTGAGCCTGCTGGATGCCGCCCCCGGGTCTTAAGCGGCCCATCATCTCCACCCAATAGAAGTTCTTGTCGAAGAAGTCTCTCCGCTCCTCGTCGGCTGGGTGCTGTGATAATGACGGAGCGGCATGCAGGGGTATGTATACCGGCGGATTGCTTCCCGGATCCACCCCGAAAAAGCCCGGCGCCGAGACGCCTACGATAGTGAAGGGCGTATTGTTCACTAGCATCGTCTGCCCGATGGCATCGGCATTCCCTGCGAAGCGCTTTTGCCAGTACGGATACGCGATGACGGCCACGGGAGCCGCGCCGGCGCGGTCATCGTCACTCGAAATCAGGCGTCCGGCAGCGGGCAGCACGCCCAGGCCGTCGTAGAATCCTCCGGATACATAGAGCCCATTGGCCACTTCCGCCTGCCCGCGGGCGATAAGGTTGAGGCTCGGTGCGGACGCGTAGGCGAACAGCGTGGTAAGTTTGTCGTTCTTGGCGCGCAGGAACTCGAAGGCGGCGAAGGGATAGTTGGGGCTGCTGTAGGCGCCGGTCTTGCGGTCCCCCGAGTTGCTGCCGCGCAGACTACGGACGACCGGCGCCCGGCCTTTGGCCGTCCAGTTCAGGACCACCAATTCACGCGCGTCCCGTACCGGCAGCGCGCGCAGCATCACCGCGTCCATGAAACTGTAGATGGCGGTGTTGGCGCCGATGCCCAGAGCCAGGGAAAGCACCGCCATCGCGGTAAACAGCCGGTTCACGGCCATCGTCCGAAAGGCGTAGCGAATGTCCTGCGCGAGTTGCTCCGCGAAGCTCCAGGTCCACATGGCGCGGCTATCCTCCTTAAGTAAAGCGGCATTTCCAAACTGGCGGCAGGCGGCATCCCGGTTGCCTCGTTCCACAGCCTTCCACTCGGCGACCACCCAACCCTTAATGAGCATGCGCTGCAGCGCGGGTTAGAGAGAGCCTTCCTCAACCTGCAGGACATCGTCCGAAATCCGCTGGACGTACTGCGCGATCCCGTAGCCATGCATCGGCCCCAGCCTGGCAAGCGATTTGAGGATCGGCATGTACAAGGCGCCGGGCGGGATCTCGGGCCGTTTTCCCAGTTCCATAGTCTAACGATACGAAAGTTAGACAATGGGAAGGTGCAGCCGGTTGGCAGGATTTTCTTCGAGGCTGGCGCCGATGAGGTCACCGCATGTGCGCGCTCTTGATGGCCGTCGTCTTCCCGGTCCCCCGTTCCTCGATGACGATCTGCCCGTTTTCCGTCCGCAGCGCCTGCTTTACCTCATTAGCATGGTTCCAGCGCAATTTCAGGGCTCAGTTCCACAGTCCATTGCCAATCTCCACCAGGCTCGAGCATAACCAGAGGCTTTCCGGAGCTCCGCGAGTCCGGCATGCCGAACCACGGAGCCGGACAGAGAAAGCCCTGTCGCGGACCGCCGTAAACATTGAACTGCACGACCGGTTCCGGCAGTGTTGTAGAGGCACGGTGTCTGATGCGCAGGGCCACCCCTTGGAGATCGATCAGCCGCGCGAAAGGGATGATGTTCTGATATCCGGACAGCGGGAGCGGCTCCGTGGCATCGAAATCGCCCAGCCTGGTCGGAGTGGCAAACAACCGGTCTCCCTGTTCTCCGTTCACAGTTCCCGCCTCGGCCAACAGGGTTTGCCGGGTGCAGTTCGTCTGAAACCGCATGGCGTCCGGCTCCGTCCCATCCAGGAATGGAAGCCGGAATGCCATACGATTGCCGATGGAAAACGGCATGGGCGCCGGATTCTCCCTGGAGGCGGATACGGTATAGTTGATGGTCAAACTGCCATCCGCGAGCTCGTAGGCCGCCTGCACCAGGAAGCCGAACGGGTAACTGACGCGGGTCTGCTCGGAGTCCCGCAGTTCGAGCATCAAGCGTGCGCCTTTAGCCCCGTCCGAATGGCCGGCTTCGGACCAGGGGAGCTCCTTGGCGAAGCCATCGCAAGGCATGCGGCAGGTGCAGTCTCCGGCCATATACGTGCCATCGCCGCAAGTCATATCCGGAACCATGGTGACGTTGTACTGCGGCCCGATAGCGGGCCAAAGCAACGGCGCCTTGCCACGAAAATCCGGGGCCGATCCGTAGTCGCGGGCGCGATATAGGAGCTCGATCGGCAGGTGGTGGAACCTGACGCTCAGGCTGGCCAGTTCGCCGCCTTCGAATGGCGTCACCGCCGCCTTTATACCCGTCTGGTAATCGTGCAGCAGAATTACGCGTGGAGAACCGGGACCACCAGCCGGCTCCTCGGTAACGGCGTACCGGGCTCGCGCGGCGGCCGCGGCGTCCATTTTCGCGGAAGCCCAGAGGCACACGCGTGCGACCGCTTTTGCCAAAATCATCATCATAAACGGCTACCTCGTTCGGACTTGGGCGTTCGCCTGTTCCCAAAGCTTGGGCTGTATCTGCCGGCCAAGATCGGTCATCATCGATTGAGAAATCGGGACCGTGAGCGGTCCCAGTGGCGGGCATCGACATGCCTGCCATTCCAGAATACGATGCGGCGCTGGCGCGCTTCAATCCAACTGTACGTCGGAACGCCCAACATGCTTCCGCGCTCCACCGCGTGGCGCACCCCTTCGATCACCGGTTGCGCGGGCCGTACGCGCTTCGTTGGGTGGCCCGGTCGGGCGCCGCCCGGCCCAGCGCAAGCCGAAACCAAATCAACCGCGTTCCGGCGCGGCCAAATCGGCGGCGATCTGGGCGAATTGGTCGAGGGCGGCTTGCAGGTCCTCCACAATCTCTGCCGCCAGGACGGCCGGGTCCGGCAGATCGGAAGAATCGCCGAGGCTGTCGTCCCGCAGCCAGAAGATGTCCAGGTTGGCCTTGTCGCGCTTGATCGCGTCCTCATAAGAGAAGGAACGGAAGCGCTCGGTCTCGGTCCGCTGGTGACGGTTGTCGGGGTTGTAGCAGCGGACGAAGTCATCCAGGTCGGCGCGGGTAAGGGTATTGGTCTTCAGCGTGAAGTGCTTGTTGGTGCGCAGATCGTAGATCCACAGCGTGCGCGTCCAGGGGGTTTCGCTGGCCGGTTTGCGGTCGAAAAAGAGCACGTTGGCCTTGACGCCCTGCGCGTAGAAGATGCCGGTGGGCAGGCGCAGCAGGGTATGGACGTCGCAATCGTGCAGGAGGCGTTTGCGTATGGTTTCCCCGGCGCCACCCTCAAACAGGACGTTATCGGGCAGGACGATGGCGGCCCGGCCCTCGATCTTGAGCAGGCTGCGGACGTGCTGAAGGAAATTGAGTTGCTTGTTGCCGGTGGTGGCCCAGAAATCGTCCCGAAGAAGTTCCTTGCGGTCCTTCACCTCATCGCCTTCCTGGTTAATGATGGTCACGCTGGACTTCTTCCCGAAAGGCGGGTTGGTCAGCACCATATCGAAGTTCACCGATGGCTTGGCGGCGAGGCTGTCTTTGCCGGCGGCGATGTTCTTTTCGTTGCCCAGCCCGTGAAGGAGCAGGTTCATGGCGCAAAGGCGGGCGGTAGACGCGACCAACTCTACCGCGTGAAGGGCCTTGGTTTCCAGGTGGCGCACCTGGTCGCGGTCGAGCTTGTAACCCTTCTGAATGTGCGCGGCGGCGGAAAGCAGGAAGCCGCCGGTGCCGGCCGCCGGGTCGACGATGGTGGTTCCAGGACGCGGGCGCATGACCTCGACGATGGCGTCGATCAGGACACGCGGCGTGAAGTACTGTCCGGCGCCGGACTTGGTGTCCTGGGCGTTCTTTTCGAGCAGCCCCTCGTAAATGTCGCCTTTCACGTCGGCGCCGAGCGTGCTCCAGGGTTCCTTATCGATGAGATCGACGATGAGGCGGCGCAGGTGTGCCGGATTCTGGATCTTGTTCTGGGCTTTTCGGAAGATGATGCCGAGAAGGCCGTCGGATTTGCCGAGGTTATCGAGGACATCACGGTAGTGCTTTTCGAGCGGAATGCCGTCGAGTTCGATTAGGCTGGCCCAGTTGTAGTCTTCGGGGATGGCGGATTTGCGGCCGGGCAGTCGGGAGCGGTCGTGGTCCATCTTGAGGAACAGAAGATAGGTGAGCTGCTCGACGTAATCGCCGTAGGAGACCCCGTCGTCGCGGAGCAGGTTGCAGTAATTCCAGACTTTGTTGACCAGATTGGAAGCGGGGGAAGACATCACGCGTTACAGGGTGAACTCCGCTAGTGAGAAGACTGGCACGTCATGGTATTTCTTAGGCTCGGGCCGCTGCTGGATGATTTTGTCGATCAGTTGGCCCACCTCGGCCTCCAGCCAAACTTCGCCGCATTGCACGCAGACGAGCGCCGGGACATTTTCAAATTCGTAGAGATCCTCGCCCCACTGCTGCCTGTGAGTGATGTTCCGAGGCTCCAGATTACCTCCGCATTGAGCGCAAGTCTTGGGCTGCATTGTTATACCCTCCTTCGGGTCCAAGGGTCGATCCAGCGGGCCGGGTCGTACCGGTGTACGGTAACGATGTAAGCACAGTTGCCGTCAAAGGCGCAAGATACGGTAGTGCCTGAAAGGTGCGTTGAACGAAAAACAGCTATCGCTTGCTTTTCGCGCGATTCCACCAAACAATGAAGGTATGCCAACCGACCGCGCTTCCCTTCAAACCCTCCGAAACCTGATCTCTGATACCGACCTGATCCTGGAAACCACCCCGGATCTTCCGCAGAACCGTACCGCTTGCTGTCGGGAGAACCTCCGCGCGGCGCTTGCCCTAGTGGATGATATTGCTAAGCAGCAACGTTTGACGCCAGCCGCCGTGTTGGGGCGGAAAGGCGGCGCTAGCACGTCGCGGAGGCTTGGAGTAGACCACTACCGCAAGATGGCCGCCGCCCGCAAGACACACGCCGGGGGACGGCCCCGCAAGGAAACCTAACACTCATCGCATCGCATCCCCATATCATGGTCTTGCTCTAGGATCACTACATCTGGTACACTGATCCTGGAGTACAGATCATGCCCGATTTTATCAATCACCTTCAGCATCGCATCGAAACCACGAAACTTAGGCTGAAGGAACTATCAGATCAGATGGGGGCACTAACCCAAGAGCACCAGATGGCGACGGCGGATCTGCAAGGATTCGAGCGAACCTTAGCCGCCGAAATGCGCGAACAGGGTATGAAAGTCCCCCAGGCTACGGCGCAGGAGACGCTTCCCCTGAATGGTGGAGGCGAGACGAATAAGGCCGAGTTTGCACGCAAATTCATTCGTGGGCGTGCCGATTCTGGCGCTACTCCTATGGACCTGTACCAAGGGTTTAAGGACGCCGGAATCCCTATCGGAAGGGCCTACATCTACGCGCTAGTACAGCGCCTCCAGAAACAGGACGCCATTCGTTCCAGGCGTGGGAAATGGTATCCGGTTCCAGAAGCAGAGCAACATGATGGAGCTGGGGCCTAAAACAAGTTCTGCCCTAAAAGCAGAACGCCCGGCGGCAACCGGGCGTCCAAAAGGAGGTGAGCCTATGTGAAGGTCACCATTAAACGCATGAGGGGAAAGACCATCGTCCGGGTCGAAATCGGCGATTTGGTCCTAACCCTCGAATACCCAATAACGGTTCTCATGGGGCGATAGTGCAAACTGGTAGCACATGGGAGTGCGATTCCCAAAATGCCGATTCGACTTCGGTTCGCTCCACTCTAAACCGCTAAAAGTGGGCTGCCCTGGATTTCTCCACGGTGGCCCACTTCCACTCTTACACCGACTGCCGTCGCTATGTCAATGATTTAATTGGAATTAACGATCTACTAAATCATGCTATATCATGCAATATTTTCCTTGACAAACAACTAGCGCAAGCTGTATTATTGAATTATGAAGAGCGAAGTAAAGGCCGAAAAAACAATGAGTTGCCCGGAATGCGAAGTCCGGTGTCAACGCTTCGGAACGCATCGTAACGGCTTGCGCCGCTTTCGCTGCCCGCAGTGCAAAAAGACCTACACCGAAGCCCACCGGCTCACGCTCGGCGAGATGTACGTCTCCGAAGAGAAGGCAATCATGGCGCTGAAGCTCTTGGTGGAAGGCAACTCGATCCGGAGCACGATGCGGATTACCGGCATGGACGGAAACACGATTACCAAGATCCTGGTGCTGGCCGGCGAACGCTGCGAAAAGCTCATGGGCCGGTTGATCGTGAATGTCCCGGTTACCGACGTTCAGGCCGATGAGATTTGGGGCTACGTGCAAAAGAAGGAAGCCCACAAGGCCCCGTTTGAAGCGGACGACAAGAACATCGGAGACGCCTACTGCTTCGTGGCGATTGACCGCAATACCAAGCTGGTTTTGAACTTCGCTCTTGGGCGCCGGGACCAGAAGACCACGGACGCCTTTATCGAAGGTTTGCGGGCCGCCACCGCCCCTCAGCACTTCCAAATCACCACGGATGGCTTCGCTCCCTACGTTTCGGCGATCACCACCACGCTTTCCGACCGATGCGATTATGCCCAGCTCATCAAAGTTTACGCCGCGCCGCGCGAAGGGGAACAACGCTACTCGCCGGCCGACGTTGTGGAGGCTCTACCAAAACCGATCATGGGCGATCCCGACCCGGCGAAGATTTGCACCAGCCACGTGGAGCGCCAGAACCTGACCATCCGTATGCAGATGCGCCGCATGACGCGGCTAACCAACGCCTTCAGCAAAAAGTGGGATAACCTCTGGTCTGCCTACTGCTTGCACTTCGCCTTCTACAATTTCTGCCGGATTCACAAGACGTTGCGCGTCACGCCCGCCATGGAAGCGAGGTTGACGAATCGGGTGTGGGAATTGGCAGAACTGTTGGCATAGGGGATATACCCTACTTGAAATTGGCTGCTTGTGGTATTAAACTAAAATTGCAGTTGAGAGGGCTGTACGTACGGTCCGCTGAGCGCAAGCTCACTCGGCTGCATGTTCTTTTTATGCACCTTCTCTACCTGGACGATTCCGGTTCAGCCCCCAACGAAAACGAAAAATACTTCGTATTGGCAGGGCTTTCAATATTCGAGGCCCAAGCTGACTGGTTTGCGAGGGAATTGGATAAGCTCGCTGAGGGAATTGATGCCGCAAACCCGGCAGGTATTGAGTTCCATGCATCGGCTCAATACGCTCGGCGCACCGCTCCATGGAACAAGATGACTCGGGAAGAGGCACATGGGGTCACGAAATCAGTTCTTCAAATCGTAGCGAGCAGCTACGATACGGCGCGTGTATTTGCTTGCGCAGTCGAAAAGTCGTCCATACCCGGTGGTGGAGATCCCGTTGCGGTAGCATTTGAGGATCTTTGCAGCCGCTTCGATATGTTTCTTTCCGGCTTGCGGGCCGCAGGCGACAGGCAACGCGGTTTGCTGGTTCTTGACAAGACAACACACGAAACTTCCTTGCAGCAACTCACCCGAGATTTTCGGAAGCGCGGCACTCAATGGGGGTCCGCAATCCACAACCTGGCCGATATCCCATTCTTTGCGGATTCCGGTGCATCCAGGCTCATCCAGTGTGCCGACCATATCGCCTACGCGGTCTTTCGGCGTTACCACGTCGGAGATTCACAGTTGTTCGACATCATCGCTCCCAAGTTTCATTCCGTCGATGGCGTTATTCATGGACTCGCTCACAAGACGGCCAGTGCTAACCAAGCGCAGTGCCTCTGCCCGGCATGCTTAAGCCGTCGCATGGCACGGTCTACTACGCCTCAGCACCCGTGAGCAGAGGCCGAAGGCGGATTTTCCCTTCAACGCACCTTTCAGGCACTACCCAAGATACGTACAGAGGCTCGTCCTCCAGATGGGCCATAAATAGCGCCTTGGGATTGGGCTGGTTATCGGGATACTCTTCCACAACATCGCCGTTTGCAACGACATAATTCAGGTCGGCATGCGTAATTTTTCGCAACCCCATTCGCTGCTGTGCGTGACGCGTGATGAGATAGCGGTTCTCCTTCACGGCCTGCCGCAAGGCTGTCACATCGAGTTGGGGCATTTGGGATGTTCACAAGGCTCAGCGATCGTCATAGATGTCCCGGCGATGCATTTCATCCCGCACGCCGAGATCCCAGACCGGCAGCTCCGGGCCCTTGCCGCTAGCGGCATTCTCGGCCACGGCGCCGGCTTCACCGAGGAACCGCTCCAGGACCAGGAGGCGTTCCAGAAAAGCCTCGACGGAGAGGCCATGCTCCTGGGCCTTCGCCGCCAAACGGGCGTTGGTTTGTGGAGAGATGTCGAGATGCATGGTCTAGAAACTCCTGCTACTAGCGTAGCGCATGAACGCGCCGGGCAGAATGCGCGCGGGTGGCGCGGATGCGTTCGAGCAGAGCGGATGCGGGTTCGTCTTTGGGGTCTTGGGGGACGAGCTTGCCTTCGAAGGCTTTTTGGAGGATGGATTGGCGGAGGCGGGCGGCGCGGGCGGAGGCGGTGTTGATCTCGGTGCCCAGGTGGGCGATTGAGGACAGCGAAGTGTCGAGGTACTCAACGATAGCTTGTTGACAGGCTTTGGGCCGAAGGGGGAACGGCATCGCTGCGAAGCGTTCGGCGCCGAGGTGCGCCATCGTCGTCGTCCAGCGGGCGATTTTGCGGAATTCCCCGGAGCGCAACCACGCTCTGAACACATAGAGCGCGTACTCCGGAATCACGTCCGGGGACGCCTTGAAGCGAACGAGTGTGTTCTGAAAGCAGCAATCCGGGATCTCGCCACGATAGATTGCGGGCCGCCCGACTAGTTCCAGGCTCTGTCCCTCGTTGAGCAGCACGTCCCCATCTACAAGCCGATACCGCTCGAATTCGGCGTCCGTGAAGTTCATGGCGTTGATGTCGTCGGTTTCGATGCGATCCTCGTAGACGTTGGCGACCCTCAGGTAAGGCCGCATGTTTGGCCCGCTGTGGTGTTTTGGAGCGCGCTGGCGGCCGAGGGTCACATCGCCGACCGACCCAACCGGTCGAATGCGGACCTCACCGGAATTCGAAAGCAAACAAGCTCGGATGATGGACGCCGAGATAAGCCCGTCGAGTTTCCTGGATGACGCCCACAATGCGGCCTGCGACGAATCAATGCTGGTGAGATGTTTATCGATCTCGGTGGCGATGCGACGCTGCTCGGCTCCCGGCGGCAAGGGCACGGCTAACGCTCGTAGGAATGCCGCTGGTACACGCAACTGTCCGGCTGCGCCCTGCATGACCGCTCTTGCGTCTTGCCGGATTCGCATCTGGAGGAGGTAGTGCAATAGGAACGCGGGTTCAATTGATTCCGAAGCGCGGACAACGTGAAACTCGGTAGATCCAGCTCCCACGCCGTTCGTCAGGTCGTGCGCGATAGCAACCTTACCGTTTTCCATACAGGGCGTGATTCGGGCAAACAATATGTCTCCCTCGGCGAAGGGAACGTAACCTTTCGAGACCTGCTGCCACTTGCGTGTTGCGGACGCATCGAGCACACCGGTACCAGCCTGTACGGCGGCCATCGGAACGAAGGAGACCTCCGTGGAAGGGTTGATTTCCGCGTGATTCCGGCCCGGACCGATTTCGGCAATCTCTCCTAAAGTGGTCCACACCCAGCCCGGCGGCAGACCCTTCACTGAACCAGCACCTCGTTCAATTCGTCGAGCAGCGGCTGAAGGCGGTCGCCGAAGATCTGGTAGGCGCGGCCGAGGCCTCCTTTCTGTGAAAAGGGCAGGCTCTCCAGATCGTCGGGCGTGATTTCGATGCTGGTTCCGACGTGTTCGGCGATGGCGGTTAGCCACTGAATCTGGTCGTCACTGAAATTGCTGCCGCTGGCCTGCTGCTCGGCGGTCCAGTTCTCGAAGCGCTGGCGGACGGATTCGGGGAAAGGTTCAAGCTGCCCTTCCTTACCGATGGCGAATTTCACCAGGGAAACGATGTTGGTCAGGACCCGTTCCTTTGACGCATGAACGCGTGTGCGGTCAAGGGTCTCGTACGCCCGCCATAGCGTCTCGGTGGTCCATGCGGGATGCGGTTTGTGGATGGCATCGGCTAGATCGCGCACCTTCTTATACGTGAGATGCGAGCGGTAAGGGCGGCTGTAGAGAATCCGCAAGGCCTCGATTTCGTCCTTGTGCTGGGCGAGATATCGTTCGAATTCCTTGGTCAAAGCCGCCGCTTTGACCTTGGCGTCCTGCGAGAAACCGGAGTCGATCACTTCGTCCTTGCTGACGATATCGATCGTTTGCTCGTGCGATTTCTGGATGGCGGCGATGGTCTGGCGTAGCGTGGGGTTGGTGCGAACGGGCTTGACGGCGTCGGAAATCAGTTGGCGGGCGGCTGCCTGGATAGCTTCCGGCGGAGGCGCTTCCAGTCCGGTTTGCTGCCGGGCGGCCTCTTCGTGCCGGTCGGGGTCCAGAGCATCCACGAGGCCGTGAACAATGGTGGCAAGTTCCATGCCGTGAGCGGCGTCGCGGACGGCTTCGGATTCTGGTTGGCTCATGCGGCGGTCGAGGCGCGCAAGCCGGGACGCGAGCGAAGAGACAAGGTCCTTGTCCGTGCTGCCGAGGGCCACGGCTTCGAGGAGCTTTTCGAGCGGTACGTGCGGCTCCCGCTCCAGCGGGTGAGTTTCCACCAAGGGGTGGTCGGTGACGCCCACGGCATCGACGATTACGAAACGGTCCTTGGTTTCGGCGTCGGGCGTGACGCCGCGAAGTTCGTCGGTGGAGAGGACGCGGACGCCGCGGCCCTTCATCTGTTCGAAATAGTTGAGGGAGCGCACGTCGCGCAGGAAGAATAGGATTTCTAGAGGGCGGACGTCGGTTCCAGTGGCGATCATGTCCACGGTTACGACAATGCGGGGGTTGTAGGTGGTACGGAAGAGTTGCAGGATGGCGTCGGGTTTGTCTCCGGAGGTGAGCCATTCGCTTAAGGGCCCCGCAGTGGCAGGCGAAAGCGCCTGCGCCACCATGGCGGGAGCCCGCTCGATTGGGACGCGGATCTTGCCGGTGCGGTAGGTGATTTTCTGGCAGAAATCGTTGCCCTTGCCGAACTCTTCGCGGACGATCTGGACAATGTCATCGGTGTGGCTATCGTCGCGGGCGAATATCAGTGTCTTGGGAATTTCGGTGCGGCCGGGGAAGATATCGGTGAAGAGCTTGTCGCGAAATTCGCGGACCACGGTGCGGATCTGGTCCGGGGCGACAACATCGCGATTGAGGTCTTGGGAGGTGTAGGTGAAGTCGGTGTCGAGAAGTTCGGCGCGGCGAGCGCGCGTAAGGCGGTCGCGCTTATCGATCCAGAAGCCGGATTCCACGCGCGACCCGGCGGAGGTGATGCGCGTATTGATCCGGTAGATGTCAAAATCGACGTTTACGCCATCCGCCACGGCGTCCGCATAGGTGTAGGGCGGCATGACGTTCTGATTGAAGAAGCCGAGGGTGTTCTTGGACGGCGTAGCGGTGAGGCCGATGAGGAATGCATCGAAGTATTCCAGGACCTGACGCCAGAGGTTGTAGATGGAACGGTGGCACTCGTCGGTGACGATGAAGTCGAAGGTTTCGATGGGGATGGCGCTGTTGTATTCGATGGGGTCCGGCGCTTTGCGTAGGTCCGCCAGGGTGGCGGCGGAGGTCTCTTCGTTGCCGGGGTCGTAGTCCGGCTCGCCTTTCAGGATGGAATAGAGCCGCTGAATGGTCGTGATGGCGACGCGGCAGACCGGGTCGATGGCGTTTGAGGAAAGTAGCTGGACGTTATAGATTTCGGTGAACTTGCGTCCGTCGCCGGGGATGCCGAACTGCTGGAACTCATTGAGCGCCTGACGGCCCAGAGTGCGGCGGTCCACCAGGAAGAGAACGCGGCGGGCGCCGGCGTGGGCGATCAGGCGATAGACCAGGTTGCAGGCGGTGAATGTCTTTCCGCTGCCCATGGTCATGTGGATGAGGGCGCGCGGGTCATTGCGGGCGAGGGACTGTTCGAGGTTCGCGATGACGCGGTACTGATGGTCCCAAAGACCCTCGCGCGGAACGGCCGGCATGATGCGAAGCCGGTTACGAAGGCCGCAGCCGGGCGATTTGAGATCGGCTTCGAGCCAGCGGACAAGCGTCTCGGGGCGGTGAAAACCGAAGACTGGGCGGCTGCGCGCGTCGGGATCGAGGAGGTTCGTGAAGCGCGTCTCGACGCCGGTGGACTCATAAGAGAACGGGAGCGGCCGGCGCGGCGCGGGAAGGTTCGGGGGAAGTCCGACACTGTATTTGGCGGTCTGGATTTCGACGCCGATCAGCGGAACGCCGGCTTTCTTGGCCTCCACCACGCCGGCGGCGTATCCATCGACGTACAGGAGGTAATCGGCGAAGCCGTGTCCGGGAGCGAGAGGGAATTCGCGAATGGCGATGCCGCGGCCGGCTTCCACGTTGATGCTATCGCGATTCTGGATGAGCCACCCGGCATCCGTTAGCAGACGATCGATGTTTGCGCGGGCGCGATCTTCGGGGCGGCCACCGGGCGGCGCGTTCATGGTGCGGTTCTTATGATAAACCACAGCATAGCGCAGCGCTCAGGCCCTGGCGTCTCACTGCATGTGCGCGCTCTTGATGGCCGTCGTCTTCCCGGTCCCCCGTTCCTCGATGACGATCTGCCCGTTTTCCATCCGTAGCGCCGACACGCCCTTAAACCCGGGCGGCACTTCGGCAAGAAAAATGGCGTACCTCTGGGTGCGGCGCTGGCGTGCTTCAATCCAACTGTACGTCGGAACGCCCAACATGCTTCCGCGCTCCACCGCGTGGCGCACCCCTTCGATCACCGAGTCGCCGATGCAGATCGCGCGCGCGATCACCTTGCCGTCCCACGGCTTCTCCGTCACGCGCTGGTTCTCCTGCCAGTCGTATACCCATTGGTTCGGCTTGCTTTCCAGCACGTAGCCGATCAGCACCGGATACTCGGCGTTGTACATGGTGAACCAGGTTTTGGGCTTGGACGCATCCATCAGCAGGGTACTGCTGCGGCCGGAAAACGTCCGCAGGTCCGTCGCCCGGCCCGCGGCATCCTTGATCTGGGGCCAGGTATCCTCCGCCACGTCCTCCTGTCCCCGCCTCACCACCACCTTGGCCACCGAGCCGTCCACGAACGTCTTGCCCAGTTCCAGGAACGGCGGTCCGAAGGTGACATGCTGGGTCCACTGCATGGGGCGGTCGTACGGCGCCATGTTCTCCACCGACTCCTCCACGTAGGCCACCGTCTCGTCGGCGGGCAGCGTGATGGCGCGCTCCACGCGGTAATTGGTCTTTGGGAGGTCGGCCGCATACCAGAGCGTCACGCCGTCCTTCCGGTTATCCACCTTCTCCAGCTTCCATTCCACGGCGATCGCCTCGCCGTGCTGGCCATAGTCCTGGCGAAATTCCGCCGGCGAACTCGCCGCGAACTGCGGGAAGCACAGGAAGTGCCCCATGTAGCCGCTCATCAGCCGCCGCTGGATTCCGATGCCGTACAGATCCCCGTGCTTGGCGATATCGTACGTGTAGGGATCGATGGTCTGGTAGTGCGGCACACGCATAGGGTTGACGCTTTTCTTGGGGTCGTCCGACAGGAAACGCACCTCCCCGATGAACCCTCCCCCGGGCAGCGTGCTCAGGCGCATGCGGCCGTTCTCGAGCACGAACGCCCGCCGGCCGTGGAGCGTGTCTTCATGAAAGGAAGCGGACTGGCCGAAAAGCGCGGCAGCCAGGCCGAGCAGCAGGAATGTTCTCATGTTGTGGCCCTCAGATAAGGCTTCAGGTACCCTAGCATTTCGCGCAACAACTGCTTGCCGGTTTCGTCGATGCCCGCACCCTCACCGCCTCCAGCGGCCATCTTCCGAATGCCGTACGTCTTGAAGACGCCGCGCAGGTAGAGAATGTACTTCAGCGTGTCGAGACCGCTGTACACGCCGAGTTCGGTGATCAAGGCGTCGGTTCTTCCCCACATCTCCACGGCCTCTTTGTGTTTGCCCTCATGCCAGAGGTCCCAAACCTGGGTGTAGAGGTCGCCGAAGGAAGCCGCGGGCATGGTTCCCGCCGAGCCGCGCCACATCTCGTCGATCAGCGTCCGCCCGTGGTTGCCCGTGAAGACTTGGATCTGGTCGCCGCTGCCCTTGCGGAGTTGCTCGATGGCCGGCAACGGCTGCCGCGCTTCGTACTTGATGTAGCGCATGGTGGGAATCGCCTTGTACATCTCCAGCAGCGATTCCACCGTCATGTTGCCCACCGCCTGGACGAAGAGTGGGAGTTCCGTGGCCTTGCCCACCTCCTTGTAGTACTCCAGCACTGCCTTGGGATCGCCGCTTTCCGACGGCGGCAGCGAGATGATGGCGTCGGCGCCGAGCTTTTCCGCGTGCTTGGCGTAGTTCACCGCGGCGGCTGCGTTGGGACCCTGAACGCCGATCACCATGGCCGGCCGTAGTTTCTTGCCGGCCGCCAGGATCGCCTCGGCGCCGTCGAGCCGCTCGCGTTCGGTCAGGGTGTTCCACTCGCTGGCCACCTGCGGCCACACGAACCCGTGCACACGTCCCCGATCCACGAACTTCACCTGGTTGACCAGAACATCCAGGTCCAGCTTGTCCGACTCGGTGAAGGGCGTCTGCGCGATCACGAAAATGCCGCGCAGCGGCTTGGAGGACGCAGCCGGGGCCAGCGCCAAGCCGAACGCGCCCGCGCCCAACAGGCGCAGAACGTCCCGCCGGCCCGGGTATTCCAGTGGTTCTTTCATCGTTCGCCTCGCTAGTATAGTAACCCCGTGGCTCAAACCGGCTGCATTCCGTTAAATTCCCGCACGGCGTCAATCATCGCCACCACTTGCGCAACGGGCGTGCGGGCCTGAATGTTATGAATGGTGTTGAACACGAACCCTCCGCCCTGGGCGAAGATCTCGCAGCGGCGCAAAACCTGTTCGCGCACTTCCTGCGGACTGCCGAATGGCAGGACATGCTGCGTGTCGACGCCGCCGCCCCAGAAAACCAAATCGCGGCCGAAGTTCTGTTTGAGGCCCTCGGGGTCCATGCCGGTGGCCGAGCACTGCACGGGATTGATAATGTCGAACCCCGCTTCGACAAACAAGGGCATGAACTTCGCGACCGCGCCGCACGAGTGCTTGAACGTCTTCCATCGCGTGTTGGCGTGAATCCACTCGTTGATGCGGCGGTAGTGCGGCATCCAAAGCGACCGGAAGGTGGCGGGAGAGCAAAAGGAAGAGTTCTGCGTGCCGAAATCCGTGCCGCAGACGTTTATCACGTCGACCAAATCGCGGAGCCGGGCGGCGATGCGCGCCAGATTCGCCAGCGCGGTCTCGCATTGGCCTTCGAACACGGCGGACACATAGTCGCGCCGCGACGCCGTCGAAACGTACCACTCCGTAATATCGCGAATGCCTTTGGGGTGCGTCAGCCCAGGCCCCGGCACGTTGGCGATGTCGCCGAACCCCGTGCCGCCGAAGGCCGCGACCACCGCCCGCCCCGTGGCGGCGGCCCGCCGGGCTTCCCGTTCGAAGTGCGCCAGATCCTCCTCGGAAATCGGCTTGAATTCCTCCAGGTTATCGGCGGGGTCGAGCCGATCCTCGTCGATGGGTTCCTGGCGGACGATGACGTCGAAGAAATACCCGCCGTTGGGCATACGCGCGCTGGGCGGGAGCGAAACATCGCCTAGCGGATGCAATCGGTAGCTGCCATCCTGGTCGACGGTGACGTTGAATCCGCCGGGGACCAGCACCTCCAGGCCGTCGTACATGCGCCACGGTTTCCAGCCATCGTTGGGAAAACCGAACTTGGTCTTGCGGCCGCGCACCCCTTCGGTATCGATGCCTAGAATCTCCTTGAGATCGTCCTCAATCTCGCCGAGCATTTGGAAGACATCGATCACCTTGACGGGCTTCTTCGCAAGCCCGAAGTGTTCGCGCAAGCCGGCCACCACGCTTACATGAATCCCGCTCACCGTCGTTCCGCCGAAATCCACCGGAAGTCGGTCCGGCTGGCGATGATCCAGCGCACAAAGTACCCGTTCCCTACTCGCCATGTGCGATCCTCCGTCCACGATGCATGGAAGAGGCATTTTAGCTCAGAACGTGAGCGCGTCCACTAATTTCGCGAGATCGGCCTCCAGCGCCGACTTGCGTTTCTGCCGGTCGCCCTGAGTATCGCGCAGAGTCGCCAACTGTTGTTCGTGGGCGTCGATCTGTCGTGCGTAGCTCTGAACCTGCTGCTGCTGGCCGCTGACGGCGTTCAGGCTCTGGATGTTGCTGCGGATACGCTGTTCCTCGGAAGTCAGGTCGTTGATCTGGGTCCGCACGTCGGCCAAGGCACGGTCGTTTTCGGCGATTTGCGTCTTCTGGGCGGCGATGCGCTGCAACTGCGCGCGCCCGGCGTCGCTCAGGCTGCGGTTCTGCACGTAAGTCAAAATGATGTCGGGCGTCAGGTTGGTCAACGCGTAGGTCTGGTCGAAAGCGCGCTCCTCGGAAACGGGAAACTCCTGAGTTGCGTTCGCCGCTAGCTGGATCTCGAAACGGTAGGCGGATGGCGTCTTCTCGGCCGGCTTCTGGTTGAGCAGGGTGTAATTGGGCCGCAAGGGGTGCTCCACAATCAGGGTTTTGGCCTTCTGGTCCACATTCCGTATGGTGTAGGTGCGGGTTTCCTCGGCGGCCATCTTGGTGGTGAGGATGCCGCGGCTGGCATGAAGCTCCCGCACGATGGCCTGTTTGCTATCGAATGCGGAGGTGATGCGCGTGCCCAAGTCCACGGCGTAGCTGATCAACCGCTTGTCGCCGGCTTTAAGCGTTTCCATGAGGGCTTCGCCGCCGTATGCGCCGCCGTCGTAGACCGTGATGGGACCGCCATCGAGCGTCTTGCCGCTGCTGTTGGTTAGCTCGGCGGCGTTGGTGGGATGCAGCGAGCCCTGGTCTGAGTAGATGAGCAATTTGCGGCCCCCGATCTGCTGCTGCAGAAACGGTAGCATGGCGGACTCGTTCTTGCGGATGGTCACCGGCTGCCCGATGACGTACTCGAAGAGTTCGCCGAGTTCCTGGCCGGATGCGCTGGAGACGATGGTGCTGGGGCGCGCTTCCTGCATGGTGATGCTGTCCGCAACCTTGTTTTCGGACGACATGGCCATGGCGCGCGGGGCCGCTGGCGCGGCCATCGCTCCGCCGAAGCCTCCCCTGCCCGATCCGATGCCCCCGGCCACACCGCCGGCGGCGCCGGCCGTCGCGAAGGCCTCTTCATGCACCACCGGCCGCGCTGCCTGGTCGTCCGCCAATTCCGCCGTGGGCCGCTGCAGGTAGCGCGGCGCGTAAAGCTGGCTGATGAACGAAATCGGCCTGCCGGAGACCAGCGAAAGCCGTATGTTGGTCCAATCCTCGTTGGTGGTGTTGTCCACAATGGCCCAGCCTTCAAGCGTGGGCTGGCCGCCGGCGCCGAAAATCAGCCGGTAGCTGGACTTCCAGACCGGCGCGGGGATGGTGTAGTTGGCCACGATGTCCCGCGCGGCCGTCCCCGTGGAATCGATATAGACGCTGCGTTGGTCCTTGGAGCGCGAGGCCGCCAGCGCCGCCAGGTAATCCTTGAATTGCCCCTGCAATTTCGGGTCGGAGAAATGCACGGCGCTGGCGGCGCCCAGGTCCAGCGTGCGCAGCTCGCCATTGTCCAGCAGCAGGGTCAACTGCTCGCGCTCGGGCTGCTTATCGTTGCCTTCCACCATCCGGCCGGTGACAATCAGGCCGGCCACGGCCTCGCTTCCGAGCTGCAATTCCAGTCGCGCGCCCTTGAGCTGATCGAGCATGGCGCTAAGGGGCTGCGAGCCGCCGATCTGGAAGGGAAACTCGGCCAGCTTGTGGCTGAGCGGGTCCATGGAGTCGTAGCGCAGGCCGGATATCTTGGCGCCGCCCTGTTCCTCGATCACCAGAGATTTCAGAACGTCGTTCATCTCGGAGGCGTCGAAATCGAGGCGCGCGGATTCGCCCGGTCCGAGCCTCCCGGCGCGCTCAAAGAACCCCACGCCATGCTTGTACAGCACCACCTGCCGGACAGGCAGATCCGCGGCGAACGCCACGGCGGCGGTCAAGACCAATAAGAACGGAATGCGTCTCATACTCTCCTTCCTCGGTAATGGAATGCCGCCTGACCGAATTTCCTTTCAGGCTCATTCTCCCATCGCTTTAATGATGACGCGCTTGCGGCGCCGGCCGTCGAACTCGGCGTAATAGACCTGCTGCCAGGGACCGAAATCGAGCTTGCCCGCGGTCACGGGCACGATGACTTCATGATGGACCAGCAAGCTCTTCAGGTGCGAATCGCCGTTGGTTTCGCCGGTTCGGTGGTGGCGGTAGTCCTTGCGGAAGGGCGCCAGCTTCTCCAGCCATTCGTCGATATCGGCGATCAGCCCGTCCTCCGCGTCGTTGACCCACACGCCCGCCGTGATGTGCATGGCGGAGACTAGGATCATGCCGTCCCGAATTCCGCTTTTTCGCAGCGCGCTCTCCACTTGTGGAGTAATATTAAGGTATTCGCGGTGTTTTGTAGTCTCAAAAGTTAAGTATTCGGTGTGGAATCTCATACCGCGATCATACAACTGGGCAGATGGCGAGAACCTCGGGACGACTGCTCCTCGTCGACGACGAACCGGCCTTGCTGAAGATGATGAAAGTGTATCTTACGCGGCGGGGCTACTCCGTCGAGGCCGTGGCCAGCACGGAAGAGGCTTGGGCGCGAGTGCAGGCCGACCCCTCCGGCTATGCTGTCGCGGTCCTCGATGGGTCGATGTCCGGAATGTCCTCGACGGAATTGGCGGTTCGGATCATGGGCGCGAGCCCGGCTCTGCGAGTGATCGCAACCAGTGGATATCCCGCGGACATGTCCGGGGTAGATGAGGCCGCCCCGGGGCGCTCCGTCTTTCTGCCTAAGCCGTTCACTCCGAAGATGCTGGCTTCCCTGGTGGAGAAGATGCTTGCCGCGCAAGAAGAAGGCGTTTGATCTAGGTAAGGAAATCAAGGCCATCGCCCGCGAGCGGGTTGGCCGCGTCCCCGCCTCCAAACCCATCGTTCCCAAGTCCGTCCGCAAGAAGCCCAAGCACAAGAAGCCGCCCGGGGAAGAGGGCTGAAGCAAGTATACTGGGGAGCGTGACACGCATTTGCCTGTTGTGTTTCGCGCTTCCGCTTCTGGCCGCCGGCCCTCCGGCGAGCTTTTCCGAACACACCGTTGCCAGCGATCTCAAGGGCGGTTATCAAGTGGTCGCCGCGGATCTCAACGGCGACGGCAAACCCGACCTGATTGCGCTCGGCAGCGGCATGACGGAGCTTGTCTGGTACGAGAATCCCGGCTGGCAGCGCCACGTGATCGCCACCGGCTTTTCCGGCATGATCAATTGCGCGGTGGTCGCCGCGCCTAGCGGCGCCATCCCCGATATTGTGCTGGCCAGCGAATTCTCCATGCAGGCTGCCCACAGCTTGGGGAAGGTCTCGGTGCTGCGCCACAACGGCGACCCGCGCCAGCCTTGGAGCGTTCAGGAAATCGACCAGCTCACCACCTCCCATCGCCTGCGCACCGCCGATATCGATGGCAGCGGCAAGCGCGTGGTGGTCAACGCGCCCCTGACCGGCGCCAAGGCCGTGGCCCCCGACTACCGCGACCAAACGCCGCTGGTTTTCTACCGTCCCGGCGAGTGGAAAAGGCAGTTCATCAGCGACGAAAACAGCGGCGTGGTTCACTGCATTTACGTGATCGATTGGGATGGCGATGGCCGCGACGAAATCCTCACCGCCAGCTTCGGTGGCATCCACTTGTTCAAGCTCGGCAAGGACGGCCGCTGGAGCCGCACCGAAATCGCCAAGGGAGATCCCTCGCCGTGGCCCAAATCCGGATCGGGCGACGTGGCCGTGGGGCGGCTGGGGACCGCGCGCTTCCTCGCGGCCATCGAAGCCTGGCATGGAAACCAGGTGGCGATCTACCGCCAGTCGGGCGGGCAATGGGCGCGGCAGGTGGTCGACGCCACGCTGGTGGACGGCCACACCATCCTCACCGCCGATCTCAACGGCGACGGCCTCGATGAGGTGGTCGCCGGGTTTCGCGGCCAGGGCCGCAGCGTGTATATCTACTCCGCCGATGACCCGGCCGGCGCGCATTGGTCGCGGGCCGCGCTGGACGATGGAGGCATGGCCGCGGCCGCCTGCGCCGTGGCCGATTTCAACGCCGATGGCCGCCCCGACATCGCCTGCATCGATTCCACGAGGCTCAAATGGTACGAAAACCTGGCGCCGCAGCGGAAGTAAGTGGCTTCGCACTGGCCCTGCTGTGCCTGCTCCCCGCCGCCGCACAGACTTCCCCGCTCGCGGCGCGAGGCTACACCGTCATTCCGGAGCCCCGCAGTGTCGCGCTGTCGTCCGGGGACTTTCGCTTTGGACGGGACTGGCGGATTGAGCTTGGCCCCGGCGTTTCTCCGGCCGACGTGGCCGTCCAGAGCCTGCGGGAAGACTTGATCACCCGCTTCCGGCTTCAACTCCAGCCGCAGGGCGCCGCCGGCGTGGTGCGCCTGGCCATCCAGGCCGGCTCGGTGGCCATCGGGCAGGCTCTCGACCGCGACAAATCGGCTCTGGCGGAACAGGCCTACCAAATGGAGTTATCGCCCACGGAGGTGCGAATTACGGCCAATGCCGCAACCGGGCTGTTCTACGGCGTGGAAACTCTGGTCCAGTTGCTGAAGCCGGCCAACGGAGCGCTGCAACTGCCCGCCGGCCGCATCGTCGACTGGCCCGACTTGCAATTGCGCGCGATCTACTGGGACGACGCTCACCATCTGGATCACCCGGACTACCTGATGCACGCCCTCCGGGAGGCCGCTTTTTTCAAGATCAACGCTTTGGTCATTAAGCTGGAGGGGCACTTCGAGTACAAGAGCGCGCCCGCGGTGGTCGAGCCCTATGCTCTCTCGCCGGACGCCCTCCAGCAGTTGACCGACTACGGCCTGCGCTACCACATCCAGCTCGTTCCGTTTCTGGACGGTCCGGCGCACATCGCATTCATCCTGAAGCACCCCGAGTACGCCGCGCTGCGCGAGGTCCCCGAAAGCAATTACGAGCTCTGCTCCACCAATCCGGATTCCTACAAGCTCCTGACCGGCATGTACCAGGACCTGCTCGATGCCAACCGCGGCGTGAAGTACTTCTATCTTTCGACCGACGAGCCTTACTACATCGGCAAGGCGAGCAACTCGCGGTGCCAGGAGGCCGCTCGCGCGCAGCAACTCGGCGGCGTGGGCAAGCTGCTGGGCGAGTTCCTCGGGAAGACGGCGAACGTTCTCCACGACCAGGGCCGCACCGTGGTCTTTTGGGGAGAGTATCCGCTCACGCCGGCCGACATTCCGTCGCTGCCGCCTTACCTGGTCAACGGCGAGACCTACGGCCATGCATTCGACGCCGCATTCAAAGCGCGCGGCATTCGGGAAATGATCTACACCTCCACGCAGGGCGAGGAGATGCTGTTCCCGGATTACTTCGTGCTGCCGGAATCCGAGAGAGTACATGCCGGCCGCGCCGGAACACCGCGCGTCGAGGACGGCATCCGCAAGATTGCGGCCGATCCGGCCCGCCAGGAAGGCGATTTGCTCGGCGCCGTGGTCGCCGCATGGGCCGATGCGGGCCTGCATACCGAGACGTTCTGGCTGGGCTACGCTACCATCGCAGCGGCCGCCTGGAATCCCGCCGGTCCCAGCGCCCCGGAATCCATGAGCGCCTTCTATCCCTTGTTTTACGGGCCGTCGGTGGTGGACATGGGCCGGGTATACGAATTGATGAGTCGGCAGGCGCAGTTCTACGCCGACAGTTGGGACACGGGGCCTTCCAAAGCGCGCAAACCGATTCTGGGCAACTCCAGGGGCATGTACGACACGCCGCACCCGGCCAACGACCAGAGCATCCCGTTGCCGCCGGTGCCCTCGGGGAAAAATTTGAGCCGCAACTCTACCTGGACGCGCGACAACACCAAGCGTCTGCTGCTGGCCTCCGCGTCGTTGAGCGAAAACACCGAGCTGTTGGGCCTGTTGGACCAGAACGTTTCTCTGTCCACAGCGGTGTACGGCCAGTACAACCTGATGGTCTTCCACACCATCGCGCAACTGTGCCGCCAGAACCTGAACATGCTGGCGGACCTGGGCAAGATCGATGCGCTGCTCGCCACGGCGCAAGAGAGCGCCCGCGACGGCGACCCGCAGGCTGCCGTCGAGGCGATGGACCAGGCGCTGACGATGTCCGTGGCAATCCGCGCCAGCCGCAATGCGGTGCTCAACGATGCCGCCAACACCTGGTACCGAACCTGGTATCCGCGCGGAGCCGCCGTCAACGGCCGCCATTTCCTGCACGAGCTCGACGACATCAAGGACCACCTTCCGGACCGAACCACCGACATGAGCTATTTGGTTTACCGCGAACTCCTGCTGCCGTTCGGCGAATGGTTCGGCCAACTCCAGGCCGCGCGCAACGAGTACGCGCAAGCCCATGGCCTGGACACCCGCCGCTTCCCGTTCGACTGGAGCGACGCCGGCGAGCGGTAGGGCAAAGCGGGGCGGCAAGATGGCAGGCCACAGAAAACGATGGCCTGCCCCACTGGCTACGGTGGGGCTCCGCAGGCGGGCAGCTTGACGGCAAAGGAGGCGAGGGGAGTCCAGCGCTCGCCCGCGCGCTTTTCGATCTGGAACGATTGCGTGGGGCCGTCGGCGCGCACGCGCCAGTCGGACTGCGCCGCGGCCGGTCTCAGGGGCTGCGGCTTGGCGGCGGTTCCCTTGAGGGTCCAAATTGCGCCGGCATTGCTCGATTCATACAACTCGTAACGGTTGTTTCCTTCGCCCGCCCCGCGGTCGAAAACCAGGCGGCCCTCGCGCTTGGAGGTGAACGTGAAATCCTGAATGGAGCCTGCACGGGGTTCGTCGAAGATAAGATGCCTGGTCCAATTCCTGCCGCCGTCCGCGGTGAGCAGCAGGAATGCGCTCTGGGAAAAAGGATAGAGCACCTCGCCGCCAACCCAACCGTTCTCCGCATCGACGAATTGTATGCGATCGAGACCGGCGCCGCGAATGCGGTCGTCGGCTTCGCGCCATGTGCGCCCGCCGTCCTCGCTGGAGAGTAACTCGGAATACAGCGTCACGCCCGAGAAATGGATGTTACCAGCGGCGAATATCCGGGAGCCCGCCGGCTCCACCGCGGAGATCTCCAGATACAAAGGACAAGGATCGTCCTCCGAACAAGCCAAGCCGGCCCATTGAATGTCCTCTTCGGCGCAGTGGAACGGCACAACCATCGGCCTGCCGGAATTTTCCAAAACCATGGGGGCGGGAGGCGGCTCCTGCGCATGGGCCATGGGAAGGAGCAGGATCGCTAGCCCTAAAGAGCCACGCAGAACTAGCCCCATTTTGCAAGTCATATGATCCGATTCTCTGTAACTCAATCCGCCGCGGCTATCGTCTTAGTTAGTAAGAATCCCCGTTACGGAAGCGGACGCATTCACCCTAACTATCCGAGTGTGTCCGCTTTACTTCCCGTCATTCTCCCCTTACTCGTCGGAGATCCCTTCGAAAAGCACGGTGCTGAGATAGCGCTCGGCGGCGTCCGGCAGGATGGTGACGATGGTCTTCCCGGCGAATTCGGGCATCTTGCCCAGCCGCACGGCGACGGCCGCGGCAGCCCCGCTGGAGATGCCCGCGAGAATGCCCTCCTCTTTCGCCAGGCGCCGCGCGACGTCGACAGCCTCTTCGTTGGTAACCAGTTCCACGCGATCCACCAGCGACAAATCGAGCGTATCGGGGATGAAACCGGCGCCGATGCCCTGGATCTTATGAGGCCCTGGCTTCAGCGGCCGGCCCGCCAGGCTTTGCGTGATCACCGGGCTGCCGGTAGGTTCGATGCCCACCGACAAGATATTCTTCCCTTGCCCCTTGATGTAACGCGAGACGCCGGTAATGGTTCCTCCTGTGCCTATGGCGGAGACGAACACGTCGATCGCGCCGCCGGTGTCTTCCCAGATCTCCGGGCCGGTGGTGCGGAAGTGGATCTCGGGATTCGCGGGGTTCTTGAATTGCTGCAGCAGTACCCAACGGTTGGGATCGGAGGCCACGATTTCCTCGGCCTTGGAAATGGAGCCGGCCATGCCGTCGGGCCCCGGGGTCAGGACGAGATCGGCCCCCAGAGCTTTCAGCACTTTACGGCGCTCGATGGACATGGTCTCCGGCATGGTCAGGGTAATCGGGTAACCGCGCGCCGCGGCGACAAATGCCAGGGCGATCCCGGTGTTGCCGCTGGTGGGTTCGATGAGCGCCTTGCCGGGCTGGAGCACACCGCGCTTTTCCGCGTCCCACACCATGGCCGCGCCGATGCGGCACTTCACCGAATAGGCCGGATTGCGGCCTTCGATCTTGGCTAAGATGACGGCTTTCCCGCCATCGTTCAGGCGATTCAAACGCACCAGCGGCGTGTGCCCGATGCTAAAAGAATTGTCGTCGTAGACTCGCAAGTTCAGATCTCCCAGTTGAGCACGTACCGGTTCTGCTTTTCCTTCCAGTCGCGCAGCAGATCGGCGAACGTGGTTTGATCGACCACTCCGGATACCGCTTGGTCCACCTTCTCCCACATGGTGGTGAATGGGGTCTCGGCCTGGCGCCGGCCGTGGCTCTTGCCGGTCGGCAGGCCCTCAACGGAACGGAGTACCTCACCGAGCGTCAACGACTCGGGAGGCCGCGCCAGCAGGTATCCGCCTTCGGCGCCGCGGCGCGATTCCACGAAGCCCGCCTGCTTGAGGCCGGCCAAAATGAGTTCGAGGAACTTCTGCGGGATCTTCTGGCGGCGGGCGATGTCGGCGATGCGGATGGGCTCGCCGGGGCGCTGGGCAGCCAGGTCGAAGATGGCCAGCAGCGCGTAGTCACTTTTTACGGAGATATACATGAAGGTCCTGAAAACCAATCACCATCAACCCAGTAGAGATTGTAGGGCATACGGCGGCGTGGGCGCAAATGTTTCGTTGCGCCCACAAATGTGAAAGGCTCATGCAGGACGCGGGGCGGCGGACTATTGTCCCATAGCCAAGTTATTGTCTACCGAGAAAATGCCGGGTACAGTGTTGGCCGCAATTCCCGCCACAGTCTTGTCGGCCTGGCTGTCAACCACGCCATCCAGGGTCACATGGCCGCCCTCCACGATAATGTGGATCGGCGGAATCGCCCGCATGGAGTAGCGCTGAAGCTCGGGACGGCTATAGATGGCGCGGTACTCGGCGCGGCGAATTTGGTCATCCATCGAAGAAGGCGGCAACACCTTGATGTTGTTTTCGACTTTGGTGACGCCTTCAATCCGCTTTACGGAGTTTTCGACGTCGCTCTTGAGGGCCGGCGTCACGACGCGCCCGAAGAGCGACACCTCGGAGCCGTTGACGGAGTAGCTCAGGTCGTCAAACACGCCATAGTAAGGCTGCACCACCAGCTCATGACGCACTTCGCGGGTGATCTTGTCCACGTTGGCCGGACCGTTGGACAGCACCGAAGTCCCCTTCTTGTCGGCGGCGCAAAGCCCCGGCGCCAGCACCAACGCCAAAACGGAAATCGCCAGCGTTAGATTGTGATTTCGCATAATTCGTGTCCTCCTGCCTAACGGGATGAGCGGCGCGGGTTCTGCGTTTCAGGGTGTTTTCCGTGCGGCGAGTCTGCGTGATGCCGCTCACAATCGTGTTTGGCGGGCGGGGCCGCGGTAGAGCATGTCCATGGGAGCCGGCTGGGGGGCGATTTCGGAAGGCTGCGGAACGAAGCCAATTTGCGGGATAGGTTGTTGATTCAATTGGAGCGGGGCGGGTTCGGGAGGGTTGGTTACGGGCGGTTCCGGCGGTGGCGCGGGGGGCGCCGGGGGCTGGGCATCCTCAGTGGGGGTGGCGGCGGCCTCAAAGCTCTTGAGTTCCTTGAGGGCGCGGTCGTAGTTGCGATGGATGGCATTGACGCGGCGCTGGAGACGGTCGAAAACCTTGTCGCCAAAAAAGAGGACCCGGCCCTCGGGGTGGTTATTCGAGCTGAAACTGCTTTCCGTACGCTGGGCTTCGTATTGCCAGAAGGAGGCTTCGGCCCGGTTGAGCCGGCGGAACAGCCAGTCGCAGGCGACCAGAGTATCGACCAACATGCGGCGCTCCGGTACGGACGTGTCGAAGCGCTCCTGGTATTCGGCGAGGAGAGCCTCGAGTTGAGCCGGATCTTCGCCGGGGATGACTTGGGCTTGGGCGTCAATGCCGGATTTCAAGGCATTGAAGCGCGAAGCGGCCTTACCCTCCGGGGTTCGCGGGCCTGAGGATCTTTGAGCGTTCTGACGAT
>OBLW0100000611.1_pt1 | contig 30358 bp, 21 predicted proteins | sample 1520161 | NCBI WGS metagenome assembly OBLW01 (sample SAMEA3539309, study PRJEB22396) | soil metagenome | biome: tundra; feature: field; material: soil | place: USA | collected 2010-05 | depth 0.15 m
ATCTGATTGATTCCGTGCAATAGGTAGGGGACGGGTTGAATTTGCTAAACCGTTAAGCGATTCAGATTCGATGCCAATCCTCTCCGAAACCCATGCCAGCCATGCCAGCAGAGTCCGGCACGATTGAGCACATCCTTCATCTCCCGCTGGTAACAAGCGTTCAAGTCGAGCGGATGTCCAGCTGAGTTTCGGAAAATCGGGCCGACCATCGGATTACCACACTTCAGACGATGTGCGGCAAGACGTTGGGCAAGCTGTGGAATGACCGGAACGGGAGCTTTGGATTTCGCGGTTTTAGGGTCTCCGACTGTGTTGCGCCATACGGATCGAGTGACGTTGAGCCATCCAAGGGATTCCTCGTCTTCGGCGGGCTCATACGATTCCCACGTGAGGCCACGCAATTCTCCCAGGCGAAGCCCCGTGAAGGCAGCCGTGGCCACGGCTGTTGCAGATGGCTCCGAAAGAACCTTCAGGATCGCCGCGATTTCCCCAAGGGAGTAAGGTTTCGTTTGAGCCGCAAGAGCGGATATTTGCATGGCAGCACGAACCTGTGACAAGGCATCTTTCGTTCTTCAATCTGCAAATCAATGCACACCTTTCGTTTGCCAGGAATTTGCAGGAACCGCCGTAAGTCGATGAAAAAACGAGGCGTAGCGGACACCCGCTGCAGTTATTAGGATGGAACAACAGGTGCAATCTTGACGATTATAATAAAGTCCATTATAACTATGGACTTTATTGGAACCCCTGGAATCTTGAGAGAGCCCGACGCGATTGCACAGCGACGTTTGCGGCGGGAAAAAAGCCTAATGACAGTTCCCAGATTCCGGCATGGCTCTCTGCGACTTGAAGAACCGGCGGACGAGATGGTTCCGAATTAGCAGTGGGTTGATTGCAATAGCAATACCCGGCAATGTAGCGCGCGAAAAACGCATATAGAAAACGACAATGATCGACGTGTCGCAGTCCTAGGGTGGGAATTGTTCTGGCGCACCTAATAACGTTCGTTGCCCACCAATTACAAATAAAGAGAGGATTTACATTCCATGAAACGAACCAAGCATCTGCTCTTCACCGCCTTGACGCTGGCGGCACTTTCAGCCGGCGTCTGGGCACAAACCACCAACTCAACAGCACCGGCGCCAGCACAGCCGGTAACGGCGGCCGATGTTCAGGCCTTGAGAGACGCTCTCGCTGCTCAGCAGCGCCAGATTCAACAACTCAACCAGCAGCTCCAGGCGGCGCAGCTAAATTGGCATCAGGCGCAGGCAGTTGCCGACGCAGCCGCGAGCAAAGCCGCCGACGCTGAAACCCAAGCCAGCTTGGAACAACAGACGGTCGATGAGTTGAAAAGCGATGTCGCCGGCCTCAAGACTGTGAGTGCGTCGGGGTCAAACACCCTGATGTTAAAGGACGCCGTGTTTTCGCTACAGGACTCACCGCAGACTTCTCCCAGTGGAGACCTGCAAGTATTTAACAAACAGATGGAAAGCCCGATTACGATCCGGTTCCGAGGGATCAATATCACGCCGGGTGGATACGCCGCGGCCGAATTTGTGCGCCGCTCCCGCGCTTTAGGCGCGGACGTGGCCACGCCCTTTAATTCGGTCACCATGCCGGGTGCTTCCCAGAGCCAGTTGTCGGAGTTTTTCGGCTCCGGCCGCCAATCCAAGGCCACTGTCTTTGTCGATGGCCGCCTCCCGCACGTCGATCTCTCCAGCTACATCTCGACCGATTTCCTCTCGGCCGGTGTTACCTCAACCTCCACCTCAACCAACAGCTATACCCTGCGTCTGCGGCAAGCCTGGGCTCAGGCCAAGTTTGACAATGGCTGGAGCTTCCTCGGCGGACAGGCCTGGAGCCTGGTGACCGAGGATGGAAAGGGAATCGCGATCGACGACGACATGGGAAAGACAGCCGACGTTCGTCCCAAGACCGTCGACCCCTCGTATAACGTTGGCTTTAACTTCGCGCGCCAATGGGGACTCCGTCTCACCAAGAGCTACGATAAGGTAGCGTTCGCAATTGCCGTCGAGAACCCCCAGGGGACGGTAACCACTCACGGCAACGCCAACAACTACCTCTTCAACCAGGCCGGTGCCAGCAACAGTTACAACACTACCGCCACTTACTCTTTCAACCCCGCTCCCGATCTCATCGCCAAAGTCGCCTTCGATCCGGGCTTCGGACACTACGAGGTGTTCGGACTCTACGACCGCTTTACCGACCGTGTGTTCCCCTGCGACGAATATCTCGCCAACCCGGCTCTGTGCGGCACAACCGCCGCATCCACCATCGGAGCTCATAATGCTTCGAAAAACGGAGGCGGCGTCGGCGCGAGCGCACGCTGGACGTTTGCCAAACGAGTTACCTTCGGCGTGAAGGGTTTCGGCGGCAGCGGCGTCGGACGCTACGGTCCGGGCGGCCTTGCGGATGCATCCATCAATCCGGATGGCACCGTGCACCTGCTTAAGAACCTCATGGGCCTGAGTACGGTAGAAGTGAAAACCAAGAAGGTCGATTTCTACGGTTACGGCGGGGCCGAGTATGGCGGCCGCTCGTGGGGGATCGACACCGCTAGCGGCAGCCCCGTACTCGTCGGTTATGGCGCGCCGGGATTCAAGAACAGCGGCTGCTACACCGAGACTCTGCCCGGCACCAGCACCTTGGTTTCCGGCCCGGTAGCGGGATCTCTCGGTAGCTGTACGGCCGACACGCGCGCCTTGATCGAAGGCACGGTGGGCTTCTGGTACCGCTTCTACAGCGGGCCCATGGGCCGGTTCCAGTACGGCACGCAGGTCTCCTACCTGACGCGCAACACCTGGTCCGGGCTCGGGCGGCAGCCGAACGGGATCGACACCATGGTGTTCAGTTCGTTCCGCTACTACTTGCCGTAGATTGGAAAAAGACTGGAGAATGGTCCCGCGCGGCTGGCTTAGCGCGGGACCATTTTTTTGTAAGGCTGAAGTGTAGTTACAAAACTCTTCACGTGAAACACTTTCGTAGTCTGGTTGTACCTACGGCAATATAACTACGAGGGAAAAATCCTGCCTGTCGGCCGGTTTCGCTTCCGTGAAGGGGCCGACCCGCCAAGGTTAGGAAACCCCCAGGCTTCTTCCCGACGTTGAACCCCCATTTCATCCCGATCAAAACATCAAGCTTGACAAGACCAGGCCCGGGAGGCGGTCTTTTTGCGTTATGGCTTTTTGGGCTATGACGTTGGAACTGCCCCACTCAAGCAAAAGAAGCCCCACCTCGATGTTCTGGTCCGATTCACACAATATTCAACAAACTGTCACCAATTATTAACAAAGGGCGGACTAGGCTGAGGGTTCACCTAAACTGCGAGCGGAGGATTGCCGATGGTTATGGTTTGCTGTGCAAATTGGAACGCCTATTTCTCAGGAGAAGGAACAATGAAACGAATCATGACTGTGGTGCTGGCGATAGCCATGGCGAATATGGGGATCGCGGCGCAGGGACAGGATGCTGCAACCACAACTCCGAAACCGCACAAGAGGGTGGCCGTAAAGAAGGGGCCGACGGTTTCCGATCAGCTCACCGAAATGAAGCAGGCGATCGACGCCCAGCAGGCGCAGATCAAGCAGTTAGCCGATCTGGTGCAAACCCGCGATCAAAAGATTTCAACACTGGAACAGCGTCTGGATCAGAGCCAGGCAGCGGCCACGCAAGCGCAATCCAAGGCGGATGCTGCAGTGGCACAGAACGCCGATGAACAGCAGGCGGTTATGGCGCTGAAGAGCGACGTCACCGACCTGAAGACGACGGCGACCAGCAATGCGATGACGCTGCAAGAGACGCAGAAGAATATAAAGGATACGTTTGGAAACCCGATGGCCATTCACTATAAGGGAGTGACGATCACTCCGGGTGGCTTCCTGGCGGGTGAAACTGTATATCGCACGCACGGCTTGGGAGCGGACGCTACTCCTTTCAATAGCCTTAACATGCCCGGAAGCGGAGCGAACGCGGTTTCTGAATTCTATGGGTCGGGCCGGCAATCGCAAATTACGATGCGGGCGGATGGCAAGATTGCCGACGCCAAGCTCACCGGATACTACGAAGCTGACTTTCTCGCGTCTGCCGTAACCTCGAATAACAATCAGACCAATAGCTATGCGTTGCGGCAACGGCAGTTATGGGGCCTTATGTCGTTTGACAATGGCTGGTCCTTTACCGCCGGCCAGATGTGGACCCTGATGACCGAGAACCGGAAGGGCATCGACAACCTGCAGACGGCCCGGCCGATGACCATCGACCCGAACTATACGGTTGGCTTTACTTTTGCGCGGCAGTATGGCGCGCGCGTGGTTAAAAACTTCAACAATAAGGTGTGGCTGGCCGCTTCAATCGAGAATCCTCAGACCACATTTACGGTAACCAACGCTAACCCAAATTTCGCCTTGGGTTCTCCGGGTGCGGGTGGTTCGCTCTATAACAATGGGGGATCCTCTAGTGGTGCAGCGTTAGCGAACTATTCGTTCAATGCGACGCCGGATTTCATCCTCAAGGCGGCTTTTGAGCCGCGCTTCGGCCACTACGAAATATTCGCAATCGGGAGCCGGTTCCGCGACCGCGTTTATCCTTGTTACTTATATCAGCTCAATCCGAGCCTTTGCGGCACTACCGGATCAACTCCCACAGGGGCCTACAATGCCTCGAAAAATGGTGGCGGAGTGGGTGGGAACGCCCGCGTCTCGTTCGCCAATAAACATGTTGATTTCGGATTACATGCCTTCTATGGCAACGGCGAGGGCCGGTACGCCGCCTCGACTTTGCCGGACGCGACGGTGAATCCCGATGGCACGCTGGCTTTGCTGCGTACCTATCAGGGCTTGGCCACGCTGGAATTTCATTATCCGAAGATCGATATCTACTTCAACGGTGGCGAGGATTACGTAGGACGCCATTGGTCAATCGATCCCGTCTCGGGCAAGCCGGTGGGGTATGGATCCAACATGTTTAACGACTCGAATTGCTATACGGAAACGCTGCCCGGAAGCGGTGGATACGCTTTCGGCGGTCTAACCTGCAGTGGCCAGACGCAAAGCGTAATCGAGGGAACGTTTGGATTCTGGATTAAGACGTATAACGGTCCCAAGGGCCGGATCCAATTCGGGCCGCAGTATTCCTACATTAGCCGCAATGCGTGGGCCGGTTCTACCAGTTCCTCGGGTGCGGGCCCTTCAACTTCACCGCACGGAGTCGAGAACATGTTCTATACCTCGTTCCGTTACTACCTGCCGTAAAGTGCTGGATGTTTGACCCAATCGCTCCAATGCGTTAAGACCGCGTTGGAGCGATTTTTTCTTGGGCTGAGGGACCTGTCGACGATTTCGAAATACTGACTTGCAACCTCTCCCGTCGTTGGAGCGTCCAACTAAATACTTAGTTGTGACTGGCGTGATCTTTTGTCTTGAGACTCCTATGTATAATGATAGGGCAATCGATCCCACGCTGAGATCAGAGATGCTCCGATTCACCTATTGCGGCGGACGAGCGAGAATCGCGTCCTGGTGTGCGATTGCCGTGGTCCTTCTGGCAACCGGTTCTATCACCGTGAGTTTGGCTACCCGCTTCTCCGGGATGGGCGCGAAATCCGGCAAGGGAACTACGATAAGTTCGCAGTCGGTCGAGGGCAAGACCCAGCGCCTTCTGACCAAGGCGCTTCAATCGAGCGCACCCGCCGCCCGTTTCACGCTGTTTGAACCGCCGCGTTCTTCCCGTTTTGTAGTATCTTCCGTTTTTCCATTGACGAGTTTTCGTTCTGAAACCTGGCTCTACAATCGGCCTCCTCCTCCTTCTTCCTGCTGAAATCTCTTAAGTATCTTAAGTAGTTTGTTTTCGCAACTCTCCGAACTCATACGCGTCGTCGATTGATTGCAATGGCCTCGGTGAAGCGTGCCGCACGTCAACCTTTGCGCTTCCGCCCTCATCGGAACCAGAGGCCTGGCATGACTCAGAGAAATGGTTGCGGTTACGCATTCGGTTTTTTTTCAAAGTGCTTAAGAGTTGGTTCGCGCGGTTGGAGGTTCGAGATGGGTGGGCGTGCGCATGCATAGAAAATCACCAATTTTGTTCGGAATCGTCCCTGCCATTTCGGCAACGATCTTTCTTATTGCAGCGGTTGGGTGCGGGCATTCGGGGGAATCTTCGTCGGTTTCGGCGGATGTGGCTCCGCCCGCCGCGGTGGCTCAGGCGCGGCGCATGCCGCTTTCCACCAACCTCTCGATCGCGGGAGAATTTTCGCCCTATCAAGAGGTGGAACTCCACGCCAAAGTCTCTGGATACATTCGCAACATCAACGTGGATATTGGCGACCACGTTCATAAGGGCCAGGTGCTCGCGAACCTGGAAGTACCGGAATTAGTGGCGCAAGAGCAGGCGGCAGCGGCGGGTGTGCGCCATAGCCGAGAAGAAATCAGCCGTGCTCAAAATGAGGTCAGCCGCGCTGAAGCGGAATCTAGCGCCCTCCACGCGGCCGCAACTCGGTTGAAACAGGCGTCGGAGGCGCGGCCGGGACTGATCGCCGAACAGGAACTCGACGACGCGGTCGCCAAAGATCGCTCGGCCCAGGCGCAGGTGGAAGCCGCGAAATCGGCGTTATCCGCGTCGCGGCAGCAATTAGAAGTTTCGCAGGCCGACCAGCAGCACTACGCGGCGATGTCGGATTACTCACGCATCACCGCTCCCTTCGATGGGGTTGTGACCTGGCGCTATGCCGATACGGGTTCGCTCATTCAGTCGGGCACTTCGAACCTGAATTCGGCTCCGGTGGTCAAACTTTCGCAAGTCAGTGTGTTGCGCTTACGGATTCCCGTGCCGGAGTCTCTCGCGGCCAATGTGCATGATGGCGAGCCGGCCGAGATCCGCGTGAAGGCGACGAACGAACACTTTTCAGGAAAAGTGATTCGCTCGACCGATTCGCTCGATCGCTCAACCCGAACCATGCAAGTCGAAGTGGACGTGCCGAATAAAGACTATAAGTTGACTCCCGGAATGTATGCGGATGTTTCCTTGCGTGTTCAGAACGATGCCAACGCATTGACCATCCCCGTGCAGGCCGTGAGCCGCGAGGCGGATAAAGCCATCGTGCTTCTGGTGAACGGGCAAAACCATGTTGAAGAACGCCAGATTCAAACCGGAATCGAGGGGCCCGATAGCGTTCAGGTTCTATCGGGGTTGAACGAGGGAGATCGAGTAATTGTCGGCAACCTCAGAAAATACCACCCCGGCCAGCATGTCGATCCCAAGCCGAGTGCGATGGCCGAAGAAAAATATACGGCGGAACGGGGAGATCAGTAGTTATGTCTGGCTTCGCGATCCGATATCCATTTTTCATCATTATGCTGTGCCTGATTATCTTGGTGGTCGGCGCTACGACCGTGGCGCGCATGCCCGTAGATCTTTTTCCCGACATCAATATTCCGGTCGTGGTGGTGGCAACATTCTATTCGGGCATGCCGCCCGAGCAGATTGAGGCTAATATCACCAACCCATTCGAGCGGTTTTTCACGCTGGGGAGTGGCATCGATCACATCGAGTCGCGATCGTTGACTGGAGTTAGTCTTATCAAGATTTACTTCCAGCCAGGGACCAACCCGGATGCCGCGGTCAGTGGCATCTCGAATCTAGCCATGGCGCAATTGCGACGCTTGCCGCCTGGCACCCTGCCGCCGGTAGTGCTGAAGTTCGACGCGTCCAGTTTACCGGTCTGCCTGATCACGTTGAAGGGCGAGGGGCTGAATGAGACGGAGTTACACGACCTGGGCCAGTTTACGGTTCGCAACCAGATTGCCAATGTGCCGGGTGCATCTGTGCCACAGCCCTTCGGCGGCAAGTACCGGCAGATCCAAGTCTATGTTGATCCCGTAAAGCTGCAGGCACATCAGTTGAGCCTGATGGACGTAGTGCGCACCGTGAATGATGCCAACATGATCCTCCCGGCTGGCGATGTGCGCATTGGTCCGAAAGATTACAACATCTATACCAACAGCCAGCTTCCCACCCCTGAAGAGATCAACCGGCTGCCGCTGAAGTCCGAAGGCAATGCCGAATTGATGGTGGCCGATGTCGGTCACGCGGTAGATGGGGCCGCCATTCAGACCAACATCGTCCGCGTGGACGGGCAAAGATCGGTTTACCTTCCGATTCTCAAGCAGGGCGGTAACAGCAATACCATCGCCATTGTGAACGGGATCAAGACCTCTGTAGGCAACCTGGTCGATGTCCCCAAATCGCTGGTGACGAAGGTCGTATTCGATCAGTCGGTTTTCGTGAAGACGGCGATCTCGAATCTGGGCAGCGAAGGCGGCATCGGGCTGGTGTTGACCGCTCTCATGATCCTGATCTTTCTCGGCAACGTGCGCGCAACTCTGGCCGTGATGCTTTCGATTCCACTCTCCGCTCTGGCAGCATTCTTGGCCATTAACGCCAGCGGGGGATCGATCAACACCATGGTTCTTGGAGGACTCGCTCTGGCTTTCTCGCGATTGATCGACAACTCGGTGGTTGTGCTGGAAAACATTTTTCGCCATCTGGAGATGGGAGAAAAGCCCGAGGATGCAGCCGAAAAGGGAGGCCGCGAGGTGGCAATGCCCGTGCTCGCTGCCACCTTCACTACCGCGATTGTCTTTTTCCCGGTTGTTTTTCTCTATGGGGTCAGCCGATTTCTGTTCACCGCGCTTGCCGCCGCGGTCGTCTTCTCCTTGTTTGCGTCCTACGCGGTGGCAATGACGGTGGTGCCGCTGTTTTGCGCTCGTTTCATCAAATCACCGCACGACGAGGCGGCGCACCATCCGGGCAAAACGGCGTTTGAACGTTTTGTGCGAGGGTTTAATCGCCGCTATGACCGGATGCTTATGCGCTACGACATCGCCGTGCGGCGAAGTCTTCTTCGTCCAGTGGCAACGGTCATCGGAATCCTCGGCATTTGTCTGTTTAGTTTCGCGTTGTTTCCGCTGATGGGTCTGGGCTTTTTCCCGCGTACTGACCCGGGCCAGTTTGTGATCAATGTTAAGGCGCCTACGGGCACACGCCTCGAATTGACTAACCAATATATCAAGCACATTGAAGCCGACATTCGTGAGGTTGTTTCGTCTCGAGATCTGGACATGATCGTTTCAAACATAGGTATTACCCCGGACTTCTCGGCGATCTACACCAGCAATTCCGGACAGCATACGGCGTTCGTGCAAGTCAGCCTCAAGAAGGAGCACAGGGTAGGCAGCTATGAATACATGCGCCGGGTGCGTGCAAAACTGACCGATGATTTGCCGGAACTGTCGACGTATTTTCAATCTGGAGGACTGGTGGATGCAGTCGTCAATCTCGGATTGCCTGCTCCCATTGACATCCAGGTCAGCGGCAACGATCAGAAACAGGCTTACCGGGCTGCAACCGACATCGCGCAAAAGGTGCGCCGCCTCAAGGGAGTGAGCGACGTGCTCATCCCGCAGGATCTCGATTATCCGGGCATTCAGCTCGATATCAACCGCGAAATGGCCGGACGCATGGGTGTGTCTTCCAAGGAAGCAGTGGACAACGTCATCACTGCGCTGTCCTCGGATAGCATGATTGCTCCTAGCTACTGGGTCGATCCAAAGAGCGGTAACAACTACATGCTCACTGTGCAGTATCCGGAAACCCAGGTCAACTCCATAACGGACCTCAAGCAGATTCCCCTGCATGCCGCGAGCAACATGAACTCGACCGACCTCGATGCCGTGTCGGACGTGAAAATGATCGACACCCCAACGGAGGTGGACCATTACCAGCTCCGCCGCGTTATCGACGTCTATGTTTCGCCGCGCAGTGAAGATCTGGGGAGTGTTGCCAACCAAGTAGACAAGATAGTCGCCGACACTAAGCTCCCGGAGAACGTCCGTGTCTCCATGCGTGGTTCCGTGGAGGGCATGCGTCAGTCGTTCAAAAGCTTTGGCGTCGGCCTGATATTGTCAGTCATCCTGGTGTATCTGATACTGATGGCACAGTTCTCTTCGTTCATCGATCCGATGATTATCCTGCTGGCAATTCCGCCTGGCATCACCGGCGTCATTCTATTTCTGCTGGCAACACATACCACCGTCAATGTCATGTCGTTGATGGGAGTCATCATGATGACAGGGATCGTAGTCTCGAACAGCATCCTGATCGTTGAGTTTACGCGATCTCTTAGAAAGGAAGGAATGCCGATCGAGGAAGCGGTAGCGACCGCCTGTCGCGTGCGCTTGCGGCCGGTGTTAATGACCTCATTGGCGACGATTCTAGGGATGATTCCGATGGCTCTCGCGCTGGAGGCCGGCAGCGAACAGTATGCTCCACTGGCGCGGGCCATTATCGGAGGTCTAACGATGTCGGTCATTGTGACCGTGTTCATTGTCCCCGCCGCATATCTTTTGATCCATCGGCGAGAAGAAGAGCCGGCTCCAGCCGCGCAATGATAAATGACGATGAATAAAATTATGAAGATGAAATCACTTTTCATTGTGTGCATTTTGTTTATGCCGGGCGCGGGGTATCCACAAAGCTCGCAGGTCGATCCGCAGATAACGGTGCGGAGTTTGCCTTCGGCCCCGGCGCCGCAGCCAATTCCCATTCAAGCCCCACCCATGGCTGCAAGTGGGCAGTCACCCTCCAATTCCCAGGCTGACACTGGGATACCGAAGTCTCTGTCATTGAAGCAAGCGGAGGCGCTGGCGTTGCAGAACAATCCGCAAATCTCCGTTGCGCGACTAACGGCTTTGGCTTCGCACCAAGTCACGCGAGAAGTGCGTTCGAGTTTGTGGCCCACCGCAACCGGGGACCTGACCGCCGTAGATTCCAAAGACAACAGCCGCATCACCGCTGGCGGACTCAACAATCCCATCATCTACGAGCGCGCCGCTGCAGGCGTCATCGTAAGTCAGTTGATCACGGACTTCGGACGCACCACGAATTTGGTCTCAAGTGCCAACCTCGCGGCCAAAGCGGAGGATCAAAACGCCGCGGCTACAAAGGAGCAGATTCTTCTGGCGGTAGATCAAGCTTTCTACGGCGCGTTGCAAGCTCAAGCAGTGCTGACCGTGGCTCAGCAAACCGTAAGTGCACGACAGAACGTTACTGATCAGGTAGAAGCATTGTTCAAGAGCAAGCTGAGGTCTGAACTGGATTTCAGTTTTGCGAACGTCAACCTCGCTCAAGCCAAGCTGCTTGTCCTGGACGCGGAGAATAACGAAAACGGAGCGCTCGCAACACTGTCCATGATACTGGGCTATTCACAAACGAAGATTTTTCGGTTAGTCGAGGACGCAACGGCGATTAGTGGACCTTCCAGCAATGTGGATGATCTTATTTCCCAGGCGCTGACGGCGCGCCCGGAAATATTATCGCTGGAGTTCCAGGAGCAATCTGCTCAGAAGTTCCACACAGCCGAACGCGATTTGTTCCTCCCAAATATACGCGCCGTGGGCGCCGTGGGGGACACACCTGTGCGAACCCCGGTTCTCTCCAATTGGTATGGCGCGGTAGGTGTGAACGTTGAAATCCCTTTGTTTAATGGTTTTCTTTATACGGCAAGGTCGCGGGAGTCGAGTCTGAGAGCGCAAGCGGCCCATGACCGTTTGCTGGATCTTCGCAATCGGATCGCACGCGATGTGCGCACCGGTTGGCTCAATGCAAACACAGCTTACGCGCGGCTCAGTGTCACGCAGCAATTGTTGGATCAGTCGAACCTGGCGCTCGACCTTGCCCAAACACGTTATCACTTAGGACTAAGTTCTATCGTTGAGTTGAGTCAGGCGGAGCTCCAACAGACGCAAGCACAGATCGGCAATGCCCAGGCTGCCTATGATTACCGCCTCGCTTTGGCCGTCCTGCAATATGCGACCATAGGCTTCTAGGAAGAGCTTGGTTTTGACGTTCTTTGATCAGTATCTGCGGACCGCACAACGAAGAGGGGCGTTTGAAAATCTGGATGCACAGAATTAGGAATTGGAGAAATCGTGATGACCATAAACGGCACAGAGGTTCAGCATTACAAATCGAGGATCGAGTCGCGCAGGGCTGTTGTTGAACACGATCGTTCAGCAAGAGGCGGAGCTTCTATGAACAAGTTGTGGTTCGCTCTGCTGCTTTCCGCCAGCTTTCTACTTGCGCAAGGCACCAATCCTGACAAGCCTAGCCAGCATAAGCCCAAAGACTCCAAGGGACAGGTCACCATACAGGGCTGCGTCAGTAGATCTAGTGGCGATTACATACTGACGAAAATCGACCCTGGCATGACTTACGAGCTTCAGTCTTCGGGAAAAATCAAGCTGCGCCGTTATTTGGGACAACAAGTGGAAGTAACCGGGACGGAGTCACCTTCGATGAGCACGAGCTCGGACGCCTTAGCGAGGATGGGTTCGCCGGCCTCGCTGACATTGACCATCACTTCGATCAAGACCATCCAGAAGGAGTGCTTGGCACGCTGAGTCCGGCAGTAATGGGCCACCGACGCGGTTCGGGTGCTGGCGGCGATGCATATCGTCGAATGCTGGGATGCTTTCTTATTCAGATCCAGAGTTCGTGTCACCAGCGCCTCGGAGTTTGGAAACCTAGTGCGTGCTGCACCGAAGTGTGCGGGCACGTAAATAGGTCCTCAGCATATGGAGTCTTAGAACAGTATCCGCGCCGTGAGCTTTGCCGGCACATAGGGCGTAGCTGCAAATCAAAAGAGTCGTGCGCACGAACGCCACGAGCCTCTTGGATACCGCCCCGATCGAGCGCTCCTCAATGGAATGGCCTCGCTCTAGCCCGCGCGGAAAACTTGCGGGTCTTACTACTGCAGTACTCCAGACTTAGGCCTTTATGCTTAGCGCCATTGCCAACAACGCAGCGGTAGGCCAAAATGTCCAGCACACACACAAACTCTCACTCTCCGTTTAGGAAGAACGCGGAGAAATGGCACTCAAACTCAATTTCTGATTTGCCATTCGGAGCAGCGCAGTCAGGTCCCCGTAGGACTGGATCGGCTGACGCGAGCCGTCGACCATAATTGCAGTTTGAGTCGGTCTTTGCCCACTAATCCGAATCCACTATTGATCCGGGGACTAGGTTCGACGAGAATGTGCGACCAAGCTAGCAGGGTTTCCAATTTTGATTGCGCCACGCCTGTGAGGGCTTCAGTCAAAGAAAACTGTGGACTGTAGGCGCAAGAAGCATCAAGCATGCTCTTGAAGAGCACTCGCCCCTGTGTGCGGTCAGTCGTGGGATGTACCACAACAACCTTAAGGAGACTGAAATGAAGTTCTGCGTGGCAACGTGGGTGTGTGTAACGGTCATTCTCTTCGGAGGGTCGGCTCTCGGGCAGCAGCCACCAGTCGCCCCGGCAGCGCCGTCGGAGCAGTTAACGGAGAAGAAAGAGCCAGTTCCTGCGCCCAAACACAAACTTGGTCCGCTTGAGATTTCGATCAACTGGCGCACTCGCGCGGAAGGTTGGAACTGGTTCGAGGGCAAAACCGGAAACAGTGACTATGGCTTATGGGATTCGTTGCTGCGGGTGGGCATTGGGCAAACCGGAGAACACTTTGACTGGTTCATCGAGGGAGAACAGCCATCCATTATTGGCTTGCCCAACGACGCGGTGGTGGCGGCTCCCCAAGGCCAGCTCGGCTTGGGTGGCAATTACTATGCTGCGAACAACAATCACGCCAACGTTGCCAACGGATTTGTGAAGCAGGCATTTGCCAACTTCAAGCACCTCGGACCCCTCGGTTTGAAGGTGGGCCGCTTTGAGTATTTTGACGGTCTTGAGGTCAAGCCCAAAGATCCGCTGCTGGCCACAGTGATTCAGACGCGCATTTCGAGTCGCCTGATTTCGAATTTCGCTTTCGCCGCCGTCCAACGCACATATGATGGGGTCCAGCTCTCCGCGGAGTCGGGGCAGAACAACTTCACCTTCTTCGGTGCGCGCCCGACGCAAGGCGTCTTTCAAGTGAAGGGGATGGACGAATTGGATGTGGACACCTACTATGGCGCCTACACGCGGTCTGTGAAGACCTCTCAGAGCGCGGGAGAATTGCGCTTGTTCGCCCTGGGCTACATCGATCACCGCACCACGGTATTGAAAACCGACAATCGTTCCGCTGCCCTTCGCGCGGCCGATTTGGACAAGATTGAGATTGCGACCTGGGGCGCAGACTACGTCCATGTCTACCACACTACCGACGCGGGCAACTTTGATTTTCTTGTTTGGGGTGTGGTACAAACCGGATCTTGGGGCAACCTCGCGCAACGTGCCGGTGCGTTCGTCGGCGAAGCAGGATGGCAACCGCCCGTCAAAGTGCTGAAGCCCTGGCTCAGCGCTGGATATTCATACGGAAGCGGCGATGGGAACCCTTACTACGTTGTCTATAAGCCCGATGGCACACTCCTGCTAAGCGGTGTCCTTTCCAGTGATTCAGGGCACGAAAAGGCAGACTTCTGACTGTGCGACTAATGAAGAACTCCTTTCCGCGTAACAGCTCTTTACGATGCGTTGTGACAGATCGTAAGGAGACTCATGCGTCTGTTGCTTCGGGATTGATGTCGCCTCCACAGCGTCTGAGTCGACGGTTTTGATGTAGCAGTTCTGAGTCACCGCGACATTGGCCTGCCTTAAGATCTGCGGATCGTGAACGTACTTGTTCTTGAATCCACGACTTGGGAAGCTTCCATCTGAAAGCTAGCTCCTTGGGTGTTGAGGAACTCATACGCCTGAAGCCTGTGCGAACTTTCTCTTGGATTTTCAAGGGATTTACTTGCCGCAACTGTCCGAACACCGATCGATACGATTCGTCGGTCCAGAGGATGTCCTCGACGGGCCTCCGGTCCTGGTGATCGGTAACCACAATTCGCACGAGATCACCGCTGCGTGCACGCTTATTCCCCGGAAAGTCTTTAGTAGTGAAGGAAGTCCATTCATGGGTGTAAATCTCGGGTGACGAAACCACGGTCACCCGCAATCTTAGTCATCTCACCGGCTAAGTCATTCTCCCGAACGAACTTGCTTCTTGAGGCCTGACCAAACATTTGAGAAATAAGTGATGTCTTCCCAGACCTGATTCGAACTAAACTCCCCCAGTTCGCTCTCTCTACTGTGCGAACCGCCCCAGGAGGATCAAATCCATGAAACCATTTCTCACTTGCGTTGCTTTCCTCGCGGTCACCGCTTTCGCTGTCGCAGAAGCGCCTCTTATTTCTCAACTCTTCCCGTTTTATTGCACCCCCAACTACGGGACTTGCCCCAATGGGTTCCAACCTGGTCCAGGCCCTCTCCAACTCGCCAATGGCAATCTCTATGGCGCGACCGCCTATGGCGATACGGGCAACGCGGAAGGCACCGTATGGCAGGCGAATCTCTCTGGCGACGTCAATGCCCTGTATACCTTTCTGCCCAATGGTTCGGGACAATACCCCAACGGCGAAATTCCTTCGATTAGCCTGACAGCGGGCATTGACGGCAATCTCTATGGCGTAACCGCTTTAGGGGGAGCCCATGACGCCGGAGTCTTCTACCGCCTCACCACCGGCGGAACCCAGCAGGTCCTGTACAGCTTCTGTTCGCTCCCCGGCTGTCCCGATCAGGCCCTTCCCGTTGTCCCCGGCGCAGACGGCAATTTCTATGGCATCACCCCGGAGTTTGTGTTTCAACTCACGCCCGACGGCGTCTGGAGCCAGTTCTACAACTTCCACCTCCCCTCGAGTGAGGGCGTCCTGCTCATCGCCGGCACCGAAGGCAATCTTTACGGAGTCGAGTCCTCCTTCGAGAAAAAGCCCAAGGAAAGTATTTTTCGTTTGACTACGGGCGGAGTGTTCACGACTGTCCACACCTTCCCCACAGAGACCATAGCAACAGTTCTGACTCAAAGTTCGAACGGAACGATCTACGGAGTTTTCACCGGCCTCAAGGGCGGCGTTTTTCAGATCAACACCGCCGGCAAGTACAAACTCCTCCAGAAGATCACAGACTTGGCGTATGCCCCAACCATTCTGGTCGCAGGTTCCGATGGCAATCTGTACGGCCTGATCAACAACACACAAAACCCAGACTATCCCGGCGCCGTATTCGCAATTAGTCCCAAGGGAAAGACCATTTTCAGCGAGGAACTCAATTGCAACACAGTCGGCTGCTTTCCCCTCGGCCTGACCGAAGCGAGCGATGGCAACTTCTATGGCCTGGCATTCAAAGGAGGAACTGTGTCTCATGGGGATATTCAGAACGGCACGATCTTCAAAGTGGCCACGGGACTGAAGGAGCGTTAGCCTACGAGCGGTCAGGTTTCCGGAATGAGTTTCGCCAAATAAACCAGAAGGTGAGATCCGCTCTCTCACCTTCTTCATCCCCCGGCGCCCCGCCCAGTCGAGAAAATTGTGAAGGCTGCAACCGGGCGCGCCAATCTGAATTTGGACCGTTCGGACGAATCGCCGCTAATTGCGAGACGCTCGGTGCTAGCTCGATCAAAACCGCCAGCCGACCTCAGATCTGGCCCATGGGACCGTTCCGATCTTTCAAGGTGGGATGAGAGCCCCGTGAGCGACTTCACAAAAGCCCAGATCTCTCACATCCCCCTCACGGGCTAAACGACTGATGAATAAATGCCTAGCCTCCGCTTACGGCCGTGCCAACAATTACTATTGGCGGGTTGACTTTGCCGATACACTGTTTCAAAGATGGTTTGCGAGAACGGACGTTAAGCGTCACCCATTCGCCCTTCGGATATGTCGCAAGTTGAGCCGGGAAATTCGGAAAGCGAGCGCCTGAATGAGAGTTCCTCGGGCTTCAGCGACACAAAGTCAGCTGAGCATTTACATGTGAGTTTCGGGCTCTATGAATTCAACTTGCAAACCCACGAACTTCTTAAGGGAGGCTTGAGGCTCAAGATTCCGCGCCAGTCATTTCAAATTCTGGCCATGCTCCTCGAAAAACCGGGCCAGGTCGTCTCGCGCGAGGATCTGAGACGAAAGCTGTGGACGAGCGACGTCTTCGTCAATTTTGAAGCGAGCCTCAATAGTGCGGTGCAAAGATTACGGAGCGCGCTACAGGATACCTCTACCGAACCGCGCTACATCGAAACCCTACCGAGGGTAGGTTATCGCTTCATAGCCGGTGTCGAGTCGCTGGTTCCAGTGTCGGAGATTCCAGTCTCCGAGATTCCGGTTTCCGATGAAGCGCCGCCAAGAGCCGCGACCTTGGAGTCCGTCGATATCCCATCCGTCGACATACCTCCCACCGAGTTCTCGACTGTGCTGCCGGGGAGGGGGCGCATTTGGCCATTCTGGACATCGGCGGCTCTACTCCTGGTTCTGCTCGTCGCATATGCTGGCTATCGTCATAGCCGCCGAAATCAGCCTGTGCCCAAGGCGCAGGCTCAACCCTCGCCGCTCATCCCCTCCAGTCGTACACGTCGATCAGTTGCCGTGATGGGTTTCGCAAGCGCTTCCGGAAATGTACGGGACGTCTGGTTATCGACCGCATTTACCGAGATGCTCGCGACTGAATTGGCTGCCGGCGACGAGCTCAGAACGGTTCCCGAGGAGGATGTTGCCCGAGCGAAACTTGAACTCTCGCTGACCGATAAAGATAGCTATGGCAGCAATACCTTAACCAAAATTCGCAAGGATATTGGTTGCGATTATGTGGTCGCGGGCTCATACCTCGCAGTTGGGCGAACAGACCACGGACGGCTCCGCCTCGATGCCCGCCTCCAAGACGCAGTCACCGGGGATACGGTGGCCAGCGTTGCGGTCGTCGGTTCCCAGGCGGACCTTTTCGATCTGGCGTCCCGCGCCGGCGAACAACTGCGCTCAAAACTAGGTGTTGGATCGTTGACCTCGACCGAGGTGGAAGAAGTTAAGTTCTCCCTGCCTTCCAATCCGGAGGCAGCTCGTCTCTATTCCGATGGACTCGCCAAATTGCGCCTCTACGACGATGTAGCAGCCGGCGATCTCCTGCAAAGAGTCATCCGCTCGCAGCCAGAGTTTTCGCCGGCATATTCGGCCTTGGCAACGGCATGGTCCGATCTGGGCTACGATGCTAAGGCCGCGGTGGCGGCTCGCAAAGCCATGGATCTCTCCCAGAGTTTGCCGCAACAGGCGCGGCTGCAAACGGAGGCGCATTATCACGAGATCAAGGGAGACTGGGGACAGGCAATTGAAGTCTATTCCCGCTTGCAGCGCTCATACCCTGACAATCTTGACTACGCTTTGAACCTCGCGGCGGCGCAAGACGCGATGGGCAAGAGCGCCGAAGCGATGGCGACCCTAGCGGCGTTGCGAAAGTCGCTGGCTCCCGAGCGCGATGATCGTCGAATCACTAATCCGCGAATCGATGACCCGCGAATCGACATTACGGACGCCAAGATCGCCGGTGAGCTCGGGGACTATCAACGAGAACAAATCCTGGCCAATCGGGCGGCCAGCAAAGCCCAAATCACGGGCGCGCGCCTGTTGGTGGCTCGCGCGAAGCTGATTGGTGGATATGCCTCGGCTGTTCTTGGAGATCTCGCCGGCGCCAGGGATGCCTATGCCGTAGCCCAGCGGATGTTTGCCGAATCAGGTGATGTGGACAGGTCAGCCGTCGCCTCAATGAACCTTGGCGGTCTTTTGGCGGCACAAGGCGATATTACCGGAGCCAAGCACGACATCGAGCAGGCGCTCAACGTGTTCCGGAAACAGGGCGATCAAACTCATCTGGCATCTGCACTCTCAAACCTGGGCTCGATGTATGGGATCGAAGGTGACCTGCCCAGAGCGGAAAATCTTGTCCGCGAATCCGTAGCTATTTTTACCAGACTGAACCGGGCCAATCAAAGGGACATTACGACCTACAACCTCGCCGGATTCCTTCAGCAACAGGGGAAGTTTCGCGAAGCAAAAGACATGATCGAGCCGCTCCTCGAACATCTTCGTAACGGGGGCAACAAAACTCTTCTCGGATCTGCCCTGCAAACCCTCGGCTCAATCGCGGAAACCCAGGGAGACATGGCAACTGCTCTGTCGAGATATCGAGACGCAATCGCGCGCTTCAAAGAGACTGGCAGCAAGACGCAATATGCCGATGCTGATCGGTCTTTGGGGAAGGCACTGTTACGGGGAGGAGATTTTGTAAATGCCAGGCAGGTCTTTTCCGAAGCGCTTTCAGTCGACCGTGACATGGGCCTCAAACCCAACACAGCCTTGGACCAGATCGGGCTTGCCGAAGTCTCGATGGCGCAAGGAGGATCGCTCGACCTCGGCGCGCTTCGCTCCGCCGTGGATGAGCTCCGCCTGCGAAAAATGACCGATGACGAAATCGAAGCTGAGATTGTGCTCGCGCGACAGATTTTGCGACATGGAGAAATTGCTGCCGCGACCAAAATGCTGGGGCACACCAGCACTCTCTCAACCAAGAGTTACGATCCGACCGTGCGTTTTGATGTTGCGCTGGTCAATGCCGATCTGCGAATTGCCGAGCACCGCTTCGACGACGCCAGACGCACCATTCGCCCGGCACTCCAGAGGGCGCTCGCCATAGGGTGCGTTCGCTGCGAACTCGAAGCGCGATTGGAACTCGGCGAGATCGAAATCGGCGCCGGAAATGCCGAGCGCGCACGCGCTCAATTGCATGAGCTTGCCACCGAAGCACGCAGTAAGGGATTCGCCCTGATTGCCGAACGCGCTGCCGCCGAGAGTATCCGTACAGCGGCTGTGCCCGGAGGAGCCACAGAGAAACACTCTCTTCCACGATCACGGAAATCCGGGGGTTGAACCGGGGCAGGCCAGAAGGGCCAGAAGTCCCAGAAGTCAGCTTCCTGAGAGCGAAGATATACCTGGAGATTCCCGGAAAATCAGCCAACCTACGTGTACTGTCCCAGAAATTCGGCGGCTTGGGTCCGGTGGCCTTTTCGAACCCGTTCCCAACGGAGTTTTTTACTCAGGCAAATGGCCTGAGCTGCCGATGACCATAACGGAATGATTTGCTCCTGCCAAGGGCGGGTCAGAACCAGTTTGGCGCTGAGAAAAGGTACACCATGACTGAAAAGACCAGGACTGAAAAGATCCTTCTAGTCGACGATGATCCCCTCATCCTTGAAGGTTACAGACGCAGTTTGGGCCGCGAGTTCCCAATGGAAACTGCCTTGGGCGGAGAAGATGCGCTGAAACTCGCCCTTGACACAGGCCCCTACGCAGTCGTGATCTCCGACATGAAAATGCCGGGGATGGACGGCCTCCAGCTCTTGACCCGAATTAAGGCCGTATCGCCCGAAACCACCCGCATCATGCTGACCGGCAACACGGAAATGGAGACCGCCATCAACGCCATTAATCTTCCGCTTCCTCAGCAAACCCTGCAGCAAGGACTTGATGGCGAAAACCCTCACTGCGGCGTTGGTACAATACCGCCTGGTTACAGCGGAAAAGCAGCTCCTGGAACAAACCCTAACGTGCAGCATTCAAGTTCTTACGGAAGTACTCAGCCTGGTGAACCCCGCCGCCTTTGGCCGCGCCGAGCGTGCCCGCCGTTATATCCACTATGTTGTAACCGCGATGAAGCTGGGGAACCCCTGGCAGTATGAGGTCGCCGCCATGATGTCCCAACTAGGCTGCGTCACTTTGCCCCCCGAAACGATCGAGGCCGTGTATAACGGCGAAAAGCTCTCCCCAAACGAGCAGGCACAATACGACGCGCACCCCAGTGTGGCCTATGGCATTCTTTCGAAGATTCCCCGGCTGGAACCCGTCGCGTGGATGATTGAGCAGCAGAACCGGCCCACGGTCGACGCCAACGACCCGCAGCCGGCCGAACTGCGTATGGGAGCGAAAATACTGCGGCTGATTCTGGCCTATGAACAACTCATCCACAAGGGAACATCGCGAACCGAAGCGGCACATCTGCTGTCTCGTCAAAATGCGAACTTCAATCCCGACTTTTTCGAAGCACTGGTAGCCTTGGATCCTAACGCCGAGGACGGAGAAGTACGCGAGTGCCGTATCGGAGAATTGTCACCGGGGATGATCATCCAGCAGGAAGACCCCTTCCCCACTTCCTTGGTAGTGAAAAACGGTTCGAAGATCCGCGCGCGAATATTTTCTGCTACTCCGGCCCCAGTATCCTCAACCTGAACCTCCACCCAAGCGCCCTGGCATCGGGTACTGATCGTGATCGTTCCCTTGCGCGCCGAATCACCGCGTACCGTGTCTCCGATGGCATGGGCGGCGTTAATCAGCAGATTGAGGATTACCTGATTGAATTCGCCCGCAAAACAGGGTACGGGAGGCAAACCGTCTTCAAAACAGGTTTGAACGTCGGCCACATATTTCCATTCGTTGCGCGCTACGGCAATGGTGGTTTCTATGGCGTGGTTGATATCGACGGCACTCTTGTTTTCAGATCCAGGATGAGAAAACTCTTTCATGGCTCTAACAATCTTAGAAATCCGTTGCACCCCTTCCAGCGTGTGGGTAATCGCCTGCGGAACTTCCCGGATAAGGTAGGTGGGATCGGCTGCCTCGGTGCAACGCAATAAATCGGCAATCGTATCCGGCGCTACCGAGCCAATCAGGGATTCTTCCCGGAGTCGTAAACACAGTCCCAGCATCTCGTTTAATACGGGCCAGGTCTCCAGCATGAACCTGGCATTGTCCCCGACATATTGGGCGGGAGTATTGATTTCATGGGCTATGCCGGCCGCCAATTGTCCGATGGCTTCGAGTTTTTGGGCCTGACGCAGTTGCACTTCCAGTATTTTGCGTTCGGTGATGTCGGCGCCCGTGATCAGAAATCCTGTCCCCGTTCCGCCCGGATAGAGCTGGACATTGAGGATGGTCAGACCGAGGAAGCGAGTTCGTCCGTCCCTCTCAAACGTGACATCCTCCCGCATCCTCTCCGATGACTCAACGCGAAACCAGGAATCGAATTCCGCTTCGCCCGGCCGCGGGTGCAACCAGTGAATTTCGCAGTTGTGAAAGGCTTTGCCCAGAACCGCTTCGGCGCGAAGCCCGAACACGTCCGCGGCGGTTGAATTCCAGCGAGTGATCTGCCCCGCGCTGTCGGTGCCGATCAAGATGGAAGGCACGGACTTGATAAACAGCTCCGACTCGACGTGAGCGATCCGCAGGGCACGGGTGGCAATTTCAATTTCCGTGAGCATCTCATTGAAACCATCCACCAAAATTCCCATTTCATCATTCGCATATTTGCGGGCGCGAAGAGCAAAATTCTTTCTTTCGGACACCATCTTGGTCGTCTTAAGAAGGTCAACAATGGGCTGAGAAATAAGGCGCTTTAAAGGCAAAGCCACCAGAAACGCGGCCAGAGAGGAAGCTAGCATCAAGGTCAGCACAAAGATGACAAACCGCCGCTTCCGCTCCTGGATTTCCTCCAAGTCGGATACCAGGTATATGGAGCCTATCGACTCTCCGTCAAAAACAATCGCGCGGCATTTCGTGAGATCGTTGGCTTCCAGAACGCTCCCGATCGCGGGTGGAAGGTCCGGCAGGCTCACTACGGGGCCGGTGACAACGCGGCGGTAGGAAGCGAAGGCTCTCCCGTTGCTATCGTAGACACGCGCCGCAGCGATATGCGGCTCCGCTTGCAGTGCCCGAAGAACCACACTCGCACTCTTGGGATCGTTGTAGGTAAGGGCGGCGGCAACGTTTGCGGCAGTGATATCCGCCAGGCCGTTCAGATGGTCGGCCATGCTGCGGCGCAGTGAAATAACGTCATAGCTCAAAAAAAAGATGCAGGCGACCAGAAGACCGCAGCTACTGGTGGCCATCATGATCGCAATCAGCTTGCGCGCCAGGGGAAGCGCGGAGAAAGTCTTCAACGCTCGCCTCCCTCGGGCCGCGGGAATTTGGCTACCCGGGCTATGACCAGCAGCCGCGAGCTGATTTTAAGACCCTCCGCGTTTGACGCCTCGGGATCGATTTCCAATTCCACCTTGGCATTCTTGAGCGCCAGATTGATCATTCCCCCAAGCGCAAGGAACTGGCTGCTCTGCCCGACTGTGAGCACCCCCGATCCCCGCGTGCCGCTCAGTGCTTCCGCGATGCGTTCTTTGTCATCGAAACCGATAAACAGGATGTGACACAATTTGAAGTCGGTGCCTGATTTCGGATGGCGCGCTTCCACCGAACGTCCCTGGGCTTTTCTTCCAAGCACTGCCTGTGCCAACACATTGCTCAGGCGTTCATCGCCAATCACACAGATCACTACCGGGTTTTCTGCATCGGGAAATAGCTTCGCTGGCCACTCCACAAACTTGGCTAAGTTGTACAGATAAGCCGCTTCGACCTGACTTTGTTCGGCCATCTGGGCAGATAAGTGTCCGGCGGAACCGAGGCACACAATAACTGCGAAAACACCAATGGCCAATCCGCGTTTCATGGAATGGCAGGCGAGAGTGGCGTGCATCGACATATTTCTGAAGTTACTGGAAGCGAAATGTATGAGTTAGTTGAATGCGGAAATCGCGGCCGTTCTGCTGCACCGTCGAGCCATCGATTTCCGCTCCGACTGGATCCCGGTACGGGCTGTTGAAGACGTTGTAAACGCTGCCCGACAGTCGAAATCCCCGAGCAAATTCGCGACTGGTAATGGTCAGGTTCGAGACCAGGTATGGGTCGGTCTGGGAACCATCTATCGTGTTCCGGGCACCGCTGTATTGCAGTTCGAAAGCAAACGTCACCTTGCCGCGAGCCATCGGATAGAGAAGGTTGGCTTTCGCCAGTTGCACTGGCAGGCCCGCCAGTTGGAAACCGGTAAGTGGATTCTTTGTCCGCTGGAACGTGTAACTCACGCGCCCTTCGATGCCCTGCTTTATTCCTCCCGACAACTCCACTTCCGCGCCCCTGCTATTTACGGCCAGAGAATTGTTGAACACAAGCAAATCGGTTTTAGGATCGGTTTCCTGCTGAATGAGGTGGGAAAGTTGACTTCCGAATGCCGAAGTCGAGATACGGAAATAGGCTCCCACTTTCTGCTCCCAGATGAACTCTTCGCTTTGTATCTTTTCCGGCCGCAATGTGGGGTTGGGTTCGGAGCTGACTTCATCGCCGTAGTAAAGCTCATAGGCGTTTGGAGCGCGAAATGCCTGACTGTAGATCAGCTTCAAGGCAGTCTGGCTGCGAGGACTGTAGATCAGCGCGAGACGCGGGTTGGTGGTTCCGCCGAACGTATTGTAGTGATCGTGCCGCAATCCTGCATTTAGAATGAGGCCTTTGGCAATGGTGAACTCATCCTGGGCATACACTGCCCAATCCTGCGAGCTTCGGTGATCGTCCAGTACAAGTTCGAAGGGGTTTAAGTCGTAGTTGGTCTGGTCCTGTCGGAGGTTGTCGCGAAATTCCCAGCCTATTGTTGCTTGGTGCTTTTTCTGAAACGTCTTACTGATCCTGCTGTTGACGCCAAAACGGTCGCCGCGCGATAAGTCCTCGTTGAGAACATCCGTCCCCTGGCCAACATCGGAGGGGTAGACATACACTCCGTGATAAAGGGCGCGGTCGAAATAAACGCTGGCCGTAAGCTCAGCGCCATGAATACTCGCGGGCTTGTATTGAAGTTCCAAATGACCGATTGAATCTGTGGTTTGACTGCGCCGATCATCGAAGACCTGCTCAAATGATGCCGTGGGTATGCCCTTTACTCTGGTCGATCCCAGGCCCTCCAGAGTAAAGTCCCGGAAATGCAGCATGCCGAAGAAACTGCGGGAAGAATCCCGATCGGCGTTCTGGGCGATTCCATAGTTAGTCTGGGGTACATCGAAGGCGGGGAAGAAAAGCCGGTAGGCGCCCGCGCTGTCGTAGATCGATCCGGAAAAAACTCCCTCCACGCCATGATAGGTTCCGCCCAACGTGGATCGCCCGGAATAGGTGCCGAAACCGCCAACCGAACCTGCCAGTTCAACTCCTTCGGCACTGCGGGCATTTTTTGTAATTACATTGATGACGGCGAGAAACGCACTGGCGCCATAGAGAGAAGAACTGGGGCCGCGAACGATCTCGATGCGCTCCACCAGGTCAATGTCCAAGGGAAACTCCGTACCCAGTTGCGCGGATTCGTACACATTGTCGTTGCTGCGTGATCCGTTGATGAGCAGCAGAATCTGATCGTTGTAACCGCCCGGATGGTAGAACCCGCGCACGCCCAGGTAGGTATAGTTCCGATCATAGGTAACGTCAAACCCGCGCACGCTGCGCAAGACATCGGCGAGCGTCCGGTAGCCGAATTGATGGATCTGCTCGGCGGTTATGACGGTCACTGATGACGGCGCATATCCATGACGTCTTTGCTCTGTGCAAGTGCCGCTGGGAGGGCTGCAAGCAATAGCCAGAGAAGCAGAGACCGGAGAACGGAACGCCGGACACTCAGCGTGCGGCCAACCCCCTCGCGACCAGGATCTCGAGCCGGTTTCATACCGTCTGTCCTTCGTGAAGACCGCGCCAAAGTGCTGTCTTCTCTCGGAGCCCCAGACGATCGGAGTAGCTCAAGTCCAGTTCAATATCGTGATTCAGAGGCGATGCATCGATCGCACTGGCGATGGCGTCGGCAAAGTGCACTGCGGTCAGCGAGGAAAAACGCGTCTCCGCAGTTTGGGAAGGAAGATGGTGATAGGCGACCGCATGCACCAAAGGCACGGGAAGGCCCCAGATGCTAATCAAGTACGCGCCCACTTGCGCGTGGGTACAGCCCAGGTTTCCGAGTTCGAGGTCCAGGATGGAGCGGGGATCGGATTCAAGAATCCGACGATACTTGTCGAACATCTCCGCGAGCAGAACTACCTTTCCGACGTCGTGAAGCAATCCGGCCGTAAAACTTTCCTCTACCATCGCCTTCGGGCACCCCTCGGAACTCGCGATCCGTTGCGCCAGAGATGCGACGGTCATGCTGTGTCCCCAGAGTGCGGGCAGGTAGGCCGCGACTTCGGAATTGCCATCGCACTGGGAAAAAACGTGGACTGACAGCACCAGGGTGCGCACGCTTTCCGTCCCGATTAAAGACACAGCTTGCAACAGATTCGATACCCGCCCGCGCGCTCCAATGAACGCGGAATTTGCCAGTTGCAATATCTTCGCCGCCATTCCAACATCCTTGGAAATGATGCGTTCGATTTGCGCGAGCGAGGGATTTTCCAAATGCAGTACAGCCGTCAGTTCCTGGTAGAGGGTGGGCAGGCTTGGAATCGACCGCAAACCGGAGATGGCCGTTTTCAGCTGTTGACTCGAGAGCAGATCGCGCATGGCGAACGCTTGACGGAGTCGCGCTACCAGTTCCTGGCTGTCACATGGTTTTGAGAGAAACTGATGCGCCGGAGCAATCGAACGGAAAACAGCTTCCCGGCTGGCTTGCCCGGAAAGCACGATGCGAATGACGTCCGGGTGGCGTTGTTTGACCAGGTCCAGCAGTTGCGCTCCATCCATCACGGGCATGCGCATATCGGTGATGATGGCGTCGAAGGGCTCTTGCTCCAGCGCTTGCAGAGCGGCGGCGGCGCTATCGACGAAATGCATCTCCCATTCCTGGCGCATTCCGTGCAACACCCGGCGCAAGCCGCTGAGAACCGTGGTCTCGTCATCGACGAAGAGCAGACGCTTGGACACTATTTCTCCTTCTTGAGGTTGACCGGATTTATCGGGAGGTCGATGAAGAAAGTGGTACCGTGGCCGAGTTCGGTCGTAAACCAGATTTTGCCGCTGTGCTTCTTTACGATCATGCTATGAGCGATGGCGAGGCCTTGCCCCGTGCCTTTGCCAACGTCCTTGGTGGTGAAGAAGGGGTCAAAGATTCTGGCGCGGATTGCCTCCGGAATTCCGGTCCCGGTGTCGGTAACCGAGATTTCCGCGTACTCGCCTTGGAGGCGCGTGCAGACGGTGATCCGCCCCATTTCACCTTCAGCTATTTTTTCTTTGATGGCATGCGCGGCATTCACGATCAGGTTCAGGATCACCTGATTGATGTCGCCCGGATAACAGACGACTGCGGGCAGAGTTTCCTCAAACTCGGTAGCGATCTCCGCCACATATTTCCACTCATTGCGGGCCACGGTGATCGTCGATTCGATGGCCCGGTTGAGATCGGTCGCAGTCTTATCGACCGAGTCGGGGTGAGAGAATTCTTTCATCGCCCGGGTAATCTTGGCGACCCGGCTGGTGCCATCCAGACTCTGGTCGATGGCGCGGGGCACCTCGGCGACGATAAAGTCCAGATCGCAGTTCCGTTCGGCTTCCTGGAGAGACGCGGCTACCCCCGGCGCCAGCCTCTCCGCTGCGTTTTGAATGGCGCTGCGATACAGTTCCAGTAATTCGTGTGTGGCTTTCCAGGAATCCCGAAGGAAGGTGAGATTGTCGGTGACGAACTGGGTAGGGGTGTTAATTTCGTGGGCAATCCCCGCGGCGAGATGACCAACGCTTTCGAGTTTTTGCGCCTGCCGAAGCTGGCCCTCGAGCGCGTTACGATCACTCATGTCCCGCACGAAGGACAGCACGGATTCTTGCCCGTCCAGCTTCAGGTAGTTGGCAGTTACCTCCACCGGAAAAGCCCGTCCCTGTTTGGTTTCATTCACCGTCTCCAGGGTGATCGAGCCCTTCACTTTAATGTCTTCCCAGAAGCCGGCCCATGCCTCCTTGGGAAAGAGCGGATCGATATCCGGAATCGTGAGCGCAAGCTCAGTGGCATGGGAAAGTCCGCGCTTAATACATCGACGGCTCAGCGCGGTTGGTTCAATTGGAAGCATCCACCAGTGGTTACGAAGGTTCACGACGCAAAAGCGACACGTAGTCGTTTTGGGAGAACGCTTCGCCGAAGCGGCGTAAGGCGGATGAAGATTGACTGGGTTGCGTTCCGGGAAAAGCGGACAGGAGCCCGCGACCAAAGCTGGAGGAAATTCCTGTAGGCGGCGAGCGCGCGAAAGCGGGCGGCATCGACATCTGGTCCCTGTGCGGTTTTCAATTCCAGAGCGTTGGCGCGAGCCACTCCTAAATTCGCCATTGCTCCGGTCCAGCAGTTCCAGACGATGCCGCTATGATCGATGATCTTCTGAACTCGGCGGAGGCAGCACGGCCCTGCCCAGCGGCTAAGTAGGCCTCGCCGCGTATATACGTCGGATAGAGACAGGAGATATTGGAGACGAACAACTGTTGCCCAAACTCGATCTGCGAAACAGCTGGTAGCGTCGCTCAGTGCCGCAACTGGATTCTTCTCATCATTCTTCTCATCATTATTCTTCTCATCCAGCGCCAACTGCGCCCGGATCGCGGGAAGCCAAAGCGATTGCATCCGATCGTCCAGCGGGAAACGTTGCGCCAGGTCTTGCGCCAGAAATTTTGCGCGCTTTGTGTCTCCCGCCATGGCAAAGGCGAGAGCGGCTTCGCTCTCGGCGCCCGGACTCATCGGCGCTAGCTTCAAAGCTTCTTCTGCCGACCGTCGCGCTTCCGATGCGTTGCCATAAGCCGCTTGCGCGGCAGAAACGTGGCGTATGGGTACGACTCGCTTATCGACTGATTTCGGAGACTGTGGCAGCCGATCCGCATAATAACAATGGGGTCATCAGCTATACCGTGGGCAACCGCAAGACGTTGAACTCAACCCTGCCCCCGGCGGGCGGCACCTCGTACACCTGTGATGCCGACGACCGGCTGAGCGCGGATCAGTACGCGCGAATGGCAACGCCGTGCTTTCCACCGGAGTTGCGGACTCGTGCGACTTCGAAAAGCCTCTGCGAACGGCGAAGCCCATAGGCGTTCTACGGATGCTTCGCCGCCGCTAGTTTAGGCTACCCCTCGTGCTTTGATCGGTGTCGCCAGGTTGGGTATAGACGCAGCGGCGCGCTCCGAATTTCTAACCACCCGCGCCGCCAGAGGCTTCAACCATAGCAATGCCATGAACGCGGCAATCAGATCGCAGATGATCATTGCCCAAAAGACCTTCGTCCACGATCCGGTCTTGGCAAACATCCAAGCCGCACCGGGACCCGCAAACGCTGCCGCCACGCCCTTTGCCGTATAAACGACCCCATAGTTCGTGGTCGCCCACTTCTTGCCGTATAAGTCGCCGGTCAAAGACGGGAACAGTGAAAAAATGTTCCCCCACGCGAAGAAGCAGAGCCCCGAGAGCACCACGAACCATACCGGACGGTTGATCAGTTGGAGCAGTGCATACACCGCGATTGCCTCCAAAACGAAGGCGATAAAAATAGAATTCTCGCGGCCAATGTGGTCGGATACCCATCCCCAGAATGGACGTGTAAATCCGTTCAGGATGCGATCCACAGTAATGGCGAGCACCAACGCGCTCATGCCAAACGCGACGATCACTTTATCCACGTGATACGACGAAGCCATGGGGTTCAATTGTGCGGTCACTACCAAGCCGCCGAAGGCCAACATGGTCATCATCAGATAGATCACATAGAAAGACGGCTGGCGTAGCATCTCCCACGGCGTCATGTCGACAGCCGATGTATTCACCTTCGCCTTAATCTTAGCTTCCTTCGCTAACCAATTCGGCGGCGTCCATCCTTCCGGTGGTCGGGCCAGGAACAGTGAAGAGGCCAGTACAACGACGCCCTGGATGATTCCCCAGACGATAAACGTATGCTGGTAGCTAGTGGCTTTCAGCATCGCGTCAATCGGAGCGATGGTGGTGGCAGTGCCTACGCCAAAAGCTCCGGCCGTCAGTCCGACACAGAGACCGCGATGATCCGGAAACCATTTCAGCGCGTTACCGATCGCGCCACCATATACGATTCCGGCGCCGACTCCGCCCACTCCATACCAGAAGTAGAGGCCATTGATCGTCTCCGCGTAGCCGGAGCCGACCCATCCCAAGCCGACCATGATGGCGCCCATGCCCAGCATGAATCGGGGACCGATTCGATCGACCAGGTATCCCTCGAACGGTACGAGCCAGGTTTCCAAAGCCACGAATAAGGTAAATGTCCATTGGACAGCGACCAGACTTACGTGCAAGTGGGCTTGAATGGGCTTGGTAAAAAGCGTCCAGGCGTATTGCAGGTTGGCGATCGCCATCATTGCAACAATGCCGGCTGATAATTGAATCCAACGATTGGGAATGCGGGAAGGGTGAATCAATGCATCGGGAGATGCAGCCATTGTGATACCTCCTGGACAGCGCGTTAGACGTTAACTGCGCACCACGGAACAACTCTGTTCCGTCGCAAATCGAGCCAGCCCCACGCGTCTGGCCCTAAGTCTGGGATCAGGTATACTGGTCCACTGATCGAACCACTTGCGGGAGGGACTTTATCACCCTCACTGTAAGAGTGTCAAGACTTTCAATCGAAGTGTCGCAGCAAAGTGAGAAGTTCCTAATGGCGCAAAGTAGAAAGTTCCTATTGAC
>OBLW0100000612.1_pt1 | contig 30348 bp, 24 predicted proteins | sample 1520161 | NCBI WGS metagenome assembly OBLW01 (sample SAMEA3539309, study PRJEB22396) | soil metagenome | biome: tundra; feature: field; material: soil | place: USA | collected 2010-05 | depth 0.15 m
CTTACGTTTTCGACATGGCGCATATCGCGGGATTAGTGGCTGGCGGGGTGCATCATTCCCCGGTTCCCCATGCGCACATCACGACCACGACCACGCACAAGACGCTGCGGGGGCCGCGGGCGGGGTTAATTTTGTGCGGCAAGAATTATCAGGTAGGCGCGAAGCCGGATCAAACGATCGGCAAGGCCGTCGACCAGGCGGTGTTTCCTGGACAGCAGGGTGGACCGCTGGTGCACATCGTGGCAGCGAAGGCAGTGGCATTTGGAGAGGCTCTGCGGCCGGAGTTCAAGACCTATGCGGCCCAGATTGTGGCGAACGCGAAGGTGCTGGGCGAAGCATTGCATGCAGCAGGCTACCGCATCGTCTCAGGTGGTACCGACAATCACCTGCTGCTGGTGGATGTGTTTGAGAAGGGCATTCTTGGATCGGAAGCGGAGCTGGCGTTGGGCAAGGCGGGGATCACGGTGAACAAGAATACGATTCCTTATGATGTCAATCCTCCGCTGAAGGCTTCGGGGATTCGGATCGGTACGCCGGCATTGACGACGCGCGGGATGAAGGAAGCGGAGATGCGGACGATTGGGGCGTGGATCGCGAAGGCGCTGGAGCGGCGGAATGACGATGCGGCTCTGGAGCGGATGCGCGGCGAAGTGGCGGAACTGGCGAATCAATTTCCTCTGTATGCGTGGCGACGGGCGGCGGCGGCGGTTGTGGCGTAAGTGGGAATGAGTCTTCAGTGCGGTCGGGGCATCTTCCGGGGCTAAAGCCGCGCCATTTTGGGTCGTTTGTTTCAGGGGCTAAAGCCCGGCCTTTTTAAGCAACTGCTATGGCACGACTGAAGTCGTGCCCTGACACGGTTTGGTCGAGGCTTCCCGTCAATCCATCGGCAGAGATAGGTTGCTGGACGTCTTCGACGAATAGATTGCGGTCCCATAGGTTGCTTCAGAGATTTGTTAAGTCATTGATACGGCTAGAAATTTTTCGGAGATACAACTTGCGCTTGTAAGTCGGGTTGCATCTACTGTTGTCGGGATGAATTTTCGAGGCTACTGGCAACGCTTCCCGTATTGGTTGCACGGCCTTGGAGGCGTCCCAGGAGGATGGTATGCGCGGAGCGCTTGGATTGGCAGCATTGCTCGTTTTTTCTCTACCGGTGTTGGCTCAACAACCGCATGGCGGCGGGGCTGCGCCGCATGGGACCACACACATGGCACCGCCGCCGCGGGGGCCTGCGCCATTTCACGGGACACCGAAACCGGTGGAACCGCAGCATAACTTCAGCGACAAGCCGGGGCATCCGAGTGTTCCGCACGTGGATCCGGGCAGCAGGTGGGTGGGTCATGACACAGGCAAGGATGACCCGCACTATCATCTCGATAATCCCTGGGAGCATGGTCACTTCTCGGGCGGATTTGGTCCTGGGCATATGTGGCATCTAGCGGGCGGCGGACCGGGAAGATTCTGGTTCAATAACTGGTATTGGAGCGTGGCGCCGTTCGATGTGGCGTATTGTGACGGCTGGCTGTGGGACTCGGATCAGATCGTGATCTATGACGATCCCGACCATCCGGGCTGGTACCTGGCCTACAACGAGCGGCTCGGGACGTATGTGCACGTGGAGTATCTCGGGGCGTAAGACAGAGAAGCAGATACCCAAGAGGAACGGTGAAGTGCGAAGGGCGGGCTCAATGAGTCCGCCTTTTTGTTGCGCGCATAGAGATAGCGAGACAAATGTACAGGGCGGCGTGCGGGAGGATAAGATGGCGGGTCTGAAAGGTACTGACGCTCGATAGCATTGAACGGCGGATGCGCGGCGAATTTCGAAGTCAGAGGTTATGAGATGAGAGGCTTTTCGGCGTGTTGGTGGGAGCGCTCGACTACGAAGGTTCGCACGTGGGGATGGGTTGCAGTGCTGACGGTTTTCGCAGTGCAATTAGGTGCGCAGGCTACACAAGGGACCGTCGTGTTGACGGGCGCCGACCGACGGCCGGCTACTTCGCTGAACGGCGAGTGGGCTTCGATTGTGGATCCGTATTTTGCGGGACTGTTCAGTTTTCATCATGAAGAAAAAAAGAACGGATGGTTTTTAAACTACAAGGCCAAGCCGGGAGACCCGTTTCCCACCGAGTATGACTATGCGAAGGCGCCTAAGTTGAAGGTGCCGGGAGACTGGAACACACAGCGCGAGTCGCTTCTTTTTTATGAAGGACCCATGTGGTATGAGCGGGACTTTACTTATGCGCCGAAGGGGCACGCGCATGTGTTTCTGCATGTGGGTGCGGCCAATTATCACTCCTGGTTCTGGGTGAACGGGAAGAAGGTGTGCGAGCACGAGGGCGGTTACACGGCGTTTAACTGCGACATGACTGAGGTCATCCATGCCGGGGACAACTTTGTCGTGGCTGCGGTAGATAACACGCGGCATGAGGACAATGTTCCGACGCTGGAGACGGATTGGTGGAACTATGGCGGGTTGACGCGCGAGGTTTCGCTGATTGATGTGCCCGACGCCTATATCGACCAATACGACCTGCATCTGGAGCGCGGAGAAGGTGCTGCGATTGCGGGATGGGTGCATGTGGTTGGAGGCGCAGCGGGCGAAAAGGTGGAAGTATCGATTCCTGAGTTAGGCGCGCGGGCGTCGGCAGCGACGGGAGAAGATGGCCGCGCGGCGCTGCATTTCGACGTGAAGGGATTGGAACGCTGGTCGCCGGAGACACCGAAGCTCTATAAGGTTGAGCTGCGCGCTGGCGCTGATTCGATTGATGAACTGCTGGGCTTTCGCACAGTGGAGACGCGGGGAACAGAGATTCTGTTGAACGGAAAGCCAATCTTTCTGCGCGGTGTGTCGGTGCATGCAGAGGCTCCGTATCGCACGGGACGGGCTTACTCGGATAAAGATGCGGAGACACTGCTGGGATGGGCGAAAGAGCTGGGTTGTAACTTCGTGCGACTGGCGCATTATCCGCACGATGAAACGATGTTGCGTGCAGCGGATCGAATGGGAGTACTGGTGTGGTCGGAGAATCCAGTGTACTGGGCGCTGGAGTTTGATAACCCAAGGGTGCTGGCGAAGGCCGAGCAACAACTGGATGAGGAGATCGACACGTATCGAAACCATGCGGCGATTGTCTTGTGGTCGATGGCGAACGAAACACCGAATACCGCGGCGCGCACGCAGTTTATTGAAACCCTTGCCAGCCGCGCGCGGGCGATGGATGAGTCGCGGCTGATTACAGCGGCGCTACTGGTGCGTGCACAGGGGAACACGAAGATTGTGGACGATCCGCTGGGCAAGGCGCTGGACGTGATCGGCATCAATGAATATATCGGGTGGTACGAGGGGCATCCACACAGCGCGGATGTAACTCAGTGGCAGATCGATTATCAAAAGCCTTTGATCGTGAGCGAGTTTGGAGCGGACGCGAAGGCGGGACTGCATGGCGGGGAGAATGAGCGCTGGACGGAGGAGTACCAGGCGAATGTGTTTCGTCACCAGTTGCCGATGTTGAACAAGATAGCGCAACTTAGGGGGATGAGTCCGTGGGTGCTGATGGACTTCCGTTCGCCGAACCGGCCCCTGGTGGGTATACAGGATGAGTTCAACCGCAAGGGGCTTGTTTCGGACCAGGGGCAAAAGAAGCAGGCGTTCCATGTACTACAAAAGGCTTATAAGGAAGAAACTGTGGGAAAAGCCGAATAGGGTTTGCCTTTTTTGCGAATAAGTGGAGAAAGTGTTCAACTTAGTTGGAGAAAATGCAGGGAATTTGAGTTATTCTCGATTTATGACGATCGATTCAATCCTCGCACAATTAGACACTGAGATTTCCCGCCTCACTCAGGTACGTTCCTTGCTTGCAAATACGGCCAAGTCAGCCCCCAAGTTTGCGAATACCAAAGCGGCAAAGGCGCCGACCAAACGCCGCAAGAAACGCGTGCTCAGTCCAGAAGCGCGGAAGCGTATTGCAGACGCTCAACGCAAGCGCTGGGCTGCGCAGAAGGCGAAGTCGAAATCGTAGAGCATCCTCCAGGATTTCTCCAGAGACAACAGCGGGGTTCACCGAGGACCTAGCAGGTGCGGCTCGGGCGTTGGTGTTCAAACGGATTGCGGAACGCAGTCTTTCGGCTGCGTGTACCCTTCGGTAGGAACCCGTCGCCCGTAGTGCCGTTCCACTTTACTCCGCTCAAAGTTGGCGAGGATGAGAGTGGAGTTTCAAGATTCGTATCGAGAAGGCGGATCGACTCCCGTGGAGAGCAAGACGAAACTTGTGTTAATTTCGAGGACAGGTATGCATCTGCTGAGCAATCGCTTCGTGCAACAAAAGCACCAGACCATGGGGTCGGTGCGTGCATGTGCGATTGAGGTCTGAAACCGAGAGAGACTTTGAATCAAGCAGAGAAGCCCGCCGACACCGGCGGGTTTTTTATTGCTCGCCAGGCCATTGAACGCCAGGAGGAGCGAATCATGGACAACTTTGTTCCCTTTACTTCAGACGGTGAGATCATCGCGATCGGTCACGGGCTTGTGACTCGGACGCTGCCGAAATCGGAATGGACCCATGCTGCGCACTTTGCGGCGACGTTGTGGGTGCTTGCGCATCACCCGGATTGGGATGCGGCACGCACGATGCCGGAGCTGATCCGTGCTTACAACGAAGCGACGGGTGTATCGAATTCGGACACGAGCGGCTATCACGAGACGATTACGCAGGCATCGATCCGGGCGGCGCGGGCTTTTCTGGTGGAGCGACGGGAGATGCCGTTGTATGAAGTGTGCAATGCGCTGATTGAGTCGCCGCTGGGGAAGTCGGATTGGATTCTGACTTACTGGTCGCGGGAGAGATTGTTTTCCGTGGAGGCGCGCCGGGAGTGGGTGGAGCCGGATTTGCTTGGGCTGAAGTTTTAGGAACAGGGAGTAGGGAACAGGGAATAGTCTTCGGTTGTCAGTTGTTAGTTGTCAGTGAGACCAAGGACTGTCTCTTGACTGAAGTCATGCCCTGACACGGTTTGGCCGCGGGCTTTCATCAGGTTCAGAGGCACGTACGGATCGCCTGACGCTTGTTTACTTTCCCATGTCCCAACTGCAGGGACATGGGGCACCCATGGTTGTGCGGATTGACACATTGTGAAAAGTAACCGCAGGTCCTTGGATCTCAGGATGACAGCGGATTTGGGTTCGGTGGTTTCCCACCCTTTCCGAAGAAAGAAGCGGAACGGATGGGGCAGGGAGTTCCTTGTGAATCCAAAATCGCAAGCCCGTTGATAGTCGGCTAGAATACGGTCTGGCCGTTGAACGCCTCTTCCTGATGAACGAAAATCCCTCCAATCCATCCAATCCGGTGAAGACGGCGGGCCGTACCATAGACAGCGTTTCAGAACACCGAAGCGAGGTCCGGAGTGATCCGGCTGGGGACGGCGTGTTGCTTGAGCGCGTGAAAGCGAACGACCAGGGTGCGATGGCGGAGTTCTGCGACCGCTATGGGAGCCTGGTGTACATGATTGCGCTGCGCGTGTTGAAGGACCCAAGCCAAGCGGAAGATCTGATGCAAGAGGTTTTTCTGCAGGTGTGGCGGAACCCAGGCGCGTTCGAGCAAGGCCGCGGTTCGCTGGGTGCGTGGCTGGCGGTGGTAACGCGGAACCGCGCGGTGGATGTGCTGCGGCGCAGGAAGCCGAACGATCCGGTGGACCAAGTGGTGCTGCTTTCGAATACGAACCTGGCTTCAGAATTTGAGCGCGCGCACATGATGGAGAAGGTGCGTCTTGCGATGCAGGGGCTGCCCATTGAACAGCAGAAATCTGTGGAGCTGGCTTTTTTTGAAGGGATGACGCACGCGGAGATTGCGGCGAAGACGGGTGATCCGCTGGGCACAGTGAAGACGAGGATTCGAACGGCGCTGATGAGTTTACGAAAGGCAGTGCAAGCGTGACGGCAGACGCACACATTCCGCAGGAAGACCTGGCGCTGTTTGCGCTGCAGGCGCTCTCAGAAGAAGAGGCGGTGGTGGTGCGCGCGCATTTGAAAACGTGCGCGGTGTGCCGGAACGAGGTGGCGGAACTCTCAGGGGATCTGGCACTGGTCGCGCTGAGCGCCGAGCCGCAACCGCTGCCCGAGGGAGCGAAGGGGAGGCTGCTCGAGAAGATTGCGGCGGTTGCCGAAGAAGAAGGGCGTACGGCGACGAAGTCCGTCGTTTCGATCGCAGACGCCAAGCCGATGCGCAAGATTTACATGTCGATCCCGTGGGCAGCGGTGGCGGCGATGATCGTGTTCGCCTTCGCGCTCATTCTGAAGATTGGCGACCTGAATCGCGAGCTGCGGCAGAAGACGGCACAGCTGGCGCAGCAGGCCGAGGCGAGTTTAAGGGCGCGGCGCGTGCTCGATGTGCTGACGGCGAAGTCGGCACAGAGGGTGCTGCTAACGGCGGCGAAGACGAAGCCTGCGCCGAGTGCGCGCGCGGTGTACCTGGCTTCGAGCGGTAGCTTGATTTTGCAAGCGAACAATCTCGATCCTCTGCCGGCGGGCAAGGCGTACGAGCTGTGGGTGATTCCGGCGAATGGGAAGGCTCCGATTCCGGCGGGGGTTTTCCGGCCGGATGCTACGGGAAGCGCGAGCGTGATTTTGCCGCTGCTGCCGGCGGGTGTGCCAGCCAAGGCGTTTGGCGTTACGGTGGAGCGGGCCGAGGGAGCGAATACGCCGACTGCGCCGATTTTGCTGGTAGGGGCGGCTGGGGAGTGACCGCCACGGAGCTTCGGCCAGATTGCGCCCATTGGAAAGCAGTCAATTCAGATTCGTGCTTTCCCAGGTCTCAAATCACCCCAGCGACGAAGATCTGGCGCCTGGGGGGGGTGTTGGAAAAAGCAACTGCGGGGCCTTCGACTTCGCTCAGGATGACAGCATTCGAATGCTGCGCCGGAAGACGGTTGGGTTGGGCTCGTTGCTTTCCCACGTCTCAAACGCGAGACGTGGGGCACCCATGATCGAACTGATTGAAACATTGCCAAGAGCAAACGCGGGTCCTTCGACTTCGCTCAGGATGACAGCGGTTTAGAGCACGGCGTTCATTCTGGTTGGTGCTTTCCCACCCTTTCCGCGGAAAAGAGCGGAAAGGATGGGGCACGGAGGGGCGTGCGGATTGATGCCTCCCTAAAAGCAACTGCGGGTCCTTCGACTTCGCTCAGGATGACAGCTTCGATATCAGGCCAGGGTGGCGTCTTGGTGGGCGGCGAGTGTGGTGCGCAATTCGTCGATGGCGGCGCGGAGGCGGGCGGTTAGTTCGTCGGCCTGGCGGATGGTCATGCCCTCCGTCGAGATGGGTTCGCCTACGGTGAGGGTGAGCTGGCAGGGATAGAAATGGCGGGTGTGGATGGGCAGAAGATCGTAGACGCCGCTGAGGGCAATGGGGATGAGCGGGACCTTGGCGCGGATGGCGAGATACGCGGCTCCGGAGAGAAAAGGCTGGAGCGCGCCGGTGGGGGTGCGGCCGCCTTCAGGGAAAACGAAGAGGGGCATGCCGGCACGGAGCGCGCGGACTCCGGCGCCGAGGCTGGAGAGGGTGGCGTGGGTGTTGACGGTGTCGATGGGAATTTGGCCGGAGCGATTGAGGTGCCAGCCGATGAAGGGGATGGGCCACAGTTCCTTTTTGGCGAGGATGCGGAACTGGAAAGGAAGAGTGGCGAAGATGACCGGCGTATCCATATAGGACGTGTGGTTGGCGGCGTAAACGGCGACTGCGTGTTTGTGGAGATTTTCCGCGCCGCGGACGGTCAGGCGCGAACCGGAGAGGAGGATGCCTCCGCGGGCCCAGAGGCGGGCGATGTGGTGCTGGAGGCGGCCTTGCTTTTCGAAGAGAGACATACTGAGCGAAAGCGTGCCGCAGGCACTTGTCCAGAGAAAGAAAAGAGGGACCTGAAGGAGATTGGTGCGCCAGCGATAGAGGCGCGGGAGCGGGTGCGGCGGACGTGTCACGCCGGAACTCCTGCGCGGGCCAGGAGTAGGGCGCGGACTTCGCCGACTAAGTAGACCGATCCCGCTACCACTACGCGTGGGGCCACTGCGCGTGGGGCGGATCGCGCTTCGCGCCCATTGGAGGTATCGGGCAGGTTTGGGGGCGTGCTGGCCGCGCGGGCGGGGTTGGTCGAGGTGCTCGCAGAGGATTCCGCCAGTTCAATGGCTTCGGCTACGGAGGAGGCTGCTGTGGCCGGTGTGCCGGTGGATGCTGCGGCCGCCAGCAGGTCGGCCATGGGTGTCGCACGGGGGCTGTGGATGGGCGCGAAGATGACGCGGTCGAAGATGGGGAAGAGGATCTGACCCATTTCGGCAATGGGTTTGTCGCGCAGGCAACTGAAGATGAGCGTGGGTGGTTGTGCATCCGGTCCATCGAGGTCGAGGAGAGAGCGCAGAGCGGCGCGGAGGGCCCAGGCGCCGGCGGGATTGTGCGCCACATCCAAGACCCACTGCGGCACCTGCGGTGCGGCAGACCCTTGAGAGGGTATGTGAATAACTTCGAGGCGCGCGGGCCAGCGTGTGTTGCGAATGCCGGCGGTGATGGATGCCGGTGTGATGGGAACGCCATGGTGGAAGGCGAGCTCGACGGCGGCGGCAATGGCGAGGGAGATGTTGCGCTGCTGATGGGCGCCGTGCAGGGGAGACGCCACTTCGACGGAGGTACCAAGGACGGGAACAAAATAGGAGATTGGCGGAGCGGCTTCGGCGACGGTTCTTGCTGCTCTTGATGCTGGGTGCTCTGGCGGCATGTAGCGGACGGCGCTGACGGCGCGTACGCCGAGTTCGGTGGCGATTTCGCCGAGGACCTCGTTCGCATCCGGATGTTGCGGCAGGCTGATAAGAGTGCCCCCGGCACGAAGGATGCCGGCTTTTTCGCGGGCGATGGCGGCGATGGTGGGGCCAAGCCATTCGGTGTGGTCGAGCGAGATGTCGGTGATGATGGAGAGCAACGGATCAACGATGTTGGTGGCGTCGAGTCGGCCGCCCATGCCCACTTCGAGGACTGCGATGTCGATATTGGCGTCGTCGAAGTGGAGGAAGGCCATGGCGGTTAGGGTTTCAAAGAAGCTTGGCAATTGGGCAAGCTTTTGGTCGAGGACCAGCTGTTGCGCGCAATCGTGGACGCGAAAGTAGAGGGCGGCGAAGGCGGCGTCTGAGATTTCGGCGCCATTGACGCGGATGCGCTCGTTGGGGCGCGTCAGGTGGGGTGAAGTGAAGAGTCCGGCGCGGAGGCCGGAGGCGGTAAGGATGGAGGCGAGGGTTGCGGCCGTGGAGCCTTTGCCGTTGGTGCCGGCGATGAGGACGGAGGGAAAGCGATGGTGCGGGTTGCCGAGAGCGGCGAGGAGGATGCCGATTTCGTTGAGCGAAAACTTGCGCCGTGTGTGGCCGGGCTGGGTGAAGAGCTCCGGCGTCATGGCGCTGAGTTGGTCGATGGCCGCCGCGTAAGACATGGAAACTTCAGTATAGAAGGCGGGAGAGAGGGAGCAGGGGATAGGGAATAGTTCGGACTATCCAACTTCACCGAACTAGCCGGCGTTCCAAACGCAGGTCCTTCGACTTCCCTTCACTGCGTTCAGGGTCGCTCAGGATGACAGGCTTTTAGCGAGCGCTTGAGGGGCTAGCGCAGGAAGCGGGCTTTCAGCCATTGTTGGCTGCGGGCTCGGACTGCGGGTCGCCTCGCTGGCGGAGCTTCCGTGTGGTCTGAGAGGCGTGTCCGGCGGAACATAAACTCTTGAGCCCAATTGGAGTACTGGACTTTCCAGGATTGGCATTTCCGGGCGCAGGCGCGGGTGGCTCTGATGGCTAGTTCAGACACAGCTGCGATGGTAGGGCGGACGCAGCTCCGCAGGAATGCTTCGGTACAGAACGAGGTGCATGACTTCAGCACGTTCCATTCTGCGACGCATTCTGCCGTCAAACTCGTGGTCGCGGCGCGTGTGGTTTGCGCTACCGACGCTGAGGCGGTTGCGATGGCGGAGCGGACACGCCGCGGGATGACGATCTCTCTGGCCCGAGCGAAAAGCTTCGGGGCTTGACGCAGGAATCGGCTTTTGAACGAGGAACCTGGCGCGGGCAGTTGATTGGCCGGCTCCACGGACGGTTGAGTGGTTTGGGAGCTGGCGGATTCCGCAGAGGGAGCGTACGCAATGGAGATCGAGATGTGCACGCGGAGATGCGCGATGTCCCGCAGGAACCGGATTCTCGACGACGCCTTTTTGTGGTTGGGCGACTGAATCTCGTGGATGGCGTCTGAGGGCACGATTGCAGTTTGAGGTTGACTGGCGCAGGCGGTGATGAAGGGTGGATGGATTTCGGCCTTGCGAGTGGCTTGCAAGAGGACGGGAGATGCGGGAGTGGACGTGGCAGAGATGGGAAGACGTGGTGGCCGATGCTTCATTTCCTCGGCAGAGCAAATGATGACCTGATCGCCGGGATGACTTTGGGACGTTGAGAAGGTGTGGATGGGGAGAAGCAATGCGCTGGTGGCTTGTCCGTCGAAGCGCGGAGCCTCGTCGTCGGGAACCAGCGCGACGCCTTGCATGACGCGGCAATCCTGGTCCAGATAGACCAGATCGTAAGGCGAAAGGCGAGGGACGGTGGGAACACTCTTGAGGGGATTCAGCCAGAGGCCGGTTTCCGCATTGGGGCCGAGGCCTTCAATGAGCGCCTTGACCGCCTTCAGCGGGTCGGACTTGGTGTCGATGACGGTGACCTTGGGGCTGAGGAAATTTTCCCGGGTCTCGTTATATACGCAGAATTCCTTGGTTTGCATGGGCCCTCGTTCATTCGCAAACAACTGGCAGCAGGGGAACGCCGGAGTTTCAGATGGACTTGATCCGGCCTGGCAGCCCGATGAGAGAGAACATCGGGACGTCACGATTCACAAGGCAACTTGCAAAAGAAGCAGAGGAGAACAGCATCCCGAGTGCGGGGACAGTGCGCAACGCGACTTGAAAGGCAAAACCTGAAACTCAGGGAACACAAAACCTGGAACTCAGATGCTGATGGGACGCGGAGGCCAAGGCCGCGGTTGCATCATAGCGGGTTCATGCCAGTCAATGCGACAAAGCAAAAGTAACAGCCGGCGAGTCGTCAGTAATGAGGCGGAGATGCCGCGTGGGCGGGTAGGTGTGCGAAGTGGGGAATAGGGAATGGGGCCCCGGGGCGAATTCATGGGCTTAGGGGCTTTGCTCTCTCTCCGGAATGCACGCTGGGTTGGGTTCAGTGGTTTCCCACCCTTTCCGCAAAGAGAAGCGGAAAGGACGGGGCACCCACTTTTGTGCGGATTGACGATTCGCGAAAAGCGACCGCAGGTTCCCTTCGGCTTCGCTCAGGGCAGGCTTTCGACTCCCTTCCACTACGTGAACGGTGCTCAGGACGACAGCCGTTGATCGAATTGCGGCCTTGGGTCGATTGGACGGCGTGCGAGGGATTTTTCAGTTTCGGAGGAGGAGCTGGAGGGCGTGGCGGGCGGATTGCAGGCACTGGCGGGCTTCGTCTTCCGAGAGCAGGCCGTGATGGACGGCGCGTTTGCCGGTGTCGTTGACCTGGTTGGCGACGCGAGGGAAATCGGGGTCGATACCGGCGAGCTTGAGGTTGTTGTTGACCTCGTGGAGCAGGTTGCCCAGCGTGGCTGTGTTGCGGTACCGGGTGCGGACCATGCGCGCGAGCTGGGGTGGGAGCTTCTGCTTGATGGCTTCTTCAAGCACGGAGCGGCACATGACGGCGCAGGCGGTGAAGAGGCCGTAGAAGTAGCAGCGGGTGGCTTCGTCGAGGTAGCGGTCGGCTTCTTCTGTGCTGGGCGCGGCGACGACACACTCACGGAGCTCGGTGGCGCGCGCGACCGCGGGTTCGACGAGCTCAAGAAGTTCGAGGGCGAAGGCGGCGCGGAGCAAATCATTCTGCTGGACGTCGAGGGCGCACTGAATTTCCTGCCAGGCGGGGGTGGCGGTGCGTGCCTGCTGGAGGCGGGTAAGCGAGGTGAGGCGCTGGCGAGCGTGCTGGATAAAGCCGTAGCGCATTTCCTGGGCGAGTTTGCGCCATCCTCTGACAAAAGCGGCGGGATTCTGGCCGTAACGGGTGCGCAGTTCGTCGTAGACAACTTGAGGAAGGACGCCGCGGAGTTGATGGATGCGGTTGGTGCGGGCGAGCTCGGCGATGGCGTCGCAGAAGCCGCGGCCGGGCGCATCGGCGGCCGACATGGCGAGGAGTTGCTGTTCGAGAAGGAGGATGTCGATGGGCATGGCGCGATGGTCTTGGGAACAGGGTAGGACGGTTGGGGATGAGGCGGCGCGGGAAATGGTGGGAGTGTGTTGCTGCAGGTTCGGGAATGGAACGGGGAGGAGATGAAGGGTGGGAGCGGGAAGGAAATTGTTGAGATGTGATAGGGAGCTCTCAAGGGATTTCTGGGGAGGAAGAGAAGATCTTTCGTTTAGTGAATGGTTGAGTTTGGTGGTTTCCCACCCTTTCCGCAGAAACAAACGGAAAGGGTGAAGAGCAAACGCGGGTCCTTCGACTCTCCTTCACTGCGTTCCGGATCGCTCAGGATGACAGCATTGGAAAATTGCTCGGGATGAAAACGGTAAGCGAGGGCTCGTTGCTTTTCCCACCCTTTCCGTAGAAACAAACGGAAAGGATGGGGCACCCATGGTCGTGTTGATTGACGCGTTGCGCAAGAGGAGAGTTGTGTTGGGGTGGCGGTTTTCCTCTTTGCGCGCATCGTGTGTGGAGATTGTGGAAGACGCGCCGTTGTGAAGAACACAGACGTGGCAAGTGATGGCGGGGTGCGGCGATGGACGAGCTCTCCACAAAAGGCGCTCGGTTTGCACAGGGTTTTTTTATCGAGGTGTGGAAGAGGTGGGAAAACGGGGACAGGTGAGAGCAGTGGAAGGCTTGTTTTCCAATTCTCCTGAAACGCACAGGCCAGATTTAGAAAAGCAGCCCACTAGTTATATGAAGTAAAGCAAATGGGTAAGTGCAAATATCCACTTTTCCAGTGCGAACTACGGGTACTACTGTTCTTTTAATTACTTAAATGTACTTTTCCCGTGGATACCCGTCGCGGGGAAACGACAGGGGCAGGGAACAGGGATGAGGGGGTAGACGGGTCGCCGGTTCAGCATTCGAATTTGCTGACACTTTCTTCTTTTGGACAATTTCGATTTGGAGTTGCGTAGGCTTGGCGGCTTATAGAATCGCTTGGGAAAAGGGCGTTGAAGGCAGAGATGGCGCCAGATGAAGCGAGAGGGTGGAATGCGTAGGTGGGCGCTGGCATGGCTTTGCCTGATGGCCGCTGGAGCGTGGGGACAGGCCGTAGACGCGACGCATTGGCAGTCGGGTGGGTGGCGTGCGCAGGACGGCGACGATATGGCTGGGGCCGATTCCCTTGCAATTGGCCGATGCGGGCGATTTTCTGTTTGTGCTGGCGATTGTGGTGGTGATGTTCTTCCGTTTCACGAGAGTGAGCCGAGAGCAGACGCGGGTGGCGGCGGAGGGGCACCCATGGTCTTGCTGATTGACGCGTCACAAGAAGCTAGTGCGCGGCGTTCAGGTTGAGGTGGAGCAATTTGGCGGGGTCAAGGTAGGCGCCCTGCCAGCGGACAGCCCAATGGAGATGGGGGCCGGTGACGCGGCCTGTTGCGCCGCTTAGGCCGAGCGCGTCGCCTGCACTGACGTGTTGGCCTTCGCGGACGTCGATGCGGCTGAAGTGCATCGACAGCGTATAGAGGCCCAAGCCGTGGTCGATGACTACGCAATTGCCCTCAAAGTAGAGGGGACGGGCGAGGACGACGGTTCCGCTGTTGGCAGCGCGCACTTGTGTGCCCAGGGACGCGCGGAAATCCATGCCCTTGTGAATGCTGGCGAGTTTGCCGTTGAAGGTGCGGCGGGTGCCGAAGCTGTCCGTGGGCGGGGAGTGGACAGGCGCGCGGAAGGTACCGGACCAAAGGGGCTCGTTGGCGCTTGTGGCGAAGACCCTGGCTTTGATCTCGCTGTCGGCTGCGATCTGCTTGAGTTCATCGGGGCCGGGCTCGACAAATTTCGGCGGGACGGTGAGGACGCCGGTGCGGTAGTGTGCGGGATGGATTTCGATGGTCTCGGTGAGGTCGCGGGTGGTGTTGTCCGCGAGGTGCACATAGATCTGGAGGGTTGAGGTCGCTGCGGAAGCCTCAACGTCCACGCCAGCTAGAGCGAACCAGGTGCGGTGATCGCGTGAGGGGAAGAATTCGAGCTTGCGGTCGAGCCATTCGCCGTTGATGGATTTTGCTTCGGGTGCGGAGACGCGGAGAAGTTCCGGTGAGCCGGCTACGACGATCGCTGGGGTGAGCGAGACGGCGGGGGGCGCTGTTGTTTGTGTCTGGGCACATGCGGCGGCGGCGATGAAAAGGAAGATAGGGAGCCGGAAAAAAGGAGAGCCGGTCATGGGTTCAGCATAACCGGATCGAGTTCGACCGGGGCGACATGCTTCGCTCAGGATGACAGCAGTGGTTGGTTCAGTGGTTTCCCACCCTTTCCGCAGTGAGAAGCGGAAAGGATGGGGCACGGAAGTGAGTGTGGACTGGCGGGTCGCGAAAGCGGATTCTTCGCGTGCGGTGGCTCACTCGGTGCGGAGGGCGCGCATGGGATCGATGGAGGCGGCGCGGCGTATCGGGATGAACGCGGCGAGGAAGCCTACGACTGCGAGGGCGGCAATGAGTCCGGCGATGACGGCGCCGTCGCGTTCGAATTGAATCACGAGAACACTGGCGACGATGCGGCGGAGCAGAACGGTTAAGAATGCGCCGATTCCCAGACCGAGGGCGAGCAATGCTGCGATGCGGCGGAACATCATGCGCGCGATGCCTGTGCGGGTTGCGCCCAGGGCCATGCGCAGGCCAGTGTCGCGCGTGCGGCTGGCGATTTCCTGGGTGAGCAGACCGTGGATGCCGATGATGGCGAGCAGAACTGCGATCGCGGCGAAGATGCCGAAGAGCCAACTCTCCATGCGGTTGGTGACAAGCGCGTCGTCGAGCAGATCGTCCATGGTGTCGGGTGTTTGAAATGCGATTGCCGGGGCGACGTCGTGGAGTGCCTTGCGGAGCTCCGGGACGATGCTCATCGGCGGGACATTGGTGCGCACGAAAAGACAGACGCCGATGGAGCCTGCCTCCTGCTGCGATTTAACGGACCATTGGGAAAAAGGAAAATCAATCTCAGGTTGGGCGGGGTCGGGCAGGTTCTGACGTGCATCGTGGGCAACGCCGATGATGGCCATGTTGGGCTTTCCGACGAATGCCTGGGCCACGGGGTCTTGCGATGGCGTGAGGAATTCCTTGACCCACGCTTGATTCACAATCACGACGGGTTGTGAGCTGGGTGTGTCCTGTGAGGAGAAGGCGCGGCCACGCACGATGGGCAATCCTAGCACCCCATAGTATCCGGGAGTGACACTTCGGCTCTCGGAATTGCGTTCGTGATCGGGTGGGTCGGGTGGCTGACCGACGATTTGCTGCGATGTGCCGGAGCCGAATCCGAGAAGCGGCGGCTGATCGATGATGCCGGCGGCGGCGACACCGGGGATGGCCTGGACCCGCTCTTCGAGCGGCGTGAGGAGAGCCTGCACGTAGTCGCGGCCCGTATAGTCGCCGGCGGGAATGTTGATGCCGAGCATGAGCAGATTGCGCGGGTTGAATCCAAAGTCGACGCGCAACATGCGTTGCACCGTGAGAAGAAGAAGAGCGGAGAAGACGACCAACACGAGCGAGAGTGCGACCTGCGCAGTGACAAATCCGGCGCGGAGGCGAAGATGACTTTGCGCGGTGCCCGCGGCGATGCCGGATTTGAGGGCGCGGTTGGGATCGCTGCGTGAGGCGCGTACTGCGGGCAAAAGACCGGCGGCGATGCTAGAGACGATGCTTGCGGTCAAGGTGACCGCGACGACCTCGAGATTGAGTGACGCGTTGGCTCCGCGCATGAAGGCGTGGGCGAGGAACGATTTGATTGCAGCGAGCAGTGCGGCGGCAAGAGCGAGGCCTGCTCCTGCACCGAAGATGCCGAGGAGGGCATTTTCGACGAGGAGCTGACGGACGAGGCCAATGCGTGCTGCGCCAATGGCGACGCGCAGAGCCATTTCGCGCTCGCGTGCGATGCCGCGCGCCATCAGGAGTCCGGCGACGTTGATGCAGGCGACGAGGAGGACGGCGAGAACTGCGCCGAGCATGAACCAGACTTCGGGTAATTCGCTTTCGCCGTGGAGAGCTTGCGTAATCGGAATGAGCTGAGCGGTGCGTCGGCTGTCGGTCTCGGGTTGTTGCCGGCCGAGTTCGTTCATCACCGAAGCCAGGTTCGCGTTTGCCTGCTGCATGGAGACTTCAGGTTTGAGTCGCCCAATGGTCAGGAGCCAATGATCGCGCCATGAGCCGACCCAGTTGGGCCTGACGTGCACGGGGATATAGACGAGGTTGGGTTGGCCCAAGGGAAAGCGAAAGCCGGCAGGCATGACGCCGGTGACTTCATAAGGGCTGCCGTCGAGGTTGACGATTTTTCCGGAGATGTCGCGGTCGGCATGAAAGGATTGGCGCCACACTTCGTAGCTGAGGACGACGATGTTGTTTTTGCCCGGCGCATCTTCGCCCCACAGGAAGGTGCGGCCGAGGAATGGCTGGACGCCGAAGACGTCGAAGAAGTTGTCGGTGCCTTGCGTGACGTGGACGTATTGGGTCTGGTCGCCGACCTTGAGGGTCATGCCCCAGTAAGGCGCGTATCCGGCGAGGGCTTGAAAGGTTGAGTTCTGCCTGCGCATGCCGAGATAGCCCGGCCACGATGAGAATTGCCAGAAGCTCGAAGCTGAGTGGGTTCTAACGTCGACAATGCGATCGACATCCTTGTACGGCAAGGGGCGGAGGATGACGGCATCGATGACGCTGAACATGGCGGCGGTGGCGCCGATGCCGAGGGCCAGGGTGAGAATGGCGGTTGCAGCGAAGCCGGGGGATTTGCGGAGCTGGCGGAAGGCGAATTGGAGGTCGCGGGCGATTTGTTCGAGGAACGGCATGCTGCGTTGGACGCGGTAAGACTCGCGGGTTTGGGTGAGGCCGCCAAAGGCGCGTAGGGCGGCGGTGCGCGCGTCTTCGGGGGACATGCCACGCTTTAGGTTTTCGGCGATGGCAAGGTCGATGTGGGCGCGGAGTTCTTCGTCGAGGTCGGAGTCGAGCCTGTTGCGACGGAAGAGCGAATTGAATCGGACAAGAAGAGTGCGGAGGAAGTCCATTGACTGCTCCTATTCAGTGCGGAGTGCTTGCATGGGGTCGATGGAAGCGGCGCGGCGTGCGGGCAGTGTGGCCGCGAGCGCCGCAGCAACGATGAGCAACAGCAGGCTGCCGCCGATCGCGAGCGGATCCATGGCGGGTGTTTCGTACAAGAGACTGCGGACGAGGCGCAGGGCGATGGCTGAGAGCGCGAGGCCGATGGCCGCACCGAGCAAGACCGGCGAGGCAGCCTGACTGAGTACGAGGCGGATGAGAGCGGCTTTGCCGGAGCCGAGGGCGATGCGAATGCCGAACTCCTGTTGACGGAGCGAGACGGAGTAAGCCTGGACGCCATAGACGCCGAGGAGCGCGAGCAGCAATGCAGCGAGGCCGAAGCTCGAGAGCACGATGGCCTGGAAGCGCTCGGTGGCGACTGAATCGCTGACCTGATCGTCCATGGATTTCAGCGTTGGGATTGCGACTTGCGGATCGATGCTCCAGAGAACGCGACGCATCTGGGGCATGAGCGCGTCGCTGGGCTGTGCGCTGCGCACGAGGAATGAAAGTGTCCATGGCGTGTAGGCCCAATAGGGCAGGTAGACCATGGGCGCGGTGTTTTTGAGGCCGTTGATGCGTGTGTCTGCGACGACCCCGATGATCGTGACGGCGTGCTCGTCGTTGGGAACGATGTCGTTGATCTGTTTTCCGACGGGATTTTCGCCGGGGAAGCCCTGGCGTGCAGTTTTCTCAGAGATGAGCGCGACGAAGGGATTGGCGCGGTCGGCGAGCGCGAGATTGCGGCCGGCGACGAGCGGGATCTGCATGGTGGAGAGATAGTCGGGATTGATCCAGCGAAGGTTGATCATGGGGCGCTGGCCGGGCGGCACGGGGTGGCCGGGCCGTGTGAGGTCGTCGATCCAGGTTTCGCCGGTGAGCGGCAGCGCGCTGGTGAGGGACACGGACTGGACGCCCGGAAGTTGATGGAGAGCGGTGAGAGCGCGATCGGCGAAGGCGAGCTTGGCGGCTTTGAAGTTGGTGGGTTGTGAGTCGCCGTATTGCGGAGCGTAGAGGTCAACCAAGGCGAGGGTGACGTGACTCGAGTCGAAGCCACGGCTTTGGCGTATGGTGAGAGAAGCTGCGCAACACGAGCGAGGTGACGATGAGGAGGACAACGGTGCACGCGATCTGCGTGGCGACGAGGAGGCTGCGCGTGCGTTGGCCTTCGCGGGAGTTGGCGGCGCGCGTGGAGTTGGCCTGAAGCGCGGCTTGCGGAGGTACGCGCAGTGAACGCAGCGCGGGCAGGATGCCGAACGATAGCGCGGCGGCGATCGAAAGACCCGCGGCGAAGAGAAGGACGGGAAAGCTGACCTGCACTTCATTGAGGCGGGGAACGTTGGCGGGGACGAGCGTAAGAAGCAGTCGTACACCGGTGAACGCGAGGGCTGTGCCACCGGCGACGGCGAGCAGAAGGCTCTCCGCGAAGCGGTTCATGATGAGACGGATTTTGCTTGCGCCGAGTGCGGCGCGCACGGCGGTTTCACGTTCAGAGGAGACGCCTCGCGCGAGCTGGAGATTGGCGAGGTTGACGCAGGCGATGAGCAGTACGCCGCCTACAGCGGCAAACATGAGCCAGAGAGCGCCGCTAATGTTGGAGGTGACGTCGCTGGCTAAAGATGTGAGAGAGATGCCGAGATGGATGGGGAGATGCGCGGAGGCAGTGTAGGCGCGCTGAAGGGTTTGGAGTTCTGCGCTTGCCTGCGCGAGGGTGAAGCTAGGCTTGAGGCGAGCGATGACGCTGTAGTTGAAGTTGCCATTGTCGCGGCTCAGGTCGAAGTCAGTTGGCGCCAACGGTACGAAGAGAAGGGTTTCGCGCGGTGGGCCGGAGGCGATGTTGGAAGCCATGGCGATGGAGGGAAAGCGCAAGCCCGGTGGCAGCACACCAACGACCGTAGCCGGCTGACCGCCGATGCGCAGGGTTTGACCGATGGCTGCGGGATTTCCCTGGAAAAGCGTCTGCCAGCCTTCGTAACTGAGGATCACGATGCTTGTTGCTCCCTTGACGGCGTCGCTGGGCACGAAGTCGCGGCCGAGGATGGGCTGAACACCGAGGACATGGAAAAAGTTGGGTGAAGCTGCAACAGCGCCAACGATGCGCGGCCGGTCGCCGGTGGGGGAAACGCTGAAGCCGGTCTGCTGGAAGATGGTTGCGTCTTCGATGGAGTGGGCGTCGTGCTTGAGGCGCAGGTAATGACGGTAGTTGACCGGAAGATTCGGGGCGTGTGCGCGAATCTCGTCTTCAGTTTCGCGCAGGACGATGAGGCGGCTGGGATCGCGAAAAGAGAACGGCTTGAGCAGGACCCCGTTGACCACGCTGAAGACCGAGGTGACCGCACCGATGGCGAGGGCGAGGGTGAGGATAGCGGTGAGGGCGAAGCCCGGGGATTTGCGGAGTTGGCGCAAGGCGAAGTGAAGGTCGCGAGCGAGTTGCGCGAAGAACGGCATGCCGCGCTGGACGCGGTAAGACTCGCGGGCCTGGGTGAGGCCGCCGAAGGCGCGGAGAGCCTGTGTTCGTGCGGCTTCGGGGGACATGCCGCGCTTCAGGTTTTCTGCAGTGGCGAGATCGATGTGGGCGCGGAGTTCTTCGTCGAGGTCCGCGTCGAGTGTGCGGCGACGGAACAGCGAAGTGAATCGGGCGAGAAGAGTGCGGATTATGTCCATCGAGGACTCCTATTCGGTTCTGAGCGCCTGCATGGGATCGACGGAAGCAGCGCGGCGCGCGGGAATCAGACACGCCGCGAGGGCGACCGCGATGAGGAGTGCACCGACAGCGGCGAGAGTCCCGGGATCCGTGGGGCTGATGTTGAAAAGCAAGTTGCCCATCAGTCGCGTGAGGGCAATGGTGCTGGCGAGTCCGAAGGCAACGCCGACTAGACACAAACGAGCCCCACGACCAATGACGAGAAGGACGACGTCGCGCCTTGCGGCGCCGAGCGCCATGCGGATGCCGACCTCGAGCGTACGTTGCGACACGGTATACGCCATCACGCCGTAGATTCCGACGCACGCCAGAACAAGCGCCAACGCAGCAAAGGAGCTGAGCAGGATCATCGCAAAACGGCGCGATGCCATTGAATCGGAGAGGATACTTTCCATTGTTTGATCGCCGAAGATCACCTGCTCGCTGTTTGTTGACGCGGCGAAGAGCGTCGAAGATTGCGGCCTCGCTGCCCTCGTAACGCACAAGCAGGCTCGATCCGGCGCGCAGCATCGCAAGAAAATCGTCGGACACCTGCATGCAAGGCAGGTAATACTCCGCGCGTAGAGATTGCGTGTCGTCGGCATCGAGGCTCCATTGCTTGACATGCGCGACGACACCGACGATCTGCGCGACCTTGCCGGAGTTGTAGGCGAGGTGAATGCGTTTGCCGATGGGATTCTGGTTGGGGAAGAACTTGCGGGCAAACAGGTCGTCGATTACAACGACGAGCGGAGCGCGTTCGTCGTCCTGCGGGGTGAGGAAGCGACCGCGCAGCAGCGGTATCTGCATCACGCGCAGATAATCGGGATCGACGATGTAGTCAAGGACCCAATCCATCTCGCGATCGTTTTTTGGTTTGGGCTGGCCATCGATCCAAAACAACTGGTCGTCTTCGCTGCTGATGGGCATCGCGCCCCACGTTTGCGAAACCGCGCTCACGCCTGGAATGGAGGAGAATCGCTCGTTGATGCCGCGATAGGCGGCGCGTGTCGCGTCCGGTGAAGCCATCGACATGGATGGTGGCAGTGACAAGCCGAACGTGAGCACGTTGCGGGGATTGAAGCCCGGGTCGACGTTCCAGAGGCTGACGAGGCTGCGAATCATCAATCCCGCGCCGGTGAGAAGGACCAAAGCCATCGCCACTTCAACGACGACAAAGACACTGAGCGCGCGGTGATGTGCGCTGCTCGAGCCGCGGCTGCTGTCTTTGAGCGCCGGCAGCGGATTGGAACGGGAGGTGGTGAAGTGCCGGGGCCAAACCAAAGAGTGTTCCGGTGGCGAGCGAGATGAACGCGGTGAAGGCGAGAACGCGGAAATCGAGTCCGATCTCGTCTGCGCGAGGCAGTGCGGCCGGCAGCACTTTGAGCGCGGCGTGTGTGCCCCACAGGGCGAGAGAAAGACCGACTATGCCAGCCGCGATGCCCAGCAAGAGGCTTTCGGTGAGCAATTGGCAAACGACTCGATTTCTGCTGGCGCCGAGTGCTGTGCGCATGGCGAATTCGCGGCTGCGTGCGGCTGAGCGAGCGAGTAACAGACTGGCGACGTTGACGCACGCGATGAGAAGAACAAAGGCGACGGCAGCAAGCAGCACCAGAAGGAACGGCTGCGCGTCGCCGACGATTTGTTGCTTGAGCGGCGTGACGCTGGCACCTACGCCACGGTCGGAATCGGGGAAGGCCGTTGCGAGATTGCGTGTGACCCGCAGCATATCGGCGCGTGCCTGCGCAACCGTGGTGCCGGGCTTGAGGCGCGCGATGCCGTGGAATCCCAGGCCCGCACCGCGGTTCAGCAGAATCGTATTGCCCCATTGGCCAATGGGTGCATAGACATCCTGATCGCGAAAACCAGGAATGCGCAGATGCAAGCTGGCCGGAATGACGCCGATGATGGAGAAGGTTTTGCCATCGAGGGTCACGGTCTGGCCTAGGATGTTGGATGCTGCATTGAATTTCCGGCGCCATAGACCCTCGCTGATGAGCGCGACGGGCGCAGCACCTGGCTGTTCCTCGGCAAGCGTGAATTCGCGGCCATAAAGGGGATGAATTCCCAGGACATCGAAGTAGCCGGCGGAGATGAAATTGGCGTTGACCTGCACCGCGTCGCCTCTGCCGGTGAGGCTGAAGGCCCATCGGCGGGACAGGCCGATGGAAGAGAAGGTGCGATTATCTTTTCGCCAATCGATGAAGTTGGGATAGGAGATGGATCCGTTTTCAAAGTTGGGCTTGCTCTCGTGCAGCGCAACCAGGCGATCCGGCTGCGGAAACGGAAGGGGATTGAGCAGCACGCCATTGACGATGGAGAAGATGGCGGTGTTGCCGCCGATGCCGAGGGCGAGGGCGAGGGTGAGGATGGCGATCGCGGTGAAAGCGGGATTCTTGACAAGCAAGCGGATGGCAAAACGCAGGTCCTGCGCGAGGGATTCGAGCCAGGGGAATCCGCGTTCGACTCGATAGCGCTCACGGGTCTGGGTTAGGCCGCCGAAGGCGCGGAGGGCTTCTGTCTTCGCGGCTTCTGGGGACATGCCGCGTTTCAGGCTTTCGGCGATGGCGAGGTCGATGTGGACGCGGAGTTCTTCGTCGAGGTCGGCGTCGAGTTGGGGGCTGCGGAAGATGGCAGTGAGCCGGGCGACGAGGGTGCGGAGGAAGTCCATCGTGTCTCCTGGGTTCTGTGCTTTCCCAGGTCTCAAAGGCGAGACCTGGGGCACCCAGCATTGGTAAGGAAACCGGCGTCCCAAAAGGTTAGTTTGAGGGCGCGAGAAAGCGGGACATGGTGGTCGCGATGCGTTCCCAGTTTTCGGTTTCATCGTGTATCTTTTTTCGGCCGATGCGGCTTAGCGAATAAAACTTGGCGCGGCGGTTGGTTTCGGATGTGCCCCACTCGGACTTGATCCAGCCACGCTGCTCGAGGCGCAGGAGGGCGGGATAAATAGTGCCCTGGTTGAGGCTGAGGGAGTTGTCGCTGACCTGCTCAATGCGGCGCGCGATGCCGTAGCCGTGCAGAGGGCCCATGGCCTCGAGGGTCTTGAGGACCATGAGGTCCAGGGTGCCTTGAAGGACGTCGGATTTGTTGTCGCCCATGGAGTCTCCTGTTGATGTTCAACAGGTATAGGGGCGGATAGGTGGAATGTCAACAGGAATGTGACGGATGGTTCTTGCTACCGGGTCGCGACGGGATCGTCGATGCGGCGGGGCTGCCAGGATTCTGCGGCGTGGACGAAAGCGGTAAAGAGGGCGCGGGACAAGGGGCTGACGGAGTAGGTGCGTTCGGGATGCCACTGGACTCCGAGGACGAAGTGATCGGTCGAGTCGAGCTCGACGGCTTCGATGACGCGGTCGGCGGGGGAGACGGCGGCGACGCGGAGATTATCGCCGACCTGATGGATGGCTTGATGGTGGCTGGAGTTCACGTAGGACTGCATCCAGTGGGAATCGTGCTTTCCCAGGTCTCTTTGGAGACCTGGGGCACCCATTGTCGTGCTATGTAAAGTCTCCAGGTGGGAGCCGGGGGTGATTGTGACGAGGTGGGCTTCGACGATGTCGCGGCCGGGGCGGTGATTGACGGGAGTGTTGAGGACGGTTTCGAGATCCTGAATGAGGGTGCCGTTGCGCCAGACGTTGAGGGTTTGTGCGCCGTGGCAGATGGCGAGGATGGGCTTGTGGAGGTTAAAGGCGTCCTGGAGCAGTAACTCATCGACGGCGGTGCGGGGTCCGTCGGCAGGGCCGCAGGCGGGGATGGGTTTTTCGCCGTAGCGCTCGGGGTCGACGTCGAAGCCGCTTCCCGGAAGAAGGACACCCTGGACACCGGTGAGAAGGCGCGCGACGCGCTCGGGGGTTTCGTGGAGCGGAACGATCACGGCGTGGGCGCCAGTAGATTGGAGCGCGGCGATGTATTGCGGGAGCGCGCGCCCGTTGTACTCGGTGTCAGATGAGGTGGGTTCGGGGATGGCGATGCGTACGGACATGGAGAGTCCAGTTTAAGACAGGGGTGGTGAAGGGGGACAGGCTTGGCGGACTTGTGTGTCCCCTTTTGTTACGGGCGGCCGGCGCCGGGAACGGTGACTTCGACGGCGAGCAGCTTGCCGGTGCGCGCCGGGACAGCGCACCGCCCACGCCAGCGCTGAATCCAGATCGGGCACGTCGATGAGGAAATAGCCGCCGAATTGCTCCTTCGTTTCAATGAAGGGGCCGTCGAGTACCTGCGGCTTGCCATCGACGAGGCGCACGGTTGACGCGGTCGCGCTCGGTTGCAAGCGTCCGAGGGCCTTGAGGACGTTGGCCTGTTTCAGTGCTTCGGAGTACGCCATGTAGGCGGCGTAGCCTTGTTCCTGCTCCGCCTTGGTTATCTTTCTGAAGCCTTCCTCGTGAGCGTAGAGCGTCAACATGTATTGCATTGGATATCTCCTTTTGATTTGGCGGCGCGACAGGAACGGCTCCTTCAAGCTTCGGATCGGCCTGTCACTGCCATGACGCACAAGAAGGCGCGATTTCGACAGGCAAGGAATTTTTTTGAAGCGAGGGCAGGCGGCATGCTTTCTGATTGCGGGCGGTGGAGGCAAGTTGAAAGCAGCCCATTTGAATTCGGACGGCGGAGGAGTGGGAAAACTCTTTGCGGCGTAGAATCGGGGAATGCCGCAACATATCGGTATCGTGGGCTGTTCGGCGGAGGGCGCGGCGCTTTGCTACAGGACGGTGTGCCTGGAAGGCGCGCAGTGGCTTGAACCGCATGCGCATCCTGAGGTGACGCTGCACAGCTTTTCACTGGCCATGTATGTGGAGCGTATTGAGCGGGGCGACTGGCAGGGCGTGGGCGAGTTGATGATTGCCTCAGGACAGAAGCTGGCGCAGGCAGGCGCGGATTTTCTGATTTGCCCGGACAACACGATTCACCAGGCGATGCGCTATGTGGAGTTGCGCTCGCCTCGGCCATGGCTGCACATTGCCGGCGTGGTGGCGCACGAAGCCTCAAACCGGGGATTTCGGCGGCTGGGACTGATGGGAACGCGCTGGCTGGTGGACAGCGATGTCTATCCGGCGAAGCTTGCGGAACGCAGCTTGGAGTGTGTGCGGCCGCGGGATGAAGAGCGGGATGAGATTCACCGCATCATTATGGAAGAGCTCGTGGCGGGGGTGATCAAGCCGGAAGCGATTGCGTATCACCAGCTAGTGATGACGCGGATGAAGAAAGCGGGCTGCGATGCGGTGGTGCTGGGGTGCACGGAGATTCCGCTGATCATGACGGATGCGAATTCGCCGCTGCCGGTGCTGGATTCCACACGGCTGCTGGCGCGCGCGGCGCTGCGGCGAGCGATTGAAGAAGGCTAGAGCGCTGTTGATGCGATGTTAGAATGATCGTTCTAGAGCGAAACCAGAGTAACAGTGTCCTTTTGAGTTTCGTGCAGGGTCGGCGCTCTCTGGTGGTCGCGTCGACTTGAACGCAGTGGTTTCTGGATACATCGACTCTGGTTTCGCTATAGTCTCCGATCGGCGGAACCGCGCATGGCAAAGAAGATCGACAAGAAAGCAGCAATTCTGGATGCGATGCTTGACCTGGTGGTGAAGCGCGGCTTTCACGACGCGCCGATGTCAGCGCTGGCGCGCAGGTCGGGGGCGAGTCCAGGCGTTATTTATCACTACTTCCCCAGCAAAGACGAATTGATTCGCGCGGTTTATGAGCGCGTGGCCGCGGTGAAACACGAGGTTTTATTCGAGGGATACTCTCACGAGATGAGTGCGCGCGAGGCGCTGCTGCACATCTGGCTGAATGCGTATCGCTTTTATCGGACGCATCGGAAAGAGGCACGTTTTCTCGATCAGTACCTGAATTCGCCGTATTGCAAGGCAGGCGGTGAGGATGAGGCGGAGCCCGACGACCCGATGGTGAAGCGCATCATGAAATGGGCGCGGCCGAAGAAGCATGGCGGCGTGTTTAAAGACCTTCCAGCGGAGGCGATTGACAGCCTGACGCTGGGCCTGGCGGCGAGCCTGGCGAAGGCGCCAAAGGAATTTTCGAAAGAGACGCTAAAGCAAATCGCAGAGACGGTATGGGCGGCGATTGCGGCGGAATAGTAGGGCGGTTCGAACGACCCATTATTTTGTGCATCGACTAGAATGAACGTTCGATCTAATTATAGGGAATAGGGAATAGGGAGATTTGGGATGAGCACAGTTTTGGTGACGGGTGGATCGGGATTTATTGGCAGTCATGTGATTTTGCAGCTGCTGGCGGCGGGGCACACTGTGCGTACGACGGTGCGGGATTTGCGACGCGAACCGGAGGTGCGGGCGCTGCTGCGACAAGGCGGCACGAAGCCGGGGGAGCAGGTGCGCTTCTTTGCCGCTGATCTTACGAAGGACGCGGGATGGAAGGAAGCAGCGACGGGTTGCGACTATGTGCAGCATATTGCTTCGCCGTTCCCGGCGAGTATACCGAAGGATGAAAATGAGTTGATTGTGCCGGCGCGCGAAGGGGCGGTGCGCGTGCTGTGCGCGGCGCGGGATGTGGGCGTGAAGCGCGTGGTGCTGACGTCGTCGTTTGCGGCGATCGGCTACGGGCAGCCGGAGCAGACGAAGCCGTTTGATGAAACGAACTGGACAGACTTGAACGGCGAAGGACTGACGGCGTATGTGAAGTCGAAAACGCTGGCCGAACGCTCGGCGTGGGAGCTCCTTGCGAAGGAAGGCGGTGGACTGGAGCTGGCGGTGGTGAACCCGGTGGCCGTGTTTGGGCCGGTTCTGGGCGCGGATTATGCCACGTCGATTTTGATTGTGCAGAAGATGATGGACGGCGCGATGCCGGGTTGCCCGCGGCTGGTGTTTGGCGGCGTGGATGTGCGCGATGTCGCCGATCTGCATCTGCGTGCGATGACACATCCGGCGGCAAAGGGCGAGCGGTTTCTGGCGGTGGCGGGAGACTTTATGTCGATTGCGGATATCGGGCGGATGCTGAAGAGGCGCCTGGGAACTGCTGCGAAACGCGTGCCGACGCGGGAATTGCCGGACTGGCTGGTGCGGCTGGCGGCGTTGAAGGATCCGGCGGTGAAGCAGATTTTGCCGGAGTTGGGGAAACATAAGAACGCTACGAGTGAAAAAGCGCAGCGCGTGCTGGGGTGGAGGCCGCGGTCGATTGAGGACTCGGTGGTGGCTACGGCGGAGAGCCTCATGCGGCTTGGATTGTTGAAGGATAGTGCTAAGAGCGCGGCGTAAAGAGCAGGGAATAGGGAATAGCCACCCCATCGACGAAAGCCTGTCGCTGGGGACCCCGGCAGGGAACAGGGAACAAAGGCAAAGACAACCGCGGGTTCTTCGACTCGTCACCCCAGCGACGAAGACCGATCGCTGGGGGCCTCGACTCGGGTCGCTTCGCGACCTTCGCCCAGGATGAAAAGATTCAGGAAGTGCTCTGGATGACCGCAGTTGATTTGGGTTCGTGCTTTCCCATGTCTCAAAGGCGAGACATGGGGCACCCATGTTCTTGCTGATTGACGCGACAAAAGACAAAAGCAGATCTTTCGCTCCGCTTCCCCCCTGTCTTTGTCAGCGGGCCTCAAACGCGCGTCGCTCAGGATGACAAGTCAAAAGTAAATGCAAAAACAACCGCAGGCCCTTCGACTTCCCTTTACTGCGTTCAGTGAGGATGACAACAGTTAATTGGGTTCGTTGCTTCGCCAGGCCTGAAAATCCAGACCTGGGGCACCCATTTTCTTACTGATCGACGCGACGGAAGAACAACAGCAGGTCCTTCTACTTCCCTTTACTGCTTCAGGGTCGCTCAGGGTGACAGCGGTTAGTCGGGTTCGTTGCTTTCCCACCCTTTCTGCAAACAACGCAGAAAGGATGGGGCACGCATTTTCCTGCGGATCGAGGCGACGGAAAAACAAGAGCAGATCCTTCGACTTCGCTGCGCTTCGCTCAGGATGACAGCGTTTAGTTTTGGTTCTTGCTGCTCAGGATGACAGGGTTGGGAGACTGCAGCAGAATAAGCGGCCTTGACTTGCGCAGGTCAGGAGCGGGAAGATGTGGCGGGTTGCGGGTCTGGGAGCGGTGTGTCGTCGACCTGGCTTTGGACTAGTTCCAAGAAGGCGGCCATTGCAGGGGAGACCCACTTGTCTTTGTGCCAGATGAGGTGGGTGGTCACGTCGAGTGAGGGGCCGGCCCAGTGCAGCGCTTTGAACAGATGCTGGCGCATTTCGCGGGAGATGACGATGGCCGGCAAGAGCGCCAGGCCCATGCCGACGCGCACACATTGTTTCATCGCTTCAATGCTTGAGAACTCGGTGATAATGCCGGGGCGAACGTTCTGCAGCGCGAGAGCGCGATCGAGCTTGGCGCGATAACCGCATCCGGCCTCGGTGAGCAGAAGGGTCTGGCCGGCGAGGTCGGAGGGCTTGACGGTGCGACGGTTCGCGAGCGGATGGCTGGGCTCGCCGAAGAGAAAGATTCGTTCGGTGCGCAGAGAGTACGACTTGTACAGCGGATTGGCTACCGTGTCGCACATGTTGATGGCGATGTCGATTTTGCCGGCTTCGAGTTCGGCGGCGAAGCTGTCGCCGATGTGGGGCACAAACACGAGCTCGACGTTGGGAAAGCGGCGGCGAAAGACGCGCAGCACCGGCGGCAGGCGGTAGGTGAGGATGCTTTCGGGCGCGCTGATGCGGAGCGGTCCGCTGGGCTCGGCGCCGTTGCGGATGGCGCGCTGGCCATGCTCCATGGCGACGAGAGCCTGTTCGGCGAAGGGTTGAAAGCGGCGGCCCGCATCGGTGAGGGTGACGCGCCGTCCGAGGCGATCGAAGAGTGGGACGCCGAGCTCTTCTTCGAGTGCCTTGATCTGCGCGGTGACGTTGGATTGCACCGTGTTTACTTTTTCAGCGGTGCGGGTAAAGTTCAATTCCTCGGCGAGGGTGCGAAAGATTTGCAGCTGGCGAACTTCCATGGCGTTTTGAAGACCTCCGCATTGCGTCCAGGTAAATTGGGTGCAGACGAACTGCGCGCAAGAACCGGATAGCGGGCTCGATTCAAGATCGGCAAGCATCAGGTGCATGAAAGGCGCCCTTACTGTTCGCCTGGTTACGTCAAGCTGGAGCGTTTCTGACGCCATCTCCAAACCAGATGGAAAACATCATAGCAATCTATTGGACAGATTGCACGGACGGAGCCAGACTCGCAGCATGAGAGTCGAGCTTCCCCGCCAGCCTCGCAGGCCGGCAAAACTTCTCCTGATGATTGCGCTCCTGATCTCCGCGTGTTCCAAGGACAGGGCGTTTGCACAAGCACCAGCGCACATAGAGCCGCGCGCCACGCTGGTGATCTTTGCCGATAAGCGCATGGCGGACGGCGAGTGGGCGGCGCTGTTCGAGGCGCTCGAGAAGGGCGCCCGGGACGCAGCGGAGGAAGCGCCCTCGCTCAAGGGTGGCGCCGACCTGGTGCGCGGCGACACGATGGAGCGCGGACTGATGGCGAGCCATCCAATTTCGGTGTATCTGCATGGCAACTGCCGGCTGATCGCGATGCCGCGGTATACGCCGGTGGGCGCGTTGGGATGGGTGTGGCGGGTACATGGGCGGATTGAACCTTTCATTCACGTGGATTGCACGGAGATTGCCCAGGAGCTGGGGCCGCTGGTGCTGGGGATGAACAGCAAGCGGCGCGACACGGTGATGGGTGAAGCGATGGCGCGGGTGATTCTGCATGAATGGGTGCATGTGGCGACGCAGAACGCGGGTCACGCGGCGCATGGGGTGGCGAAGTCCAGTTTTGGAATTGCGGATTTGCTGGCTGAGGATGAGGAAGTGCGGAGGGACCCGCGCATGCTTCGGGAAAGATTGAAGCGGATGTGAAGACAGAGAATCAGTGAACAGTGAAACAGTGAGCAGGGAAAGTTTTGCGCTTTCCCGCCCTTTCCGCTGAAAGAAGCGGAAAGGATGGGGCACCCATCTTCTTACTGATTGACGCGAGAAAAACAGAAGCAGGTCCTTTACTCCGCTGAAATGCGCTTCGTTCAGGATGACAATTCGAAAGCAGAGGCAAATGCCGCTCCGCTTCGGCTTCGCTCAGGGCAGGGGTTCGGCGCCTCTTCACTGCATTCAGGGTCGCAGAGGATGACAGCGGTTAATTTGGGTTCGTGCTTTCCCACCCTTTCTGCAAAGAACGCAGAAAGGATGGGGCACCCATCTTCTTACTGATTGACGCGAGAAAAACAGAAGCAAGTCCTTTACTCCGCTGAAATGCGCTTCGTTCAGGATGACAATTCGAAAGCAGAGGCAAATGCCGCTCCGCTTCGGCTTCGCTCAGGGCAGGGGTTCGGCGCCTCTTCACTGCATTCAGGGTCGCAGAGGATGACAGCGGTTAATTTGGGTTCGTGCTTTCCCA
>OBLW0100000613.1_pt1 | contig 30335 bp, 28 predicted proteins | sample 1520161 | NCBI WGS metagenome assembly OBLW01 (sample SAMEA3539309, study PRJEB22396) | soil metagenome | biome: tundra; feature: field; material: soil | place: USA | collected 2010-05 | depth 0.15 m
CCATGCGTCACAAAGTTGCAGGATATAAACTCGGACGGAACACGGCGCACCGGCGCTCTCTGCTGCGCAACCTGGTCACCTCGGTGATCGTGGAGGAGCGCGTCGAAACGACTGTGCCCAAGGCCAAGGCCGCGAAGCCCATTGTCGAGAAGATGATCACGCTGGGCAAGCGTGGCGATCTCGCCGCGCGGCGCCTGGCTGGCGCTTATCTGATGACCGATGAGGCCCTGGTGAAGCTATTCGACACGGTCGGGCCGCGTTTCGGCGACCGGCAGGGCGGGTATACGCGCATCATTCGCACTGGCTGGAATAAGGGTGATGGCGCGGACAAGGCTTTCCTCGAACTGCTGGGGAGCGAGAAAGTTCTCGACGAGAAGAAAGAAAAGCGCGCCGAGGCCCGCGCCAAGAAAGCCGCCGAAACCAAAAAAGCCATGGAAGACGCGGAGGCGCAAGCCCAGCACGATGGCGGGATCGAGCCGGTGAAGGACGAAGACAAGAAAGAGTAAGTGGTCGAGTTTTGTGGGAGGCGCGGCCTACGGGCCGCGCCTTTTCTTCTTGCGGCATAGTTTGCCGCACTCGTACATGTCCCACCGTGTCTACCAATCGTAACCTTCCCTCCCTGTGGCGATCCCCATAAACTTCTTCTAATGGCCTTCACGCGCACACAGATTGGGATTGCCGCCAGCGCCGGGGTTCTGCTGGTGGGAATATTTGTCGGCTACTTATGGTGGCTGAGCAATCAGGGACCAGTGCTCGCGCGTTCGGAGGATCACGATCCCCTGACGGGGCTGCCGGTCAGCATCAAGATGAATCCGCTGCGCGACCGCTCGACTGAGCACGCAGCGAACAAGTTCCTGCACGAGATACGCGACGGCCACTGCGATGACCTGCTGAATAAGTGGGAACACGATTACCACAAGAAATACGCGAAGTATATTTGCAGTTCGGAGGCGCAGCACCCGCTGCTCTCGTGGGAACTGGTGGATTGGGAAGATGCGCCGCCGCTGGTAATCCTCCACTATCGCGGTAAACGGCCCAGCAACGCGGACCCGACTCAGCCCGGAATCGATCAGGATCTCTTCACCCTTACTGTCGAGCACAAGCCCGGCGAGTGGGTCGTGACTAAGTACGACGCGATGTACTAGAAGCAGTTCTTCGTTCTCAGTTCCAGTTTCACGACGCGATGGAGTGAAACTCCCTTTGGTTGTTCGTCTGATCTTGTGCTCGATCCTTCCTCTCTTTTTCCGTGACCCAATGTCCGTGGTAAAACGTTTCTATGTCTGTACCGTCCCCTGAGTCCCAGCCTTCCGCTGCGCGCAACATCTACGCGTTCGGAATCACTTCTTTTCTGAACGACACTGCGTCCGAAATGGCGTACTGGGTGCTGCCTGCGTTTCTGGTTTCGCTAGGTGCGGGGCCGGCGCAATTGGGGTTGATCGAGGGGCTGGCCGAGAGCGTTGCGTCGTTCGCGAAGCTTTTCTCGGGATATCTCACGGACCGCATCGACCGGCGTAAACCACTCGTCGTGGCTGGATATTTCGTCGCGAATGCGGTGAAGCCGTTGCTCGCGGTGGTCGGCGCGTGGTGGCACATTCTGCTAATCCGGTTCGCCGACCGGCTGGCCAAGGGAGTGCGCGGGGCGCCGCGCGATGTGATGGTTGCGGAATCGGTGCCGAAGGAGCGGCTGGGATCGGCCTACGGTCTGATTCAGTCGATGGATTCCGCGGGCGCGATCGCGGGGCCGCTGGCGGCACTGGTGCTGCTCGCTCGTTTCGGAATCCGAGGCGTGTTTTGGGCTGCGGCCATTCCCGGTGCGCTGTGCGTGATGGTGGCTTTGTTCGGGATCCGCGAGACCAAACGCCGGTCGCAGAATAATTTCGATCTCAAACCTGGGAAGAAATCTGCTGTTGTTTCCGCCGGCGGGCTTCCAGCTTCGTTCTACATGGTGCTGATTGCAGTGACTCTGTTCTCGCTGGGGAATTCCAGCGACATGTTTCTGGTGATGCGAGCCCAGAACGTTGGCATCCCGGTGGCGCTGGCACCGCTGCTGGGGCTCGTCTTCAACGTGACGTACACGCTTGGGTCGTGGCCTGCGGGATGGTTCAGTGACCATTTTTCGCGGCGCTGGATCGCGGCGGCGGGGTACCTGATTTTCGCGGCGGTTTATTTCGTGTTCGGACGGGCACCCTCGACGCTGGCGATATGGATCACGATGGCGGTTTACGGCTTGTACTATGCGCTGACGCAGCCAGTGCTAAAGGCCCTCGTGGTTGAGACAGTGGGACAGGATGTGCGTGGGCGTGCGCTGGGCGTGTATGCCTTCATGACCAGTGTGGCCACGCTGGCGGCCAGCGTGATCACCGGTGAATTGTGGAAGCACTATGGGGCGGGAGTTCCATTCTATTTTTCCGCGGGGTTGGCCGCGACCTCGGCAATGCTACTGGTGATCCACCGCGGCGCGCCAGCGCTCAAAAGCCCGACAACCGTATGAATCCACCCTGCATCTGATGCAGGTGCGATGGGAATGTAACCGGAGGGAAGAGTCCCCCCTTTCGTCGCACCTGCCGACAGACTGAGTGAAAGCAACGAAAGTCTATCGGCGAATTGGATCTGGCCATCATGCGAAAATTGTCCGCCATTTTATGCTCCGCCGTGTTCGTTTGTCTCGCGCCGGTTCTTCTTGCGACGCTCACCTCCTGCGGTAGCAGCAGCCCCGTATCGACACCGCCGCCGGCCAATCCCACGGTTGCGATGGCGGCCGCTCCAACCGCAATCGCGCAGGGCAGTTCGTCGATGCTTACAGTAACGGCCAGCCATGCGACACAGGTGGTCATCTCCGAGAACATCGACAGCAACACGTTCACGCTGGGTGCCACTGGTGGAACGCAGCCGGTGACTCCAACTGCCACCGTAACCTACACGGCGACCGCTACGGGCGCAGGTGGTACGGCGACGGCGCAGGTGATCATTACGGTGACGGCGAGTGCCGCTGCGCCCACGGTTGCGATGACGGCGAGTCCAACTTCCATCACGCAAGGCAGTCCGTCCACGCTTACCGTGACTGCCAGCAATGCAACTCAGGTTGTGATCTCCGATAACCTCGATGCCAATAACTTCACGCTGGGTGCCACTGGAGGGACGCAGCCGGTGACTCCAACTGCCACCGTAACCTACACGGCGACTGCCACTGGAGCAGGCGGCACGGCGATGGCGCAAGCGATCGTCACGGTGACCGCGAATGCCGGTGCTCCTACAGTCGCGATTGTGGCGAGTCCGACTTCGATTGCGCAAGGAAGTTCTTCAACGCTAACTGTTACCGCCACGAACGCGACGCAGGTGGTGATTTCCGACAATGTTGATAGCAGCACGTTCACGCTGGCAGGGAGCGGTGGAACGCAAGCGGTAATCCCGACCGCGACGACAACCTACACGGCGACGGCTACCGGCGCCGGCGGGACCGCGACCGCTCATGCGATCGTCACGGTAAGCGCGGCGGGATCGACGAATTCGGTGAATCACGTCATCTTCATGATGCAAGAAAACCGTACCTTCGATACGTATTTCGGCATGTTGAATCCGTATCGCGTTGCCCACAACTTCAACGTGGGCGACGACGGCAACACCTACAACGTAGACGGGATTGACGACAAACTGACGACCACGGCCAACCTGGATGACGAGGGAGCGTCTTTCCCGCTGTTTCATACCGTCAGTAGTTGCCTGGATGACATGACCTCCGCGTGGCTGGAAAGCTATGGCGATGTGAGCCGGTTCGATTTCAGCCCTACCCGGGGCATGTTCATGGATGGCTTCGTGCACACTGCCGAGAATTTCGCCAAGAACGCGACCGGGTCGTCCGGCGAAGGATCCTTTACCGATCTGACCGGTCAACGCGCCATGGCGTATTACAGCGATACGAGCGTTTCGGGAACCCCGGAATTGAATTACTTCTACTACATGGCGTCGCAGTTTGCCCTGTCAGACCGCTGGTTCTCTCCGGTTTCCAGCAAGAGCACGCCGAACCGGCTGGCAACCTTGACGGGCGGAAGTACGCAAGGGTTGGTGAGAGATCCGTTCGCCGACGATCACCTTCCGACCCTCGGCGTGCAGACCATCTTTCAGGAACTGGATTCGGCCTCTCCGGCTGTCTCCTGGAGGATCTACTACACGTTGACCGCAGGCGGTTGCAATGTGAGCGATGGGGACTGCGGCAACAAGACGAATCCGAGCCTTTATCCGGTCACCAGCTTTTCGGGTTTCAGTTACTCGAACCTATATGTGTACAGCAACGTCGCGCAAGCGGCGTGCATCCCCCCGACGGTTGGCTCACAGCAAGCTGTGGGCGATGCGTCGAACGCCTTTTGCGTCGACCCGACACACATCGCGCCGTTGAGCCAGTTCTTCACGGATGCTGCTGCTGGAACGCTGGCGAACTTCTCGTATATCGAGCCCGGCTACGGCCTCAACGATGAGCATCCGGGATCTGGCCAGTCGATCTTTACGGGGCAGGCGGAAATCGCAAACCTTCTTAACCAATTCATGAGCAGCGCATCGTGGAGTGATTCGGTGTTCTTCGTCAGCTACGACGAAGGTGGCGGACCTTACGACCACGTGCCTCCAGTTCCATCGCACTCGAACGACAATACAACCACGGCTAACATGGGATTTCTGCCGCTCGGCAGCATTCCGGACATTGCCGGCATCGCTGTCAATCCGGATACCTACGGTCCATGTCTGGCCACTGGTGCGGCGACGGCGCATTGCGATCTGCAATTGACCGATCCTGGCGCAGTTTCCACCGATGCGCCGGCGATACAGGGATTCGCCGCGCAGTTAGGCTTCCGTTTGCCCAACCTGGTGATTTCACCGTTCACGCGGAAACACTACGTTTCGCACGTGCCGATGGACCACACTGCGGTGATCAAGTTTGTGGAGAACCGTTTCATTGGACCGTCCGCGCATCTTACGAATCGGGATGCGGCCCAGCCGGATCTGCTGGACTTTTTCGACTTCACCAACGTGCCGTGGGCGACTCCGCCGGCGGCATCCAGCATTCCGGTGCCTCCGGCGGTGGGATCAACATGTACGCCAGCGACGATGTAGGGATTCGCCCGCCGCTTTTCGGCGGTGACGCCTTAGAACCATTTCACTGACAAAAACAAGAGGATCTGCGCGCCGATTCCGGCGCAGGTGTCCAGCAGAACGTCGCGCGGCGTACCTGTGCGTGACGGGATGAAGCTCTGGTGCCACTCGTCGAGGCTTGCCACCAACGTGGTTCCCAGGACCGCCATCGCCGACCAGCGGATCGTCCATCTCGCGTTTCTTATGCATGGCAGAGTCTCGCGCCAGGCACGGAACAGAAGAATGCTCAACAAGCCATAGCCGACGACGTGACCTCCCTTACGGATATAGAAATGCCAGTGCTCGAAGTGGGCGTGGTCCACCCGGAAGAAAAAATGCAGCAGGGGATAGAGGAAGCGGCCGGTGTTGTGGGAGGAGAGATAGGTGGTCGATTCAATGGCGATGACGACCAGCCATAGAATTGCGGCGATCCAGGCTTTCAGGGCATGGTGGCGGTCGGGTATCAATCGCGATCCGGCCGGGTTGAAGATGAGTCAGGCACGAAGGCCCTCAGGGGATGAAGCTCGAGATCGTTGAGCGGCGTTACGGCACGACTGGAAGTCGTGCCCTTTCCGATCGCTCCCCCGTCAACGGCCACGCCCAGCGGGCTATTCAATCGCATAGTTCGGAGCCTCGCGGGTGATCATCACGTCGTGGACGTGGCTTTCGCGAAGGCCGGCGCCGCTGATGCGCACGAAGCGAGTCTTCTGCAGCAGTTCTGGAATCGTGGCGCATCCGCAATAACCCATACCCGATTTCAATCCGCCGACCATCTGATGGACGATCATCGCGACCGAGCCGCGGTAGGGAACGCGTCCTTCAATTCCCTCGGGGACGAGCTTGGCGAGGCGGTTGGAATCGCCGTCGGACGCGGAGATCGAGGCGGAGGAATCGCCTTCGGTGCTCTGGAAATAGCGCTCGCTCGATCCCTGAGCCATGGCGCCAATCGAGCCCATGCCGCGATACGACTTGAACGAACGCCCCTGATAGAGAATCAGTTCGCCGGGACTCTCATCGGTGCCGGCGAAGAGCGATCCGATCATGACCGCGCTCGCGCCCGCAGCCAGAGCTTTGGTGACGTCGCCGGAGTACTTGATGCCGCCGTCGGCGATGATGGGGACGCCGGAATCTTTTGTGGCCCGGTAAGCTTCGGCGATGGCGGTGATCTGCGGCACGCCTGCGCCGGTTACCACGCGCGTAGTGCAAATCGATCCGGGACCAATGCCAACTTTGATGCCGTCAGCGCCGGCGCGCGTCAGTTCGCAGGCACCGTCGAAGGTGGCCACGTTACCCGCCAGCAGATCGATGTGGGGCAGTTTCGATTTCACCAGCTTCACGGCGTCGAGAACTTTTGTGGAATGACCGTGGGCGCTGTCGATGGCGAGGACGTCGACTTTGGCCTCGGCGAGTTCCTGCGCGCGCTCCAGGAAATCTCCGGTGGCACCGATGGCCGCGCCTACGCGCAGGCGTCCCTGGGAATCTTTGGCGGCGTTGGGATACTTCAACTTCTTCTGGATGTCCTTAACTGTGATTAAGCCCTTCAGGTTGTACCTGTCATCGACCACGAGAAGTTTCTCGACGCGGTGCTGGTGGAGAATTTTTTCCGCATCCTCCAGCGTGGTTCCTACCGGCACGGTGATGAGATTCTTTTTGGTCATCACTTTGTCGATGGGAATGTCGAAGCGGGTTTCAAAGCGCAGGTCACGGTTGGTGAGAATGCCGACCAGTTTGCCGTGCTCGGTGATGGGCACGCCGGAAATCTTGTACTTGCGCATGACTTCGAGCGCGTCGCTGACGCGGTCGGTGGGTGACATGGTTACGGGGTCGACGATCATGCCGCTTTCGGAACGCTTTACCTTGTCGACTTCATTCGCCTGCTGCTCGATGGTCAGGTTGCGGTGAATAATGCCAAGCCCGCCCTGCTGCGCCAGCGCGATGGCCATGTGCGACTCGGTGACGGTGTCCATGGCGGCGCTGACGATAGGAATGTTCAAGCTGATGTTGCGGGTGAGTTGCGTCTGAGTGCCGGCCTGCGCGGGGATGACATCGGAGCGGGCGGGCAGCAGAAGGACGTCATCGAAAGTAAGAGCTTCAGGAACGGGAAAATGAATCATAGGTTTCTCGGAAACTCTCCCAGCCGTATGGGTGATCCTTCATTCTAGAGAGGGCGGGGGATTGAGGCAAATCGGAGTGGACGATCGAGTACCGGCGCACTTACTTGAGCTGCGCAAGCCAGACCGTTCGACCGCCGTTCGCAGGGGCTTCAACGACATGAGAGACGACCGCGAATCCGTTCTGGTGCAGAAGCGAACGATACTCGGCTGTATCCAGGCTTCCATGGTAAAGCGGTTCGCCCTGAAACGTTCCGATTGCTTCCCCGTGTACAGTGCCGCTGGTGAACATCAGGGCGTCGTGCGGAGCGGCATGCGCCCTGAAAATGTCGAACATCGGGCGTTGATCTTCCGGGCATAGATGAAAGAAGCTGTCCCATGCCAGGATGCCGTCAAGGCTCCGGCTGAGAGAGAGGGTTCGCATATCGTTGACGATCCAGTTTTGATCGGGAAAACGCGACTTGCAGAGGTCGATGAGAGCTGGCGACGAATCCACGCCAGTCACATGGCAGCCTTTTTCGATGAAGTACCGGGCAATCGGCTCGGCAGAACCGCATCCAAGGTCGAGGATGGACGCTCCAGGTTGCAGAAGGGCCAAGAAGCGGTCGAGCCAAGGCTTTTCCAAAAGGTCGCGTCCTCGTTCGCGGTCCCAATGGTCGGCATGCCGCTGATACAGGCCTATGATTCGCTCAGCTGGGGAGTCCACATCAGAACGCTAACATGCTCCCGGCGCTCGATGATCGGCAAACTACAAGCAATTACACCAAGCAGAATAACCCGTGGCGCGCTCCGTCCTCCTCGTTTGTCTTTTACCCCTCAGGCGCGTATATTAGAGAACTGAGAACTGTTGTGTACTACCGGCATTTGGCGAAGCACACCAGTGGGCGCAAGCCCACTTTTTAGTTTGGGCCCTTCGGTTGTTGCCGCCATCGCCCGTAAGCTATTGGATACATGGCGCTTGACGTTGAACGTGTGCGGGAAATCGCGGAGCGGGTAGCCCTCTCCAGCGGGCTCGAAGTGGTCGAAATCGAGTTCCTGGGCGGTGGCAAGGCGCGCATGCTGCGGGTGTTTTTGGACAGGCCCGCCGCGGGGACGGATCCGCTGGCCGGGGTTACGCACGAAGACTGCGCCAACTTCAGCCGTGAGTTTGGCACGATCCTTGATGTCGAGGATGCCATGCCCGGCTCGTACACACTGGAAGTTTCGTCGCCGGGCCTGGATCGGAAGTTGGTCAAGGCCGCGGATTTCACCCGTTTCACCGGCAGCCGTCTGAAATTGACGACCCGGCAACCGGTGGATAACAACCGCCATTTTGAAGGACGGCTAGAGAGTTTCAAGGACGGTCGTCTGACGCTGGATTTGAGCGTGGCCAGCCACAAGTCGCGCAAGAAGATGGGCGCGGTGGCCGGCGAGAAGATAGAAATCGAGTTCGCCAACGTGGACAAGGCGAATCTGGTGCCGGAGATCTAGAGGCCGGCGTCCGGCTCTCGGCTTCTTGCTTCCGGTGTCGATGGCAGCTAAGTTTTTTCCCGGAAGCCGGCAGCCGAACGCCGGAAGCCGACTTTCATAACGGAATATTTATGGCAAGCGAGCTCTATAACACGATCGACGCACTTAGCCGGGAAAAAGGCATTGATCCGCAGATTGTGGTCAGCGCGGTGGAAGACGCCATTGTCATGGCCACGCGCAAGTACTACAAGTCGCAGGAAAATCTGCGGGCCAAACTCGACAAGGAAACCGGCAAGATCAATGCCTTCGCGGTGAAGACCGTGGTGGAGACGCCCGAACAGGTGGAAGATCCCAACCTGCAGATCTCGGTAGAGGATGCGCGCAAGGTCGATCCGGCTCTGGAGGTTGGCGGCGAGCTGCTGATTCCGAAGGTGACGGAAGGCATTCTGGGACGCATCGCGGCACAGCTGGCGAAGCAGGTGATTTTCCAGAAGGTGCGCGAGGCGGAACGCGACACGGTCTACAACGAGTACATCGGGCGCGTGGGAGAAATTGTCAACGCGACGGTGAAGCGCGTGGAAGGGCCCGACGTGATTTTCGACATTGGCAAGGCGGAAGCCCGCATGCCGCGCAAGGAACAGTCACGGCTGGAATCGTTTGCCATCGCCGAGCGCGTTCGTGTGGTGATTGCGCGTGTGGAAAGAGCTTCGAAAGGCCCCGGCGTTGTGGTTTCGCGTGCCGCGCCGGAACTGGTGCAGCATCTGTTCCAGACCGAAGTTCCAGAAATTTACGACGGAACGGTAGTGATTCGCGCGATTGCCCGCGAAGCCGGCGAGCGTACCAAGATCGCGGTCATGTCTAAGGATAAGGACGTGGACGCGGTGGGCGCTTGCGTCGGCATGAAGGGGATGCGCGTGCAGTCGATCATCCGCGAATTGCGCGGAGAAAAGATCGACATCATCGAGTATCACGAAGACGCGGTAACCTTCGCCGAGAAGGCGCTGCAGCCCGCGAAGGTGAGCCGCGTGACCGTGGTCGATAGCGCGGACAAGCATCTCGAAGTTGTCGTCGATGACAGCCAGCTTTCTCTTGCCATTGGCAAGAAGGGGCAGAACGTCCGGCTGGCGGCGAAGCTGCTCGGCTGGAAGATCGATATCAAGAGCGAGGAAGAGAAGCGGCAGGAAGTCGAATTGCAGATGGCGGCGATGGTTCCGCAAGCGTCGACTCCTCTGGAGAACGTTACTGGCTTGGGCGAAGGACTGGTGGAGAAGCTCAGCGCCGCGGGCGTAACTACTGTCGAAGCTCTTGCCGATATGACTCCGGAACAGCTCGAGGCCATTGAGGGCATTGGGCCTAAAACAGTGGAAAAAATCAGTCTCGCGGTGAATAATTACTTTGCGAGCCTGGAAGCGGGTGCCACCGATGGAGAAGTTCCGGCGGAGGGCGTGACCGCAGAGGGTGTAACGGAAGAAGCTGCGCCGGAAGCTGCCGATGTGGCGGCCGGCGAAGTTGCCGCGGAAGAAGAACCGGCGGCGGCTCCTGAGGCGACGGCGGAAGCCGAAGCCGCCTCGGACGAAAACAAGGAAGAGCATGGGCCGAACGATGGCTCTGCTCCCGAAACAACTGAATAGTCATGGCACGCGCGGACATCTTCGATGGCGTGCGAGTGCAGGACGCTGACTCCGTGAGGCTGCAATGAAGACCTAAGCGCAACGCGGGGTACAAGAAAGGCCGGATGAGCAAGGTTCGAATCAACGATCTCGCCAGGGAGCTGGAAGTTAAAAGCAAAGCCATTCTCGACGCACTACCCATCGTCGGGGTGACGGAGAAGAAGACCCATTCCAGTTCGCTCGAGGAGCATGAAGCGGAAAAAGTACGGGCCCACATCCGCGGCTCGTCCGAAGCACAGTCGCCGTCCGCCCGGTCCGCCCGCGCGCTGCGCGGCGAAGAAGAAATCAGGACCAAGATCGATTTGTCGCATATCTCCCGGCCGGGAGATGTGCTGAAAGCTATCACGCAAAAGAAGGAAGCCGCAGCGGCCCCGCCTCGGCTAGCTCCGCCCCCTGTGGCGGCAAAGCCTGCCGTTGTACCTCCGTCTCCAATGGCGAGACCAACGCCGCCTCCGGCGGCGCCTCCGATTCCGGCAGCGGCTGTTGCAGCGCCACCGCCGGCCCTGCGGCCCGAAGTGGTCGCTCCCATGGTGGAGAAGCCCGCTGCACCCCTGACTTCACCTGCGGCTCAAACTGCGCCAGCGGTTCCAGCACAACCGCGTCCGGCTACGCCTTTTCCCGCTGCTCTGACACCGCCAGCGCCTTCGGTTACAGCATCTGCCGCACCTCAACCTCCAGTGGCCGCGCCGCGTTCGGCTGCGCCCCCTGCGGTTACGGGCCCGCCGCAGCCTCCGGCGCCGCGCATGATTGTTCCCCAGACGGGACCGCGCCCGGTGTACAAAGCTCCGCCGCCGCGGCTGATCGCGCCCGTGGCACAGACGAACGCTCCCGTAGGCACCATGCGTCCCGCGCCCGGACGTCCGGTTCCGGGACAGCCAATTTTTCAGCGCCCGCGTCCGCAGGTACCCGGCGGAGGTCCGCCGCGGCCGTTGCGCCCGGGTGAACGCCGTCCGATGCATCCTACGCGTCAGGCGCCTGCCGGTGCCCGTCCTCTCGGTGTTGGTCCGGGGCTTCCGCCTCCAGGACCAAGTCGTCCTGGAAGCCGTCCGGGTGCTCCGGCGCGCCGGCCGGGCCAGCGCTATGTTCCGCGCGGCGTAAAAGAAGGCCCAATGAAGGGCTACACGCCGCCGCCGCGCATGGTGGTGTCGAATGAGCCGATGCCGATCACGCGCAATATCACGATTACGGAAGGCATCAGCGTTAAGGATCTGGCGGAGAAACTCGATATTCGCGCGAAGGATTTAATCTCGCGCCTGCTCGGTCGCGGCGTTTTCGCCACCATCAACCAGACGCTCGACGCCGAACTGGCGAGCGAAATGGCGCGCTTCTTCGGGGCTGAAACGAATGTGATCACGTTCGAAGAGCAGGCTTCGAAAGACATTGACGCAGCCGCAGGGAGCGGGGAAGATTCCGCGGTTGAAGTCACGCCGCGTCCGCCGGTGGTCACGATCATGGGTCACGTCGACCACGGCAAGACCACGCTGCTCGATTCGATTCGCCTCACCAGCGTTGCGGAAGGCGAAGCGGGAGGCATCACGCAGCACATTGGCGCCTACAAAGTTCGAATCACCGATAAGGAATCTCCCGCCTTCGGGCGCGAGATCGTGTTTCTCGATACGCCGGGTCACGAAGCGTTTACTCGCATGCGGTCTCGCGGAGCGAAAGCCACGGACATCGTGGTGCTGGTCGTGGCCGCCGATGATGGCGTCATGCCGCAAACTGTGGAAGCCATCGATCACGCGCACGCCGCCGAGGTTCCCATCATTGTCGCGGTAAACAAAATCGATAAGCCGGATGCCATGCCCGACCGCGTGAAGAAACAACTTGCCGATCGCGGCCTGGTACCCGAAGAGTGGGGCGGCAAGACGGTGTTCGTCGACGTTTCGGCGAAGAAGAAAACGAATCTGAACCTGCTGATGGAAATGATCTGTCTGGTGGCGGATCTGGCAGAGTTGAAAGCGACTCCCGAGCGCGCTGCGACCGGCGTAGTGTTGGAAGCGAAACTCGATCGCGGCCGCGGACCTGTGGCCACGGTGCTGGTGCAGAACGGCACGCTGATTGCCGGCGACAACTTCGTGGTGGGCAACGTTTACGGCAAGATCCGCGCCATGTTCGACGATCGCGGGGCGGCGCTGGCATCCGCTCCTCCATCCACGCCGGTCGAGATTCTAGGTATGGAAGGTCTGCCGCAAGCCGGGGATCAGTTCGTCGTTGTCGCGGATCGCGACAAGGCCAGGGGCATCTCCGAATATCGCGAGCAGAAAGCCCGCGAAGCTGCGCTGGCCAAGAGTTCACGCGTGTCGCTGGAAGGATTGGCCGAGCAGATCAAGACGGCCGGCACCAAGGAACTGAACATCATCCTGAAGGGCGATGTGCAGGGCTCGGTGGAAGTGCTCAGCGATTTGCTTTCGAGACTTTCGAACGAGAAGGTTCGGCTGAGACTGCTGCGTTCGGGCGTGGGCGCCATCACCGAAACCGACGTGCTGCTGGCCTCGGCGTCGAATGCCATCATTATTGGCTTCAACGTGCGGCCGGAGCGCAAGGCGCAGGAACTGGCCGAGCAGGAAGAAGTCGACATCCGCCTGCACTCGATCATTTACGAACTGCAGGACGAGATCAAGCGCGCCATGACGGGCTTGCTCGAACCGACCATCAAGGAAACCTACCAGGGACGCGCCGAGGTGCTCGAAGTCTTCCGCATCCCGAAGGTGGGAACCGTTGCGGGTTGCCGCGTGACCGATGGGCAGATCAAACGCGATTCCGAAGTTCGCCTGCTGCGCGACAGCGTGGTGGTGTTCAAGGGCAAGATCGGATCGCTGCGCCGCTTCAAGGACGACGCCAAAGAAGTCACCAACGGCATGGAATGCGGCATTTCGATCGCGAACTACGGCGACATCAAAGCGCGCGACGTGATCGAGGCGTTTGCCACGGAGCGGATTGCCGCCGAAGCGATGGTGTAGAAGTTTTGAGTTTCCAAGTTTCAGGTTTCTAGTGAACTCGATCCGGGTGGGTGTCTGCTGCTCACCCGAAACCTGAAACTTGAAACTGCATGCCCATCGCTTTCCTCACCCTCGAACTCCACATCGAAGCTGCGCAGTCGATTAAGGACAGGCGCCAGGTCGTGCGCAGCTTGAAAGATCGGCTGCGCACCAGCTTCAACGTTTCGGTCGCCGAACTCGATGCGGCTGAACTTTGGAACCGAGCCACCATCGGAGTGGTCAGCATCTCCAACTCGCGCGACTATCTCGACGGCCTGATGAAGAACGTGGAGCGTGCCGCCACCCGCATCGCTAACAACCACGGCGCGGAGATCGCTGATTCGTTCGTCGAATATTATTGAGATCGGCGTCTATCGTCCCGATGGCATCGAATGTGACGATATGGGCTTGTCGAAGAAAGCCAGCTCCATAAGACCCCTATACCGCGTCGGGCTGTGGGTTTGTGCGCTAGCCCCAGCGACTTTGGTGACGGTTGCAATGGAGGGTTTCAATCCGCACGCTGCGCCCGGTATTGTTCTTTCGGTCTTCCTGATCACGTGGCTCGCATCCTATTTTGTTGGGCATTGGATTATGTTGGAGCGGCCGGACGAACTCAGAAAGAAGTACCCGATCAGTAGCAAAGAACTGCGCAGGAAAAACAGAGAGTTTTACGACAACCTGCCCCATTGAGATATTTGTGCCCACGGGATCGGACTCGCTGAGCGTCTGCAACACTCCCTAACACGTTGTTACCTCCGTACTTAACTCCTCCCCAGGAAAGCGGGCGACAATAGCGCTTCAGGGATCACACACTTCGACTCGATTTTCTGTTATTCTCATGCGTTTTACCTGAGGTGCGGAATCTTGGAGAAGCGCGGGCTCAAGTACCATCGCGGGCGGGTCGGCGAAGCTCTGCGCGAGGAGATTGAAACGCTCGTCGAAGGCGAGTTGGCGGATCCGAGGATAGGGCTGGTGAGCGTGACGGCCGTCCACATCGCTGATGATGGCCGCTCCGCGCAGGTTTGGGTGAATGTCGAAGGCGACGAGGTGGATGCGGATGAAAGCCTCGAGGGACTGGAAGCCGCGAAGGAATACATCCGGCATGAACTGGTGGAGCGCTTGCACCTGAGACGCGCTCCGGAGTTGTATTTCCGGCTGGATCGCGCGGAACAGGAAAAGGCTCGAGTCGAAGAATTGCTGGCGCGGGCAAAAAAACGAAACAAGGCCCGTAAGGGACCCGGTGGAAAAAAAGCATAGCGGCGTCGAGGATGTACTCCGGCAGATCGGACAGCATGAACGTTTCGTGCTGACGTCCCACGCCCGTCCCGACGGCGACGCGATAGGATCGGCACTCGCCTGTTGCCAGGTTCTGCGCGCCATGGGGAAGCACGCCGATGTTGTGTTGCATGATGGCGTTCCCCGTATCTACCGCTCGCTTCCGTTCGCCGATCAGGTAGTGCAGTCCAGCCAGGTGGTGGGCAGTTACGATTCGGCCATCATCCTGGAGTGTGACAGCATTCATCGCACCCGGCTGGAAGGCCTGGAGAACCGGTTCCTGATCAGCATCGACCATCATGTCAGCGGGCGTCCGTTTGCCCACCTGAACTGGATCGATCCGCATGCTGTGGCCACCGCGGAAATGGTTTTCCGCCTGGCGCGTCAAGCTGGCGTGAACTTTTCTCCTGAGATTGCCACTTGTCTTTACACCGCACTGATGACCGATACCGGGTCGTTCATGTTCCAAGGCACGAACGAGAATACGTTCGCCCTGGCTCGCGAGCTTGTGTTGGCAGGTGCGGATCCGGCACACTGCGCTCGCGGGATTTATTTTGCGCATTCCGTCGGTAAGATCCGGCTACTCGGCGAGGCCCTACGCAGTCTGAGTGTGGAAGGGTACATCGGCTATGCGTGGGTGACGCAGAAGCAGATGGAACGCTGCGGTGCGATCGAAGAAGACTGTGAAGGATTGGTGAATTACGTTCTCTCCATCGGCGGCGTCGAGGTAGCGGCGTTTTTCCGGGAGATGCCCGAGGGGCGATACCGCGTCAGCCTGCGCAGCAAAGGCAAACTCGACGTCGCGCGCGTTGCCGAAAGTTTCGGCGGCGGAGGCCACGAGTGCGCCAGCGGGTGCTCGGTCGACGGCCCACTCGCCGAGGCCGTGCGCCAGATTCTGTTCCAGCTTCGCCGCGGGCCTTCCGTACAATAGAAAAAACCATTGTTGATTTTTGATTGCTGATTGAAGAGCCTGAACTGCCGGGGCTTTTCAATCAACAATCAACAATCATCAATCAACAATTCCCTGATGACCAACCGCACCCGCACCGACGTGTTGCTAATCGCAGGCTTCTGTGCGTTTCTGTTTTTCTACGGCATGGGCCAGTTTGGATTGATTGGCGCTGATGAGCCGCGCTACGCGCAGGTGGCGCACGAGATGCTCGAACGACATGACTGGGTCACGCCGGTTCTCGGCGGCCATGCGTGGCTGGAAAAGCCTCCGCTGTACTACTGGCAGGCGATGCTGGCTTATTCAGCATTCGGCGTGAGCGATGTGGCGGCGCGGGTCCCCGGGGCAGTGGACGCAACGCTGCTGGTGATTGCCGTGTACCTTTTCTTTTGGCGATTTCGGCGCGGCGTGGAAGTGGATGCTGCGCTCATCACGGCTTCCTGTGCGGGAGTGATCGGATACGCCCACGCCGCCTCGATGGACATGGCGCTGGCCGCAACTTTCTCCATTGGAATGCTTGCGTGGTGGGCCTGGCGCGAAAGCGGGAAGCACTTCTATCTTGCGCTTTTCTACGTCTGCATGGCGCTGGGGATGCTTGCCAAAGGCCCTGTGGCGCCGTTCTTGGCGGCGGCCGTTATCGTACTCTTCGCCCTGGGAACTCGCCGGTTTCGCATTGTCGTAAGAACGGTATGGCTGCCAGGCATCCTTCTATTCTGTGCCATTGCCCTGCCATGGTACGTCGCGGTGCAGATGCGAAATCCGCAGTTCTTTCGCGAATTTATTCTGCAGCACAATCTGGCGCGCTTCTCCAGCGATTTGTATCACCACCGCCAACCGTTCTGGTATTACCTTCCCGTCATGGCTGTCGCGTTTGTACCGTGGACGGTGTTCGTAATCGCGGCCTTCGTCGATTCAGTACGAATCTGGTGGGCGGAACGCAAATCCGTTTCCGCCGACCCTGATCTCGAACTGCAATTCAGAGTGTTTGCGTGCTGCTGGCTCGTCGTGCCGGTGGCGTTTTTTTCGATCTCGCAATCGAAGCTGCCTGGTTACATTCTTCCCGCGATCCCGGCCGGAGCTGTGCTCCTGGCGGAGTATCTGCGCGGGCGTATCGCGCGGGAGGAAGAGGAGCCCCTTTCGAAGGGACTGGTCGTACTGCACGCGCTCGTGGCCGCTGTGCCGATTGTTCCCTCGGTGTTGATCGCCTATGTCATAACGCAGCGGCGATTGCCTGCAGGGCGACCCATGATTGTCGCGCTTGCGGTCGCGTTCGTGCTCTGTGCGGCCATCGCACTGACGCTGGTCAGTCGCTTGCGCCTGCGCATGCTGCGCTTTGTCACCCTCATTCCGGTGGTATTGGCGGTGGCGGCCGTGCTAAAACCCGGAGCGGTGTCGGTCGATCAGAAGCTTTCGGCGCGTCCGCTCGCCGTGGAGTTGGCCGGCGTAGAGACGCATCGGCTTCCGCTGGCGGTCTACGGCGTTTCTCGCGAAATGGAGTACGGGCTCACGTTCTATCGCAACCAGACAACGGTTCGTTACGAAGTGGGCGGCGTTCCGGCGGAGGAACATCTGCTGGTCGCTCCGGCGACGTGGAAGGGGAACGTCGCAGTGCAGACGGCGGGGAGGCGCGTCCTCTTCCTCGGCAACTATGCACCGCAGAATGTGGATTATTATTGGGTCTCCGCGGCAGGAGCAACTCGTTAGCAATGTCCGAGTCGTGTCAATGAACGAGACCTCTGATTTAGAGACAGCTCTGCAATTCGTGACTCGGCGCATCGAGGAAGAAGCAATGCGATCCGGCGAGCCGCTTGCCGACGAGGAACTCCTACTGCTTCTGAACTTACCGACAGATCCCACACTGCCCGATCCGTACTCGATTGACCCCGAATCCCCACCACTTATTGTGCCTCAGGATCTCATGTTCGAGAGGCTGTGTGCGTTGGCAAAGGCGGCCCGCATGCAGGATCTTCAGTTGAATCCCAATGATTGCAACTGGCAATTCGCCAAGGCTGTTACGGAACTAAACCAGCACCCGATGTCCTGGTTGCTCGGCTGGTCAGGAGTGAAGATCCCAAGACCTAGGTGGGATGGCTGTCTGCTAATCGTGGCTGCGCTGGTATCAATATCCGTTTGGATGGTTCTGATGTTCGTAGGCACTGAAACGCGGATACGATTTCGCTGGCTGATTGTTGCCGTTGGTTTCGTAGTTGTCGTGGCGGCTATGCGTTTTGGTACACGATGGCTAGAGAAGTCTCAGCTACGGCGGACAATACAGAGATGCCGCCGAAGCTGAGTCACGCCACTACTCGCCCGAATAGGCTAGTTCTTCCAGTCCCTGTCTGGCAGGAGCTGCAGCCAGCGCGGTGTTCCCGTATTCATATCCTCTTTCGAACGCCTTCAGATTCAGCTCGCGGAAACTCGGAGGCACCGAGTCAGCCACGGCTTTGCGCACGGCGTCTGCAGTCAGAAGTTTCGTGACTGCGGTGAAGAATCCCACCATCACGGAATTCAACACCATGCGTTTGCCGAGTTCTTCAGCGATGCGGGTTGCCGGAATGCTGTAGACCTTGGGGTCGCCCCTAAGGTCGGAGACGCGCACCAGATCTTCCTCGATAATCAGCAGGCCTTGCGGCTTCAGTTCCGGCGCGAAGCGGTTGTAGGCCTCCTGCGACATGACGACCATGATGTCGGGCCGGGTCACGTAGGGATACAGCACCGGCGCATCGGAGAGCACCAGTTGGGCGCTGCAGGCGCCGCCGCGCGCTTCTGGACCGAAGTTCTGCGTCATGGTGGCGAAGCCATCTTCGTAAATCGACGCTGCCTTGCCCAACACTATGGCCGAGAGAATGACTCCCTGACCGCCGAAGCCTGCAACCCGAATCTCGGTTAGCCGCATACGCACTCCATTTCTGGTTCTTCGATGTAGCGCTCGCCCAGCGATTCCACATACTGCGCGCGCATCATGGTTTGGTAGTCGGGACGATCGCGGTCCACGAACTTGCCGACGGCGATCTCTCCGTTGAGCGTGAGTCCCACTTCGCTGGTGGGCGCACCGTGACGGACCTTGCTTTTCTCTTTGTAGAACTTCATGGTATCGAGGCCGTCGCCCATCTTGTTGCGGCGCTGGTACAGCGTGGGGCAGGGCGAGATGACTTCGATGAAGGAGAATCCCTTTTTCTGGAACGCTTCGCTGATCGACCGCGCCAGTTGGCGAACATGGAAAGTGGTCCAGCGCGCAACATATACTGCGCCCGCAGCTTCGACCAGATGCGGCAGGTTGAACGCCGGCTCAAACGTTCCATAAGGATTGGTCGACGTCGTCGCGTGACCCGGTGTCGTCGGCGCTGTCTGGCCGCCCGTCATGGCGTAGATCAGATTGTTGACGCAGATCACTTTCAGGTCGATATTGCGCCGCGCTGCGTGGATCAGGTGATTGCCGCCGATTGCCGACAGATCGCCGTCGCCGGAGTAGACCACAACGTTCAGCTTTGGATTTGCCAGCTTCAGGCCGGTGGCAAACGGAATCGCGCGCCCGTGGGTGGTGTGAAACGAATCGAGCTTCACATAGCCCGCAACCCGGCCCGTGCAGCCGATGCCCGACACCAGCGCGAGCGACTGCAGATCAATCTTCGATTCGATCAATGCGTGGGCGAACGAGTTTACCGTGGTGCCGATGCCGCATCCCGGGCACCAGATATGCGGCATACGGTCGCTGCGCAGAAATTGTTCTACGGGATTGACCGTGTCGTCGGCATTGTTGTCCAGAATGTTCAGCATCGGCTTGCCTCCACGATGGCGTTCAGGATTTCGTCAGGATTGTGGACTCCGCCGCCGGCGTGCGAGACGGCGAAGGTTTTCGCTTTGCCGTTGGCAGCGCGTTGGACCTCGTGCACCATCTGCCCGAGATTGAGTTCCGGCACGACGAACGCCTTAACGTGCGCGCTCAACTCCGCAATCTTTTTCTCGGGGAACGGCCACGCAGTGATCAGGCGCAACTTGCCGACTTTCAGTCCGCGGTCGCGCGCCGCGTCAATCGCCCGTTGCGCCACGCGCGAAGTGATGCCATAAGAGACCACGACCACGTCAGCGTCATCCAGTCGGTCTTCTTCGAACAGGCAGATACGGTCGGCGGCGGAACGAATCTTGTTTTGCAGGCGCCGCACCAACTGGTCCTGCCTCTGCGGTGTCATATCGGGATAGCCGCGTTCGTCGTGGGTCAGCCCTGTGACATGGAACTTGTAGCCGTCCCCCGCGTGCGCCATCTCCGGAACCATATCGCCGTTGCTCGCATAGGGCTGGTATTCTTCCACAGATTTGTGGGTGTGCTTGCGCGGAGTGACTTCGATCTGGTCGGCGGGAGGGATGACGACCTTTTCCGTCATATGCCCGACCACCTCGTCCATCATGAACATCACTGGCACGCGAAACTCTTCTGCAAAGTTGAAAGCCTTGATCGTCAGGTCAAAGCACTCCTGCGGCGAGTTCGGGCAGAGCGCGATAATTTCGTAGTCGCCGTGCGATCCCCAGCGCGCCTGCATCATGTCGGCCTGGGCAGGAAGCGTCGGCAGTCCGGTTGACGGTCCGCCGCGCTGAACGTCGACAAACACGCATGGCGTCTCGGTCATGGCCGCGTAGCCGATATGCTCCATCATCAGCGAGAAGCCTGGACCCGAGGTCACCGTGAACGCCTTCGCTCCGCCCCAGACAGCACCTTGCAACGTGATCGAGGCGGCGAGTTCATCTTCCATCTGAATAAAGGTTCCGCCCACCGTCGGCACGCGTGCGGCAAAGCGCTCAACCACTTCGGTCGAGGGCGTGATGGGATATCCGGCCGCGAATCTCGCCCCGGCGGCCAGCGCGCCTTCACAGCAGGCATGGTCACCGTCAAGAAAGTGCGTGCCGGTCAAAACACCGTGTGGATCAGCTTTCATTTCTCACCTCCACCCGCCTGCTGGACCTTGGTTCCGTTGATCGCGAAGTCCGGGCAATACATCCCGCAAAGATCGCAGCCGCTGCATTTTTCCGGATGCACCACGTGCGGCGGATGGTAGCCTTTCGAATTAAAGGCGGAAGAGAGCGCCAGCACTTGCGTGGGACAAAACTCCACGCAAAAGCCACAGGCTTTGCAGCGCTCAACGACAATCGAAACACGTCCTTTTGCCACGAGATCCCCCAGCTAACAGAGTGACAACCACTCCGGGAATTCAACAACGCAGGATATGATTATGCGTTGGAATTGGGTGAAACGGTGTGACTGGCATCACAGAACGAGGTGAGGACAAGCACGACCAGTTCGGAGCCTGAGACTGGCCTAAATGGCAGCAGCTATTGGAGTTAGGGGTTGTTTAGTGCGATATGGGTGTTGCGGATTACAACGTCCGAACCACTCCCAAGTGACAGAGATCACGGAGAGTTGTGAGGCTAGGCATGGGCCAGAGCCGTGAGCCCGCGCCTGTTGCCGCCCCTTGTTCGCCCAGTTTGCCTCTAGTCGGCGAACCAACTACACTCGAAATTTTGCTGCGACTTTCGCCGCTGTCCCTTCACGGCTGCCGCTGCAGGAGCCTTTTGGAAATCCTCGACCTCAGGCACTTTTCTTCCGTGGACTTGCGTCCGTTGCTCGATGACGAGATCCAGGTCTGGTCGCGCCTGCTCTCCTGGGATTACTCGGGATCAGCGGAGATGATTCTGCGCTATGTCGACGCGAAAATCCTGCCCGGCTATGCGGCCGTCGACCGCGGCCGCGTCTTCGGCTACTCGTTTTTTGTATACGAGGGCAGCAAGGGAGTCATTGGCGACCTTTACGTCACCAACGGCACCCGGCTTCCCAACGCCCGCGAGGTCGAACTGAAGCTGCTGACCCACGTGATTGAAACCCTGCAGCAGTCTCCGGGGATTCATCGGGTGGAGGCGCAACTGCTGGCCCATGAAGCCAACGCGGTTTCGCGACCGTTTCTGGAGACGGGATTTCAGCGGCATCCGCGCCTGTTTATGACATTGCCGTTGGGGAAAGTTGCGTCCGAGAAAGTTCCCACACATCCCGAAGTTGAAATTCGACCATGGGTAGACGGCGACTACCAGCCCTCTGCGGCCGTCATTACCGCTGCGTATCGCAGCCACGTCGATGCCCAGATCAACGACCAGTATCACACTCTCAGCGGATCGCTGCGCTTCCTCAATAACATCGTGCGCTTCCCGGGATGCGGCGTGTTCGACGCCGAGTCGTCGTTCGTGGCCCTGGATCGCAAGGCGAAGAGTCTGATCGGTCTGATCCTGTGCTCGCGCGTGCGCAGCGACGTGGGGCATGTCACGCAGGTGTGCGTGCTGCCCGAGTGTCGTTCGCGAGGAATCGGAGAGTCGTTGCTGGCAGCCACCGAAGGCAGCCTGCGAAAGCGCAATTTCGCGCTGCTGTCGTTGACGGTGACGGAAGCGAACGCACGCGCCGTCACCCTTTACCGGCGGCTCCATTTCGAGTCGAAGCGAGTGTTTGACGCGTTTGTGTGGGAGGGGTGAATCGTAGAGACGTTGCCAGCTTGCAACGTCTTTGTAACCATCATTCGGGGAGCCACTGGCAGAGACGTAGCAAGCTACCTCTCTACGAATCGGCTTGCTACCTTCGCAACACCCACATCGCCCAGCCCGCCACGAAGACGCCGCCCAAAAACATCACGAAACAATAGAGGCCGTAGCGCACCATATCGCGCGTAGTCTCGCGGTGAGTGATGCCGAATACGATGGAGGCGAACAGCGCGAACACTGCCGCTGCGCTGAAGTGATTGAGTGTGATGGTCACTGCACCGAACTCCGATTGAAGGTCTTTACTGAGAGCTGAAAGCTGATAGCTGATAGCCGGTTCATTGTTTCTTCCCGATGGCGATGTGGTAGGCGTCGGCGACGGCAATAAAGTTCAGCAATCCCGCGACGATCATGAATTTGGTTCCATAGTCGGCGGTGGCGAATGCGATCGCGCCCTGGCCCCAGTCTGCAGCCAGCGTTACGATATAAAGCCCGCCCGCTCCTACGTCACCAATAAACCCAAGAATGTCGAGAATATCCCCGCCATTCGCTTTATAGATGCGGCCTTGCATTGCCAGCCCGAGCACAAAGAGGGTTGCAATCGACACAAATAGCAGTAGGCCGCGAATCCAGCGCTTCTGGATCATGTGTCCCGCGCCCGGAATCAGCCAACCCACCGCGGGGGCGAGCACAGCCATCATGCTCGCTGGTTCCGATTGCGCTGCTCTCGTTTTTTCTGTCGTGGAATTTGCCATTCAGATGTTCACAATCTCGCGTTGGATTTTCCCGGTCACTTCGGCGGACTTGGCGCGCACCAGCACGTTCACCTCGCTGCGCACGCCAAACTCCGGCAGGTAGATGCCGGGCTCGATGGAGAAGCAGGAGTTGGGAAGAATCTGCCGCTCGTCATGAATCTCGAGATCGTCCATGTTGGCCCCATTGGAGTGCACGTCGGTCCCGATGGAATGTCCCGTGCGATGGATAAAATAATCGCCATAGCCGGCTTTCTGGATGTGTCCGCGGGTGGCGCGATCGACTTCCCATCCCGCGATGCGGCGTCCCCCGTGGATGGCGTCGAGGACGGTCTTCACCCCGGCATCGCGCGCGTCGCGCACAATCTCGAAAACTTCCTGCATACGCGCCGACGGCGCTCCGCCCATGAAACCCATCCAGGTAATGTCGTAGTAGACCGCGTTGGGTGTGCTCTTCTTGCCCCACACGTCGAGCAAAATTAGATCGCCCTCGCGAATCGGCACCGGATGACTGGCATGCGGCTCGTAGTGCGGATTGCCGGCGTTGGCGTTGACCGCAACAATCGGCGGATCGTCGGTGAGAAGATTCTCGCGGGCAAATGCTTCCATGAACCACTGCTGAATCTCGTGTTCCTTGGTGCCGCCATTGCGGACGCGCTTGCCAATCTCCTGAAACGCTGCCGCCACGATCGAGTCAACGCTGTCGCGGGCCGCGAAGTGCGACTGCACCTGCTCCTCGCTCCATGTGGACTCGAACTGCGCGACGAGGTCCGCCGAACTAACGATATTTTTTCCCAAGCCACGCAGCAAGTCGATCGTTCCGCCATCTACGAGGGAGATCGTGAAGACGCTGTTGTTCGGGGAATACTGCATGGCCAGGTCGCGATGTTTCGCCAGAATCGATTTGAGCTGGTCGAATAGTTCCTGCCAGCCGGAATACTGATATTTCTTGCCCGGCAGGGAATCAAGGTGTCCGGCTTCGATCTTGTGTACGAGCTTTACCGGTTCGCCCTCGGCCGGAATCAGATAAAACCAGCGCCGCGTCACCATCAGGCTTGCAGGCAGGCCGAGTACGCGGTAGGCGATGGGATCGCGATGATGATGGTCGTAGAAAAGCCACGCGTCAATATTGCGTTCGCGCAGCGCAGACTGGATGGCAGCAAGGTCCATGGGCAAACCCCTATTGTAAACAAGAGCAAGGATTTGGGCGAATTCGCGTGCGGATCGTGTGCGGATCGTTTATGTGGGGACAGCCGCCCCCGGCTGTCCGGTCGAGCGAAGCTCGACGGCCCCGTCGGCACAGAAGGGAAGAGTTTGGCCAGCAGCGCTTGGCTTCGAGGGAGACTATGTTTTCTCGGCGGCCAGAATTCTCCGCTTCACTGAACCCGGCAGCGTCTCACACGCCGTCCGCAATACCAGCCGCGGAGCCCGCCCTCGAATCTTCATCAGATACGCCACGGTGCGCTTTGCGTCGAATTTCGCAGTCTCTCGCAGCAGCCATCCCAGACCCTTCTGGACCATGTCGTCGTCATCGGCGAGCAGCGAGTCGGAGAGCTTTACGATCTCGGGAAAGAACATCGTTGCCCGCGCCCCGCGAATCAGCGCCACACAGGCCGCCCTCCGGTGCCAGCGGTCGCGCGACTTCGCCCAGCGAAACACATTCTTAACGCGCGCCGGCTTCGCTGCCACCATCGGTGCGATCAGATAATGCACCAGACCGTCATGATCGGCCCAACTGCTGATGCGGTCCAGCCATGACTCGAACATACGGAACTCGCGGTCGCCAAACTGCGCGTCCATCTTCTCGAGAAGAAATACGGCAGCAGCCTTTTCTTCGAGCACTGAGCCGGAGAAGAGTTCATCAGCTACCGACACCAGAAACTCCAGATCGTGCTCTCGCAAAATCTCCCGGCGGCAGCGTCGCACTGCCCGGCGCAATTCGGCCGTATACCAGCCGTGCGACTTGATCTCGTCTTTGAAAAACCACTGCACTCCGGAGGCGTGCTGGGCCGAGCCGCCGTCTTTGAGGATCGATCGGATATCCGTTGCGATTGCGGCTGAACTGTTCTTAGCCTTGGGCATATTCCTGCGGGAAGATCTGCGACTTGGGACAACCTATTCTGGGACGCCGCTGGTTCTCACAAATTTGTCGTACATCCAAAGGCCCGCCGCCGTCGCCATTCCAATGCCAGTGATCCAGAACCAGATCATTTGCGGTTGGTGCTGGACTTCTCCGAAGTGATGCAGAAGAAATCCGCCAAACGGTCCGCCGATCAGCGACCCGATGCCGATGGGCACGAAGGCAAATCCCATGTACGTCCCCTGCTGGCCCGGAGGGGCGAGCCGAGAAATGTATTCATAGTAGCGCGGCGCCTGAATGATTTCGCCCAGCGCCAGAAAGAAGAGCGAGAAGACGGCGCCCCAGATCGTTGGCCGGAAGGCGAGAATCAGCCACGAAAGGGAAGTGATCACAGTGCCCAGAATGACGGCGGGGAATGCAGGTATCTTGCGCGTGAGATAGTTCATCGCGAGAGTCAGACAGATCACGGTCACTCCGTCGACGACCAGAATGATTTCGACATCCGCGTGAGGGTTGATGAAAGCGTGGATGAACCCAGGCAAACTGATGTACTGCTGCCAGAACACGATCCAGTACCCGGTAAAAATGACGAGGAACCACATGAACCGGCTGATGCCCGCCAGCATCATCACGAGGAAGCCGATCCAGATCCACCAGGGTACGCCCCACTCTGGACGAACCCACAGAGCGATACGTAGCACCAGAGCCACCAGCAATACGGGCAACACCAACCGGTAATTTCCCAAGACAACACAGAAATTGCGCGCGACCGTCGCGATGGATGGCGGGGGCGCGTCGCCGGCCTTGCGTGGTTCGCGGAAGAAGAGCAGGACGACAAAAAACATCGCAAAGACGCTGAGCGCAGCCACGCGGTAAACATTCTCGACACCCAGATGGCGGTGAGCCCACGAAGCAAAATAAGGTCCGGCCGCGCCTCCGATGTTCACCATCGTGTAATAAATCGAATAGCCAATCGAGCGAACGTTCTCTTTTGAAGCCCTGGCCGTGGTGCCCACCACGCAAGGCTTGACCAGCGATACGCCGAGCGCCGGAAGAATCAGGATGAAACCGACGAACAGACCGAGCGGCACCGCGTTGCGCACGGGCGCCAACCACGACGCTCCGATCGAACCGATCAGGAAATACGAGGCGCCGAGAATGAGGTAGGCCACCGAAAGAGCGCGGCGAAAGCCGAGCCGGTCGGCAGCGGCGCCACCGAAAATCGCGAGAAACCACACCATGCCGCCGAAGATGCCCGTCAGCGTACCGGTCTGCTCGGTCGAGAAATTCAGCTGCTCCTGCAGGTACAAGGCCAGCGAAGCGAACGCCCCGTAGTAGGCCAGGCGCTCGAAAATCTCGGTGATATTCGCGATCCAGAACGGCCGCTCGAACCCGGTGCGGATCTCCTCGAAGCGTTGAGAGAAGGACAAAGTGGCTCCTGTGTTTTTGTGGCGCGGACACTCCGCCCGCGATCAGCCGAGTAATCGATCGCGGACGTACTGGCCGTTCACCCCGGCGACGCGAATCACTTTATTCCGGCTGCTCTGGCCGGAGGCAATGGTAACGGAAGAGCGCGGCACCTTCAAAAGTTTCGCGAAGAATTCGATGCAGGCCTCGTTGGCGCGGCCTTCCACAGGAGGCGTGGTCAGGGAGACTTTGAGCGCGTCGCCCAGTTCGCCGGTGATGGCGTTCTTCTTCGCGCGGGGATGAACCTTGACAGCGAAGGAGGCACCATTGGGTACGTCGTGAACAGGAATCACGGTTCGCGCCTCAATGCCCAGCCCTCCACATGGATATCAGGAAAAGAGTCAAGACGAGGCCGATACCAATGGCAACATAGATAAGAAGATCACGGAACCTGTTCTGGCTATTTACGGTCGAAGTAGCCCCAAAAGCTTGCCTGACCATCACCAGGATGTAGTGATCCTCTTTTCGCAAGGTCTCAAGCGCATCTTTCCATGGTTGTTCGAAACTCTGGGACCTGTCCCGATCGCGATTTCGAGCACCCCTGAGAAGACTCGCGATCTTTGATTCGTATTCGTTGGGGTCGTAGCTGCGCTCGAACTCTGCATTAACCTCGGAAATGTTGGGCAGGGACGGGCCAATTTCCGTGAAGTACAGCATCTTTCTCTCGACTTCCGAGAGCGATACGTGTTGATAATCAGATTCTTCAAGTACCTTTGAGATTAGAAACTGCTTCGCCGCGGTTGGGTCCATGAGGCTGTCTCCTGGGCGTGCTCTTCCGTCCCTCAGGTTCTTGTTCTTTCTCTTTCTCCGAAAATAGCGGTCCCCACGCGCACGCAGGTAGACCCTTCCTCGATCGCGATTTCGAAGTCGTGCGACATGCCCATGGAAAGCACGTCCATGCCGATCGCGGAAAGCTTGCGCGCGGCGATCGCATCCCGCAATTCGCGCAGCTTGCGGAAGTACAGTCGCGCTTCCTCGGGATCATCCGTGAACGGGGGCACGGTCATCAGCCCGCGAAACTGCAACGCCTCTAGTCGCGCAGAAGCCAATAACAGTTCTTCCAGTTCCCGCGAATCGGGTGCAATGCCGGTCTTCGCGGTTTCGCCACCAACGTTGATTTCGATCAGCACACTCACCTTCTTGCCGGAGCTGTGCGCGGACGCATCCAGACGCTCGGCCAGTTTCACAGAATCGACTGAATCGACCGCAGCGAATAGTTCTGCTGCTTTGCCTGCCTTATTGGTCTGCAAGTGTCCGATCATGTGCCACTCCGTTCCGGTCAGTTCGGCCACTGCGGCCGCCTTCCCCGCAAACTCCTGCACACGGTTTTCTCCGAACAGGCGAAGTCCGGCTGCATAAGCTTCGCGAATGCGCTCGGGTGGATGCGTTTTGCTGACCGCCATGAGAGCGACATCCTCGGGGCGCCGGCCCGTGCGTCGCGCGGCGACCGCGATGCGCTCTTGAATGGCCGCGATGTTCTCGGGGATGGACATCTTGGCGACAAATATAATTGCGAGTCGATCTTCTATTTGTTCTTTGTTGTTTCTGATGTTTGTCAGCTCACATCATCGCCGTGGGTGGCGCCGGCTCGTTCGGATCGCCCGCGCTCGACAGTGGGAGGAAGATCATCAAGCCGGCCAGCAGAGTCATAACCACAATTCCACCCAGATATAACGGATGCTCAAAAATCTGTGCCGATTTGATTTTAGTTGCCCACGCGGAGGCCAAGTGTAGCCACGGTTGCTGGGCATACGACAATGCAATGACTCCCGCCCACATGAGCCCACAGAGGGCTTCCCCGGCGATCAAACCAGAAGCCGTCAACACTCCGGCATTTTCCGCTCGCGCCTGTTGAGCCGTGTTCAAGCCGCGCCGCTTCGCCATCCAATCCCCGATTGCGCGGAAGACTCCGCCGATAAAGATGGCGAACGTCGTCTCGAACGGCAGGTACATTCCCACCGCCACCAACATGGGACTCTTCACCTGCATCATGATCAGTGCGATTCCGAAGCAGACGCCCACCACCACCAGCGGCCATGGCATATCGCCGCCGACTATGCCGATCGCTAGAGTGGCCATCAGCCCGGCTTGGGGAGCGGGAAGCGCTCGACTTCCAAAGCCGAACGCGGTGTGCAGCAGGTAGAGCGGCCAGTACATAACTAAGCTCGCAACCACGACTGCGATCAATTCAGCACTCTGGATCTTGCTGGGTGTGCCGCCGAGGATATAGCCGACTTTGAAATCCTGCAGCAGTTCGCCGGCGACCGCCGCCGACACACAAACCACCGCGGCCACTCCGAGCACCGTGGCCACCCCGGAAATTCCGTGAACGCCGAGCGCAACCATCAACAGCGCGGCGATTATTAAAGTCGATAGCGTGAGGCCGGAAATCGGATTGTTGGAAGAACCGATAAATCCGACCAGATTGCCCGAAACTGTTGCGAAGATAAATCCCACAACCAGCATCACGACTGCGGCCAGCACCGCCGGCCAAACCAGCCCCGAAATATGAATGTAAAGAAAGCACATCAGCACAAACATGACCGCGATGAGTCCGAAGACAATTCTCGAACTCATGTAGCGCTCGGTGCGTGAGAGCTTGGCTTGCTGTTCCGCGGTTTGGCGAAGATCGGAGAATGCCTTCCCCAGTCCCGCGGTAAGGCTTGCGCGCATTTTGTAGAGCGTGTAAGCCGCACCGACCAACATGCCGCCAACGGCGATAGGGCGCACGATAAATCGCCACACCGCAGCCGCCATGGTGGCCCAGTCATCGGGCGTATCCGCGGGAAGGTAATGCCTGAGTTGCGGGCCAAGAAAATACATGAATAGCGGAACCATCAGACCCCACGCCAGCACGCCGCCCGAAAACTGAAGTGCTGCCAGGCGCAGACCGATGATGTAACCCACGCCCAAATAAGCCGGACTGACGCTCGGCGCAGCGACCATGCTTGCTCCGCCGGCCGCGAGCACATTCGTGCTGCCGACGGAGCCCAGCCGAACCTGACTGCGGCCCAGGCTGCCAACTCCGAAGAGCAAGTCCTTGTCGGCGGCAAACAAACCAAACCGCCCCAGCACGTACACCACACCGCCAACGCCGATATTCCAGAAAAGGTACTTCGCGGCCTGCGCGCCCCGTTGCCCGGCCTTGTGAATTTCCGACGCCGCCAGCGATTCCGGGAAGGGCAGTTCCGGATCTTCCACCATGCCCCGCCGCACCAGCGAGATGAACAACACGCCGAGAATGCTACCCACCATAATCAGCGCCGTCGATTTCCAATACGCGACACCGGGCTCGAAGGAGGGCCATGCTTTTGCGATCAGAAACGCAGGTATTGTGAAAATTGCTCCCGCCGCGACGGACTCTCCGATGGAACCGGCGGTCCGGGCAATATTTTCCTCCAGCAGAGATCCCTTCCATGCCCGCATGGCAGCCATGGCAATCACAGCCGCCGGATAGGTAGCGGCGATCGTAATGCCGGCGCGCAGGCCGAGGTACGCATTGGCCGCGCCCAGCACGATCGTCAACAAGAGTCCGAGCAGGACGGCCCGCAGCGTGAACTCTTTCATCTCCATGGATTCGGGCACATACGGCACGTGCTTCTTCTTGCCGGGAAGGTCGTTCGCAGGACTGCTCATGGGTGAAATCCTTTTAGGGCGTGAGATGAATACAGATTCGGCTGCGTTGTCTGGTCCCACTGACACAAAACAACACAAAACAATGGAACGGCGCACGTTAGCACGCGGCAAGGCTGCGTAGCAAGTGCAGGGCACTTGCCTAACTGGCAATATCGATGTGGGGACCGTTTGCCCTTGGCTGTCGGGTCGACCCATGCTCGACGGTTGGGCACTGGCACGGTATCATCTCCGCCCGCCCCGTTCCTCGATCAGCTTCATCGCCGGCTCACTCACCCAAGTGTGACCGGGCGACCCTGGCCCGTGAAAACGCTCTCCCCACGACCGGGGGGTGACG
>OBLW0100000615.1_pt1 | contig 30325 bp, 25 predicted proteins | sample 1520161 | NCBI WGS metagenome assembly OBLW01 (sample SAMEA3539309, study PRJEB22396) | soil metagenome | biome: tundra; feature: field; material: soil | place: USA | collected 2010-05 | depth 0.15 m
TGGTTGCCGTCGCCCAGGTGGAGACTTTTCTGGAAGGCGCCGCGGTGGCCGCCGTTTCGATCGATTCCGGCGCCGCCCGCAACAAACTGGAAGCCCTGGCCCGCTTCACGCAAGCGTGCGCTTGAGATGTGTGGCGCGCAGTCGGGTGTGCAGGCCAGGTAGGACAGACGATCGGTTCTTGTCGTCTGTCGTGCCTTGGCAGGCGACGTGGTGCTTGACAGACGACAAAAACCGATCGTCTGTCCTACCTCTGGCCGGCGCCGCTTGGCTCAACTCGACCCCGGCACGGCTAAAAGCAGGCGGCTCGCCTGATCGGGACTGTCTCCGCCGCGAACTGGTCCAGCACCTCGCGCAGGATCCCGGCCCGGCGCAGCAGAGTGGCGCGGTCGGTTTCGGCAATGCCGTTGAGCGCAGGCAGCAGGTGATGGGCTTCGCGCCAGGCATTCTCCGCGCGCTGCTCAAATTCCCTGACCGCCGCCCCTTGCGCTTGCGAATCCCGTGCCGCCAGCACCCGCGCATACGCAAACCCGCGATCCAGCCTGGCGGAAATCAGTTCCACCAGTTGCCGGTCGGTGCGGGCCCGAAGCTGCGCGAGTTTTTTCGTGTGGCGTTCCATCTACTGCAACTTCCCGGATCGAATCAGTGATTTTTCGGGCTCAATCTAATAGACGATTGAATCCGCGGTTTTGATCGCTCCTAGCCAAAGATTTCTGAGGAAAACCGGCAGCCCCGCCAATGTTAGGGGCGCGACTCATTCCATCAAAAGGACTTGGGGCCCTCTAGCCCACCGTCAGCAGATTTGCCGCACGCCGCCGATATAGACCGCTCGTGCGGTGTCGCGCCCGAAAAAGTACGGCAGCTCACGATAGTCGTCGCAATCGTGTATCGCGAAATCGGCGAGCTTGCCTTCTTCGAGCGATCCCACCCTTCCACCGCGCCGCAGGCTGCACGCGGCGTTGATGGTCGCCGCGGTGATCGCTTCGGCGCAGGTCATTTTCAATTGGGTTACAGCCAGCGACAGCACCAGCGGCATGGAAGTGGTGGGCGATGACCCGGGATTGAAATCGGTTCCGAGCGTCACCGCCAGGCCGCGCTCGATCATCTGCCGCGCCGCCGGATACCGGTGGGTGCCGAGGCAGCAGACCGAAGCCGGCAGCAGAACCGGCTGCACGTGCGCGGCGGCGAGCGCCGTCCAGCCCCGCTCGGTAGTCGCTTCCAGATGATCCGCGGTGTCGGCGCCCATCTCCGCGGCCAGCAACGAGCCTTCATCGGCGCTGAACTGATCGGCGTGCATGCGTATGCGGAAGCCGAGCGCGCGCGCCGCTTCCAGGATGCCGCGCGCCTCTTCTACAGGAAAAACCGATGGCTCGCAGAAAACGTCGCAGGATTCGGCGAGGCCTTCGCGCCACACAGCCGGCAGCATTTCTTCGATCAGCAGGCGGATGTAATCGCACCTGCGGCCGCGGTATTCGTCCGGCACTTCATGCGCGCCAAGGAAAGTGGGGGCCGTGCGCAGGCTGCCTTCCGCGCCCAGTTCACGAATCACGCGCAGGATCTTGAGCTCGGCCTCGAGCGTTAGCCCGTAGCCCGACTTGGCTTCGATGGTAGTGGTCCCGCCGCGCAGAAACCATCCGCGATAACGGCGCGCCGCGGCCAGCAAATCCGCTTCACCGGCCTCGCGTGTGCGCCGCACGGTGGAACGGATTCCGCCGCCGCGCGCGGCGATTTCGGCGTAGGTGGCACCTTCGGCGCGCTGCTCGAATTCATCCGCACGATTGCCGGCGAAGACCGGGTGCGTGTGAGCGTCCACGAAGCCCGGCAGCACGACGCGGCCGCCGGCGTCCACGATCTCCGCATTTGCCGAAGCCAGGCGCTCAATTTCCGCGCGCGTTCCCACTTTCAGGATGCGCCCGTCACGAGCCACCAGCGCGCCATCCGCAATGATCGCCAGCTCGCGCATCTCCGCGCCGGTGCGCGCCCGCGCCGGCCCCGCCAGGGTGACCACTTGGCGGCAATTGACGACGACGAGATCACTCATAACCAATTCTGAGCCACAGATGAACACAGATGAACACAGATAAGATCTAAAAACCGTCGCTCTCAAACTCTTTTTTCTTATCTGTGTTTATCTGTGTTTATCTGTGGCCAATCCTGTTTTGGTCTTATTTCGTGGCTTCCGTCAATCGGCTCAGCCGCGCTTCCACCGCTGCTTTGAACGCAGCGTCCGCCATGCTTTCGAGGTTGATACGCACGTTTTCCAGCGCGCCGGTTCTAGCCGCCGCGGTCAGCGCCTTGGCTACCGCGAGGTCGGAGGAAAACCGCGCCGGCACCTCCATCTTTTCCAGGCGTGCGTTCAACGCGGCGGCGCGCTCCAGCACTTCGAGCGGCACCAGCGCGGCGCCGTGCAGCGCTTCTTCCACAAATGGCGCGCGCTCGCCCTTGGGCCGCCTGTAGGCCGTCATCACGTGCTGAAAAGCTGCGGCGTCGCGCTCCACGGCCGCCGTGAAGAAGGCGCGGTCGTCTTCGTACGTTCCGGGGTCGAGCTTGGCCAGCCGCGAGACCATCGCGCCCAACGCCGCGCCCATGGCGGCCGCGGCTGCCGCCGCGCTGCCGCCGCCGGGCGTGGCCGTGCCCGCCGCCAGCGCATCCAGGAATTCCGGCAACCCGCCGCGCACCGCCACGGCATCCGCGATGCGGTTCTCCAGCACCAACTGCGGACTAAAGTTTTCCGCCCGCAGGAAATATTCGGACGCCATCTCGATCGCCTTGCGCGGAATCAGCCCCACGATTTCGCTGCCCACCACCGGCACGCCGTACCGCTCGGCCTCACGGCGCACGGTTTCGAAAACCAGATGCAACGGGGTCTGCTCAAAATCCGTCAGGTTGATCGAAACCTGCGCCAGGTTGCGCGAAGCCAGCATCACGCCCATCGATTTGACGAAGCGGAAACCGCCGCTCGAAAAGCGGATGGTCTTGGCGATCCGCTTGGCGATGTCCACATCCGCGGTGCCCAGGTTGACGTTGTAAGCGATCAGGAATTTACGCGCGCCCAGCACGACCGCGCCGGCCGTGGGATGGCACACCGGTTCGCCGATATCGGGCGCGCGCCCGGCTTCCGTACCCATCTCTCTTAACAGCGCTTCGAATTGCCCGCGGCGAATGTTCTCCAGGTTGACGCGCTCCGGCCGCCGGGCCGCGGCTTCATACAGGTAAACCGGCACTTTCAGCCGCGCCCAGATTTCGCCGCCCACGCGCTCGGCAAGGCGCACGCATTCTTCCAGCGTGACGCCTTCAATCGGAATGAACGGCACCACGTCGGCTGCGCCGATACGCGGGTGCGCACCGTGGTGCTGCGTCAGATCAATCAGCTCGACGGCCTTTTCGACGCCCCGCAAGGCCGCATCCGCCACCGCGGCCGGCGGCCCAACGAAGGTGAGCACGGAGCGGTTGTGATCCGCATCGGCTTCGCGATCGAGCAGCGTCACTTCGGGCACCGCCGTGATCGCCGCAACGATGGCCTCCATCTTGGCCGCGTCGCGGCCTTCGGAAAAATTCGGAACGCACTCTACGAGTTGTCGGGGCATACGCTTTAGGCACCAACGAAAAACGCACCGGCGCTACGGCTGCATCGGAATCTTCACGCCGTGCTCTTTGGCGAACCGCACGGCTTCATCGTAACCTGCGTCGGCGTGGCGCATCACGCCGGTGCCGGGATCGGTGGTGAGAACGCGCTCCAGCCGGCGTTCCATTTCCTCGGTCCCATCCGCCACCACCACCATGCCGGCATGTTGCGAGTAGCCGATGCCCACTCCGCCGCCGTTGTGGATCGACACCCAGCTCGCCCCGGCGGCGATATTCACCATCGCATTGAGCAGCGGCCAATCGGCAATCGCGTCCGAACCGTCGCGCATGCCTTCCGTTTCGCGGAAGGGCGAGGCCACCGAGCCGGCGTCCAGATGATCGCGGCCAATCACGATCGGCGCCTTCAACTCGCCCGACCGCACCAGCCGGTTGATGGCCACGCCGAATTCGGCGCGCTCGCCGTAGCCGAGCCAGCAAATACGCGCCGGGAGCCCTTGAAATTGGATGCGCTTCTGCGCCAGCGGCAGCCAGCGCGCTAGCGTTTCGTCGCGCGGAAACAGTTCCAGCGCCAGCCGGTCCGTGCGTTCGATATCGGCCGGGTCGCCCGATAGCGCCACCCAGCGGAACGGGCCGCGGCCCTGGCAAAACAGCGGGCGTATATATTCGGGCACGAAACCTGGGATGTCGAAAGCGTGCTCCACGCCGGCCTTCTTGGCGTGGGTGCGTATGTTGTTGCCGTAATCGAAGGTCACCGCGCCGCGCTTCTGGAGTTCCAGCATGGCCGCGACGTGCGCACCCATGGACGCGGTCGAGCGCTCGACATATACGGCCGGATCGGCGGATCGCAGCGCGGCCGCTTCCGCCAGCGTCATGCCATGCGGCACATAGCCATTCAGCGGATCGTGCGCGCTGGTCTGGTCGGTGAGAACATCCGGCACGATGCCGCGCCGCGCCAGTTCCGGCACCACGTCGGCGCAGTTGCCCACCAGGCCAACCGAAATCGCTTCGCCGCGCGCCTGCGCCTCGCCGAGCGCCGCCAGCGCAGCGTCCAGGCTGCGCTCCAGGCGGTCGCAGTAGCCAGTGTCCAAGCGGCGGCGGATGCGGTCCGGATCGACGTCGATGCCCAAAAAGCAGGCGCCGTTCATCACCGCCGCCAGCGGCTGCGCGCCGCCCATCCCGCCCATGCCGCCCGACACCACCAGCTTGCCCGCCAGCGATCCGCCGAAGTGCCTGCGCGCCACCGCCGCGAGGGTCTCGAAGGTCCCCTGCACGATGCCCTGGCTGCCGATATAAATCCACGAGCCCGCCGTCATCTGCCCGTACATGGTGAGCCCCAGCCGCTCCAGCCGGTTGAATTCGTCCCAGTTCGACCAGTGGCCCACCAGGTTGGAGTTGGCGATCAGCACGCGCGGCGCTTCCGGAGTAGTGCGAAAAATGCCCACCGGCCGCCCCGATTGCACCAGCAGCGTTTCGTCGTTTTCGAGCGTACGAAGCGCGCGCACAATCGCGTGGAATGCCTCCCAGCTTCGCGCCGCGCGGCCGGTGCCGCCGTACACGATCAACTGGTCCGGCTTCTCCGCTACCTCCGGATCCAGATTGTTGTGCAACATGCGCAAGGCGGCTTCCTGGTGCCAGCCCTTGCAGGTGAGTGCGCTGCCCCGCGGCGCGCGGATGGCCGTACTGGCGTTCATATCAGCCCCAATCATACCGCCCCGCGCCGGTGGGGCAGCGTTCATCCTGTCAACGCGGGTGCGCGACGCAGAAATGGCGAAACTCTCCATTCCTAATGAATTCGCATGAATCTGAGTGTAGAGGTACGCATGCTTTGCTTTATCCGGAGGCTTTGTATCGCACGGCTTCAGCCGTGCCGAAGGATCGAGAGAGAGGTTTGGGCTTCAGCCCCTGCGCCCGCGGGAGAGTCCCAGCGGCTAAAGCCATTGGCTACCGATGTGCTGCGGCACGGCTGAAGCCGGTGCCCTGATACAAAACCAGCCGCCCGGTTCCCACTTACATGTCGCGCGCCCCTGTCATCGCCGGCGGTTTCGGCGCGCGCCAGTTCGCCCTTACTGGTGCACGGCCGTGTATAGCTTCTGCGTGCCGGGCACACCACCCAGCGTGAACGTAAGCGGCACCAGATTGTTATCCGGCACTTGCGGCACTACGACGTTGAACTGATACAGCCCGACGGCGTCCGGCGCCAGGCCAGCGTAGGGTACTGACGGCGGCGCGGTCTGTCCGAACAGGAACTGCAACGGCTCGGAGAGCTGATTGCTCGCGGATTCGATCTCGCCCGCCGGTAGATTCGGGACGACCGATCCGAAACCAATTCCGTAGATCACGATCGTCTCGCCGGGCTTGGCCGGCCGCGAAGTGACGCCAGCGATCGCGCCGGCCGGAGCCACATACGTTCCGTCCGCCAACTGCGCCACTACATATTGGTTCGCGCCGACCTGGAACGACGGCGGAGCCAACAGCCCCGGCTCGGTTGCGTTCACCGTGACGTTGGCTGTCCCGACGACGACGTTCCCGCTCGAGACCGTCAGCGGCAAGCTGCCCGGGCCGATGCCCGAAGGCAACTGCGCATTCACCTGGGTCGGCGAGACGTAGTCGATGAACGCCGCTTGCTCTCCGATCGTCACCTGCACGCCGCCGAGCGAAGTGGGCGCGTTGTTGCCGTTGAAATTCGCGGTGGTCCAGGTGAGTGTGGTGGACGCCAGGCCCGACCCGTAGATCTCGACCCAGCTCCCCGGCGCCGCGGCGGAAAACCCGCCGAATGCCCCCGCGCTGATCACGCCCGTGATCCCGGGCTGCGTCAAACCGAACACGTACGCGGCTCCCTGGGAGGCATACTCGCCAGCGGCCCCATGCGAGAAGCCCTTGTTGTCAGCTCCAATCACCGCCGTGCTTCCGCTCACCGACACGGAATTGCCAAATCCGTCGCCGGTCACTTCGTCGGAAGCGGTCAATTCCTGCTGCTCCGTCCATACTCCGCCGCTGCGCTCAAACACGTAGGCCTGTCCCCCGCCCGCGTTCCCGCCGGAGAGCACCGCGGTGTCGCCGCTCACTGACACGCTGATACCAGCACCCGAAGGGGTCAACTCCTGCTGCAGGTTCCACGATCCATTGCTCTGAACATACAGGTAGGCGGCTCCGTTCCCAGGCGCCCCAACCACCGCCGTGGTCCCATCCACCGAGACGGACCGGCCGAAATAATCGTTCGTCGCACCATCGGCGGCAATCAGCGTCGCCTGCCGGTACCAAACTCCAGCGCTCTGCTCGAACACGTATGCGGCTCCCTGGCTGGAGTTCGCATTGACGGTCTGCGTATCTGCCCCCACCACCAGCGTGGTTCCGTTCAGAGCAACGGAGATGCCGAAACCGTCGCCCGGGCCGCCGGTTAACTCCTGCTGCAAATTCCACCCTCCGCCGCTCAGCGTAAACACGTACACGGCTCCGCCCCCCGTGTGCGTGGGCGCCCCGATCGCCATCGTGGTCCCGTTCACGCAAACGGCGATACCGAAGGTGTCGTACGCCGCGCCATCGGGAGCCGTCAGCTCCGCCTGCAGGCTCCATACTCCGCCGCTGCGCGTAAAGATGTATGCGGCTCCCTGAAGGAAATTCTTGCCATAAGCCCCGACCACCGCCGTGTCCCCACTCACCGACACGGCCGCGCCGAAAGCCTCGGCACCGGGAGCCGAGACATCGGGATCACTCAACTCCTGCTGGAGGCCCCACACTCCGCCGCTCTCGACGAACACATACGCGGCTCCGTTGAAAGCGGGACTGGGATCAGTGTGGGAATTAGCCCCGATCACCGCCGTGGTCCCGCTCACCGACACGGAACTGCCGAACAGGTCGGTCGGCGCGCTATCGGGAGCAGTCAGCTCCTGCTGTTGCGCCCAGACCGAGGCCGCGGTCAACGGGTACTGAACGGCCTTCTTCTCGCCGGCACCCGCCAGCGCGGCGAGCGGAAACACCAGCGCCAGGGCTCGGCAAAGCCCGCGGGCGCCCGCGGGTACGTAACTGCGCATCGTCGTCATCTCCTTATGCCTTTCCGTGCGTTTCGCCGAGGTTCCTATCAGTCTGCGAGAAGGCAGCGAAAAGCGACTCACGGCAAAGCGGGACCATACCGGCGCTCCCGGCAGCCCCAATCATACCGCTTTCCGAATGCGGGTCCGCCTTCCGTGGAAGGGTACATAATAGTTACACAATGGCCGTAACGATGAAGGACATCGCCCGCGAACTCGGGGTGTCCGTGGTGACGGTCTCCAAGGTCGTTCGCAACCACAGTGACATTGGAGAAGAGACGCGGCAACGCGTGCTCAAACGCATCAAGGAGTTGAACTACGAGCCGAATATGGCCGCCCGTGCGCTGGTCACGGGCCGCACCTATGCGACCGGATTGATTGTTCCGGACCTGGTGCACCCGTTCTTCGCGGAAGTGGCGGGCGGTCTTTCCGACGTTCTGCGCCGCAAGAATTATAGCCTGCTGATCTCCTCTTCGCAGGGAGACCCGGACCTGGAACGGCAGGAGATCAAGCGGCTGCTCAGCCGGCGGCTGGATGCGCTGATGATTGCCTCCACCGAGTGGAGCGCGGAGAGCTTCCGCCGCATTGAAGCGCAGAAGGTCCCGTATGTTTTGATTGACCGCGGTTTTCCGGGGATGCCGGCGAATTTCGTCGGCGTGGACGACGTCGCGGTGGGCCGTCTGGCAACCGAACACCTGATATCGGCAGGGTGCCGGAGAATTGCGCACATTCGCGGTCCTGCCACGAGCACGGCGGTTGGGCGCCTGGAGGGCTATACCCAGGCCCTCGCTGTATCCGATCTGGCCCAATTCCAGGACTACGTGGTGATGGGGCGCTCGCCCGACGTGGATAGCTGGATCAGCGGCCATGAGGCAATGAAGAAGCTGCTCCAGCTCGACCCGCGCCCCGACGGCGTGTTCTGTTACAACGACCCGATCGCGATCGGAGTGATCGATGCCATCCTCGAGACCGGATTGCTGGTTCCCCAGGATATCGCTGTGATTGGCTGTGGCAACCTTCATTACGACAAGTCCCTGCGCGTGCCCCTGTCGAGTGTCGACCAGCAGAGCAGGGCCATCGGCGAGCGCGCCGGGAAACTGGTGCTGTCGCTGATCGAAGCCAAAATCCCGCCACAGCCAAGGAGCATCATGCTCCAGCCCGCCGTGGTGCCGCGAGAATCCACGCGAAGGAGCGCCTGACGGTAGGGCATGCTTTTAGCTTGCCCTTATGTTTGATTGTCTTTATTTGATTGTCTTTAGCTGAAACGTCTCCCAAGCCTGCCATGCCGAACCGAACCGATTGGGATTACCTCATCGTTACCGCCGCCAATGCCCCCCAGGCAGTGGCCTACCAGGCGCAGATTCAGCTCCGCCGCGAGATCGGCGAACTGCCGCAGGTGAGGCACGTCCTGGCGATCCCGGATCAGGATGGCCGCCGCGTCGGCAGCGGCGGCAGCACCCTCGAGTGCCTGGCTGAGGTGCTGCGCCGCGAATCGCAGCCGGGCGATGACGGGAGCACCCTGAATTCCGCGGAGGCGATCCTGCGCCGCCTGCGCATCTTGATCGTACACGCCGGCGGCGACTCCCGGCGCCTGCCCGCGTACTCGCCTTGCGGCAAGATCTTCATTCCGCTTCCCGGCGATTCCCGCTCCGCCTTGGGATCCACGTTGTTTGACCGGCTGGCAGCGGCTTTCCTCGGGCTGCCCGCGGGCGCGCCCGGCGCCGGTCAGGTGGTGATCGCTTCCGGAGACGCGCTCATCCGTTTCGATCCGGCGGCGGTCCGCTTCCCAGCGCCGGGGATTACCGCGCTCGGGGCGCCGGCATCTCCGGCCGAGGCGGCGCGTCACGGCGTGTTCTGCCCCAACGCGGATGGCTCCGTGCGGCTGTATCTGCAAAAGCCGGACGTGTGCGCGCAAAACGAAGCGGGCGCCATCGGCCTCGACGGCCGGACGGTGCTCGATGCCGGCGTGATGAGTTTCGATGGCAGCGCCGCGGCCAGGCTCCTGCGGGCGTTCCGGACTCCGCAGGCGCGCGAGGCGATTTTGTCTCACGGCATCGATCTCTACCGCGAGGTCTGCTGCGCGCTGGGAACCGAGGCGACGCTCGCTCACTACGTGAAGACGGCGCGGGGAAGCGGATCGACGCTGGATGAAGCTCTCCTGGCCAGCCTGTTCGCCGAGTTGCACCAAATTCCCTTGCACGTCCAGATCCTCGATGGATGCGGCTTTCTGCATTTCGGATCCACCAGCCAATTGATTTCGAGCGGCCTGGAACTGGTCGCCCAGGACCAGGGTGCGCCGCCCGCCACCACCATACTCGCCATCGACAACGACGTTCAGGCCAACGGTGGAATCGACGGCCGCGAAGTCTGGGTGGAAGGTTGCCGCTTGCATGCGCCGCTGGGGCTGCGGGGCCGCAACGTGGTGGTGGGCGTCGACGTTTTCGATCCTCTCGAGCTGCCGGAAGGAGCCTGCCTGGACATTTCATCGGGCTTGGATCGAAAGCGCTGCGAGGTATGTTTCATCCGGTGCTGCGGCGTGGATGACACGTTCAAGCGCCCGGTGGCGGAAGGCGCTACGTTCTGCGGAAAGCCGCTGGCGGAATGGCTGCTGGCGGCCGGCGCACCGGTCTCCGGCGTCTGGGACGACGAGACGCCTGATGCTGAGCGCACGCTTTGGAACGCCAGGATGTTTCCGGCCGAGCGAGAGCACGGAGCTTTCCGGCAGTGGCTTTGGATGTTCGACGTGGCCAGTGCCACGCCGGAGCAGAAGCTTGCGTTTCGTTCCGCGGATCGTTACAGCTCAGCCGAGATCGCCGTGCGGGCCGACCATGCTACCTTTTACGCGCGGCGCGCGGCCTTACGCGCGGCGGCGAAGTAGCCGCGATGAGCCGGACCAGGGCGTCCGCCCACAGAGTTGGATTAACCCTGGCGGCGTCTGCGGATGAGGGCCAGAGCGATTAGACCCGCTCCCACGCAGGCTAACGGCGCAGGCTCGGGCGCAAATGTGGTTCCCTGGAAAGTGAAGTTGTGAAACTCGGTGCCGCCGCTGGCGCCCGCGGTGAACGAGGCTGCAACCAGCGAACCGACGAACTGGCCGCCATCGCCCGTCACGGCGGCATCGGGAGCCAGAACGCTGCCCATGGAGGAGCCCCCCAGCGTGATGGCGGTCGCCTGGTCGAAGTTGAACAGCACGTCTTGCGCCCCGCCTGGGCTATTGTCGCCATTATTGCCGGCGCCATTGATTTCTATGTCTCCCGACAGCGTGCCGGTGGCGCCGGAGACGTTGATGATCACCCAGCTCGTACTGGAAACGCCGTTAATATTGAGCGCCTGGCCCGATGCAACGACGGAGTCTGCGACGTTGATGATGTTCAGGCCGCTGGCCGACACGGTGCATGTCGTGACGTTGCCGGAGGCCGTGCAACTATCGCCCTTGGTGGTGGAGTCGTTGGACAGTTGGGTAGACACGCTCGTGAACTGCTGGAAGGCGGTCGAGAAAGTGACCGGATTTGATGAGACCGCATTCCCTGTGCCGTTGTTGTAGAAGGTGGAGTCTGTTCCGGAGAAATACCAGTTCCCGTTGAAAATCGACGCCTCGCCGGTTGCTCCGCCGGCGGCAATAAATGCGGTGCCGGTCGTGCCGTTGGGACCGGGGAATGCGGTGAGAGACTCCCCATCCAGGGCGTCGGCGATGCTGAAACCGTTCATCGCGGCGACGCCGCCTACGGCCAGCCCGCCGCCGACATCGGTGTTTGCGTCGGTGAAATTGCCGCTGACGACAACGTTATAGGGGGTCAGGATGCTCGCGGCGGGAGCGGTAGAGGCAAGAAAAAGAGCGGCTGCGAACGCAACTGGACTGTATCGGGTGTTTCCGGGAATCACTATCCCGAAGGTACCACTGCGGCCTGGAAAGCGGCCAGTACCGAAGGTTCCAGCCAGGTACCTAAGAGTTGTAGTTTCAATGCTTCAGAGAGGCGTACTGGGGGAAGTGTGGAGCGCACCACTCGGCCGTGCCGATCCCCGTTATTGACCCACGTCTGTAAACGGGGCAGGGCCCCCCGAGCGCCTTCAGGCTTCTCCCTTGCGAGGCCCTGAGGGCGCCGCCGCCAGGAGCTTGCTCACCAGCGCGTTGTAATCGAGTCGGGCCCCTATTTTGATAGTGTTGGATCAAAATAGGCGGACCGACACCTGCTTCGCAGGAACGCTCCACCCGAATTATACCGCAAGCCCGGCGCCTTCTGAAGTGAATTCCCACACCTGCCCTTGTATTCGCCTTGCAATGGACATAGCATGGAATCGAGGATGCGATATTCAGATGAAACTATCTGTTTTGGTCTCGCTGCTGCTCGCGGTCGGCATGGCAGTCTGGGCTGAGCAGCCCATGCCGAAAATGGTCACGGTGGATCCGCTGAACGGAAAGGCGGGAGACGTGATCGTCGCGACCGGAGAGAACCTCCAAAAAGATGCGGTTGCCAAGCTGTACCTTACCGATGAAAAGAACGACTTCGCCTGTGAAATGCTCGAACAGACGGACACCACCATCAAGTTCAAGATTCCCGCCAAGGCGCCTCAGGGAGCCAGGCTGACGGTGATGGTGCTGACCACGGGCAAGGACGCCAAGTTAATCGAGCAACCGGTCAAGGTTGAGATCGACGAACCATAGCGGGGCGCGCGCTTAGCCGGCGCGACGGCGGTAGGGCGTCTCCAGGTATTTCCTGGCCTCCTGCGCGCCGTCGGCTTCGGGCGCATAGGCAATCGCCTTGCGATATGCCTCCAGGGCCTTCTCCCGGTGCTGCTGCAAGTCGTAGATCTGGCCAATCCTCAGGTATGTATACACGCCCGTATTCAGGTCCACCTCAGGGGCGGCCGCAACCTGTTGCAGGTGGCCGAGTGCGTGGTCGAGCTCGCCGTACCAGAATTCGATGGTGCCTTGCTGATAGTAGATTTTCTCCCACGGAACGCGATCGTAGCCAGGGGCGTGTTTGGTCTTGAGCTCCACCACTTTCCCGACCGCCGCCAGCGCGTTGGTCTTGTCGCCCGCCATGCTGTACATCTGGGAGAGTTCGAGCCGCAGCAGGTAATTGCGCGGGAAGCGGCGGATCAGGTCCTCGACGATTGGCACCGCGCGCCGCGTCTGGTTTTCCCGCCGGTAGAGCGCGCCCAGGAAGACTGCGGCTTCGATCCGGTTGTCGCTCCCGTGCGCCGCCACGTCCTGCACGATGCGGATGCCCGTCTCCTTATCGCCATGCATCCCGATCAGAAAGCCTAGCGTGCGCCAGGTCCAGGGAAGGCTGCCGATGATGTAATCGTGCAGCCCCTCCACCAGGCGCGCGTCCACGTTGTCGGGTTCGAGCGCCTCCACCCGGGCGTGCAGGCGCCGCGCCGTCGTGGCGTCCTTGAGCGAATCGTGCCACGCCTTCTTCACCACCCAGTAGTAGTTGGACCGCAGGCCGTAGGAGATGCCCAGCGCGTACAGCGCCGCGGCGTCCTTGGGATTCTTATCGATCCGCGCCTGGGCCAGCGCCATGGCCTTCGCCACCTCGTCCAAGAACCATTTCTCGGTCCGCGCCGATGGGTTCAGTTTCGGCCACCGCAGAAACGAATTGTTGCCCGAGACCATCTCGCTTTCGAGCGCGCCATCGCGGCACATCTCCTGAAAAACGATAGTCTGCGCCAGGTGATTGTGCAGTTCCGGATCGTTGGGATGAAGCGCGATGGCGCCCTGGAAATCGGCGATCGATTCGTCGAAGTCGAGATTGTAAAAGTGGGCGTACCCGCGCTCGACCAGCGGATCCCCGGCCCAAGCCGTGAATATCAGAACTGAAGCCAACACGAGCAGCCGCACACTTTCATCGTATCGCGGCGGGGGTTTCAGGTTGTGGAACTGCGGCGGGAGCGCGGGTGACCGACACAGTAATGACGAAACCCTCAGTTCCTGGTGAACTCGCATGAATCTGAGTGTAGGGGTACGCACGGCTTTGCTCTTTCAAGAGGATTTGTATCAGGGCACGGCTTGAAGCCGTGCCGAAGGATCGGAGAAAGGTCTGGGCTTCAGCCCCTGGGAAACGCAGGAAGGCCTCAGAGGCTAAAGCCTTTGGCTGCCGATGCGTTGCGGCACGGATGAATCCATGCCCTGATACAGAGCCAGCCGCCGGGCTCCACTTCCATGTCGCACACCCGCAGCGCACGGCGCGGGAGGGAAGCGCCCACAGGCCGGGCGCCGGAGCACGGAAAGTGACATAATTATGGCATGAGTGTCCGAACCACGATCGATATTCCGGACGATCTTCATGCCGCGCTCCGGCGGCGTGCGGCGGCGGAGCGCACCTCGATTCGTTCGCTGATTACCGGCGCCATCGAGAGCAGATTCCAGCCGCAGCCATCGCGGCGTGTGACGGCGCCGCTGGTGGGGAAGAAGGGTAAGCCCGCCGCTGGCAGTCCCGACAGGGAGAATCCGTACGACGTCCTATTTGCCTGATCTGAACGTGTGGCTCGCCTTGAGTTGGGCCAACCACATGCACTCCGATGCCGCCTGGGCCTGGTTTTCCCGGCAGGAGGACAATCGGTTCTTCTTTTGCCGGTTCACGCAGCTCGGGTTGTTGCGGCTGCTGGCGACGTCCGCGGTGATGGGCAAGGATGTGCAGACCATTGGCGAAGCCTGGAAGGTGTACGACCGGTGGCGGGAGGATTCGCGAGTCGGAATCCGCCAGGAGCCGTTTGAGCTTGACGTGGCCTTCCGCGCGGCAACCCGTTCGGTATCTCGCCTCGCGTCGCCGAAAGCGCTTGGCGATTGCTACCTGCTTGCGGTCAGCCAGGTCACGGACGCGACACTGGTGACGTTCGATCGGGGCCTTGAATCCATGTGCCGCAAAGCCCGTCAACGCGTAACGCTGCTGGAGCCTCGCACCCTGGCCGGAGGTTGAATGAGCGCGCGTCGCGCCACACGCACCGAATGCGATCATTATGAAAAAGGAACCGGCAGCCAAACTCAGTGACGACTTGAGGCCCGAGTATGACCTTTCACGATTGAAGGGCGGCGTTCGTGGAAAATACTACGCGCGCGCGGCTAAGGGAACGAACCTGGTGCTGATCGATCCCGATCTCGCGAACCTCTTTCCGGACGCCGAGGCGGTGAATCGTGCGCTGCGGGTGATCGCCGGTGCCGCTCTATCCGCCACCGCTTCCAAGCGCCGGCGCACGCGATAACTGATCCTCTCAAGAGACGTGGTCAACGCGCCCGCGGTGTGGGTGAAGGTGTGCTGTCCTCAACCAGTTTCCCCAGCGCCCACCGCGCGTGCTCGGCGACCATCGCGTCTTCCGACGCCGCCAGTCTTTCCAGCGCCGGACGGAACTGCGGCAGGCCGCGGTTGCCCATCGCCACGGCTACGTTGCGCAGGAAACCGGAATAGCGGGCGCGCCAGACGGGCGTGTCGCCGAACAGCTCCTGGAATTCCGCTTCACTTAGCGCGGCCAAGCGCTCGAGCGGCGGCGCGACCTGGCGCGGATGGAACGCGGCATCGCCGGTGACGGGGGCTCGGGCGTTCCATGGGCACACGTCCTGGCAGATGTCGCAGCCGAAGACGTGGCCGCCGTTGCCGGCGCGCCGGTCTTCGGCGATCCCGCCGCGCAGCTCAATCGTCAGATAGGAGATGCACAGGCGCGAATCGACCGCGTGGCGGCCGCCAAAGGGCACGATGGCCTGGGTGGGACAGGCATCGATGCAGCGGCGGCAGGTGCCGCAGCGGTCGGGCGGCGGAGCGTCGGCAACGATCTCGAGCGAAACCAGCAGTTCGCCCAGGAAGAACCACGAGCCGCGCGGCTGGTTGATGAGGCAGGTGTTCTTGCCGATCCAGCCCAGGCCGGCGAGGCGCGCATAAGTGCGCTCCAATAGCGGCGCGGTGTCCACACAGATCTTCGAATCGAAGGGCGCGCAGGCAATTTCGCGCAGGCTCGCTTCCAGGCGATGCAGACCCTGTCGCAGCACGCGGTGATAATCCTCGCCCCAGGCGTAGCGCGAGATCCAGGCCAGCTCGGCATCATCGAATTGCGTGGAATAGGGCTGCGGGGTGTTGTACAGCTTGCCCACGCAAATCACCGAACGGGCCGAGGGCAGCAGCGCGCGCGGATCGTCCCGCATGGCAGCGCGGTGATCGGTGAGATAGCTCATCTCGCCGGCGAATCCGGCATCCACCCAGGCGTGATATTGGTCGCGGCCGTCCGCCGGCGCGGCGCGGGCTACGCCGGCCAGCTCGAAGCCGCACGCGTCGGCCAGGCGGCGTACGTCCGCACTCGTCAAATCTCCAGCCCCACCGAGCGCATCAGCTCGATGGCGTTGCTCTTGCGCACCACCCCCGGCTGCATACGATAGTCGAAGTGAATCTTACCGTCGCCGATTTCGTCTTCGAAATGGACATTGCGGGCGCGTTCAGCCATCGCGTCGGCGATGCCGGCCAGCGCCAGATCGTGGGTGGTGATCAGGCCCATCGCGCCGCGCTCCACCAGGCCGCGCACCAGCGCCTCGGCGCCGATGCGCCGGTCGTGTGAATTGGTGCCGTGCAGGAATTCATCGATCAGAAACAGCACCGGGCGCGTGCCGGCGGTCTGATCCAGGATCTGCCGCAGGCGCAGGATTTCGGCATAAAAGCGCGAGATGCCGCCCTGCAGCGAATCGTTGACACGAATCGACGCGCCCACCGCCAGCGGCGATAGCCGCAGCCGCTCTGCGCGCACCGGCGCGCCCGCCTGCGCCAGCACCACGTTGACGCCCAGCGTGCGCAGCAGCGTGCTCTTGCCGGACATATTGGAACCGCTGACCACCAGCAGGCGAAGGTCGCCGCCGAGCGAGACCGAATTGCGCACCAGCTTCGATTCCGGGATCAGCGGATGGCCGATCTCAACCGCCTCGAGCAGCGGCGATTCTTCGGTGAACTCGGGGAACGGATCCTGCGGATGCTCGAAGGCGTGGCTGGCCAGCGAGGCGAGCGCCTCGATTTCGCCCACCGCCGCCAGCCATCGGCGCACCGCCGGTCCCGAGCGGCGGCGCCATTCTTCCACGCGCGCCGCCAGGTGGGGCGTCCAGAAAATGAAGATCTCGGCCATCCGCACGAAAACGTTGTCGCGCGAGTCCAGGTACTCGATCAGGCGTTTGAGCTGCGCCAGGCGGCGCGAAGGCGGCGCTCCCTCGGCCGCCAGCGAACCGCGCAGCGAAACCAGCAGCGGCGCCTGGAATTGCTCGCGCTCGATCAGCACCAGCACCTCGGAAATGAGCCCCAGTTCGTGGCCGGCGCGATCCACCGACGCCACCACTTCGGCCGCGCTTTGGTGCTGGCGGTAATAAAACCAGCCATTGATAGCGAGCGTCGCCAGGAACAGATCGCGGAGCAACAGGCGCATGCCGCCGGCCAGCACAACCGTCCCGGTCAAATGCAGCAGCAGCGCGACGCCGGCCGCCGCGCCGCCAATTCCCAGCAGCGTGCACGCCCACAGCGCGAGCCGTAGGCCGCGCCCGCCGAGCCTTGGCGGCGCCTCGCCCCAGGCAGCCAGCGAATCCGCATCCACGCCGGTGCGGGCATCTTCGGTTAACACCGCCAGGCGCTCCCGCAAATCGAGGCGCGGCCGCAGCTCCGTCACCGCCTCCTGCCGGGACTTCACCACCTGCCGGTCCGCCGGCTCCAGCAGCCAGCCGGCCAGCGTCCGCTCGCCGGCGTGTGTGCGGGCGGTGGATAGAAGCTCGAACAACGAGCCGATGCCGAACAGGTCCAGGTCCTGCGCGTAGGGATGCGCCAGGTCCAGGAAATTGTCGCCGCTGCTGCCGGTGCCGGGCCAGGTGCCGTCCAGCCGCGCCAGGCCGCGCTCGAAGAATCGCGCCGCGCGCCGCTGTTTTTCGAGTTGCCGCGCGAGGCGTGCATGGAACGCCATCAGCGCCACGAATGCGGCGGCCGGAATCAGCGTCCACAGAATCGTGATGCGCGGCCCGGAAAGCGCCAGCCACACCAGCGCGCCCGCCGCGGCCACAGCAGCCAGCCGCCAGTAGCCAAACCGGCGCTGGCGCCTTTCGCCCGCAATGATGGAGGCCTGGCGCTCCTTGTGCAGCGCCGTATAAATATCGCGCGGTTCTTCGATCACTGCTGGCTGCATAAAGACAAGGTCATAAGCGATTGCCCACCGCTCCCAAAAGCATGGTTGGCAGGCGAAAGCGCCTGCCCCATCCGCCTGCAAAGTGGGACAGACGCTTTCGTCTGTCAACCCCCGGTCTGCTCGATTTCGCCGCTGCGGCGCAAACATTGACGCCGCAGTTTTATTCTCGCAGACGGCAGCGAGTGATTTTGCGGAGGGCCTGAGGCGGCGAGTGGTCATGGATTTGATCGGTGATGGCTGGCGGGCTTGCCTCCGCGTCGCAAAGCGTTCGCAGGCCGAGCCTGCGCCACTCGGCATGTTATATTGAGGTCATGCCGGGCGGTTATCTTCCTATTTTCATTTTCCTGGCGGTAGCGGTCGCGTTTCCGGTGGTTGCCATCGGGGCGGCCAAGCTGCTCCGGCCGTCGGCTCCCTCGGTTACCAAGCTCGAAGCCTATGAGTGCGGCATCCAGGCGGCATCGGATTCACGGGGCCGCTACACGGTCCGGTTCTATATCGTCGCCATCCTGTTTGTCATTTTCGACGTGGAAACCATCTTCCTTTACCCATGGGCCGTGCGCTATGGATCGCTCGGCTGGTTTGGCGTGGCGGAGGTGGCAGTGTTTCTGGGCATCTTGGTGGTCGGCTACATTTGGGCGTATAAGAAAGGCGCCTTGGATTGGGTCTGAGGCTCGTTGGTTCGGTCAAGTTTCTTCGCCATTTAATTTGACCTTTGCCGGCTGGTGCTGTAGTTGAAACGGCTGTTCGAGGGTCTTAGGATTGGAATGCGCTACGGTTTGCCCGGGCGATTCGCGCGCGGCGAGAGTGGCAGCGTTCCTGGCTTTCATCCGCGTCGGTTAAATTTGCCTACATAAGGAAAGGTGTACTGTAATGGCTCTGAAACTCGTTCGTTCGGTAGTTTTCTCCGCTTTGGCTATGGGAGGGCTCAGTTCGCTCCTGGCTCAGTCCGGGTCCGGGTCGCTGCCCATGCTGCGCCTGGTGAGCGCCACCGTTGGACCGCTCTCGATCGTTCCCGGCTCGAACGGGATCAACCAGACTGTGGAAGCGTATAACGCCGGCGCCGGCTCGCTTGCGCTCTCCGTGAGTTCGTCGGTTTCGTGGATTACCCCCAGCGTCGGCGCGGCCGGCGCCTGCCAGACGACCAGCGCCGCCACGTCGTGCGTCCCGCTGATTCTCGGGCTGAACACCGCGTCGCTGGCGGCATCCGCGACGGCGTACACGGGCATCGTCACCGTCACGGCGCCCAACACGGTGGACGCTCCACAAACGATTACGGTGACCGTCGAGATCGGCGGCGCCGTGCCATCGAGCGTGAATGCTTACGTGACGCCTTACGTGGCGCCGCCGGGCGCGGCCAGCACCGTCGCCGTTCCGTTTTCCCTCGGTGCTGCCAGTTGCCCTTACCTCAACGGCTGCCTTTCCGGTAAGTTCACTACCCAGGATGGAGCGAATTGGCTGAGCCTGACGCTCAGCGGCGCCGGCAGCAATCAGTCCACGCTCCCGTACGCGATCAACATCACTCCGCAGCCGAGCAACACCGCCGGCAACACGTACACCGGCTCGGTGATTACCTCCGGCTCTAACTTCGCCCCGGACAATAAGACCATCGCGGTGACCATGAACGTGACCACGCTGCCGATCGTGGAGACTCTCGCTCCGATCAGCCTGCAAGTATTACCTGGCTCTTCGACTACGCCCTACACACAGTTAGGCAACCTGGGGCAAGGCACACTTGCGATTTCCAGCGTGACCGCATCGGGAACAGGGCTCACATCGACCAATTCGGGAACCGACCTCTCTGGGCAGGGCGGGAACACTCCATGGTTCAGTGTGACCATTGACTCGACTGGCCTTTCGCCCAACACATACACCGGCTCGGTGACTGTCGTCACCAATGCGGCTAACAGCCCCACCGTGATTCCGGTGACCTTCCAGGTGCTGGCCACGGCGGCGCCCACCATTTTCTATCAGGGTGTAGTGGATGACGCTGTGTTCGGCCAGGACGGCCTTACCGTGACGCCGGGCGATGTCATTGCGCTGTTCGGGCAGCAGCTCGACGCGAATGTCGGCGTGGCGGGGCTGCCTCCGCTGCCGACGAGCCTCGCCGACGCGACTGGGGTCACCGTGAACGGCGAGGCGGCGCCGCTGTACTACGCCTCCCCCGGCCAGATTAACTTCCAGATGCCGATGGATACGCCGCTGGGGACGGCGCTGGTTCAGGTCGGCACCACTGTGTTTTATTCCGCACCGTTAAGCCAAGGCCCCGAAACCAGCAACACCGTATCGGTCAACGTGGCGGCGCGCGCGCCGCGGCTGCTGCTGCTTTTCAATACCGGCGGCTACGGAGCGATTGTGGATGCTTCGCAGGGCAACGGCTACAACACTCTGCCCATTCCATCGACCGTCTCCGAACCCAACTTCATCACCCAGCCGGCCGCGCCGGGTGACGTGCTGGTGATCTACGCGATCGGACTCGGACCCACGAGTCCCTCGGTGGCAACCGGGCAGCCCGCTCCCGACGGCTCGGCAGGGCACCCCCTGGCGCAATTGACGTCCACGCCCACCGTGGTTTTCGACGTGGACAAGGATGGGTTCCAGGTGCCAATCAGCGTCCCTCCCGCTTCAGTCGGCTATGCGGGCTTGTCGCCGTACTATGCCGGCCTGTACCAGGTCAATGTGCCCATTCCGCAGAGCTGTCCCCCGGGCACGGTGCAGGTATCGCTGACATTTCCGGATGGGACCACCAGCAACGCGGTCAACATCCAAGTGCAATAACGCGCAAGTAAAACCGGGCGCGCGGCCTCGCGGATCGCGCGCCCGAACGGAGCCGCCGGACACCGGCCCGGCGCCACGCTACCATATGGGTTGAACCCTTTGAAACCCGCCCCTACCCCCTGGCCTCAGGTTTACCTGTGTGTCGCTTTGACCACCCTGGCCACCCTGCTGCTCGAGCTTTCGCTGACGCGCATCTTCTCGGTGGTGTTCTATTACCACTTCGCATTTCTGGCGATTTCGATCGCGCTGTTCGGCCTCGGCGCCGGCGGCGTTTTCTCGTACGTGGTGGCGGGTTGGAAGGCGCCGCTGTGGACCAGCCTGGGCCGGCTGAGCATGCTGAACGGCCTGCTGGTGGTGGGCGCGTTGATCGTCCTGCTGGCGCAGCATAACAATCCCACCAACTGGGACCTGGCGCTGATCTATTTCAGCACCGCGCTGCCGTTTTTCGTTTCCGGCGCCATCGTCTCGCTGGCCATCGGCGAAACCATCACGCACGTCCACCGGGTCTACTTCTTCGACCTGATGGGCGCCGCCGCCGGATGCCTGTTGTTATACCCGCTGCTCAACGGCTTCGGCGGGGTCAGCGCGGTGCTGGGCGCGGCCATCACCTTCGCCGTCGCCGCCGCCATCTGGCACAGCGTTTCCGGTTCGGTGCGCGGCCGCGTGGGATCGGTGGCGCTGGCGCTGGCGCTGGTGGCGTTTCTGATCCTGAATCAGCGCTATCACGTGATCGACATCCGCCACGCCAAGGGGCAGACCATCTCACACGAAATCTTCCAGCACTGGAACGTCTTTTCGCGCATCGGGTTGGTGGATCGATCGAGCGAAGGCCGCTATAGCATCGTGATCGACGCCGATGCCGCCACCGACATCGCCACTTTCGATTTCGACCATCTTACCGCCGGCCAGCGCCGCGACCTGATGGACCAGGGTCCGGCGCTGCCCTACGCGCTCCGCCCCGGCGGCAAGACCCTGATCATCGGGCCCGGCGGCGGCTGGGACGTGGCGCGCGCGCTGGCCTACGGCAGCCACGATATCACCGGCGTGGAAATCAATCCCATCATCGCCACCACCATCATGCAGGAGCGCTTTCCCGCGCTCAGCCACGGCCTCTACCTGCGGCCCGACGTCCACATTTACGTCGAAGATGGACGCAGCTTCGTGCGCCGCAGCACCGCGAAGTATCAGGTGCTGCAGGCGACCCTGGTCGATACCTGGGCTTCCACCGCCGCCGGCGCGTTCGCGCTTTCGGAAAACAATCTCTACACGGTGGATGCTTTCCGCGATTACCTGCGGCATCTAACCGATGACGGCGTGGTGGCGTTCACGCGCTGGGGCTTCGATCCGCCGCGCGAAAGCCTGCGCCTGATTGCGCTGGCCCGCGAAGCGCTGTCGGAATTGGGCGAGAACCAGGCATGGCGCCATGTGATCGTGGGCCGCTCCGGCTCGGTCCAAGGATGGGGCGCGCAGGATACCGCGATCATCAGCCGCAAACCGCTCACCGCTGCCGATTGCGACCGCGCCCGCGCCCTGTTCGCCGCCGCCAACATGCAGGCCATCTACCTGCCCGACGCCGCCATTCAGAACCCGTTCTACGAGCTGCTGCACACGTCCGATCCGGCGGGCTTCGAGCGCCGCTTCGTCTTCGATATCCGCCCGGTCACCGACAACCGGCCCTTCTTCTTCTACACCGTGCAGCCGCGCGACTTGCTGACGTTTCTGCGGACGGCCTCTCACGATACCGCGGACTACAAAGTGAACAAGGCGGTGCCGCTGCTGTTCGGGCTGGCGCTGATCTCCGGCCTGGCCACGCTGCTGATTATGCTCTTGCCGCCACTGCTGCTGGGCACTCGCCTGCCGCGCCAGCCGGGCGTGCTGAAATTCCTGCTCTACTTCCTGTTCATCGGCGCCGGCTACATCCTCATCGAAGTGGCGCTGATCCAGAGATTCGTGCTCTTCCTCGGCCACCCCACGCCCGCTCTCACGGTGGTGATTTTTTCCTTGCTGGTTTCAAGCGGGCTGGGCAGCGCCGCCGCCGGCCGCCTGACGGCGCACCTGGAGAGCCGCCTGATCAAGATCCTGGGATGCGTGGCGATGCTGGCTACTCTCCTCGGGCTGGTGCTCGCCTCGCTGCTCACCGCGCTGGTCTGGCTGCCGCTGCCTCTCAAAGCGGTGATTACGGTGGCGCTGATCGCTCCCCTCGGATTCGTCATGGGCATGCCCTTCCCCAGCGGGCTCCGCCGCCTGGAGCAGTGGCACCCGCCTTCGGTTCGCTGGGCCTGGGCGCTCAACGCGGCGGCCAGCGTACTCGGATCGGTGTGCGCGCTGGTCTCGGCCATCTATCTGGGCCTGGTCGAAACCATGATCATCGGCAGCCTGTTCTATCTCGCCGCGCTGGCAGTTGTGGCTCGCGTCCACACCGGCGAATCCCCCGCTCCGCAACCCGGCGCCAATCGGGTCGTGCTGGCAAGCTAGGGAAGAAGGGAAGTCAGAAGTCAGAAGCAAGAATGGCGGCAGCACGCATCGCCGTGGCGCACCTATTCTTGCGTGCTGGGTCGAGAGTCGTCTCGACCTTTTCTTGTTTGGAACACGTCCGCCACGCCTACGTTTGCTGGCGATTGCCCTGGTCCGCATCTTCCTGATAAGTGCGGAATGAGCTGCGAAGGATCGTCATCGCTGTGGAGACACCTTGATTGCGCACGGTCTGGCCCGTCACGTGGAGTGCCATTTTGACGGCTTGCGCAGGCCAATCGACTTCGAGTTCGATTTTGGTCCTCGGCGGGATGCCATGAGCGCACTCGAATAGCAGTCCGCTGCGTGAGATATTCACCAGGCGGCCGGTTCCCGTCCGGACCACCCTTCGTCCCAGGATCAGCTTGTACTCGATGCCTGCGTGAATCGGATAGCGGCGGCCGGCACGGCGTTCCGGCGGCAACATCGGACCCGGCGTGATTATCGCTCCCACTCCTACACCCTCTGTATCCTCTGTTGTTATGGGAGTGTCAGCACGTAAGGCAAACCCACTAACCTTGCAGCTCAGATAAGGTAATACTACCACTGGCCAGCGCAGATGGGCGCGCAAAATCGGATATTTCGCTCTTGGTCGACCGCTTCGGGTCAGAACGCGTCAGCCGTGGGCCACTGAGGTGAGGCAGTTGCCGTCAAGGTCGCGAATCAAGTTCAGCCATTCGGACCTTGCCGCTTCATCCCTGTGCTGTGGTTTACGTTTCCAAACCGCCCCGGGAGGTGGCATGGCCCATGCCTGGTCCTCCTCACTGGCCAGGGCAACCACCTGGAGATACGGAGAGGCCAAACGGAGCTCCTCCACGAGTTCGTTAAGGCCATGCTCGTCCGGTGGTGCAATCAGCAGGTCAACCGGAAGACGGAGCGTAACCACGATCTCCGCCGCGTCGGTGACTCCTTTTGCGGGCACGGCTACATAGCCGTTCTCATCCAGGATTTGGCCAAGCCAGAAGACAAATCCCAGATCCCTATCGACAATGAGGATAGTTTTCAATCTAGATCCACCCAATGCGCCACGATGCAATTCACACGCCATAGATGACTGATTGATTTCAGGCGGGTTAAAAAGCAGAAATCTCCAATAATAAAGCAGGAGTTCTCCAGTAATGTGGAAAAAATCCCCCGTTTTCAGGATACTCGCCGGTTAACAGCTTCGCTGCCGCCCGCGTCTTTCCCGCAGATTCCATTTCCCGAGGAGGGACAAACGGATGCGAAACGTACTGCAAATTAACGCGCCCGCGGCGTTACTGGCGCTGGCGGGGTCGGCTGGTGGCGCGGCTGGGAGCGCCCCTGGCGCTAGCAGCCTCGTTACATAATGACCGTCCCTGCCGCTCGCTCACGGGGTGCTCTGTAGGCCCGGCTCCGGCGTGGCGCACGCACTCGTGCGTGCCGCGTCGGCACTCGTGCCGACGCCCGGCGTCCCTCGCGGATGCGTCGAGAAAAGTCTCGACGCGGCACGTACTCGTGCCGTGATGAAGAGTTCATTTCGCGCCACTATTAAACACAGATGACCACCGATAATGACTCTTGTTTTCTTATCCGTGCTTATCCGTGTTCATCCGTGGCCCCGTGTTCGCCGCCGGCCAGCTTGCGGTAACGGCCGGCGAAGTAGAGCAGCGGTTCGCCTTCGCGGACTTGGGCTCGCACCATTTCGCCGACGATCAGATCGTGGTCGCCGGCCGTGAAGCGGTACCGGATGGCGCATTCGATTTCCGCCAGCGTGTCCGGCAGCAAGGGCGCCCCGGTTTCGCCAGTGTGCCACGCGAGACCATCGAAGCGATCGTGTCCCTTGCGCGCGAAGCGCTCGGAGAGAGAGCGCTGGCCGGCGGCCAACACGTTGACCGCGAAAAAACGGGCGTCGCGAAACGCATCCATCACGCTGGCGGCGTGCGCCAGCGCGACCAGCACCAGGGGCGGATCGAGCGAAACGGAAGTGAACGAACTCACCGTGAGGCCGTGCGGTGTGCCCTGCCGGTCGACTACGCTGGCGATGGTGACGCCGGTCGAGAAGCGGCTGCAGGCGCGCCGGAAATCGTCCGCCGTAACGCGCTCGGTGCGGTCTTGAACCCCCTCGCTTGACATGTGGATAAATTCAATCCTATCATATGGTTGACCGATACGGGGCAGCAAGCTGGCGCGCGCCAACAGGAGGATCTTTTGATCAAGCTGGATATTATCAACGAAGTCGTCAACCGCACCGGCATCACCAAGACCAAAGCCGAAATGGCTGTCGAGACCGTGTTTGAAACCATGAAGAAGGCGCTCGAGCAGGGCGACCGCATCGAGCTGCGCGGCTTCGGTGTGTTCAACGTGAAGCCCCGCAAGACGGGCATCGGACGGAATCCGCGCACCGGCGCGGAGGTTTCCATTCCGCCGGGCAAGGCGGTGCGATTCAAGCCCGGCAAGGAGCTGCAGACGCTGCAGTAGACCGCTGCCGCGCGTCGCATTGTGTCTCCCCAGGATTTCCCGCCCGCATCATACCCGCTCTACTCCGTGAGCGGAGCGGCGGAGGCGCCCGGCTTGCCGGAGGCCCGCTTCCGCGACCGCTACTGGGTGAACGCGCTGCTGTTCGCGGTCACGCTGGCTTCGACCACCACCGTCGGAGCCTCGATGCAAATGTTCTTCGACCGCAATCTGCCCTTCGATGTGGACTACAGTCTTACGATGTACCCGGCGCTATGGCGTCACCCTTCGGCGCTGCTGGCCGGGCTGCCGTTTTCGCTCACCCTGCTCGCCATCCTGATGGCGCATGAGTTGGGCCATTACCTGGCAGCGCTGCGGTATGGAGTGAATGCCAGCCTGCCTTATTTTTTGCCGTCACCGTTTCTGGGGACGTTCGGCGCGTTCATCCATCTGCGGTCGCCCATTTGCTCGAAGCGAGCGCTGTTCGATATCGGCATCGCGGGGCCGCTGGCCGGCTTCGTTTTTCTGCTGCCGGCGCTTTCCATCGGCCTCGCGTTTTCGAAGGTGATTCCTGGCATCGCCAATCAGAGCAGCCTGCAATTCGGCGTGCCGGGCCTCGAGTGGCTGCTCGGCAAACTCATTTTTCCGGGCGTCGCGGCCAGCGACATTTATCTGCATCCGGCCGCGCGGGCGGCCTGGGTGGGGATGCTGGCCACCGCCTTGAACCTGCTGCCGATCGGACAACTGGATGGCGGCCACATCGTGTACGCACTCTTTCCGCGGCGCCACGGCACGATCTCGCTGGTGCTCAGCCTGCTCCTGCTGCCGCTCGGCGCGGCCTTTCTGATCGACCAGCGCAGGTTCTGGTTCGGCTGGCTGCTTTGGGGCCTGGCGCTGCTGCTTTTCGGACGGCGCCATCCCCTGGTGTATGACAGCGGCGGGCTGGATCGCGGACGGCGCAAGCTGGCGCTGCTGGCGCTGGTAATTTTCCTGCTCTGTTTCACTTTTGTGCCCGTGGGCACCGGCGGATTGTGAGCGGCGATGAAGATCACCGCGACCATCATCACCTTCAACGAGGAGCGCAACATCGCGCGCGCTATCGAGAGCCTGCGCTGCTGCGACGAAATCCTGATCGTGGATAGCGGCTCGACGGACCGCACCACGGAGCTGGCGGAAAACCTGGGTGCGCGCGTGATCGAAGCCAACTGGCGAGGCTATGCCGGGCAGAAGAACTGGGCGGCCGATCAAGCCAGCCACGACTGGGTGCTTTCGCTCGACGCCGACGAAGCCTTGAGCGAAGGGCTCGAAGCCGAAATCTGGAGCCTGAAGAAATCCGGGCCGCGTCACGACGGTTACACCATGCCGCGCCTCGCGCGCTACATGGGCCGCTGGATTCTGCATTCCGGCTGGTATCCGGACCGCAAGCTGCGGCTCTACGACCGGCGCCAGGCCAAATGGGTGGGCGACTTCGTGCACGAAAGCGTGGCTGTCTCGGGGCGCGTCGGGCACTTGCAGAGCAACCTGCTGCACTTCACCTGCGAATCGCTTGCCGAGCACATCAAGACGATGGAGCGCTACACGACGCTGGCGGCGCAGGAACTGGCTTCGCGGCGGATCCAGGTGCCGCTTTCCCGCGTGTTGTTCTCGCCCGCCTGGGCGTTCCTGCAAAGCTATTTTCTCAACCGCGGTTTTCTGGATGGCCCGGAAGGCCTGACGATTTCCTATATGGCGGCGTTCTACACGTTTCTCAAATACACGAAAGCGAGAAACATGAGCTGATGCGCATCCTGCATCTGGATGCCGGGCGCGAGATGCGTGGCGGCCAATGGCAGGTGCTGCGCCTGATCGAGGGGCTCGCCGGCGCGGGAGTGGAATCGACGCTGCTGGCGCGCACGGGCGCACCGCTCGCAGTCGCGGCGCGGGAACGCGGCTGGCGCGTCGAGCCGCTCGGTTTCGCGCGGGCCGCGCTGCTGGCGCGGCGCCACGACCTGGTCCACGCCCACGATGCACGCTCCCATACGCTCGGCGCCATCGTGCGCGGCGCGCCGCTGGTGGTGGCGCGGCGGGTCGCTTTCCCGATCGGCTCGCGCTGGAAGTACGCGCGCGCGCGGCACTACCTGGCGGTTTCCGAATTCGTCAAGCGGATGCTGATGGCGGGCGGCGTTCCGGAGCAAAAGATCAGCGTGGTCTACGATGGCGTTCCCGTGCTGGAGCCATCCGCCGGAACCCGTGTGCTGGCGCTGGCCAACTTCGACGATCCGCAAAAAGGCGCGCCGCTGGCGATGGAAGCGGCGCGGCTGGCGGGCGTCGAGTTACTGCTCACTCAACACCTGGAGCGCGACCTGCCGCAAGCCGCGTCGTTCGTTTACATCACTCACGCCGAAGGGCTGGGCTCGGCCGCCCTGCTGGCGATGTCGGCGGCCGTGCCGGTGATTGCCAGCCGCGTCGGCGGATTGCCCGAAGTGGTGCGCGATCGCGAAACCGGCCTGCTGGTGGAAAACGCGCCCGCCGCGGTGGCCGCGGCGCTCGTCCAACTCGCCGGCGACCCCGCATTCGCCCGGCGGATGGGCCAGGCCGCCCGCCGCGCCGTGATCGAGAACTTTACCGTGGACCACATGGTGCGCCGTACCATGGAGGTTTATCACGAGGTGCTCTCATGATGGAAGCCTGTCTCGCGCTCTTGTTCGGATTGCTGATCGGCAGTTTCCTCAACGTTTGCATTTATCGCTGGCCGCTCGATCTTTCGGTGGTGCGGCCGCGCTCCTATTGCCCCAAGTGCGAGGCGCCGATCGCCTGGTACGATAACGTGCCGCTGGCGAGCTTTGCCATTCTCGGCGGGAAATGCCGCCACTGCCGGGCGCGCATTTCGCTGCGCTACCCGGTGGTGGAACTGCTCACCGGCGCCCTCTTTTTTCTGCTGGTGTACCGCTACGGGTTGACGCCGTTCGCAGGCAAGATGTGCGTCTTCACCGCCATGCTGGTGGCGCTGCTATTCACCGACCTGGAAGAGCGCATCCTGCCCGACGAATTCACCGTCTGGGGCACCGTGGCGGGCCTGGTATTCGCAATCTTCGCGGCGACCCCGGACGCCACCGCATCCCTCTTGTTGTGGATGGTCGGCCTGGACTCGGCTGGGTGGTTCGCGAGACTGGCGGCGGCGGCTGTGGCGGCCGCGCTGCCGGCGGGCGTGCTCTGGAGCGCGGGCTGGCTGTATCGGAAGGCCAGACATCGCGAAGGCGTGGGCCTCGGCGACGTCAAGATGGTTGCCCTCTTAGGCTGCTATCTCGGCCTGGAAGCCGGGCTGGTCGCGCTGGTCTTAGGCTCGCTGGCAGGCTCGGTGCTGGGCTTCGCATACATGAAAGTGACGCACAAGGACCCATCCACTTACGAATTGCCCTTCGGCACATTCCTGAGCGGATCCGCGCTCGTCGTAGTGATTTTCAGTAAGCCGCTTTTCGGCTGGTAAGCGGGCGCGTGGCCGCACCCTCCTCCGCAGGCGCCCGCGCAACGTGTTAGTAATAGACCTTCAGGTCTCAAATCCAGGCATTCAACTTTCAGGACGGCTATGAGTATACGTTTATCCGACGGAACCGAAATCCCCATCGAAATGCACAAGGTGCGTATTGTGCAGAAAACGCGGCTGGCCCCCGCCCGCGAACGGCTGAAGGCGATCGAAGAGGCGGGCTACAACACGTTCCTCCTCCGCTCTCGCGACCTCTTTCTCGACATGCTGACCGATAGCGGCACCAATGCCATGAGCGACAATCAGCAGGCCGCCATGATGCAGTCCGACGACGCCTACGCCGGTTCGGAGAGCTTTTACCGCCTGCTCGATTCGGTCCGCGAAATCTTCGGTTACGAATACCTCCTGCCCGTCCATCAAGGCCGCGCCGCCGAACACCTGCTGGCCAAAACTTTCGTCAAGCCCGGCGATGTCATACCGATGAATTATCACTTCACCACCACCAAGGCGCATTTCAACCTGGCGGGCGGCAAGGTGCTGGAACTCTATGGGCCTGAGGCGCTGAACACGCAAAGCTCGCATCCCTTCAAGGGAAACATGGATCTCGACCGGCTGCGCGAGGCCATCACCCAGGCCGGCCCGAGCAATGTCTCCTTCGTGCGCATGGAGGCCACCACCAACCTGATCGGCGGCCAGCCGTTTTCCATGGAGAACCTGCGGCAAGTGAAGGCGCTGGTCGAGCCGCTGGGTATTTTCCTGGTGGTGGACGGCAGTCTCATCTCCGAAAATGCCTACTTCATTCGCCAGCGCGAAGCCGGGTATGAGAACACGTCCATCCGCGACATCATCCGGGAAATGATGAGCATCGCAGACCTTTGCTACCTCTCCGGCCGCAAGAGTTGCAGCGTGCGCGGCGGCCTCATCGCCACCAACCGCAAGGACCTCCATGACGCCATCCGGCCCTGGCTTCCGGTGTACGAGGGCTTCTTCACCTACGGCGGCATGTCCTCGAAGGAAATCGAAGCGATGGCGGTTGGCATCCGGGAAATGACCGATCTCGAGGTCGCCGGCTCCTCGGCGGACGCAGTCAAGTACTTCGTCGGCCTACTGCTACAGAAGGGTGTCCCGGTAGTCACACCCGCCGGTGGGCTGGCCTGCCATGTCGATGCGATGCGATTTATCGATCACGTGCCGCAATCGGAATACCCCGCCGGCGCCCTGGCGGCTGCGTTCTTCATCGCCTCCGGCGCCCGCGGCATGGAGCGCGGCTCGGTGTCGATGGATCGCGACGAAGAAGGGCGTGATGTTCCGTCGGACCTCGAACTGCTCCGCCTCGCGGTGCCCCGCCGAGTCTACACGATGTCTCACTTCCAGTACGCCGCCGACCGTTTGCAGTGGCTCTACAACCACCGCC
>OBLW0100000616.1_pt1 | contig 30278 bp, 22 predicted proteins | sample 1520161 | NCBI WGS metagenome assembly OBLW01 (sample SAMEA3539309, study PRJEB22396) | soil metagenome | biome: tundra; feature: field; material: soil | place: USA | collected 2010-05 | depth 0.15 m
GTGGCGAAACCGAGGGAGTTGTACGGGTTCTTCCGTTCGCTGGAAATCGAATATATCCAATACATTCCGCTGGCGGAGTTCGACGGGCTGGGCCAACCCATGCCATTCACCATCACGCCGGAGGAGTACGGGCGGTTCCTGTGCGAGACATTCGACCTTTGGTGGCCGGACCGCCGCCGCCTGCACATCCGCTACTTCGACAACATCGCGGAAGCCCTGGCCGGGCAGCGGCCGGGCACATGCACCATGCACGAAACCTGCGACAGCTATGCCGTGGTGGAGTACAACGGCGACGTCTACCCGTGCGATTTTTTCGTGGAGCGGGATTGGAAGCTGGGTAACGTCAATCTCGACTCGTGGGCGGAAATCGCCCGCCGCCAGCGAAGGCGCCAGTTCGCCGCGAACAAGACCGTTCCGCACCCCACCTGCCAGGTTTGCGAGTATCAGTCCATCTGCCACGGCGGCTGCCCGAAATACCGAAATGCCCGCAATCGCCAATTCGGCGACCTGGACTACTTCTGCGCCTCTTACAAGGCGATCTTCGCCAAATCCGTCCCCCCGTTGAAAAAAGAACTGGCCCGCCTCGCCCCCTCGCGCTAGGATCGCCAGGCAACTCCCACATTCAGCCTCTTCTTGGCGTATTCCAAACTCCGCTCCAGATCGATCCGCTGTTGTTCCTTAAGCGCCTCAGTCATGATCGCCGCCCGTTGTCCCGCTACGTCCTCAATCACCATCGCGCCCATGTAGGGATGCCCCGCTTTGGCGAGCGCGACAAACCGCGCGAAATCCGCCGCCAGCGCCTTGGGAAATGCCTTCCAGAAATCCTGCTCCAGGTAAGGGATCACGCGCGGCGGCCGGCCCGTGATGACTTCCATTTGCATGGACGATTGCGGACACCACTTCCGGAACTGCTCGACGAAGCGGACGAAGTCGATTTGCCCATCGCCCAGCGCCACCCATTGTCCAGCCGCTCCGCGCGGATGCTCGAACAGCACCGAATCCCGGATGTGCGTCGTGATCGCGTAAGGCGCCAGCACTTCCAGGGTCAGCAGCGGGTCCTCCACCACCCACAGGGGATTGCCGGTATCGAGCGTGGATCCCACGAAATCCTTCCCGGATTCCTCGATCACGATTCTCACCTCGCGCGCCTGCATGTCGCCATCGTGGTTTTCAATCGCGATCTTCACTCCCAGATCGAGAGCTTCCGAGCGCACCGACCGGAACACCTGAATCGTGTTCTCCATGTGCGCCTCGATGCCGGGCTCCCCGATCCGGTCGGCGCTCCCGCCCAGGTAGCAGCGCATCACGCGGCCGCCCACCGCTTTGGTCACCCTCAGCCCTTCGAGCACGCGCTCGCGCGCCGGCGGCCCGTTCTTCGCAAAGGAATGGCTCGAAGGGCAGATGCAGCCCGTCCCCCCATCCACCTGGATGTGCAGCCGGTCTGCCTGATCTTTCACCTGTTGCAGGTACGCCGGATCGAGGCTCTCATAGTCCCCCAGGCTGGAAATCTGGATAGTGTCGAGCTTGAGACCGGCGGCGTAAGTCAGAAGTTGGGACGCCTTCCACCGGAAGGCGCGCAAAGAGTACGTATCGAACCCGAGCTTGATGGGCGCGGCGCCTTCTTCGGCGGCGGCCATCGCCGCGGCTCCGGGAATAATCTTCAGGAAGGAACGGCGATGCATGCTGCCACTGTACCGCAATGGTCGCATTCGTGGAGCGGGCCTCCAGGCCTGCTACGCCGGGGTCCCTGCCGGCGTTCTTGGTTTCGGCTCTGCTGCTCCGTGGGGCAGGTTGTCAACCTGCGGCCGATTGTTAATCGGCCTCCGCGTAGTGCTATTCTTTCTGTTTCGGGTCCGTTCATCGAAAATTGCAGGAGGCGCAAATGAAAACCGATACTTCTCGCCGCAACTTCCTGGCCGCCGGCTTGGCTTTGCCTGTCGCCGGTCTGGCCTCGCCGCAGGCCGCCCCTACGCAGGGTAAGGTCGCTTACCGCGTCCTGGGCAAGACTGGACTGAAGGTCAGCACGGTCGGCTATGGCTGCATGATTACCTCCGACCCCACCGTGATCGCGCGCGCCGTGGATATGGGAATCAATTATTTCGATACCGCCCGCAACTACCAAAACGGCCAGAATGAGCGCATGGTGGGCGCGGCCTTGGGCGCCAGGCGCAAGGACGTCTTCCTGGCGAGCAAGTCCAGCGACAATCCCAGTACGGGGCCGGGCATCCTGGCGGAAATCGAAACCACCCTCAAAGAACTAAACACCGACCACCTGGACGTCTGGCATCTTCACGGCCTCGGCAGCCCGGCGGAGATTTCCGATGTGCTGGTCGAGGCCGCGTTCAAGGCCAAGGCGCAAGGCAAGATCCGCTTCGTGGGCGTGAGCACCCACAATCTGCCGGCCATCGTCGACCGCGTGCTGGAAGCGAAAATCGACGTCGTGCAGCCGCAGTACAGTTTCGCTTCGGCCAAGAGCTACGGTCCTGCTATCGAGAAGCTGCACGCGGCCGGGGTCGGCATAGTCGCCATGAAAGTGATGGCTCGCGCCGGCCGGCGCGGCTCGCCCCCCGCCATGCCCCCCGCGGCCCTGAAGTGGGCCATCAACAATCCCGGCGTCGCCACCACCGTCCCCAGCATGACCGACGTCGACCAATTGCAGCAGAACTTCGCCGTGATGGCGCAACCATTCACGGACGCGGACCAGAAGATCCTGACCGCCCGGTTGCAAGATATCACGCCGTACTTCTGCCGTATGTGCGGCGAGTGCAACGGCCAGTGCCCCAAGGGTCTGCCGGTGCATGACATGGTGCGCTTCGTCATGTACGCCGACGGCTATGGCCAGTTTCCTCTAGGCCGGGAACACTTCCAGCGCATGGCCGCCGAGCACCAGGCCGTGCGCTGCGGCGATTGCCCCACCTGCGTCGTCCAGTGCCCTCACGGAGTCGCCGTGGCCGAGCAAATGCTCCGCGCCCAGCAACTCTTCGCGTAATCCCGTGGCGCAGACCCTTTGGTCTGCCGCGCCGAGACTCGTCTCGGCGCTTGGCCCGTCTACGCCAGCGTCAGATTGGCTTGCGCTAAGACGTCCAGGCCCGCGAATTCCCCTCTTTCCAGCTTGGGGAAGGCCGCCGCGGCGATCATGGCGGCGTTATCGGTGGACAGGCCGGGGCTGGGAAAATACACCGGGTACGGCAAGCCGGCCGAGTTCGCAGCCGCCCGCAAACCGGTGTTCGAAGCCACGCCGCCCGAGACAATCACCGCCCGAGCCCCGATGCGCTCCGCCGCAACCGCCGCGCGCGTGAGCAATTCCTTGATAACGGCGCGTTGAAACGAAGCCAAAAGGCCCAGTGTGGCCGGAGGCGTGACGGCCAGCCATTCTTCCGTGGTAAGTGGCGGGCCGCCGCGTTGCGCCGCCCGCCGGGCCGCGATTTCCGCCTCCATGCCGTGCGCCTCCACCCAGCGAAGTACGGCCGTTTTGAGGCCGCTGAAGCTGAAATCGAGCGCGTTGCCCTTCATTTTGGCGAAGGTAAACGGAACGGAGCCGGAATTGCCGTAGGGCGCCAGGCGGTCGATCACCGGGCCGCCGGGATAGCCGAAACCCAGCAGTTTGGCGACCTTGTCGAAGGCTTCGCCGGCCGCGTCGTCCCGAGTCTTGCCGAGCAGCCGGTAGGCGAAGCCTTCCCGCACTTCGAACAGGTGGGTGTGTCCGCCGCTCACCACCAGCGCCAGGGCGGGAAACTCCAGCAGTCTGCCCGCGTGCTTGGCTTCCAAAACCACCGCGTGGATATGCCCCTCGATATGATTGACGGCGATCAGCGGCGCTCCGCTGGCGAAGCTCAGGGACTTGGCGTAGGTGAGTCCGACGAGCAGCGATCCCACCAGGCCCGGCCCTACCGTAGCGGCGATGGCGGCTAGATCCGCCAAACGCGTTCCGGAGCGCTCCAGCGCCTCCCGTACCACCGGCGCAATGGCCCGCAGGTGCTCCCGCGAAGCCAGCTCCGGCACCACCCCGCCGTACTTCGAGTGCGTGTCCATCTGCGACGCCACCACCGAAGACAGGACGGCCTCGCCGTTTTCCACCACGGCGGCCGCCGTTTCATCGCACGAGGATTCGATGCCGAGGATGCGCACTACTCTCACAGTACCGCCGCTACAACAGCGCCAGGGCCACGGTGGTATCTCCGCACAACCCGGTGGCCGCTTCCAGATCGCCGAGGAGCTCGGCTTCAAGCGGGCCGGCGGGGATTTCCATGGCGCAGGCCGCGATTTCCTCCTCGCTGGCCCCCCGGAAACACAGCTCGCAAAGCCCCACCGGCCCATCGCTCACGCGCATGGGCGGGCCGAAGACTCGACAAGTGACGGGGCGCGCCGCGTAGAGATCGCACAGGCCGGTCAGTAGATCGAGCGCCGGACAAGGCTCGTCGCCGGTGGCGTCGCTGTTCATGGATTCGCGTTCCGCCGCCGCCCGCGCGCGCTCGCGGACGTTCCTGGCGCGGCCGGGATCGCTCGCCTCCAATTCCCCGAGACCCTGGCGGAGCCGCCGCGCGTCGAGTTGCGTAATGGGAAACGGCCCCATGCAGCACTCCGTGCATCCCGGGCGGCAGGCGAGCCGCGACCCGCTCAGGCGCACGGCTTCGGCCAGTGCGGCGTCCACAATCTGAATCAAGGCGCGGTCGCCGGACTCGATCCTTCTGGCATCCGGCATGCTTCGAGGATAGCGCAAGGAAGCAGCGGCGCCGCCGGGCGTTGTACCCTGGAACTAGTGTCTCCCGCTAAACCCAAACGTAAAGTTTCCGAGAGTTTTCGCAGCGCGCTTCCTCTTATCAAGGAGCTGGTGCGTCCGCGCCGCAAATTGTTGGCGCTGGGGTTCTTCCTGATGACCATCAACAAGACCACCAGCCTGGTGTTGCCCCTATCGAGCAAATGGCTGGTGGATAACGTCATCGGCAAGCATCAAACCGCGCTGCTGAAGCCATTGATCCTGGCGGTGCTCGTGGCCACCTGCATTCAGGGCATCACGTCCTATGCGCTCACGCAATTGCTCTCCAAAGAGGGCCAGCGGCTGATCGCGCAACTGCGGCGCAGGGTCCAGGAGCACATCGGGCGGCTGCCGGTCTCCTATTACGACGCCAACAAAGCCGGCATGCTGGTCTCACGCATCATGAGCGATGTGGAGGGCGTCCGCAACCTGCTGGGCACGGGCTTGGTGGATCTGGTGGGGGGCATTCTGCTGGCCACGCTGTCGCTGGGCATCCTGATGTACACCAGCCCCGTGCTGACCGTGATGGCGCTGTTTTTCATCGCCATATTCGCGGTGGTTCTCGGCAAGGCTTTCAAGGGCATCCGGCCGATTTTCCGAGAGCGCGGCAAGATCAACGCCGAAGTCACCGGCCGGCTCACGGAAACGCTGGCGGGCGTGCGCGTGGTGAAGGGCTACCACGCCGAGGCCGAAGAGGCCAAGGTGTTCGCGGGCGGGACCGAGAGGCTGCTGCAGAACGTAATGCGATCTCTGACCGCCATGTCGCTGATGGGCCTCACCGCGACGGTGCTGATGGGCGTGGTAGGCGCGGCCGTGATGTACGTGGGCGCGCGCGAGATCCTCGTGGTTCCGCCCATGATGTCTCTGGGCGACTTATGGAGGTTTACCGCATTCCTGGCGTTTCTGGTGGCGCCCGTTTTCCAGATGGTCGGGATTGGAACCCAGATCACCGAGGCCCTGGCGGGTCTGGACCGCACCCAGGAAGTGCTGCGCGAAAGGCCCGAGGATGAGGAAGTGCGGCGCACGCAAACCGTGGGCGCCATTCAGGGCCACGTCTCGTTCCAGAACGTGGGTTTCGCCTACGACCCCGGCAAGCCCGTGCTGTTTGAGATGAGCTTCGAGTCGCAACCCGGGACGGTGACCGCCCTGGTGGGTTCGTCGGGTTCCGGAAAATCCACGATCATCAGCCTGATCGCCGCCTTTCACCAGCCCACCGAAGGGACCATCCTGGTGGACGGCGTCGATCTCTCCACCATGCGCCTCGATTCCTATCGCACGCAACTGGGCGTGGTGCTTCAGGACACGTTCCTGTTTGACGGCACGATTCGCGAGAACGTGGCATTCGCCCGTCCCGATTCCGCCGAGGAGCGGATCATGGCCGCCTGCCGCATCGCCCGCGTGGACGAGTTTGCCGAAAAATTCGACCTGAAATACGACACCATCGTGGGCGAACGTGGCGTCAAGCTTTCGGGCGGGCAGCGCCAGCGCGTTTCCATCGCCCGCGCCATCCTGGCCAACCCGCGGATTCTGATTCTGGACGAGGCCACTTCCAGTCTCGATTCGGAATCCGAGGCCGCCATTCAGGAAGGCTTGGCGTACCTCATGAAAGGGCGCACCACGTTCGTGATCGCGCACCGTCTCTCCACAATCCGGCGGGCCAGCGAAATCCTGGTTGTGGAAGCGGGTCGCATCGTGGAACGCGGTACGCACGAGTCGCTATACGCGCTCGAAGGGCGCTATCACGACCTGTACACGCGCCAGCACGGCATCGACGCCAACATGTTCCTGGCGCCGGGCGAGGGCGGGAAAGAACCGCCGCCCGAGGAAAAGCCCAGTCTCGCCGGCGCCGCCGCCCCCACCGCCGCATCCTTGCTGCGCGGCGGGATCGCCTAAGCGCGGCGCTAGCGGTTAAGCGTCAAGCTTGCTTTCCCGGCCGGACCGTTGTAAATCAGCTCGACCGTCGAGATGCTGTTGTCCCTGCCTTTATACGGGAAGAAGATCAGTCCCGCCGCGGGGAGGGGACGGTCTCCTTCCGGCAGCGCGGCCTTCTCGACGCGCGTTTCCATCGTGTGCGTCACCGCGAATGGAATGGGGTGCCACGTTGGGTTGCGGTCGGCGGAATGTCCGGCTATGGGGACGCCCGCGTCATCCTTCTTCTCTTCCTCGGGCGGCACATACTCGGGATCCTTCAAGGACTTGGACAGCAACAGGTATAGCTGTGCGGGCACGGCCTTCTTCCCGTTGACGCTCAGCGAAAAATCCTCGTGAGATAGCCTGAGGCGCGTCCCTGGCTGGCCGAACAACGCCACTTCGACGGCCACGTAGTCTTCCGTCGTGAAGCTCGCCAGGGGAGTGGCTACAGAATGCCCCGTGAACTCGGCCGCCACCGTAACGGCGCCTGCCGCGGCGTGCGCGTGGTATTCGGTGGGAGACGCTCTGACGGGGATGGGAGGCGCATCGATAACCGGTACGCCCTTAACCGGAACCGGCGCCGCCTTGCTTTGCGGGTCTTGCCCGGGTGCTCCCTGACACAGGAGCGCGGTCAAAATAGCGAATGCTGAGAAATACCGCATGACATTCACAAATTTAACATAGCGGCAGTGTGCCAGCCCCCGGGGTTAGCACATTCCTCTGCTCCCTCTGCGCCTGAACTTCGGGAGGAGCAGTAAACCCACGCACGCCTTGCCAGAGACGGTTTTCTTCTCCGCGCCTCGGCGGTGAATCTTAGGGCAGCAATGACATTTGCGCGCGCCAGAAGGCGAATTTCTGGGCGCTCGGATCGAGCACGCTGACTTGGCACGTGTACTTGCCCGGCTCGATCTTGGAAAGCGGCACGACGAATCGGACCGGTACCGCCTTGGTATTGGGGTTCAGCCCATCCGCGATCTGAACCGGCGCGGATTCAAAAGCCTTTACGTTGCCGCGATAGAAAGCCAGGGTGGCCACTACCGGCTGCGTCTTACTCGCGGTCGGTTCGTAGGCTTCCAGGAAGACGTACATCTCCTGGTCCTTGCGGAAAACGCGGGTCACGCTGGGAACCAGCTTCTCGCCGTTCTGCACCAGGGGATTGAAGTTGAACAGACGCATGTTCATTCCCGCCCCGCCAATCGTGTCCGTCATCTTCTCTTGCTGGTTGCTGAGAACCACCGAACTGATCGGGAGGGTATTGGCGTTGGCGCTGACGCTCAGGTTGGGTACCACGAACTTGGCCGAAAAGGTTCCCATCTTGCCGGTTTCATTCTCCCTCGCCAGGAACTTCACCGTGTAGGCGCCCGGCGGAAGAACGAAGCCGGTGTCGTAGGCGATCGTCCTCTTGGCCAATTGCGCCGCCGTCTCTTCCTTCAGCTTGACCGTGATGAAATCGCGCACGCTCCCCTGAATCACGTTCTTCGAATCCCGGACTTCGCCGATGAAGTCCAGGCGCGCGCTTTCCGACTTCCCCTGCTTGGCAAGCGCCAGATCGCTGCCGGGCATCTTCACCGAGAGGGGTACGTAGTAGCGGTCGCTCGCCTGGCGGAAATAATCGGTCTCCATCGCGATGGAGAGGTCCGTGATCGGGTCGCCCAGCATGAGGGCTTCCTGAAGCTGCCGCTCGCGGTCCGAGGAGTCGAATTTCTTGAATTCCTTGGAAGCGAAATAACCGGTGCGATAGTCCAGCTTGGCTGTCTCGTTGCTGTTCACCGTCACCTTGATGCGCCGGAACCTGCCGTCCAGAGCGGCGTTGGTGGTGTAGTAGCCCAGGATGTAATAGCTGGAGATATCTTTCTGGGCCTGGACGATGCCGACCGCCAAGTCGTTGCTGTCGACAAACAGTTTGCCGCCGGTATCGTTCGCCAGGGCGTAAAGGGTGTCTTGCAGTCCTTGCGAGTTGCTGGCCCTGGCCGCCACCGCGCTGCCGGAGAAATTGCCTCCGCCGCCGCGGCTGCCACCGCCGACGCCCGTCGAGTTGCCGCCCGCGGCGCCTACATTGGCATTGCCCACCGGGGAGGCTGCAACCAGCCCGGTCGCGTCCACCGGATAGAAGGATACATTGCTGCGCAAAGCGGCGTTGATGGTGGCGCGCAGTTGCGCGTCGTTATCGATTCCATTGCGCGCCACGCCGCTGCCGAAATAAACCAGCGCCTTCTTTTCGGGCAGGGTGGCCAGCATCTTGACGGCCGCTTCGAGCGATGCCAATTGCCGGTCGGTATTGAAGATGTTGAACTCGGTATCGTCCGCGACGTAAGCCGCGCCGGTGTCCTCGCTGCTGTCGTCGCTCACCACGTTGGCCATTTCGCTGGCTTGGCCGATCACCAGGCCTTTGATGATCTTGGTCGTCGCGTCGCGATCGTCGGTGAAGTCCTCAAGCACCTTCAACTCGCCCGCGTAGCTCATCAGGGCCACCAGGTCCGAACCCGTCATCTCGGTATTGAGGAACTTCAAGGCGTTTGACTGAACGCGGATCTGATCGTCCGGCGGCATGCCCTGGAAATCGAAGTACAGCACCAGCAGGCGCTTATCCTTGTACTTGATCTCGCCCGGTCTGGCCGGCGTAATCGTGGTTAGCACGGCTGCCGCCACGGTGGGCGGCGGGGGCGCCGCCGCAGCCGGCGCGGCGGCCGGGGCCGCCGTTGGCTCCGGCAAAACGGTCTCTTCCAGCTTCTGGAACTCGAAGACTTTAACCTGCTGCGGCTTGCCGTCCTCGGTGACGGTGAAATCGCCGACCTTCAAGCTTTCCACAGGGTTGCCGCTTTTGTCTTTCGCGGAGACGTTGAGCACCACCAATTGGGCTTCCGCCTCAAACTTGTACGCCTGCTTCTGGAGGGGCGCGTTGGGTTGTTGAGCCACCGGCGTCTTAGGAACTTGCTGGGGCGCTTGCTGCGCATAAGCAGCCAGCAGCCAGACCAGAAATGTCGCGGCGACAACTCTTCTTGTTCTCATAGTATTAAGGACCTAAATCTCGGACTGAAGGTTACGGAACGCACACCCTCAACTGCAATGGCGTGCCGCGCGGCGGGGTGGTTACCGCTTTCCTGTGAGACCATTAAATCATTTGCTTTGTGCAGGTTTCCGGCGGTGATACAGGCAAGGATCGACAACCGCGGCCATGGCCGCCTCATTCAGTCCTCCGCCGAGAAAGTCCGAGACCTTGTGCGACCACGCCGCCGGCTCGCGGACCACCTCCCTGTAAGGCGCCGTTAGCGCCAGGATGCCGGGCTGCCGGGCCAGCCATTCCCTGGCAGTGCGCAGTTCCTCCGCCAAGGCCGGCAGCAGCCGGTCGCCGGGCTGTTCCGCGGCCGGGTCGCCTCTGGCCCGAAGCATGTCGCGCTGGGATTCGAACACCTCCCTCAGATCGCGCTCCATAAATACCACCCGGTAATCGATCTGGGGCGGCAGATACGGCAGGAGCCGGTAGACCACCTTCACCGTCCGTCCGCGCGCCGCCTCCAACCACGAGGAGTCCTCGGCCAGGCGCTTGACCGGATCGTACTCGAAGTATCCGCCGGGATTGTGTTCGTCGGGAGGGCGGCGGCCGTCGGTGAGGGCGGGAATTCCGCCGGCATCCAGCATGTGCATCATCAGCGATGTTCCGGAACGGGGCATCCCCGTCACCACCGTGACGTAGTCTCTCATGATGCCAGAAGCGCGCCGCCGGCCGACGCCAGCAGGAACCAGACAATCCAGGGTAACGTCATCCCGGCGAACTTGACGTCGGCGCTGGGATAGTCCACCTCCAGCGCGTCCACCTCGCCGGCCGGGAGCCGGGACTCCCCCGGTTCGAGCAGGAATGCCAGAAGTGAACGCGAGCGCCCGCGCGACAGAAACAGCGTCCGGCAGCCGGCGGAGATAGTCTTGTCGAGCGTCCTGCCGCGCAAGGTGAACCGCAGACTGCCGCACATGGGCCCCAGCGGGCGCACGCGCCAACTGATCCGGCTATCCGCCGCGCTCCGCACCGGCGGCGTTTCCACAGCAATCGCCGCCGGCGCCTCCAGCGTCGCGGGAGCGTCTTCGGTATCGAAAGGGTTGTCCATCCGCGCGCTGACCACCGTGGGCGCGCCCACCGGTAGCGGTTGCCGGCCATAGATGGCGTCGAGCCCCGCGAAAAGCCACACCGCGGGCAGCGCCAGAATCAGCGCCGGCGGCAGCATTAGAACCAACCAGCGCAGATTGGCGGCGATCAGTTCCTTCTGAGCGCGCCAGATCAGCCGCGGCTCGTCGAAAAACAGACGGAATTCCGCAAAATGGGCCAGCATCTGCTTGCCGGCCACGCGCGCCGCCGCGAGGTCCGTAGTGCGGCGGAACACCCACATCATGACCGCGCCGCAGAGGACCCCGATGGCTATCAGGCTCCAGCCGGTCATTCCAGGTATCCAAGACCTTTCAGCCGACGTTCGATTTCCTCGTGAGCCCCAGCGTCCTCCAGGCGCGACAACTCCTTCTCCAGGACGTGCTCCACGAACTCCTCGGGCGAGCTGTAGCCCGCCTCCTTCGCCCGTTCCCCGACCCGCCGCCACAAATTCGAATCGATTTTGATGGATTTCGACATCGTGATAATCCCAACCGCATATCAATAAATCGGCCGCCCCGTCATACCCTCACCGGGCCCTACCCCGAATTCGCGCAGTATGGTCACGGTCAGGTCCTTCAGCCGCGGATCCGCCACCTTCGGCCGGCGATTCCCCAGTAAGACTCCGGGAACCGCGCCGGCCGCGATGCAATGGTCGGCGATCCAGGCATCGTCGTTGATCCGTACGACGCCGGCGGGCGCCGCGCCCAGCGCCGTCTCCCACGATGCGCGGTACCCCGGCGCGTACCCCACAATCAGGTCCGGCGCATACCGGCTGACGCCGCCGGCGGAGGGCCCCACCGTCGCAACGTCCGCCACCACCAGCCGCCCCGTGTCCGCGTCGCGAAACTCGCGCAACCGCCGGATCAAGTCCGCCAGCGCCGCCGCGCGCTCGTTGGGCAGCACGATTCCGTTCTTTTCCCTCCCCGCCTGGTTGAGATACAAGGCATTCAGGCCTATGGCGTAGGCTCTTGTCCTCTTCCAGTCCACGTGCGCGAACATCTCCCCGCCGGCGGAGATCTTCGGATCGTCGAACGTCAGGAACCCCTCGTTCCGCAGCCAGGTATTCAGGTTGACGGCGCGGTCGAAGGCGGCAAACCCGTGATCCGACATCACGATCACGGTTTGATCGTGCGCCTCCGCAAGAACCCTGCCGATGGCTCGATCCACGGCCTGGTAGGTTTCCAGCAGCTCCATCGGATGCCGTCCCCACAGAACGTGCGAATTCTGGTCAATTTCGGAGAAATAGAAAAACAGGAGACCATCCTCGAACCGGCTCAGGCAGTCGAGCAGCGACGCCTCATGCTCCCGCATCGCGATGCGGCTCTGCTCCAGGTATTCGGCCAGCGAAAGCGCCCCCTGGCGCAACGCCGAAGTGTCTTCTTCAATGCCCTGTGTATAAAAAGGGCCGATGCGCCCGGCCAATTCGCCGCTGAACCCCTGCGGAGTGGAAATGGGCAGCGCGGAATCGGCCGGATCGGCATTGAGCGGGGACCGATAGATGCGAATTCCGGGAGCGAGTTCCTGGGCGTAGAGGCGAAACATGCCGGCCACGCTGGCCAGATGCGGAATCAGCGGAAAACGGACGCGTATCCACGGCGACCATTCGCCCTGCTTGAGAAGGAGTTGTTGCCCCCCGGCCTGAATTCGCATGACGCCTGCGCCCGGATCGATATCCGCGGCCACCTCCAGCCGCACGGGCCGCCGGTCGCGCCGCAGCGTATTCGGAGGTCCTTCGATGGGCAGGATGACGCGATGATTCGCCGCCGCCACCGGAACAATCCTCCCGCCGGACACGTCGCGTGCTTGTTCCAGCGGGTCGTCGGTGTAATAAGTGAAAGTGCCGAACGTTCCGTTGAGGTCCGGCGTTCCCAATCCGGACAACTCGCGGCCCACGCCCTTCACGGTCGGATAGTTGACCGGCATCCGCATGACGGTTACCGGGATTCCGTGGTCCGCCAGGATTTCCCAGAAGGACCGCCCGGCGCGCAGCGAGCGCACCCGCGCTCCCGACAGCGGCAGCGCCCACGGCCCGATCTCCAACTGGCGCCTCGGCGGCAGGGTCTCGGCCATGGACGAAAACGGCAGCATGGTCCCCGGATCGCGGTGGACAAAATCGAAAACGCCGTGCTGCGCGGGGTCCAGGCCCGTGATGAACGTCGACCACGCCACCGGGCTTTGCGGAGGCGTCGTGGTAGCCAGGCGCGTCAGACCGCCCAGGTCGCCGAGGCGCGCGAGGTTGGGCAACTGGCTCCAGTGCGCTTCGACGAAGCCAGGGTCCATACCGTCCACACCCAGTACGATGACGCGCTTCCCGTGCGTGCCCGAGCCCCCATGCCCGCAAGAGGCCAGCAGTAGCAGCGTAGCGAATACTACAGCCTTCGTGGAGTGGGCCTCCAGGCCTGCCACGCCGGCGTCCATGCCGGCGTTCTTGGTCGCAGCTATGCTGCTCAGTGGCGCGCGCGGGTCGCCTGCGCATCGATCCCTTGACGGGTTCATAGCGCGTGGAACACCGGTTTTCCATCCATCCACGAGGGCGGCTCCACTCCAAACAGGTCCAGCGCGGTGGGGGCCATGTCCTCGATCCCCGGATCTTCGCAATCGATGCGGCGGCTTGAGAACAGCACGCCCGGAACCAGGACCGGGTCCACGCAATGATCTCCGCTCCACGCTTTGGGGTTGTCCTGAATCACGCGCGCGGTGACTTGGCCGACCGCCGCTTCCCAAGACGCGCGGTAGCCTTCGTTGTATCCGATGATCAGGTCCGGCGCGGCGTCCAGATACGGGCCGCGGTAGAGCCGGCGGGTCGCATAGACATGCCCAATGGCAACCTCGCCCAGCTCCTCGTCGCGCAGACCCTGGAGCCTCGCGATCAACTCGCGCTCCAGGGCCTCGGCCTCCGCGCCGGCGCGGACAATCCCGCTCGCCTCACGCCCCTGCCGGTTGATGTAAAGCCCGCTCAGCCCCAGGCAGTACGCGCGCGTGCGGCTCCAATCGACTCCCTGGAAGTAGCGGCCGCTCTCCGCGCCGCCGCCCGTAAGCGCCAGATATCCGTTTTCGCGCAGCCAGGAATTCAGGTTGACGGCCCGTCGGAAACTACAGAAACCGTGATCGGAGAGCACCATCAAGACGGTGTCGCTGTCCACGTACCGCATCGTTTTTCCGGCCAAGCCGTCCATGCGCCGGTAGAGCTGCTCGATGGCGTCCCGCCAGCGAGCGTCGCCGTTTTCCATATGCCGGTAGAACATGTGCTGCACGCGGTCGCTGGTATCGAAGACGCACGCCACCACGCCGCGGCGCGTGTGCGAAAGCGCGTGCTCGAACTGCGACTCGCGCTCGGCCAGGATGCTGTAGGCCTGATCCAGAAAAGCCGCTTCATCGATGACGCCCTCGTTCAACGCCCATGTGTCTTCGGCCATGCCGGCGGTGGCAAATGGCCCCAGCAACCGCGCCAGGTATGCTGCGTAATAGGACGGATGGCTGATGGGCAGGGCGGGCGCCTCGGGATCCATCTGCAGGGGCGTCACGTACATGGAAAACTCCGGCGCCGTCTCCGTCACCAGAAAGCGCGCGATTCCATGCACGCGGACGCCGGGCGCCGCGCGAAACGGCAGCTTGATCCAGGGCGAGTATTCTCCGCGCCGCAGCCCATGCCGCTCGCCCGCGATTTCGAGCGTGGCTGAACCGGAGTCCCCCGCCACAATCCGGAAAGGCAGAGCCAGCGCCCCGCCCTCCACCGACAGATCGTTATCGGGACCCTCCAGCGAGCCTTCCAGGCAATCTCCGGTGCGGCGCAATGGATAACGGCTGCCACCCTCGTACGTCGGCCGTTCCAGTCGCGTCGTGAATAGGGAGAAACTCCCTTGCGTCCCGCGCAGGTCGGGCGTGCTCGCCGCCGAGAGCAGCCGGCCGTCGAATTCCTCGGGCGGAAAGGTGACGGGGACTCGCAGGATGGTGCTGCCGATCGAGTGGTCGCTCAGAATCTTCCAGAACGAGCGGCTCTTGCGGCGCATCTCGACGGTGGGCCGCGCCAGCGGTATCCGCCAGCGTCCCAGCCGCGCCCACCGTCGCGCCGGGCGCACTCTCGAGGAGGAAAGCTCGGGCGCATAGGACGCCAGGCTGCGGTTCAGAAAATCGAAAATGTTGTGCTTCGCCGGGCTGACGCCGGTGGCGAACGTCGACCAGGCCACCGGAGACAGCGCCGGGAACGTCGTGCGCAGCCGGTGAAACGACCCTTGTTCCTTGAGGCGCGCCAGGTTAGGCAGCTTGTCCTCGGCCATGAAGCGCTCCGTGAGCCGCGGGTCCAGGCCGTCGAGACCCAGGAAGATCAGCCGCCGGATTTTGGCCTTCCGGAATCCTTGCCTCCGCCGCGCCAGCGCCCAAGCCATGCGAAACGGCCAAATCAGGAACGAGCAAGCCGTCAAGAAGAGCGAGGCGATGAGACTCAGGAAAGAACCCAGGAACGCAAAGCCCGCCCCCGGCCCGATGTATGCCAAAAACACCGACATCACAAACCCTATTGTCGCTGAACTCCGCTTGGTGGGGCAGGCGATTCGCCTGCCCCTGCGGTAAAATCGAGGCGTAATCAAGCCATGGGCTTCCGCGTACTCCGCTGGGTTCCGGCGTTTGCCTGCTTGTGTCTGCCAGTCGCGCCCGCGCTCGCGGCGGACCAGCCAACCTCCGTCATCCTGATTTCCATCGACACTCTGCGCGCCGACCATTTAAGCGCCTACGGATACCGCCGAATCGCTACGCCCAACATCGATTCTTTCGCCGGCCACGGCACGCTCTTCACCGCCATCGACTCCCAGATCCCGCTCACCCTTCCCTCGCACGCTTCGCTGTTCATGTCGGCCTATCCGTTCGAAGATCGAATCGAAGAAAACGCCGAGCCGGTGGGTCCGGGAGCGGTGACCTTAGCGTCCGTGTTGCGGCGGCAGGGCTACCGGACCGCCGCCTTCCTCGGCTGCGTCTTTCTGGAGCGCCAGATGGGCCTCGACCAGGGCTTCGACGTTTATGACAGCCCCTTCCAGTTCGAGGCGTTGTCCCCGCTTTCCGGCTCCATGTTCTTCGGCGCGACCCCTGAAAACCCGTACGCCGTGAGGGACCGGCGGGACGGCGCCCTGGTGACGCGCGCGGCTACCCAATGGCTCGCCGAGAACCGCAATCGGCCGGTGTTTGCCTTTGTTCACTTGTTCGACCTGCACAAACCCTACAAGCTTGAGGCCGAGGCCCGGCAGCGCGGGATCTCGGGCTACGACGCCGAGATCGAATATGTCGACCGTCTGCTGGGCGCGTTCAAGAAGACGTTAGTCGAACAGGGATGGTGGGACCGGTCGCTCGTCGTTCTGCTTTCGGACCACGGAGAAGGCCTGGGGCAGCATGGCGAATCCGCGCACGGCTACTTCGTCTATGAGAGCACGCTCTGGGTCCCGCTGATCCTTCACTGGCCGTCCGGAACAACCGGCTACCCGCCGCGCCCCAGCCAACCAGCCGGGTTGATCGACCTGGCGCCCACAATTCTCGACTTCCTACGCGTGCCGCCACCTCCTTCGTTCCGAGGCAAGAGCCTGCTTGCCGCGACCGGAGCCGACCCCGCGGTTTACGGCGAAACCTTGCACACTTACGATTCTTTCGGCTGGTCGCCGCTCCGCAGCCTGCGCGTTGGCCTCTACAAGTACATCGACGCCCCGCGGCCGGAACTTTACAATCTTCAGACGGACCCGCATGAGCAGGTCAACCTGGCGGGCAAAGACCCGGCCCGGGCGCAGGCCCTACGGAGCCAACTCATGCAACTGCTGGCGCGCTACGCCCCCCGGCGTCCGTCCTCGCCCAGCCAGGATTCCGAGCAGGCGCGCGCGCTGCAATCGCTGGGATATCTTTCCGGCGGACCGCGTACGCGTCTCGCAGGGCCGCGGCCGGACCCCAAGGACCGGCTACCCGAGTTCCGCCAGTATGAGAGCGCGCAGGCCGACTTGGCCTCCGGGCGGCGCGTCCAAGCCATCGCCACGCTACGGCAACTGCTGGCGCACGACCCGGACAACGTTCTGGCCCGGCGCGACCTTGGTTCGGCTTATCTGGACCAGGGCGATTACGCGAATGCGCGCACCGCTCTGCAACAGGTTCTGACGGCGGCGCCCGGCGATTATGTGGCTCAGTTTGAGCTGGGTCTCGCGGACCAGGGCCTAAAGCTGCTCCCGGAAGCCCTGGAGCATCTGGAAACCGCGTGCCGCATCGCGCCCGATGCTCCGCAATGCCGAAGCGCGCTCGAAGCGCTCAAGCGGAATATGAAGTAGCCCGTCGCGCTCTCACCTGGGCGCTTGCGCCGTTTCCGGTTTCAACAAACTGGCGATCCGATCGCTTGCCTGCCCCAGCGCACGCGCCAGGCTCAATTTCGCCAGATTGTGCGCGAAAACGCTGTCGATCAGGTCCAATTGCGCGCTGGCCACCGTTTGTTGCGCTTGCACCACTTCCACCGTATTGATCACCCCGGCTTCCATGCGCCCGCGCGTCATCTCCAGGGCCTCCTGGGCCACCTGCAGATTCTTGCGCGCCACCTCCACCTGTCCGCTGGCCGCTTCCAGATCCAGGTACGCCTGGCGGACTTCGGCTTCGATCTGCCCGCGCGTGTCCTCCAACTCGGCTTGGCGCTGCGCCAGCGCCGCTTCGGCCTGTGCAATGTCGCCCGCGGCCCGCCCGCCTTGCCACAGCGGAATGCTCACCGTGCCGGTTACCGCGAACACTCCATGCGATTGCGCCGGGTTGACGCCCATCGCGCCGTAGTCGCCGCTGACCGCTACCGACGGCAGGCGCTCCGCCCGCGCGGCCGACAGGGCCTTCGCGGCTGCCTCCACCTGGGCTTGCGCGGCTTTCAGGTCGGCGCGTTGTTGTTCGGCTTGGGCCACCGCGGCATCCGCGCTTTCCACCGGCGCCGCGTTGAACGGAAAGCTGTCCGTGATCTGATAATTGTCGTTGGGCGCGAGCCCCGTGAGCCGCGCCAGGTTGATCTTCTGTTTCGCCAGGTCGTTGCGCAGCGTAATGATCTGCTGCTGCTGGGTAAGCGCCCTTACCTGGCTCTGGTCCACGTTGAGCTTCGCCAGCACGCCCTCTCCGTGTTGCTCGCTCGATTGGTGGAACACCGCGTTGGCGGTGTCCAGTTGGGACTGCGCGGCGTCCATGCGGGCCTGGGCCGCCAGCGTCTGCAAATACGCGCCGCCCACCGCCAGGGCGATCAGGTCGCGCGCATCCTGCAGGCTGTATTGGCTGGCGCGGGCCGTGGCTTTCGCCGAGCGGTAGTTATTGAGCGTGGTCATGTTCGCCACGGTCTGGCTAAGGCTGGCCTGGAGGGTGAAGTAGTTGAACGGACCCACGATGGTCGGAAAGCGGAAGCCCGGTATAGGTGCGCTGATGCGCAGTCCCAGCGCGGCCAGGTCGGATTGCTCCACGGTTTCGCTGAGATTGCCGTTGATGTTCGGCAGCAGGGCGCTGCGGGCCACCGTTACCTGCGCGCTGCTTTGATGTACCGCCTGCGCCATTCCCACCGCGCCCAGATTGTAGGCCAGACCGCGCTGCAGCGCCTCCTGTAGCGACAGCTTGCCGGAAAAAGGCATGGCCGCCGTGCTGCGCGCGCTGCCGCTGTAGGGTCCGGAAATCTGCACGCTCGGGTTCAGGGTATTGACGCTGGTGGTGGTTCCCGGCACGGCCTGTTCGATGGCGCTGGCCGAGCCGCCCTGACGGTCGCGGCCCGAGGCCGGCAATACCACCGCGGACGGTCCTCCGGACGATCCCCCGCCGGACGAAGGCTGTGCGAAGGCGCTGCCCGCGCCCGCCAGGACGGTCAAAAGCACAACGCTGCCGACATGTTTCATGGCATCTCTCGTCATTTCGAAATCGCCGCCAATTTGCGCATGGCAGCCACCAACTGGCGCTGTTGGGCCGCCGAAAGCACCGCCAACTGCCGCGTCTCGGCCCGCCGCGCCAGCGGCAGCGCCCGCGTGAACAAGCGGTCGCCGGCCTCCGTTCGCTGCACCCAGTGCATGCGGCGGTCGCGCGGGTTGGGCTGCCGGCGCAGCCAGCCGCGGCTCTCCAGGCCGTCGAGCACCGCTACCAGCGAGCTGGGGTCCAGGCCGCACAAATCCGCAATCTCGTGCTGCGGGACGTTGCCGTGGCCGGCGATGGCCAGCAGCCAGAATTCTCTCGCGCGCAGTTCCAGCGGCGCCAGGGCGCGGTCCAGGCGCCGCCGTGCCTCAAGCCATATCTTCCAGTTGCAAAACCACAATCCGGGGGCGGCCGGCGCCCATGCCGGCGCCACCTTCGTTGCGGTCGTCTTGGCAATCGCGCGCGGCATGGTTACAAGGTCCGCCGGAACAGCAGCGTGGCGCCCCCCAGCACCAACGCCGAGGTCAATATCAGCGCGAAGATATCGTGGGTCACCGCGGTGATGCCGACGTCCTTCAGCAGCAGCGTGCGGAAGGCGTGGACGGCGTAGGTGAACGGGTCACAGTCCGATAGTAACCGCAGCCATTTGGGGAAGCCGGCGATCGGATAAATGGCGCCGCTGGGGAAAAACAGCAGCGTATTCAGCACGCCGAAAATGGCCCGCGGCACCAGCGGATCGTTGATGCGAGCCATAATGAAGAACATCATGCCGATCAGCGCGATGGAGGTGAGCACCACCATCACGGTCAGCTCCAGCAGGCGCACCGGCTGGAAAAAGTTGGAGACCCCCGCCACCACGGCCCCAGCCACCAGGACGGTCTCTCCCGCCAGCGTCGCCTTGATCACGCCGGACATGTTGAAACCCAGAATCAGCTCCCATTTCGTGATGGGCGTCACCATGTAGCCTTCGTGCAGGCCGCGCGACTTGTCGTCGATAAACATCAGGCCCCCGCCGATCATGGCGGTCATGAAAATGGCCAGCGCCACCGAACCGGGCAGCAGGTACTTGATGTAGTCGATGTACGGATAGACTTCGACCACGTCCAGCGCGGCCTGCTGCGGTTCGCGGGGCAGGATCTGGGGAGCGTTGATCGAAGCCGTCAAATCCGACATCTGTGCCCCCACCGCCCCCGCCACCGCGCGGTCCGTGTTGTCGGTTATCAGCGCCAGGTGCGGCTGATGCTTTTCCAGCAGGTCGCGGGAATAATGCTGCGGAATAATCAGCACCCCGCTCAGCACGCCCTTGCGCAGGTCGTTGAGCGCGGCGCCCTGGTCGTCGTAATCCGTGGGCAGGAAGGTGCGCGCATTCGCCCCCACGGCGCGCACGCGCTCCAGCACATCCACCGATTGCGGCCCCCGGTCCAGGTTGACCACGCCCAGAATCACGTTCTTGATATTGCCCCCGAAGGCGTTTCCCAGGATGATCAACTGCATCAGCGGCATCACCAGCGACGCAAACAGCAGCGCCGGGCTGCGGCGGAACTTCCGCATATCGCGCTCCACCAGGGCCAAAGCTCGTTTCAGCGGCGGCCTCCCTTCTTCTCTCGGCCGGCGGGAGCGGCGGCTTCCGCCTCCGCGATCCCGTGGCCGGTGTAATGCAGGAATACGTCGTCCAGGCTGGTGGATGCCACCGACAAGCTTTTCAGTTCGAGTTTGTGCTCGCGCGCCAGCTCGATTAACTCCTGCGCCGAAGCCGGGCCGCGGTCGCTCGAGACGCGATAGGTGGCCGACCCCAGCACGCGCACCGATTTGACCGCCGGCAGCGCCTCCAGGTCGGCGGCGCCGTGGGGCAGGTCGGGCTCGAACTGCAGCTCGATGCGGCTGGCGCCGGGCACCGAGGCTTTCAGCGCCACCGGCGTGTCCAGCGCCACCATGCGCCCGTTGTCGACAATCGCTACCCGGTCGCACAGGCGGTCGGCCTCGTCCATGTAATGCGTTGTCAGAAACAACGTGCGGCCCTGCTGGGCGCGCAGGTGCGTGATCATCTCCCACACCGAAATGCGCGAGGCCGGGTCCAGGCCTGTCGTAGGTTCGTCCAAAAACAGGATTTGCGGGTCGTGTACCAGCCCGCGCGCAATTTCGAGCCGCCGCCGCATCCCCCCCGATAGCGTCGCGGCAAGCGCGTCGGCGCGGTCGGACAGGTTGACGGCTTCGAGCAGTTCCGCCGTGCGCTGGCGCCGCCGCGCCCCGGTGATCCCGTACAGCCGGGCGTGAATGCCCAGGTTCTCGGCGCAGGTCAGCTCGGGGTCGCTGGTCATGCTCTGCGGGATGACCCCAATGCTGGCGCGCACCGCGTTGGGGTCGCGGATAATATCGTGGCCGCCCACCACCGCCGTGCCGCTGGTGGGCGGTATCAGCGTCGTCAACATGCGGATCAGCGTGCTCTTCCCCGCGCCGTTAGGTCCCAGCAGGCCGAAGATCTCGCCGCTCCGCACCGTGAAGCTGATGCCGTCCACCGCCAGCACCGCGCCGAAGCGCTTGCTGATGTTTTGGACCTCGACCGCGACGCCGTCTTGCGCTTCCATCTCCGCTAATCCCTCACGCTCTGGACCGGCGGCGGCAACACCGGCACCGGCAGCATCACCCACGCCGTCATGCCAAGCGGGAGCTTGCCCTCCGGATTCGACACCTTTACCCGTATGGCCACCGTCTTGATGTCGCGCTTGGTGCGGCTGACGTCGCGCTGCGTGGCAAAATCGGCTTCCACCGCTTTGTAGATCACCGGACCGGAGATCATGGTCCCCGAAGGCAGCCGCACCCGCAAAGTCTGTCCCATCGCGATCAAATCGGCGTAGCTTTCCTCGACGTCGGCATCCACCCAGGTCGAGCTCAAATCGAACAGCGTCACGATCGGACTGCCCGGATTCACCACCTCGCCCTGCCGCGCCGCCCGCAGCGTCACAATCCCGCTGGCCGGCGCAAAAATACGCGTCTGCCCGAAGCGCGCGTCCGCCGCCGCGGCATTAGCCTCGGCCTGCGCCTCGGCTGCGCGCATCGCGTCGGTCTGCCGCTGTTGTACGGGGACCTGCTTTTCCTGCTGCTGGGCGTCCGCCAGCGCCGCCTGCGCCGCCGCCACCGCCCGCTGGGTCGCTTCGGCCCCGGCCCGCGTCGCTGCCACCGCGCGCTGGGTCGCTTCGGCCCCGGCTTCGGCCGCCCGCTGGTTGGCGTTGGCGGAGTCCAGATCGGTTTGCGCCGTGACCAGGTCTTGCGGCGGGTTGATGTCCCTTTGCACCAGCGGACGTATGCGGTTGTAATTGTCCTGCGCCTTGGCCACCGCCGCGTGGGTTTGCGCCACTTGCGCCTGCGCCTGCTGCAATTGCGCCTGCGCTTGCGCCACTTGCGCCTGAGCCTGTTGTAGTTGCGCCTGGCTTTGCGCCGCCTGCGCCTCCGCCTGCCGGACTTTAGCGGGCAGCGTACCCTCCAGCAGCTCGGTCTGGGCCGCCGACTGCTGCGCGCTGGCGCGGGCTTGTGCGATGGCGTGGCCGGCCGCGCCCTGGTCGGCGCGCAATTCGTCCTGATCGAGCACCGCGATCAAGTCGCCGGCCTTGACCCATTGCCCGTCGTCCACCGCCAGGCTCACGATCCGCCCGGTGATCTTGCTGCCCACCACCACTTCGTTGCCGTCCACCGTGCCCGTCAGCGCCAGCGTCTCCGGACGCGGCCGCTCCACCCACCAGATCGCCCCTGCAATGGCCACAATCGCCGCCAGAAGGATCGCTCGTCGTTTCATGAATACATTGTAAACCAAATCATTATGAACCCAAACTAATCTTCGCCGTTAGCCGTTTTCCCAGAGGGCGCGGCCCTTTGCCGCCAATCCAATTCGGCGTGCTCTATTTTCCCCGCGCCGCGATCGTCAATTCCTTTCGGTCTGCCGCGGGCAAGCCGTCGAAAAGAGCCGTGAAAACCGCGTTGGTCCAGCCGAAGCCCGCCTCGTTGGAACGGTACCCGTAAATCAGTTTTAGGGCTACGTCCGGACGGCGGTTCACTACATCGTATTTCTCCATGATCTCGCCCTGTTTTCGATACTCCTGGAGCACCAGCGAGAGAAACCGCTCCGAAATCCGGTCGGCTTCGGCCTGGTATCCGTAGCGCCGCAAGCCCTCTACCGCGATCCATTGCAACGGCGCCCATCCGAACGGCGCGTCCCACTGGTCCCCGCTGTACGTGGCGCTCGTCTGCAGGCCGCCGGGCCGCTCGAACAAGGGAAGATTGCCAACCACCCGCTTCGCCTGATCCTGGCTGGCGACTCCCGCCCAGAGCGGATAGAACGTGGTCAGGAACGGATATTGCCTGACTTGCCGGCGTTCGAAATTGTAGTCGAAGTACATTCCCCGGTCCGGGTCCCACAGCAAACGGTTGATGCGCGCTGCCCGCTGCCGCGCCCTTTCCCGCCAGGTTTCCGCGTCGCCGCCGTGGCCGGTTGTCTCCAGGATCTTCGCCGTCTGCGTCTCCATCAGGTAGAGCAGCGAATTCAAGCACACCGGATTGTAGTGAATGATGTCGGCGCTGAATGGGCCGAAGCGGTTCGACGGGTCGAACCCCGATTCGCGCATGGACCGGTCGGCCTTGTAGAATTGCGCCGTCAACCGGTCGCGGGCGGCGTCGTAATACTGGCTGACATCGTAATCGGCAATCCGGTGGGTACGGAAGTATTCGCGGATCAGGTCGTATTCGTTCTTGCCGTGCGGGTCTCCCTCCGCGGCGACCACCTCCGGCGCGGGGCCGTCCCCCAGGTCGTAATATCGCGACAGGCCGGTCTTCGGAGTCAGGTGCGGTTCGCTGGTCCAGTATTGGTAGTATTTCTCGATAGCCGGTATCGCATCTTCCAGCCACTTCCCGTCATGCGTGCGCCCGTAGACGCCGAGCAGCGTCTCCGTAAGAAACGGCGGCTGCGACCGCGCCAGGTAATACGTGCGGTTGGCGTTTAATATCTTTCCGTACTGCCGGATCTCGTAGAGGAAGTTGTCGGCCATGTCGCGAGCAAGTTCCACGTTGCCGTCGCGAACGAGGCCCATCGAAATGAAGAAGCTGTCCCATCCGTACATTTCGTTGAACCGGCTGCCAGGCACCACGTAGGGCCGCGGCAAATACAGTAGGCCGTGCTCGGCGATCGGCTTCCCATCCGCGGGCAGCGTACGGATTTCGATCTTCTCGAAATCGGCCGCCTTCATCCCGGCGCGCAGGGACTGCGCCACGCGGGCGGCCTCTTCGGTTCTGGAGATGTACACCGGCCACCGGCCGTCTGCCAGAGGCCGCTGTTTGGGATCGGTCGCCGCCGTCGCCAGGTCCTGGTTGGATCGCGTGAAGGTTGTCCACGCGCGTTTGATGTACTCCAGAATCGGTTCCATCCCCCCACAGTGTATCTTGAGCAACCTGCGGGCCAGTTCAAACCCGTTGTACAATCGATAACAACTGGCATAAGGAGGGTGTGTGCGCGTCTTCACTGCCGCGGTTCTCAGCCTGATGGCCTCCGGCTGCGCATTTGGTCAAGCCTATACCATCAAGACGTTCGCCGGAAGCGGAGTGTCCGGTTACACCGGCGATAACGGACCCGCCGCCAACGCCCAGTTGAACTATCCCTGGGCCGTCGCCGTGGATTCCGCCGGCAGCCTGTACATCGCCGACACTTACAACCAGTGCATCCGCAAGGTCTCGAACGGCGTGATCGTCACCGTGGCTGGGAACGGGACGCCCGGCTACAGCGGCGACAACGGCCCCGCCACCAGCGCCCAGTTGAACTATCCAAGCGGCGTGGCCGTGGATTCCGCCGGCAACATTTACATCGCCGACTACTTCAACCAGCGCATCCGCAAGGTTTCGAACGGGGTGATCGCCACGGTCGCAGGAGTCGGGACGTGGGGGTTCAGCGGCGACAACGGCCCGGCCGCCAACGCCCAGTTGTACGGACCCAACGGCGTGGCCGTGGATTCCGCCGGCAATGTGTACATCGCCGATACTTTTAACTATCGCGTCCGCAAGATCTCGAACGGGGTCATCACGACCGTGGCGGGTGGCGGAAGCGTGCTCGGCGACGGCGGCCCGGCCACCAGCGCGCTGTTAGGCCTGCCCTACGCCGTCGCCGTGGATTCCGCGGGCAGCCTCTACATCGCCGACGCCGGCGCCAACCGTATCCGCAAGGTTTCGAGTGGAGCGATTACCACCGTGGCGGGAAACGGGACCATCGGTTATAGCGGCGACGGCGGCCCGGCCACCAGCGCCCAGTTGTACGATCCCTTCGGCGTCGCCGTGGATTCCACCGGCAACCTGTACATCGCCGACACGGGTAACGCGCGCGTCCGCGAAGTCCAGAATGGGGTGATCTCCACCGTGGCGGGAAATGGGACGCCCGGCTATAGCGGCGATGGCGGCCCGGCTGGCAGCGCCATGCTGGACTATCCTTCCGGCGTAGCCGTGGGTCCCGGGATCGTGTATGTCTCCGACGCCGATAACCAGCGAATCCGCGCTTTGATTCCGCCCCCGCCATCCTTCGGCGGCATCGTCAATTCCGCCAGCTACGTGGGAGGTAAGGTGGCGCCCGGTGAGATCGTCGCGATTTTCGGGTCCGGGATGGGTCCGGGCACAGGGGCCGGCCCGGTGCGCCCGGGCACGGCTTTAGCGGGCGTACAAGTGCTCTTCGATGGCGTCGCGGCGCCGCTGCTTTACGCTCAGGCTTCCCAAGTGAACGCGATAGTCCCGTACGAGGTCGCCGGCAAGGCCTCCACGCAGGTACAGGTGGTCTACCAGGGTCAGAGCTCGAATACCATGGCGATTCCGGTGGTCGCGGCGGCTCCGGGTATCTTCACCCTGAGTGAGTCGGGGAGCGGAGCCGCGGTGGTTCTGAACCAGGATGGAACGCTCAACGCTCCCGGCAATCAGGCGGCGCTTGGGTCGGTGGTCACCGCATATGCGACCGGCGAAGGCCAAACCAACCCCGCTGGAGTCGATGGACAGTTGGACCCATCGCCCCCGCCACAGCCTGTCCAGGCCGTGACAGCCACCATCGGCGGAGTCAGCGTCACGGCATCCGCGAGCGGCATCACGGGCGCTCTCGCTGGGCTTCTGCAAATCAAGTTGCAGGTGCCGGCGACGCTCGCGCCCGGCAATGCAGTGCTTGTCCTCAGCATCGGCGGAGTGGCCAGCCAGGCCGGAGTGACGCTCTCCGTACAGTGAGGCGCCCCCGTGCCAAGAGCGGACACCGTGTTCCGATAACGAACACCTGGTAGTCGCAACCCGTTGATGGGTTTGGTGTTAGCCTGGAATCGAAATTGCCCTTGTGAGGCTCCGAATGAGATTCTCAGGCACTCTTACCGTTATGCTGCTGGTGCGCGGCGTGCTAGCGCAGCCCTCCGAAGTTTCCATCGAAACCCCGCCGCCCCGGCCCGTGATCGGACGGTTCCTCAAGCCCTTTCATCTGGAGCGGCGCATCGTGCCCCCGCCCAAGCTGACCAACTCGCCGCGCCTCCAGCAGCTTGTGCGCGGCGGCAGCCTCTACCTTTCGGTGCAGGATGTGATCGCGCTGGTGCTTGAGAACAATCTCGACATCGCCGTGCAGCGCTACAGCCCGTTTCTGTCGCGCGAAGTGGTGCGCCGCGCCGAAAGCGGCAACATTCTGCGCAGCGTGGACACCCCCGTCGTCGCCGGCCCGACCAGCGTGAGCACCGCCGGCGTCAGCACCAATGCCAACGGACTGGCGGGAGGCAGCGGATTCGGCGCGGGCGGCGGCATTGTCACGCAGGTCGGCCCGTCGCCGCCCAACCTGGACCCCAGTCTCTCGCTGGGCGTCTCGCTCGGCCACTACACCATCCCGCTGAGTAATACGGTCCTCAACCAGACCACCGCGCTGGTTGAACAGTACCGCTCGGCATACGTGGCGTACAACCAAACATTCATCACCGGCGCCAACGCGGCTTTCACATTTTATGAGAACCGCACCGGGCTCAACAGCGCCACTCCCCTGGAGAACCCCGCGCTCACCGGTCTGATGGACATCACCATCAACCAGCCGCTTCTGCAAGGTTTCAGCATCGCCGTCAACAGCCGCGATATCAAGGTGGCCCGCAACAACATGAAGGCCGGCAGCCTGCAAGTGGAGCTGCAGGTGGCCACCACCGTGGCGGCGGTGTTGAACCTCTACTGGGACCTGGTCAGCTTCAACGACGCGGTGCGCATCAAGCAGCAGGCTCTGGAGACCGCTCAACAGCTTTACGAAGGCAACCGGAAGCAGTCCGAGATCGGCGCCATGGCGGGCATCGAAGTGACGCGCGCGGCGGCCGGAGTTTCAAGCAGCAAGGAAGACCTCTTGATCGCGCAGACCAACGTGCAGCAGCAGGAAATCGTCCTCAAGAATGCGCTCAGCCGGAATGTCACCGAGAACGCCTGGCTGGACGACGTGCACATTGTGCCGCTGGACCACATCGAGATTCCCAAGACAGAGGAGATTCGCCCGGTCCAGGAGCTGATTCAGGAAGCCATCGCCAAGCGCCTGGAAATCGAGCAGGACAAGACCAACCTCGATAGCCAGAAAATCATGCTTACGGGGACCAGGAACGCGCTGCTCCCCAGCCTTTCGGCTTATGCCGAGTTCACCAACCACGGCTTGGCCGGCCCCATCAATCCGCTTTACAACAACTGCTGCGGGACGCCTGGATCCTACTTCGTGGGCGGCACGGGCACGATTTTCTCGCAGATCCTGGGGCGCGACTTTCCCGATTATTCGGCGGGCTTCTCACTCAATATCCCCTTCCGCAACCGCACCGCGCAAGCCGACTTTGTGACCGACGAACTGCAGCTTCGCCAGCGCGAGCTGCAATTGCAGCGGGCCATCAACCAGGTGAGGGTGGATGTGAAGACCGCCGTGATCGGCCTCGATCAGGCGCGCGCGCGTTACCAGACCGCCGTCGACACGCGGGTTCTGGCGGAGCAAAGCCTGACCGCCGAACAGAAGCGCTTTCAATCCGGCATTTCCTCGGTGGCGATGGTGATTCAGGCGCAGAAGGACCTGGCCACCGACCAGGACGCCGAGGTGCAGGCCATGGCCAATTACACCCACGCCAAGATCTTCTTCGACTCGGCCATGGGGCGCACTCTGGAGGTCAACCACATCTCCATGAAGGAGGCGCTCGATGGCCGCGTCGAGCGCGAATCGTCCATCCCGGACAACCTCGCGCCGGCTAAGGAGGTGCACCCATGAATCCCCGGCGGTGGCGGAGCGCGCTGGCCGTATGGGCCGGCCTGGCTTCCCTGGGCTACGCGCAGGACCAGCCTTTTGCGATCGAGAGGCCGCAGGCCATGATCCCCGTGCGGTCGTACCTGGCGCCGGTCATCCCGCCGGCGCGCCTGACCAATTCGAACCGGCTGTACGGCCTGATCCGTGCGGGCAGCCTCTACCTGACGCTGCAGGACGCGCTGGCGCTGGCCATCGAGAATAATCTGAGCCTGGAAATCGACCGCTATGACCCGCTCCTGGCGCAATCGGCGCTGGAGCGCGCCAAAGCCGGAGGTCCGTTGCGCGGCGTGCCTAGCGCCAGCGCGCAGGTATCCAGCGTGGATAGCGGCCTGGGCGTTAACGGCAGCACCGTGAGTGCCGGGTTGTCGAACGTCGGCGGCAGTGGCGCTGGCGGCGGCGGCGTCAATACCACCATCCAGCAGATCGGCGTGGTCGCGCCGAATTTCGATCCCAACCTGCAAAGCGCCATGACCTTTTCGCACTTGAGCCAGCCGCAGGCCAACACGATCTTGAGCGAGACCGACGAATTGATCCAATCCGTTCACACCTATAACACCGTGGTGCAAGAGGGCCTGCTGACCGGCGGCCTGGTGCAGTACCGCGACTACGAGCAATACCTGAAGGAGAACTCGCCCAGCGACTTGCTGAATCCGGCCATGGGTCCGCACATGGATTTGACGTTCCGCCAGCCGCTGTTGCAAGGTTTCGGTTTGCGCCTGAACGACCGCGGAATCCGCATCGCCAAAATCAACGCGGTGGCGTCGCGGGAGGCCTTCCGCTCGCAGTTGCTCAACCTGGTGGTGAGCGTGACGAATCTTTACTGGGACTACGCCAGTTCCCTCGATGAGCTGCGGCTGCGCCAGAGCGCGCTGGCGATTACCCAGAAGTTCGTGGACGACACCAAATACGAAATCTCCGTAGAGGCGCTGGCCGGTGTGGAGCTGCCGCGCGCGGAAGCCGAGCTGGCCAGCCGCCGCCAGGATCTGACCATCGCGCAAGCCACCATGCGGCAGCGGGCGGTCCAACTGAAGGAGGCGCTGAGCCACACCGAAGACGCGGCTCTCGAAGCCGCCGAAATCGTCCCGCTGGACCGCCTTGAGACGCCCGCGGCGGAAGATCTGCCTCCCTTGCGGCAATTGCTGGCCGACTCCCTCGATCGCCGGCCGGACGTGGCCCTTGCCAAGTATAAGGACCAGACCGACCAGATGAACCTGGCCGGTACCACCAATCCGCTGCTGCCGACCCTGACGGCGCAGTTGCAAACCTACGACCGCGGCGCGGCGGGCGTGCCCCAACCCTCCGGCGGCCAGGCCAACCAGTATTTCGTGGGAGGTTATGGCACGGCGCTGAAGCAGATTCTCGGGCGCGATTTCCCCAACGAGACCGCCCAGCTCGGTTTCTCGATCCCCTTCGGGAACCGTTTTGCGCAGGCCGATTATGGAATCGACCAACTGCAGTTCCGCCAAGGCCAGCTTCAGAGCCAGCGCAACCAGAACCAGATTCTGGTGGACATCTCAAGCGCCGTGAGCGCGCTGCGCCAGGCGCGTGCGCGCTATGACGCGGCCCGCGACACGCGGCTGTTGCAGGAGGAGCTGCTGGCCGGCGAGCGCCAGAAGACGGGAGCGTCCGCGTTCAACGCCATCATGGTGGACCAGCGGGCGCTAATCGCCGCGCGGATTTCGGAGATGAGCGCCGTCTCCAGCTACGTCCACGCGCGCGTGGCGCTAGACCAGGTGCTGGGAGAAACACTGGAAAAGAGCCACATCTCGCTCGATGAAGGCCTCAGCGGCCGTGTGGCGCGCGAATCGGCGCTCCCCGCGGCAACCCCCGCCGGGACGCCATGAGAAGCGGGGACTAAGAGTCTGCGCCACCCATCAGGTAGCGGTCGATTCCGCGCGCGGCCTGGCGGCCTTCGGCGATGGCCCACACGACCAGCGATTGGCCGCGGCGCATGTCGCCGGCGGCGAAAACGCCGGGGACCGAGGTCATGTGGGTTTCATCGGCGGCGACGTTGCCGCGCGCGTCGAGACTCACGCCGAGCTGGTCGATCGCGCCATTCTTTACGGGACCCAGGAAGCCCATGGCAAGCAGCACGAGGTCCGCGTCCAGAATGAACTCCGTGCCGGGCATGGGCTCGAACTTGGGCGGCGGGCCGGCGCGCACGGCGTGCAGTTGCTTGACGCGGCCGTGTTCGTCGCCGGTGAACTTCACGGTGGAGACGCTCCAATCGCGCACGCCGCCTTCCTCGTGCGAACTTTCCACGCGCAGTTGCATGGGCCAGAGGGGCCACGGCGTGGAGGGCGAACGCT
>OBLW0100000618.1_pt1 | contig 30257 bp, 33 predicted proteins | sample 1520161 | NCBI WGS metagenome assembly OBLW01 (sample SAMEA3539309, study PRJEB22396) | soil metagenome | biome: tundra; feature: field; material: soil | place: USA | collected 2010-05 | depth 0.15 m
TTCCGATCTAGTCTCGAAAAGCGAACGCGCGCCGTGCCCCATTGGCGCCGGCATGGTCAGACGCGCCAGGCAAGTGCGGCACCGCGTGCGCTGATCGGCCCAGCTCCACCAGAGCGCAAAACCGGGTCCCGCCAGCGCGAGCCAGAGAGAGAGCGCGCCGGCGCCGAGAAGCGTATCCCCAGGGTCGGCTCGGAAGAGATGCCCGCCGAACTCGATGCCCGCGAACAAGAGAACGGTGAGCGAAAGGGCGGCTTTCGCGGCCCAGAAAGCGCGGTATCGAAAACCGTCACGGCGACCGGCCACCGCGAACAACGCCGCAGCCATCATGAGCCCGAGCCATGCCGGAATCAGGGTCTTGACAGGGCCGGCGGCGACGGTTTCGAGCGGCGTGACGGTCACCCACGCGCCGCTTGTACCGCTCATGCCGCCGCCGGCCCGCGCAATCAGACTGCGGAGCTCAGCTTGCGCGCCACCCGGCGTCACGCCCGGTTTCAGCCGGCAAATGGCGATTGCGAGCGCGTTCGATTGCGAATCGGCCAAAGTCCACACCGCCGGTTCGAAGTTCGGAAAGCGGAAGTCGCGCGGGAGCGCGCCGATCACCCGCAGCGGACGGCCATTCAACGAGATGGCGCGGCCGGCCGAACGCAGCCAAAGGTCGTAGGAGACCACGGCGCAATCGCCGCAGCGCCCGGCGTCTTCCTGGGCAAAGAGCCGCCCTACGGCCGCGCGAACGCCCAGCACGGAAAAGAATTTCGGACCCACGCTCGCCGCGAGGAGGCTTCGTGCGCTCCATCCGTTCGTGACCGCTTCGCCTCGGTATGGGATAAAGACGGCGATGCCGTCGAGCGTTTGAGATCGAGCGTTCCAGTAGTCGATCCTCGCCAAAGGTACGCCGGACCGCCATCCCATAAACGGTCCGGTCTGCGAAAGAATGGCCAGGCGGCCGCCATCGGGGAATGGGACGCCACGGAACGCTTGGCGCGTCTGGCGCAGGCCGCCGCTGGCGGCGACGACAAGCGCGAGCAACAGAGCGAGCGCCGCCAGGCAGGCGCTGGGAGTTCGCAGCCATCTTGACCCGGGGCCGGGCGGGCTTTGGACTTCGCCGCGGAGGCAGCGCGCGTCGGCGAACGCGCCCCGGCAGTGAGCCATCAAACGCATCCGCGTGCCCACGGAGAGGGCGCCGGGCTGGCTGTTCAGCCACCACCAGATTTCGGCTTCCCACTCGCGCAGCCAGTCGGAGCGGAGCGGACGCGGGACCAGCCTGGACGCGGCGGCCAGCAGCAATCGCGACTCCCATGGCGTCCGCATGGCCACCTCTCAGGACTCGGCTTTCCGGCCCGCGGCCGATAGCTCGGGAAAGCGGAAACGCTCCCCCGCCGTGGCTAGCGCCGCTTCTCCTTCGCGCGTCAATTGGTAATAGCGCCGCGCGGGCCGCTGCTCGGAGCGCGCCACGGTTTCGCGCTCCCAACGCGAACGGATCAGGCCGGCGTTCTCCAGCCGTCGCAGCGCGGGGTAAACCGTGCCGCTCGCAAGCCCAACTGCCTCCATGATCTGAAAACCGTGCCGCCTCTCCGACCGGATGGCATGGAGAACCGTCGCGGCGATGTAAGACATCTCCTTCATAGCTACATATATACATTTTCTACATAGGGAAGTCAAGGGGAACAAGCACAGGGGACATCAAAGAAGGCAGGCCAGGAGACCCGCCCCACCGCCCCAATGAGATAATGCGTACATGACTATTTCCGACGGGAAACTCAAGCGAATGAAGGCGCTCTCCAACGCCCGTGGCGTCATCGCGGCCGCCGCCATGGATCAGCGAGGCAGCTTGCAGAAGTCGCTGGCCTCCGCGCGCGGCGTGGGCGTGAAAGACATCGCTCCGGCCATGATGAGCGAGTTCAAAACCGTGGTCGCCAAGACGCTGACGCCGCACGCCAGCGCCATCCTGCTCGACCCCGAATTCGGCCTCGAAGCCGCAAAAGCTCGCAGCTCGAACGCCGGCCTGCTGCTGGCCTATGAGTTGAGCGGTTACGACAACACACAGCCCGGACGCCTGCCCGACCTTCTGCCCCACGTCTCCGTGAAGCGCATCGTGGATTGGGGCGCGGACGCCGTCAAGATCCTCATCTACTACACGTTTCTCGAAGACCCCGCCATCAACGACGTGAAGCACGCCTTCATCGAGCGCGTCGGCGCGGAATGCGAGACCTACGATGTCCCCTTCTTCCTAGAGTTCGTGGGCTACGACCCGAAAGGCGGGGACGAGAAAGGCCTGGAGTACGCGCGCGTCAAGCCGCAAATCGTACTCAAGAGCATGCAAGAGTTCTCCAAGCCGCAATACAAAGTGGACGTGCTCAAGGTGGAGGTTCCGGTGAACGCCGAGTATGTGGAGGGCAGTGGCGTTTACGAAGGCCAGAAGGCCTACACGCGCGCCGAAGCGCTGGCGCACTTCCGCGAAAGCGCTGCCGTGGCGTCCAAGCCGTTCATCTATCTGAGCGCCGGCGTGAGCAACGCGCAATTCACCGAATCGCTCAAAATGGCAGGTGAATCCGGCGCCGGCTACTCCGGCGTGCTCTGCGGACGCGCCACCTGGAAAGAGGGCATCCCGGTCTACGCCAAGCAAGGCGCCAAGGCGCTCGAAACGTGGCTGGAGAACGAGGGAGTCAAGAACATCGAGGCCGTGAACCAAGCGATATCGACGGCGCGGCCCTGGTGGGCAAAGTTGGGATTGGCGGCGCCGGCGTAGAATGTTTGGGCACGTCCAACGCCTACTTTCGGATCGGCGAAAAAAGCGGTGATGCCTTGGAGGGGAGTCCGGGCGCGTCGAGCTTGGTTTCGCAGCCGCAATCCTCACCGGCGTCTTTGGCCGTCTCCTGATACTTAAGCTCGTTATCGATGACGCGTTTCAGGGTGGCCCAGTCCGATCCCCCCGGCACATGCCGGCCGTTGATGAACACCGTCGGAGTGGAATCCACTTGAAGCGCAACCGCCTCCGCCGCGCTGTCGTTGACTTCCTTCTCGGTGGCCTTCTCGTCGATGCAGCGGCCGAGTTGGAGCGCGTCGATGTCCTTCTGCCCCTTGGCCCACTCCATCACCTTGTCCCGCAGGTTTTCGGGCGTGATGGCGTCCTGCTGCGCGAAGATCCAGTCGTGGTAGTCCCAAAACGAGGTGGCGTTATTGTTGAACACGCAACGCCCCGCCATGGCTGCGGCCTTGGCCCAGGGATGGATTGAAGTGAGCGGGAAATCCTTGAAGTAGAGCCGTACCTGCTTGGGGTAAGTCTGAATTAGGTTCTCGCGGATCATCTTGGCTTCTTCCTTGCAGTGCGGGCACTCCATGTCGCTGAACTCCACCAGCACGACCGGCGCGCCCGGCGTCCCCAGGCTGGGCTGAAATTGGGTCTTCAGCTTGTCGAGGTTCCCCTTGTACGGGTTGGCGCCAACGCCATAGACGCTGCCCTCTATGATCTTGGAGCCATCGCTCGACACCAGCAGCACCACCTGCTGGCTGGCCGGACCCTGCGACACTTTCACCGTGATTTCCTTAAGTTCCGGCAAGTCCGCCGACGGTTTGGGGTCTGAAATCGACACGTTGTACTCCGGGCTGAGAACCCAGAGGTGGCGTACATAGGTTTCCAGCCAAGCTTTGTCGAAGGCGTTCTTCTTGGCGGTGTTCTGGGCCGGAACAGCCAGCGCCAGCGTGAGCGTGGCGGCGAGCGAAAGAAGCGTGGATCGCGACATGCTTCCTCTATTGTAATGGGAGAAGCGCGCTCAAACCACCGGCCCGATGCGCCACGGCACAAACTCCTTGTGCCCCATCCGTTCGGCGCAAGTCCGGCGACCCGAGGCGGTCTCCAGCACAGCAGCGAAAATCTCGCACCCCACCTGCTCCACGCTCTTTTCGCCGTTGGCGATGGCGCCCGCATCGATATCCATGTTGCCGGTCATGCGCCGGTACGTGTCGCTGTTGCTCGCGATCTTGATCACCGGAACGGTCGGGAATCCGATGGCGCTGCCGCGTCCGGTGGTGAAGGCGATGAGGTTGCAGCCGCCCGCAGCCAGGCCTGCGAGCGATACCGGATCGTACCCGGGCGTGTTCATGAAGACCAGGCCGGGCGAGGTTACCGGCTCGGCGTAATCGTAGACGTCGATGAGCCTGGAGGTTCCGCCCTTGGCCACCGCGCCCAACGACTTTTCGAGAATGTTGGTCAGCCCCCCGGCCTTGTTGCCGGGCGAGGGATTGTCGTCGAAGGCGCCCCCGAACCTGCCGAGGTACTGTCTGTATGCCTGGATATAGGCCAGCAGTGTCTCGGCCACCTTACGATTGCGCGCGCGCTTCACCAGAAGGTGCTCCGCGCCAAAAATCTCCGGCGTCTCCGCGAGCGCGGCGGTCCCGCCGATTTCCGCCAGCAGATCCGAGCAATAGCCCAAGGCGGGATTGGCGGTGATGCCCGAGAAGGAATCGGAGCCGCCGCAGTTCAGGCCCAGCACGATTTTCGAAGCCGGCGCCTCAGTGCGCTTCTCCGCCGCGGCGCGCTCGATGAAGCGGGTAATCTCGCGCCGGGCGGCCTCCAGCGTGCCGCGCGTGCCGCCGCTCGATTGCAAAGTGAAGCCGGCAATCCGCGCGCCGCCGCCCCGCGGGCCCAGGTAGTGCTCGATCTGGTTGTCCTCGCAGCCCAGTCCGACGATGACGGCGGCCGACACGTTGGGGTGCGCCAGCACCCCGCTCAAGGTTCGCTGCAACAACTCCACGTCGGGCCCTCCGGCATGGCCGCAGCCATCGCCGTGCGGGAATGCCACCACGCCGTCCACGCCATCGGGCAAGGTTTCGTCCTCGTAGCTGCGGGCGATCGCCTCCACCGTGTGGGCGGCGCAATTGCTGGCCGCCGCCACGGCGATGTAGTTGCGCGTCCCCACGCGGCCGTCCTCGCGAACATAACCGAGAAACACCGGCGCGTCCCGGCGCGGTTGGGAAATGGGAGCCTCCACCGAGGGGAATTCGTAGGTGAGCTGCAAATCCTCGAAGCCCAGGTTGTGACTGTGCACGTGCTGTCCGGCCGCGATAGCTTCCTTGGCCCGGCCGATGGCTTGGCCGTAGCGCAACACCATCTCCCCGGCCCGAATCTCACGCAGGGCAATCTTGTGACCCGCGGGAACGAAGTCCCGCGCGGTGACCGCGGTTCCGGCCACGCGCAATTCGGTTCCGGGCGGAATCGGGACGCGCGCCACCACGACGTTATCCGCCTCATGCAGGCGAATCGCCGAGTTTTCGGCCGATGGAGGTTTGGCAATGTCGACGAGCATAAGAGTCGTTAGCGGCGGCTTGGAAGAGACAGACCACAAAAAACGATGGTCTGCCCACTGCCTACCCCAATTCTACTTGGTTCGAGCAGGCAAAAGGGGCGCCGTCCCTGAGAGTATGAAGCATCACAGTGGGACTACCTTGATCGTGCCGGGCATTTGTCATCATGGGAAATGAAAATGCGTCTCCAGCGCCTGGCGACTGTTAGTGTTTTCGTAGCCGCATCGCTCTCAGGAGCGGCGCCCTCGGGGGACAAACTCGGCCGCGGCAACCCGCGAGCTTCGGTAACCGGTTTCCTCCAGGCCTGCCGCGGGCAGCGCTATGACTTGGCCTCTCAGTATCTGGATTTGAACGGCGTCGCCAAGGGCCGCGGCCCGGAACTGGCCCGCAGGCTGGAAGCGGTGTTGAATTCGGCCCCCGACTTCACGGTCCTTGACTTGACCAGAAATCCGGAGGGAAGTTCGCCCGGCAGCGATACTTCGCCGCGGGAACGCGTCGCTGCCATCACTCAAAACGGCGTCACGTATACGCTGGATTTGGAACGAATCCCCATGCAGCCGGGAGGCCCATTGGTGTGGGTCTTTTCTCCCGACGCCGTGACCGCGGCCCTCAAGTTGAACCCTTCCGCGCCGGCGCCCTGGTGGGTACACTATCTGCCCCGTTTCATGACGTCGGTGGCGCCCCTGGAGACCCCGCTTTGGAAATGGGCGGCCCTGACGTTGGCGGCGATCCTGCTGATTTCCCTGTCACGGCTTTTGGATCGCCTGCTGACTCCCGGCGTCCGGACCGCCAGCCGGCGTCTGCTTCCAAGCGTACCGCCGGTGTGGGCGGAGGACGTCATCAGTCCGATCCGCGTCCTTCTGTCCGTAGCCGTGTTCCGTGCGGCCGAAGAGGTGGTCCGGCCTTCGGCGGTCGCCGGGCTTTACGTGGGAGGTGCGCTGGAACTGATCGTGGTGTGGGCGATCGCCCTTTGCCTGGTACGGATTGTGGATCTTTTTCTCGACCGGGTGGAAACGAACATGGCCGCCAGGCGGAACTTCAGCGGGCGTTCCATCCTGAGGTTAGGCCGGCGGACGGCGAGCGTCACTATTATCGTCATCGCCATTCTGACAATTCTGAGCGGTTGGGGATATAACACCGCTACTCTGGTGGCAGGCTTGGGCGTAGGCGGAATCGCGGTGGCGCTGGCGGCGCAACAGACCATCGCCAATATCTTCGGGGGCATTTCGATTATCGGCGATCGTCCCGTCGTGATCGGAGATTTCGGCAAGTTCGGAGACTTGATCGGCACGGTGGAGGATATCGGCATGCGATCCACGCGCGTTCGCACGCTGAATCGTACATTGGTATGCGTTCCGAACACCGCGTTCGCCGGCGCCAATCTGGAAAACTACTCGAAGCGCGACAAGATCCTGTTTAATACAACGCTTCAGATCAAGCGGAGCACGCCGGACGAACAAGTGTGGCAACTGATCGAATCCCTGAATGGCGCGCTCAAGAAGAATCCGTCCGTTGAGGTCGTGCCTACGCCAGCGCGGCTGACCGCTCTCACCGCCGCGGCCTTCAGTGTTGAGATCTTCTGCTACGCGCTAACACCGGACATTGACCAGTTCTATAGGATACAAGGCGAGCTGCTTTTAGCGATCAACGGTGCGTTGGAAGCCGCCCACGTGGAATTGGCTCCTTGAGCTGATACACTGGGAAGCATGGACAGCGTTACCTTACATGTCGATAATCAGGGAAGGATAATGCTCCCTTCCTGGTGGAGAAAGAAAGAGGGAATCGGCTCATCGAGCGAGATCTGCGTTGCCTTGGACGAGGCAGGATCTCTGGTCATCGAGACCCGCGAGCAGGGGTTGCGCCGGGCCCGCGCGCTCGTGCGGAAATACGTCCCGGGGGGCGTACGGCTGTCCGACGAGCTGATCGCGGACCGGCGGGCGGAGGCTAAGCGTGAATCGCGGCGGTAAGCACGTTCTTGACGCAACCGCAATCCTCGCGCTGATCCAGGATGAGCCCGGCGCGGATCGTCTTTCGCGACTGCTTCCGGAGGCAGTAGCCGGCGCGGTCAACGTGGCCGAAGTCCTGGCCAAGCTGGTCGGCAGAGGAATGCCCCGCCACGAGGCGATGGCCGCTTTCGACGCTTTGCACCTGGAGGTAGCCGGGTTCGGTCCCGAGGAGGCCACGTTATCCGCGTCGTACGTTCGGAAAGGCGTTTCGCTGGGAGACCGATGTTTTCTGGCTACCGCCCACATGCACGGTACGGGGTGGACATCGGGCCGCGTCCTGGCATCGATCGATAGTGCACTGCTTCCCAGGGTCGAATTGTTCCGCTGAGACAGCGGGGATATTGCCGAAGGCATGGGCGAGCTTGAATGAAGATTGGCTAGCCTGCTTTACGCAGCGCGTCCTCGACGGCTTCCGGGTGGCGAGCGATCACCGCAAGCAGCACGCGGGCCGGGCTGTCCGGCCGCGTCCGGCCCTGCTCCCAGTTCCTCAGAGTGCCCGGATGGAACCCGAACTTCGCCGCGAACGCCGCTTGGCTCAGCCCCAAGCGCTTGCGCGTTGCGCGAACGTCGATCGTGGGCACATCCACCGTGGTGACGCGGACCGCGACATCCTTGCCTTCGACCCAGTCCACGGCTTCCCTCAGGCTGGCGATAATCCGGCTGCCAGCGCTCGGCTTCCGTTGCTTCGTGATATGGCTCTTTTTCATTGCGACATCCTTCTCCGGTAGCCCGCAACCAAGCGGGGCAGCAGGGCCTTCATCCCGTTCCGTTCGGCCTTGGTCAGATTGGCCTTCTCGTTCTTCGCGAAGACGTTGAGCAGAAACAGAGGCAGCGACGCATTGTGGTAGTAGTAGATCACCCGCAGACCGCCGCGCTTGCCGCGTCCCTGTGCCCTCCAACGCAGCTTTCTGCCGCCGCCAGTATCCGGCATGATGTCGCCAGCTTCCGGGTTTGCCGCCAGGAAGGAAATCGCTTCCGTTCGCTCCTCATCGGTAAGCGCCGAGGCGGCATCCCTCAGGAAGCTGGGCGTCTCGACCACCGTCATCGGAATGGAGAGCACGACTACTAATGTACGCTATTAGCGCATCATGGGCAACCGGTTCTTCGAACCAGCACGATAACCCGTTCTAAAGTCGAGCGAAGCCAGCGGGCAGTGGCGGCAACGCGTCCCTCGGGACCTTCACGCGCGTCTCGTTGTCAAGGCGCGGCAGGAGGGCGTCAGCCTGAACGTGCTGGTCACTGCCATGATCGCCGAAGGACTGGGTAAGCGACGATCTTCACAGGGTCGGAGAGGTGCGGAATGCGGGCAGCTATTGATTGCGCAGCGGTCACGCCTGGTCCCCGGGGTTCGTCTGACCTCCCCAGAAACCCGCAACGAGCAATGCTGCGTCGTCACTCGTCCGCACTCAGATCACCGAAGAACTCGGCGGTCGTCTTGAGGAACTCGGGCTTCAGGGACCCTGCGAGACCGAGGCGCCTGATGCCCTCGACCTTCTCCATGAGCTTGCCAAATGCTACGAATCCGCAGACCCTTGGCAGTGGCTTTTCTCGGAAGGCAAACGTGGGCCGGACAATCTCCTGTTGCACCTTCGCCCTTCGTTCGTCAGGTGCAACGAGGTACAGGGCGAGGTCGAGGTTCGGCTGTAGCGCAAGCAGGTCGCTCATTCGGAGCAGGCCGGAGTAGATCGAGGTGGTTGCCTCAATTTCGAATGCCGCCAAAATGGTGTTGCCCTTAAGCCAGAGTACGTCGATGAGTTCGATGGTACGGTTCGTCGCATCGTTGAATTGCGTCGGCAATTCGTCGAGCATGTTCGTCATCGCGCCAAGGAATTCGCCGTTGTAGCTCTTGCCGCGGTCGTTGCGAGCCACCCACACATCGAGCCCTAGTTCCGCACCGAGTCTCAGCAGGTGGTACTGGATTTCCGTGTGGCGTGTGGCCGGTTCGGACAACGGCTTCGGCTCGGCGACGGCGGGCTCGTCATCGTCCTGCTCGGGCACACTGACGACCCTGGGCACGCTGGCTTTCCCTTTGCCGAAATCGACCTTAAAAAGGCGCGGCTTTCGCGCGAGCTTGCGGAGGTCGATCTTGGTGTGAACAGGATTACGTTCGGCCTCGCGAAGGGCATCTAGAATGACCATGCCGTCACCTTCGCTTGAACAGATTCGGAGTCATTCGCAGAAAGGCCTTGAATCCACCCCTGTGCTCCGGCCCGCGGTAGAAATCGAGCCTGCCCTCAAAACGCTCCATCGGAACGCCGCATTCGGGATCGAGGATGACGAGCGGCTTCACTGCGAACCGGACCGGGTACGCGCCGGACTCCCAAATGGGGCTCGCGTCTCTGGTCGGCCCAACGACTTCCAGGGCGCCAACCCATTGCTTGACACCGGTGAGGTAGCACAGGAACACGTCGCCCGGCTTCACACGTCCCGCGCCTTTTCGCCTTCGCTCGCTGAAGCCGCTGACGTTCCCCCCGGCCTTCCGAAACTCTTCCCAAGTCGTGCCAGTGAACAGATCAAGCCAGTAGTTCATACTCTCAATTTCCGCAGGACCCCCCTACCCCACCTTGCCCTTCACCGCCCCCGCCGCATCGGCCAGCAACACATCCACGGATTGCCGGATTTTGCGCTCGACTAACTCCACTTTGCCGCCGGCGAGTTTCTTTCCCACCACCACGCGCCAGGGGATGCCGATCAAATCGGCGTCCTTGAACTTTACGCCGGGACGCTCGTCGCGGTCGTCGAGCAGGGCGTCCAGGCCCAGCGCCAGGCAGCTTTCGTAGATGCTCCGGGCCGCGGCCATTTGCGCGGCATCGGAGTTGTTGGCGGGCGTCACGACCACCTGGAACGGCGCGATGGAGACTGGCAGAACCATGCCGTCCTTGTCGTGATACAGTTCGATGGCGCAGGTCAGAATGCGCTCGATGCCGATGCCGTAAGATCCCATGATGGGAGTCACTTCCTTGCCGTCGGCGGCAAGCACGCGCAGGCCCATGGAGTCGGAGTACTTATAGCCGAGCTTGAAGATATGGCCAACCTCGACGGTCTTGACCACATCAAGGGCGGCGGCGCAATGCGGGCATTGGTCGCCGGCGGCCACTTGGCGCAAGTCGTGGATTTCGGCCTGGAAATCTTCGCCCAGGGTGACATGACGCAGGTGGTGATCGTCCTTGTTGGCGCCGGCGATCATGTTGCGCCGGCCTACCAGCGCCAGGTCCGCCAGGATGGCCATGTTCTTCACGCCGACGGGGCCTAGCGAGCCGGCTTCGGCGCCGAACCACTCGACGATCTCGTCGGGGCGGGCCTGCCGGAATTCGGGGTCGTTCGCCACCGCGCCGAACTTGGTCTCGCTCAACTGGTGATCGCCGCGCAGCAGCGCCAGCACGGGCTGGCCATCGGCCACCAGCACCAGGCTCTTCATCTGCGAGGTTTCGGGCAAGCCGGTGAACGCGGCCACCTCGGCGATGGTCTTCCGGCCGGGCGTGTGAAATTCCTCCGGCGCGAGATCGCCTTCGGGATCCGCCACGGAGGGCGCCGTTGGGGTGGCGACGGCCTTTTCCAGGTTGGCCGAGTACCCGCAACCGCGGCAGATGGCCACTAAGTCCTCGCCCGCGTCGGAGACCACCATGAACTCGTGCGACTGGCTGCCGCCCATGGCGCCGGAGTGCGCCTCCACGGCGGTATACGCCAGGCCGCAGCGGTCGAAGATGCGGCGATAGGCCTGGAAGTGCTTCTCGTAGGCGGCATCCAACCCGGCCTGATCCATGTCGAAGGAGTAGGAATCCTTCATGATGAACTGGCGCACCCTCAGCAGGCCGGACTTGGGACGCGGCTCGTCGCGGAACTTGGTCTGAATCTGGTACCAGATCTGGGGAAGCTGCTTGTAACTGCGCAACTCGCCGCGCGCGATGGAAGTCATGATCTCTTCATGAGTCATGCCCAGACACAGGTCGTGGCCGGAGCGGTCCTTGAGCCGGAACATGTTATCGCCCATGATGTCCCAGCGGCCGGACTCCTGCCAGATCTCGGCCGGATTCAGCCCCGGCAGATACATCTCCTGCGCGCCGATGGCGTCCATCTCCTCGCGCACGATCCGCTGGATCTTGAGCAGCGACCGCTGGGCCAGGAAGAGGTAATTGTAAAGTCCCGCCGAAAGCTGGCGGATGTACCCGGCGCGGAGAAGCAATTGGTGGCTGGCGACCTCTGCCTCGGCGGGGATTTCGCGCAGCGTCGGTATAAACAACTTGCTCCAGAGCATAGAGTTGGAAGGAGAATCCAATTCTAGCATGGTAAAATCGAGACTTCCGTGTATGCGTATCGCCATTGCCGCGGACCACGCCGGATTCGCGCTGAAGGAAAAATTGTTGCCGAGGCTGGCCGAGGAACTCCACGAGGTGGTGGATTTCGGAACCCATTCGTCCGAGTCGTGCGACTATCCCGAGTTCGCGGAGCGGGTGGCGCGCGAGGTGGCCGAGGGCCGTGCGGAGCGCGGCATCCTGGTGTGCTCCACGGGAATCGGCATGGCCATCGCGGCGAATAAGGTGGACGGCGTGCGCGCGGCGCCGGCGGAAGACGAGGATGAAGTCCGGCTGACGCGCGAACATAACGACGCCAACGTGCTCACGCTGAGCGCCCGGCGCATCGGTGAAGATCGCGCGGTGGAATTGATCCGGGTTTTTCTGAGCGCGGAGTTCCAGGGCGGGCGGCACGCGCGGCGGATCGCGGAGATTGCGGAGATCGAAAGGCGTAATTTGCCGGCGCAAATGGCGCTCGGGAGACACGAATAACAACATGACTGCAGCACAGCGAATGTCGCGGCCACTGGCCGAGGTCGATCCGGAAGTCTACCAGGCGATTCAACTTGAGGTGGAACGCCAGGACTCGCAGCTCGAATTGATCGCCAGCGAGAATTTCACCTCGGAGGCCGTGCTGCAGGCCACCGCCAGCGTCTTCACCAACAAGTACGCGGAAGGGTATCCGGGCAAGCGTTATTACGGCGGCTGCGAATTCACGGACATCGTGGAGAACCTGGCCCGGGACCGGGCCAAGAAGCTCTTCGGGGCGGAATACGCCAACGTTCAGCCGCACTCGGGCTCGCAGGCCAACCAGGCCGCCTATGCCGCCGTGTGCGCCCCCGGCGACACCGTGATGGGGCTGAACCTGGCGCACGGCGGCCACCTCACGCACGGTCACAAGCTGAATTTCTCGGGGAAGACCTATCACGTCGTCCCTTATGGCGTGCGCCGGGAAGACGAGCGCATCGATTACGACGAAGTGGAGCGTCTGGCGCGGGAGCACAAGCCCAAGCTGATCGTCGCCGGAGGCAGCGCTTACCCGCGAACGCTGGATTTCGCGCGTTTTCGCCAGGCGGCCGACGCGGTGGGCGCGGTCCTGCTGGTGGACATGGCGCACATCTCCGGCCTGGTGGCCGCGGGGCTGCATCCGAACCCCTGCGAGTACGCCGATATTGTCACTTCCACCACCCACAAGACGCTGCGCGGGCCGCGCGCCGGCATCATCCTGGCCAGGGAGAAGTACGCCGCGGCCATCGACAAGAGCCTGTTCCCCGGCATCCAGGGCGGTCCGCTGGTTCACGTGATAGCGGCCAAAGCGGTGTGCTTCCAGGAGGCCATGGAGCCGGAGTTCACGGAATACCAGAAGCAGGTGCTGGCCAACGCGAGCGCGCTCGCCGGAACGCTGACGGCCGCCGGTTTCCGCGTGGTTTCCGGGGGCACGGACACGCATCTCCTGCTGCTCGACGTCTTTTCCAAAGGCATCCGCGGCAAGGAAGCGGAGCAGGCGCTCGACCGGGCGCGCATCACCGTCAACAAGAATGCGATTCCGTTCGACACGAACCCGCCCATGAATCCGAGCGGCATCCGTCTGGGGTCTCCCGCCGTGACGACGCGCGGGTTCGGAGAAGCGGAGATGCGCGAGGTCGGCGCGCTGATCGCCGAAGCGCTCCACGACATTACCAACGAGGACGCGCTGGCCGCGGTGCGGCGGCGGGTTGGCGTTCTCACGGCCCGCTTTCCGCTCTATGGCTGGAAGCGTTGCGCGGCGGGCAAATAGAGTCGCGCGAAATGCCGCTGCACATTGTTATCGACGCCCGGCGGATTCGGGATTTCGGCATCGGCACGTATATACGCAGCCTGATCCACGCGCTGGCGACCGTCGACCCGGCCAACCAGTACACGGTGGTGGTCACGCCGGCGGATATAAGGGCGCTCTCCGGCCTACCGGCCAACTTCCGCTTGGCCGTTTATGCGCGGACGGATTCGGCCGCTTTGGACAACCTGGCGTTCCCTTTTTTTCTGCGGGGGCTCTCGCCCGACCTGGTGCACATTCCGCTCAACCGCGTGCCGCTGCTGATGTTTCGCCCTTACGTAGTGACCATCCACGACATGGCGAACCTGTTGTACTCACAGGGGGGCTCCAGTTTCGGCCTGTACTTGCGGCGTAACCGCTTCCGGCGCGGCCTGGAACGGGCCGCGCGCGTGGTGGCGGTCTCCGACGCCACCAAGCGCGACGTGGAGAACCTGATGGGCGTGCGGCCAAACCGCATCCGGCGGGTTTATAACGCGCCCGACCCGGGGTTTCTCGATCCCCATCGCTCGTCCGGCGCGGATGAACGTCAGCTCATCATGGAGCGCTACCAGATCGGCTATCCGTTTCTGCTGTACGCCGGCAATATCCGGGCGCATAAGAACGTACCGCGACTGGTGGAGGCATTCGCGGTGGTCCGCGGGCAGCTCGCCGCTCACCCGGTCTACAAGGACCTGCGGTTGATCATTATCGGCGACACGATTTCCCAATACCCGGCGGTGCGGCAAGCGGTCATCAAGAGCCGCGTGGAACAGATGGTTCGATTCCTCGGGTTCGTGCCGTTCGAAACGTTGCGCTGCTTCTACGAATCCGCGGCGGCGTTCGTTTTCCCCTCGCGCTACGAGGGTTTTGGCTTGCCGCCGCTGGAGGCCATGGCTTGCGGCACGCCGGTGGTTACCGCCAACGTGAGCTCGCTGCCCGAGGTGGTGGGGGACGCCGCGGTGCTGGTGAACCCGGCCAACGTCTTTGATATCGCGCGCGGAATTCGCGACGTGCTGCTCGACGAGGCGCTGCGCACCGAACTGATTCGCCGCGGCCTGGAACAAGCCTCGCGCTTCAGTTGGGAGCGGACCGCCCGCCAGATGCTGGAGATCTACCAGGAGGCCGCGGCCAAGCCGGAAGCCATCTAGGAGGTATGGGGCTCTTGCGCCATTTCATCGCTTCGATTGCAGTGTTAGGCTGCTGCGCGGCAATTCTCCGCGCGCAGGGCAACTATGAAGTTCAGGTTTATGGTTCCGACCTGGTTCCACCGAATGTGACCATGGTGGAGCTTCACAGCAACTTCACCGCCAGCGGCCAAAAACAGGCGATCGACGGCGCGCTGCCGACCAACCACGCCGAACACGAGACGCTCGAAATCACCCACGGCTTCGACCAGTGGTTCGAGCTGGGCTTTTATCAGTTCACCAGCATTCAACCCGACGGCAGTTGGAACTGGGTGGGGACGCATATCCGCCCCAGAATCGCCATCCCCGATAGCTACGGCCTGCCGGTGGGATTGAGCCTGTCCATGGAAGTGGGATACCAGCGGGCCAGCTTTTCGGCGGATACATGGACCTGGGAAATACGTCCCATCGTCGACAAGAAACTGGGGAAGTGGTACCTGTGCGCCAATCCGGTGTTGGCCCGGTCGTTTCACGGACCGAGCGTGCCGGGCGGGCTGGATTTCGCTCCCAATCTGAAATTCAGCTACGACGTGACCAAAAGGGTTGCGGCGGGCGTGGAGTATTACGGCGACTACGGTCCACTGACGAACTTCGACCCGCTGCGGGAACAGCAACAAAACATCCTGCCGGCGGTGGACGTGGATTTCGGCGATAAGTGGGAGTTCAATTTCGGCGTCGGCGTCGGAGTTACCAGCGCCACCGATCACCTGCTCATCAAGGCAATCCTGGGTTACCGGTTCAACTACCACAAGACGCCGTAGTTGCGCGGATTCTCAGTCTGCCGCAAGCTAAGCTCGGGCACGGCGCCTGCGCCGCACTAAGCCATTCAGGCCGATCAGGGCTGCGCCGGCCGCCAGCAGCACCGACGGCGGCGGTTCGGGAACCGTGCTTTCGGGATCGGCAAAGAACTCCTGCCCCTCGCCCGGCGTGTTCGTCGGCGAAATAATCCCGTTCGGCTTCGGCGTGTAGATGGTGATGTCGGGGTAAGCGTAACTTGCGTCGGCGCTCACGGACTCATAAGCCTCGTCCAGGATGCCCAGGGCGGCGGCGTCGCCGCCGATGGCGCTGGCGGGGCCCGGCGAAAACAGATACCAGACGGCCGCGTTGCCTTCGGACGGATTGATTGTTCCCGAAAACATCCCCGTAAAAATGAAGCCCGCCTCGTCATACGCCTGCACGGCTGAGTTGGGTACGTCTATGGCGATGTCCCCGGCGCCGAAGGATGTACTGTTGCTATAAAGAAAGTCGCCGTTCTGTACGTTTGCCGAGGTCAGAGTGTTGGCGGTGGCAAGCCACTCATAGCCATCCCCAATTTCGTCGGTGAAGTCGTCGCACATCATGGGCGCGGCAACTCCGCCATTCACTTGCACGTAATAGGGGTACGCGTAGAAGCCATCAATCTGATTATTGCCGGGTCCTGCGTATATCAGCGTCTCGGCTGAGCATAGCGTGACGGAGGATAAAGCCAAAAACATTGTGAAAAATCCGCGTTTCATGATTTCAGGCTAGCAGTCCCATTCCCGGTTTACTAGACACAGCGGTCATTCGCAGTCACGGTACGTGCTTGGCCGCGTATTAGCACCAGTACTGGTAACCCTGAACGTCTGAAAGCGGAGAACGGGGGATCTCGCGTGAAACAAGATGCGGCGGCGCTGGCCGCGTCACACGCTGCCGCACTCCTCCGCCGTCCCCCCCAACACCCGCTTCCTAGCCTCCAGCCATGCCGGGAACACCTCTGGGTTCTCCAGCCAGACCAGCATCCATTGCGCCATTTCCCGCTTCTCCGCTTGCTTTTCCGGGCCGGTGCGTGGGCTGGCCGCCACGAACTTCGCGCGGTCCTTGGCGGCGATCACCTGGCGGCGGCAGTAGCGGGCGCGCTCGCGGGCGCCGGCTTCCATCGCTTCGGCGTAGATCCGCCACATCCCCAGCAACGACTCTTCCAACTCTTCGAAGGTATGCTGGCGAACCCCGGCGTAGGGTTGGCTGAAAGGCAGGCCCGTGGCCCAGATCAATTGCCGCAGATAGCTCTCGGAAACCGGCGCCAGACGCTCGAGCAGCTCGCGCCAGACCGCTTCCGTGACGGCGGCCGGCTGGCGGGCCGCCAGGTATTCTCGGAGCTGCTGCTTGAAAGACCTACTTCTTCCGGCGGCCACGGCGGTATTTGGTAGTGGCCTGCTCATGAGCGGCCAGGTCGGTGGAGAACTGGTGCGCGCCCGAACCGTCGGGCCGCAGCACGAAATAGAGCGCGCCGGATGCGGCGGGCTTGAGCGCGGCCTCAATCGAAGCCACGCCGGGATTGGCAATGGGCCCCGGTGGAAGACCGGCATTACGGTAGGTGTTGTAGGGGTCGTTGCGGTCCAGGTCGGATTGGTAGATGCTTCCGCGATACCTGTCGTGGAGCAGCGCGGCGTAAATCGTGGTGGGGTCGCAATCGAGTTTCATGCCGATACGGAGGCGGTTCACGAACACCGCGGCGATGAGCGGACGTTCGTATTCGAGCTTGTCCTCCTTCTCGACCAGCGAGGCCAGCGTGACCACATCGTGAACGTCCGCGCCGGCGTGCAGGCCGCGCCAGACCTCGCGGAACTTGCCTGTCATGAGGCGGCAGAGTTGTTCGGGCGTGGTGTGGCGGCCGACGTGGTAGGTATCGGGAAAAAGGTAGCCCTCCAGCGTCGGCGCTCGCGGATCGAGGTCGTGAATGGCACGCGGGTCGCGCGCCGCCGCCAGGAATTCGTCCGCCGGAAAGAGCCCCAGCTTCTCCGCCGACGCCGCGATGTCGAACATATTCTGGCCTTCGGGCGCCACCAGTTGGTAGAAGAAGGTGTCGCCGCGGGCGAGGCGGCCGTAAACCTCCATGGGCGTGGCCGCACGGTCGAAGCGGTACTCGCCCGCCTGCAGCTTGCGGCCGCGCTCGGCAAGACGCGCCAGGAGAAAATCCCAGCGGCTGCGCACCACCCCGGCGTCGGCCAGCATGCCCGCAATGGCGCCTGTGGAAGTGCCGAAGGGCACGTCGACAAAGGTTTCCGTTCCAAAACCCTGGAACGCGCTGCCCAGGCGGTACACGGCGATTCCTCCCGCGAGAACGGCGAGGAAGGCGAAAATGCGGATGGCTTTCATGCCGGCAATGAGTCCAGGTAGCTTTGCAGAAGGATCACGGCGGAGAGCCGATCCACCGCCGCGGCGCGCTTCCCGATGCTGATTCCGCTGGCGCGGAGCACGCGGCCCGCCTCCACGCTGGTGAGGCGCTCGTCCCAGTACTTGACCGGCAGGCCCGTTCGCTTTTCGATGGCCGCGCCGAACTCGCGAACCCAGCCGGATTGCCGGCCCTCGCTGCCGCCCATGTTCATCGGGTTGCCCATCAGGATCAGGCCGATTTCGCGCTCCGCCGCCAGGCGCTCCAGGGCGTCCAGATCGTCGCGCTTGCGCGTTCGCTCCAGATTCGGCAACCCCTGCGCGGTAATTCCCAAAGGGTCGCTAATGGCCAACCCAATCCGTTTCTTGCCTAAATCCAAGGCGAGAATGCGAGTTTTCAACGCGGTCAATTGATTTCATTATAGAGAATACCGAGCTTCGGCTTGGGGGATGCCCGCGCTCCGTGACCGGCCAAAGATCCTACCAGGTAGTAAGATTTGCTACTATGGAAGCCAAGGAGATACCGTGCCGGACATTCAAAAAGTCAGCGTGGCTCTGACCAGCGAACAGGTTTTCTCGCTCAAGGCGGCCGTCGATGCGGGGGAATATGCCACCACAAGCGAGATCGTCCGTGAGGCTGTGCGTGACTGGCAGTTCAAACGCGAAATGCGGCAGGAGGACATAAGGCGTCTGCGCGCGGCCTGGGATAGCGGCAAGGCCAGCGGACCTGCAACGCCCCTCGATTTCCGGGGACTCCGCAAAGAAGCTCGGAAGCGTCTAAAACGGGCCTCGGAGATTCCAGGCCAGTGAAGGTCAAGGTCCGATGGACACCACAGGCCCGTGAGGATCTCCTGGATGTCTACGTGACAATCGGTCTCGACAATCCAGACGCGGCGGAACGAATTTACGCCGCAATTGAGGCTAAGACCGAACTGCTGGCTTCTCATCCACGCCTTGGCCCGCGTCGCCCGGAGATACGGCCATCGGCGCGCCTTCTTGTCGAAAGACCCTACGTAATCCTCTACGAGACTCACCCCAATACCGACCACGGGCCAGTCGATGAAGTTGAAATCGTGCGTGTCATCGACGGTCGCCGCGATCTGACCACCCTTGTCTAAGCTCGGTCCCCACCGAAAACTGAGGTGGGCAGTCCGAAAATCGGCCTCTCCGGCGACAGGCATGTTACATTCGAGGCAAGGGTCCTCTCGCGCCGTGGCGCCGACAACCGAGACTGTCAATAGCGCAACCAGTACCGCGCAGGCAGCGCGGCATCCCGCCGTGTCCATTGTGGCCTTGGGCGTGGTGATTGGTATTCTCTACTTCGGCCGTGTGCTCTTCATCACCGCCGCCGTGGCTGTGATTCTCGCGTTCATCCTGGAGCCGTTCGTCGCGTTGCTGATGCGGTTGCGGTTGCCGCGCGCCTTGGCCAGCCTGATGATATGCCTGTTGGCGCTGCTGCTGTTTTATTTCGTCGGCCTGGGCGCGTATTCCCAGCTTTCCGGACTCTCCGCCGATCTGCCGGCTTACGGCCAGCGGATCGGCGATATCGTGGACGGCGTGCGCCAAAAGATCCAAGGCGTCGAAGAGAGCGCCTACGGCTTAGTCTCGCGCCGGCGCCCGGAGGAAGCGCCCGCGCAGCAGACTGCCGCTAAGAAGAAGGGCCGGAAAGGCGAGACCTTGGCGCCGGCGCCCGCGCCTCCGCCGCCCGCGCTGCCCCAAGGGACGCCCATCGGGGACTACATTTATGAGCACATGGGCTCGGTATACGAGATTCTCTTGATGGCCTCGTTTGTCCCGTTTCTGGTGTACTTCATGCTGAGCTGGCAAGAGCACCTGAACCGCAGCTTTCTACAGTTTTTCCAGGGCGAGGACCGCCTGGTGGCCGCCCGCAGCCTGGAGGGGATCGCAAGAATCGTGCGCGCGTTTGTGGTCGGAAATTTCCTCATGGGCGTGCTCCTGGCAATCGTCAGTTGGATCGCGTTTTGGCTGATTCGTCTTCCCTACCCTGGGCTGGTCGGCCCTCTGAGCGGCCTTCTGAGCCTGCTGCCCTACGTCGGACTGCCCATGGCCCTCGTGCCGCCGCTGCTGGCGGCGCTGACCCTGAACCAGGCATCGGTTTATGTGCTGGCAGTGGCTATCACCGCCGTATTACACCTGTTTGCGCTGAACGTGCTGTACCCTAAGATCGTGGGCTCGCGGGTCCACTTGAACCCGCTGGTGGTCACATTTTCCCTGATGCTGTGGGGCTTCCTGTGGGGTGCCTCCGGCCTGCTGCTGGCCATTCCGCTCACCGCCGGCGTCAAGGCGGTATGCGATAACGTGAAGGACCTGCGTCCATACGGGAAGTTCCTGGGGGATTGATGGCGCTGAAGGCCGGGATATAGCGCATGCTTCCGTTCCGGCTGGTCTATCACGAAGAGTACGACCTCCATCTTGGCGACCACGTATTCCCATCGAAAAAGTACAAGTGGCTGCACGACCGGCTTATCCGGACGCGCTTCGCCACACCCGAGGATTTCGTTTCGCCCCAGCCCGCGTCGGTCGAGGACCTCCTTCTGGCGCACGACACGGAATGGGTCGTGAAACTCAAGAGTGGCGTGCTTTCGTACCAGGACATCCTGCGGCTGGAGATTCCCTACTCCCGGCAGATGGCGCAAGCGTTCTGCCTGGCGACCGGCGGCACAATCCTGGCCGCGCAACTGGCGCTGCAATCGGGCGTGGGGTTCAACGTAGGCGGCGGATTCCATCACGCTTTCGCCGGCCACGGCGAAGGCTTCTGCGCGCTTAACGACATCGCGGTCGCCATCCGCCGCGTACAGCGGGACGGCGCCATCCGCCGCGCCATGGTGGTGGATTGCGACGTCCACCACGGCAACGGCACAGCCGCCATTTTCGCGGGCGATTTTTCGGTATTCACTCTTTCCATCCACCAGTTCAACAACTATCCCAGCGAAAAGCCTCCCTCGAGCCTCGATATTCACCTGGCCGATGGCGTCGGCGATTCCGAGTACATTCACCGGCTGGAGAACGGCTACCATGCCGCGCTGGCGATGTTCAAGCCCGAACTGGTGTTGTACGTGGCCGGCGCCGACCCGTACTACGAAGACCAGTTGGGCGGCCTTGCCCTGACGTTCGACGGCCTCATGGAGCGCGACCGTCTGGTTATCTGGGAAGCGCTGCATCGGCGGATTCCGGTGGCCATCGTCCCGGCCGGCGGATACGCGCGGAGCGCCGAAGACACCATCACGATCCACGCCAACACGGCTGCGGTGGCAAAGGAAGTACTGGAGAAAACCGGCTGGCCTGGTTGAGGTGGCGCAGACCATCGCTCCGCCCCCGGCCCCGAAATGTTATCTTCATTGAAGGGATGAAGCTGTCGGCAGTTCTGTGGCGCGGGGGGATCGTCTTGTCGATTCTCGGCTCTCTCTTCGCCTTCCAGCGTCCGTTTCGCCAATTCCCCGGCGTGGAACACAACATCGGCGATCCTCCGCTGCCGCCCGATTACCAGGAAAAGACGGAGTGGGCCTTCGCGCGCCTCATGTTCCCCGGCGGTGGTACTGACGACGGCTACTACCCGCGTTTCCAGGGAGACTATCGTTACGGCCTGTCGCTCTGGACGCAGGACTTTCCGCCCGCCGACCGCCATTTTTCCGAGGCGGTGCGGCGGCTGACGCGCATCCACGTCCGGTCGGTGGAGCAGGTGGTGGACTTGGATGAAGGCGATGCCTACGATTGGCCCTGGCTCTACGCCGTGCAGGTAGGTGAGTGGGGTCTCACGCCGCGGGAAGGTAAGGAACTTCGCGAATACCTGCTGCGGGGCGGCTTTTTCATGGCCGACGACTTCCACGGCGACTACGAGTGGCAAGTCTTCGAGCGCGGGATCCGCCTCGCCTTTCCGGAGGCCACTATCAAGGAAATCCCCGACGACGACCCGATTTTCCACACGGTTTACGACATCAAAGATCGCTACCAGTTGCCGGGCGCGGCGCACGTGGGCGTGGGATACAAATGGCCCCTCCGCGCAACCGGGCCGGATGACGGCAAAGGCGCGCACTGGCGCGCCATCTACGACGACAAAGGCCGGATTCTGGTGGCGATTTCGTACAATTCGGACGTCGGGGACGCCTGGGAGTATGCCGACAACTCGTTCTACCCGGCGAAGTTCGCCGATCTCGCCATGCGCCTGGGCGTGAACTACATTGTCTACGCCATGACGCACTAAAGTGGGGCGGGCCGGGGTACCCACGGCATTTGTGGGTCAGCCTGCCTTCCGGGATGCCAAAGAAGGCAGGCCAGGAGGCCCGCCTCATGCGCTATTCCTTCCTCTGCGCCATTCCTCGTCCGGCGTCCCTGCCCGCTTCGGTCACCTGGTAATCCGCCGGAGGCTGGAACAGCGCAGCCGGAGGCTCGCCGCGGCTGATGTCCACCAGCCGGAACACGGTTTCGCCAGCGCGCGGGTCCCAATGCCTGGAAAACACCGGCGCCTTCAGGTCCGGTGAGTACCACGTCTCCGACACAATCTGTATCGGCTGCTCGTTCCCCGTTTGGCCGGCCGGAATCGTGAACGTAGTACGTGTGCCGTCGGCCGGCAGACCCGCCATCGTGCGGCGCCCCAAAGACTCGGTTTTCACGTTTTGCCCTGCCTCGCCGCGTCCAAAGCGGCCGCCCGGCGGAGGCCCATTTGACGCATCGCCGCGGCCCGGCGCTCCGCGGTCGGGCCTGGGCTGCTGGGAGTCCCCCCGGCCGCCCCGTATCCAGATGGATTTGGTGGCAGTCTTGTCATGCACGTTCAACGCGTAGTTCACGCCCGCCACGGGGTCGTTGATGAATACCACCTGCTGCATGCCGGCGTGGGGCGCCAGCGCATCGAGTCCGGCTAGCGACTGCTCCCTTCGCATGCGCCCTTCGGAATCGCGAAATATCTTGCCGTTGGTGCGAGGGTGAATCCGATTCCCGTCGGCGAGGACCTGGGTGGTTTCAGTGATCGTGGTGGCCGAGTACGGCGCGTCTCTCACCACGCGGCGGGGCACGCCGGCAACCGCTCCCAGCAGGCGGGCATCCTGGGGCTCCCCGGCGAACCCGGGACCGAAGCCGCTACGGCCTTCTCCCCGCCCGGGAGGCTGCGCACTTGCGCCAGCCGCCACAACCAGAACAGCCGCGAAAATCGTTGGAATCCGCATACTATTCATCCTCGAACACCCTACTCGTCCAAAAACCTCACCGCGCGGGCCAGCCCGTCCGAGCCCATCACCACGTCCGCGCGCACGCGTTCCGCGGCGCGGTCCTCCGGTACGGAGTATCCCAGCGCAATCATGGCCGAGCGCGGCACTTCCACGCGCACCACGTTTAGATCCTCGTCCTGTGGCAGCCGGTCCGCGTTGGGAAGCGGAATGAAGTCGCCGGCCCCGGCTTCTCCAGCCATTTCCGCCGGCAATACGGCGCTCCAATCGATCACGGCGGCTTCCGCCCCGGCCGGCGCATCGGGCGTTCGTGGCTGGCGTTCGCGCCCCACAAATAACAGAAACGCCGCCGCCACCACCACCGCCGCGGCGGTCCATGCCAACACCGGGGACCACCACCGGCGCGCCGCGGGAAGCGCCACCAGTCCCGCTTGTCCGCGGAACGCAGCTAACAGTTTCCCTTCCACACGTCCGGGCGCTTTCAACCGGCCCCATTCCGAGGCGACGCCTCGCAACCCCGCCGCCAGCGCGCCGTGATTGTTCAGCACCGCCGCGCAAACGGTGCACTCCCGCCGGTGGGCGGCCGCTTCCCCGCCCGCCTCGCCCTCAAGCTCGGGCATGGTATTCCAAAACTCCTGGCAGGTCATATCAAACTCCTGGCCGGATTGAGCGCGCCCAGCGGCTTGGGAGGGTGGTCCTGATGCAACTTCTCAAGCAGCAGGGCGCGTGCGCGATGCAGCCGCGAGCGCACCGTACCGACCGGGCAGCCGAGCACGAAAGCAGCTTCCGCATAATCCACTTCCTCCAGATCGCACAGCACGACCACTTCGCGATACCGCGCCGGCAGCGTTTGCACGGCACGGCGCAACGCCGCGATGCCCTCTTTCCGCGTGAGAGCGCCCAATTGATCGGCGCTCGCCGCCATCTCCGGCAAAGCCGAATCGTCCTCGTCCGGGTCCAGCGCCACGTCCGTCCGGCGACGCTCCAACTGCCGCAGAACTAGCTTGCGGGCAATGCCAAAAAGGTACCCGGCCAGCGTTCCCCGCTCCGGATCGTACCCGCAGTCGTCGCGGATCAAGGCTAGAAATACCTCCTGTATGACGTCTTCGGCAGTTGCCGCCGAACCGCTCATGTGTAGCGCGAACCGGTAGATGGCGGCCTGGCGGCGCCGGTAAATCGCGCTAAACGCATGCTCGTCGCCACTACGCATCCGCAGCAGGAGCTCGTCGTCCGTCTCCGCCGGAATCTCCGACATGGATTCTTCACTCATGATTCGCCCGGCGCGCCGAAAAGTTCCACAATCCTGGCGGCCGCGAGGCCTGTAGCAGGCCTTCACCGCGTTTGTCAAGCCTAATTGTGGCTACCCCTGGTACTTTACGGGCTTTTTACGCTATTCTATTATCTTAGTTCTAGCCACGGAGCGGCGAATGACCCTGGGAAGTCAAGTTGAAGAAGCCGAAGCGTTGCGGGAGAAACTCGCTGAGCTGGAGTCCGAGCTGCTACGCCGGAGAGAAGGCCAGAAGACCTGCGAACAGTGCATCCTGTCCTTTGCCGATGCCGCGCCTGTCATGATCTGGACGGCTGGCGCCGATGCCCGCTGTACCTACTGCAATCATGCATGGCTGGAGTTCCGGGGGCGCTCCCTGGAACAGGAACTTGGCTACGGGTGGATGGAAGGAGTGCATCCGGAAGACCGGGAATCGGTCCATGGCGCCTATCTCAAGGCGTTCGCCGGACACTACCCGTTCCGCGCGCAGTTCCGTGTCCAACGCGCCGACGGCGAGTACGGCTGGCTGGAAAGCGCCGGCGTGCCGCGCTCCGGTGACGATGGCGCGTTCGGAGGCTATCTGGGCTCCGCCACAGAGCTTACTGGCCGGAAGCGCCCTGTCTCCACACCCGATGAGCAGTCGGTACGCATGGTCTTTGCCTTGACTGAGCGCGAGCGCCAGGTGCTCGCCCTGATCGCCCAGGGCCATTCCACCAAGGAAACCGCCGTGCGCCTGGGCATCAGCTACAAGACCGCCGATTCCCACCGCAGCCGCATCCTGGAGAAGTTGGGCGTGCACGAAACCGCCAGTATGGTCCGCTACGCCATCCGCGCCGGCCTGATCGAGGCGTAACCGGCACGAAGTTGCTTTCCCCCCTGAAGCCGGGCAATACTGGACTCGGAATCCCCCGCACTGCCATGAACCGGTTTATGGAACAAGCCATTGAACTGGCCGCCGCCAGTGTGCGCTCCAATGGCGGCCCGTTCGCCGCGCTGGTGGTGAAGGACGGAAATGTCGTTGCGACCGGCGTAAACCAGGTGGTCCGCGCTAACGACCCCACCGCGCACGCCGAAATCGTGGCCATCCGCGAGGCCTGCCAGGCGCTCGGAACCTTTCAACTCGACGGGTGCGACGTGTATGCGTCGTGCGAACCCTGCCCCATGTGCCTGGGAGCGCTCTACTGGGCGCGTCCGGCGCGCATATTCTTCGCCGCCACGCGAGACGACGCGGCCGCCGCCGGCTTCGACGACGCCCGGATTTACCGGGAGATCCTGACGCCACCCCCGGAGCGAACCATTCCCACGATCCATCTTCCGCACGAGCGCGCCGGCCGTCCCTTCGAGGAATGGATCGCCAAGCCGGACAAGACTCGCTACTGAGGCCGGCTCTCAGAATCTGGGCACGCCCAGCTTGTCGAAGAATCCGCGGACGCGAAGCAATTCTTCATCGACTTCCAGTGTTCCGAGAGCAAGAACCATCTGACGAATGGGAACCTTGGGGTCGTTGGACCAGAAGATGCCCAGGTCTTCATCCTCGTAGTAGCGGAAACCCACCTTGTCGCCGAACTTCGTCTTGAAGGCCGCCCCGTTCTTCAACTGGGAACTCCAAGGTACCAGGGCGTAGCTGAGATCGAGTTCCTGGACCAGGGTTTGTTCGGGCGCCCTGATCTGCGCGACAATATGGCCGGTAGGCTCAAAAATGGAAGCATTGTTCCGCCACGTGCTGGAGACAATGTAGTAGCGGTTCAGCATGGCGCGGGAAGCGGGCTGGGCGGTTTGGGGAGACTGCGTGGGCCACGCCACCAGGTCGGCGCCCTTGCGCGCCAGTTCCCTCCAGCCGTCTTCAAAATTCATGTCGTAGCAGATCTGAACGCCCAGCTTGCCGAAGTCGCATTCGAAGACGGGGTTCTCCTTGCCGGGCGTCATGTCCGCTTCCACCTTGTCCCGATTCATCACGGTCGCCAGGTGTACCTTGCGGTACGTACCCACAACTTCGCCGTTGCGGCCAACCAGAATGGCCGCATTGTATGCGATGTTCTTTGTCTTGTCCCCCTCCAGATACATGGGTACAAGAATGTAGCAGTTGTGTTCCCGCGCCGCGGCGGTGAAGGCGTCCTTCACCGGACCCTCGAACGGGAAGGCCCCCGCCGGACTGGAAACCTCGCCGTTGACAGCCGTTTCCGGCAGCAGCGCCAGGTCCAGGCCGCGGCCGTACTTCGCCTGGGACTGTTCGGCCATGCGATCGACCATGCCCGTTAGCTGCTTCAGGCGGTTCTGCAATCCCGGGTAGGTCACCCAGAAGGCCTGCATCGACGTGCCGACAATCACTTTGCGGGGCGGAAGGCTCGATGTGGTCTTGAAACCGGCCTCGGCAGCCACGCCGGACCAGCTTGTTAGCGCGGCCAACGCCGCCAAAGACAAGACTGTGATGCGCATATGACCCGATGGTATCAACTTCCACCGGCCGCGACTCAGGTCTAAGTGTTACTCTGTTTGCTCGAATGAAGGGGAGGTCTCGGTGCGAACCCACACTCTGATAATTGCTTGCCTGGCGGCCGCCTGCGTCTGCTCTGGCCAGGGCCCCGGCCCATCCGATCCCGACGCGGTATACAAGCAGGCCATGGCGGACAAGGTCGTCAATACCGATACCGGCGAGGACTTCTGCTGGTACGCGCGCGTGTACATGGACCGCTACATTCGCACATACGAGAGGACCAAGGACACGGTCTGGCTGGACGGCGCCGTCAAGTACTTCGATTTCATCGTCTCGCGCATGCAGACCGGCCCCGATGGCTATAAGGGATGGATCGGGAAGTACGAGTTCGACAAGTCGGTCTACGCCGACTCGCACGTGGGCGACGCGCTGATGGCCGAAGGCATGCTCTGGTTCGCGGAAACCGTGCTCAAGGACCCCGCGCTGAAGGACAAGTACGGCGCGACCGCCACGCGCTATGTCCAAATCGCCCGTCGCGACGTGTTCGAAAAGTGGGACGCCCGTGGCACCTGGCACGACGACGGGGCGGTTGGCGCGTATAGCACCTGGAACCATTTCGGCGACGCCAACAACCAGAACTGGCACGTGGACAATAGCATCTATGAAGCCTTGCTGAGCCACCCGTTCAACAAGCAGGCCGATATGGGCCTATTGGCGCTCAGGCTCTACCGCATCACCGGCGAGGAACGTTTCCGCATCCGCGCCATACAGGTCTTCGGTTATATGAAAAGCCGCTTCCAGTATTTCGACAACCACGTTGTCTGGAATTACTGGGAGCCGTTCGGCCCGTGGGATCTTGTGCCTGGCAAGCAGGAGGCGCGGCTCTGGATCGGAGTGCATCCGTATCGCAACTACCAGGATCGCGAAGTCACCATGATGGTCGAAGCCTATCACAGCGGCATCGTCTTCGACCAAACCGACATAGAGCGCATCCTGCGGACCAACCTGGAAGCCATGTGGAACGGCGACCGCGCCAACCCGAAGTTCCGCAACTCGGACGTGGCGCGGCCCGGATACGTGGAGCCCCGGCCGCAGCCGGGTGAGGGCCGGGCGGGAGCGCTGTGGTCGGCGCTCGCCGATTTCAGCCAGACTGTGCGCGATTTGGGCAGGCGCCCCTCCACCGGGCCGCCGCCGTCGTTTGAGCGGCGCATGGTGCAATACCCCGTCCACGTTCTCCAGTTCCCGGTGCATGAATGCGCCGGCTTAGCCATGGCCGCGGCGCTGCCGGGCACGGTTCCCATGGGCGATAGCACGGTCCTCGCCACCAAGCCCACCATACCGGGGAAACTAGAAGTCGCCCTATACCGCGGCGGAGTTCGCCAGGAGGTCCTGTATTCGGCGGATGTGCAGGCGGGCCTGTTCCTGTTGCCGTGGACGCCCAAGGTCCCGGGCGACTACCTGGTGCGCTGGACCTTCGGCGATGGCTACCGCGAGTTCGCGGTAAGAGTGCCGGCTTTGAAGACTCAGTGATTGCCGGAGCCTATTTCCTGCCTCCGGCGGCTTCCTGGCCTTGCATCTTTTCGACGGCCTGGCGGTAGTAGGTAAAATCGTGCGGCTGTTTCCATCCGTCGGTCGGCGCCGGCGAGTCGGGCCGGTGCTTCGCCCACATCTCGTTGACGAACGCGTCCCAGGCCTGACCTTGCCGCTGCCAGGTGTCTCTCCAGTTGGCGGTATCGGGCTCATACATCCAGCGGTCAACATAATCGAAGAACGCGTCGTGATTCCAAACCTTCTCCGCATGCATGAGCCGCAGAGTCAGCGCCTGGGCCACCCAGGAGAGGCTGGTGCAGCAGCGCCGATAGCTTTCGCTCGTACGATTGCCGGTTTTCCACTCCGCGGGGGGCATCTGTTCGTAGGGTCCCCAGCCGTTTGACCGGGAACGGCCCACCCCCGTGATCGTGTCGATCCCCGAGTGGCCGGCAAACACCACCGTGGCGCCCGTATAGGATTGGCCATATGCGGTCTGCTCGTCCTCGCCAAAGCTCACTTTGGGGAAAGACCGGTTGATGTTGGCCAGTTGATCGTCGCCCAGCAGCAGGCCCGCGAACACGATGGGGAGCTTGCGGCCGCTGCCGTGCCCGCCCCAACCGGTCCAGCCGGGATGCCCCGCGCGTATCATGCCGCCGAGGTCGATGCCTACCTGAACGTAGTTCACCAGCAGAGGTTCCTTCTGCTCGGGCTTGAGCGCGGTCGCCAGCAGCAGCGCGGCAATGCCCGAAACGCGCCCGTACTCCCGCCCGTATTGCGGCATGTTCTCCGCGGGCTCCTCGAAACCGAAAAAGCAGGTTGCCACCCAGGGCCGCTGCGTGAATCGGATATATAGCTCGAGCTTGGGGATGCTGGGCGTCGCGGCGGCGTTGGGCAACAGCTCGCGCTTGAGGTTGCGCGTCAGATAAATCCTCTGCTCCCGGTCGCAGAACGCCGGGCGGAAGGCGTCGGCGGGCTGCGGTTGCGCCACACAAGTCAACACCGAGGCGTTGCGGACCGGGCTGCTGTCTTCCACGCCGCGCTGGATCGCGTTCCGCAATGGGGCGTCCAGCACCAGACCCTGAGGCATGCTGATGGTGGAAACCAGCGAATCGCCGGGCTTCATGGCCACGGGCAACTTCTGGATGAGCGAAGGATCGAACCAGTTCTTGATCGCGCTGTCGTAGGAAACCTTCATCGCGGCCGGCGGATTGAGCATGAAGCCGTTGTGGACGCGCTGCCCTTCGGGGCGCTGCACCTCGTTAGGCTCCAGTTCGCTCGCCGGAATCTCGCTGCCGTAGAGCGGCCGTGGATCGATTTTTTCGATGGTCACCGGTCCAACCACATAGAAGTCGCCGTTGATGAATTGCCCGACGCGCGCCGGTTTCGCGAACGTCCACGTGATGCCGTACTGTGAGACGCTGCTCTTCAACGGCAGGCTATTGAGCTTGGGCGCCGCGGGGGCGTTCTTCTTCGTGTAGATCGTGACGGGCCGCCTGAGGCTCGCGTCTCCCGCTATGGCCTTCTCGTTCCAGATATCGGTCCTGACGGCGGGAAGATCGGTCTGCGGCGGGCCGCCCTGGCCCGTCGACAAAGTAGCCGTCATGGCTGCCGCCAGAATACCGAGAACGAATGTGGGTTTCATTGACACAACACCTAACATACTTTTGTTATAGTCTCTCCATGTCCAAGTTCACCAGGCGCAGCCTGTGTACATCCCTGCTGGGCTTACCGGCCGCCGCCCAGGAAAAACCCGGCGCGAAGTTCAAGGTCGTGGTGGTCGGCGCACACCCCGACGACCCTGAGACCGGCTGCGGCGGGACCATGGCGCGGTATGCGGCGCTGGGTTACGAAGTCGTGGCTCTATACTTGACGCGCGGTGAGACCGGCATTCGCGGAAAAGGCCCAGAGGAGACGGCCGCCATTCGAACCGCCGAGGCGGAGAAGGCCTGCAAGATCCTTGGCGCGCGTCCCGTGTTTGCCGGGCAAGTGAACGGCTCGACTGAAGTCAACCGCGAGCGCTATGAGCAGTTCAATGCCATCCTGGCGCCCGAGGAGCCGGACATCGTTTTCGCGCACTGGCCCATCGCAATCTGATGCGTGGCGAGACGCACGCGGTGGTTGTCAGCGAGTCGCTGGCGC